>WNGO01003589.1_pt1 | contig 10001 bp, 6 predicted proteins | sample 5400511 | NCBI WGS metagenome assembly WNGO01 (sample SAMN13153380, study PRJNA577476) | soil metagenome | isolation source: 20 cm soil or saprolite under Garry oak tree replicate 2 | place: USA:California | collected 2016-06-15 | reverse complement strand
CGAGAGAACATGTCGAAATCGCCGTTATTGAAGAATCCCCCCAGCACGCAGCAGTTGTCGGTATCGCCGATCCGGTAGAGTTGAGCGGGGTCTGCTACCGGTAACGACCGGAGCAGGACGGCGTGCACCAGTGTGAAAATCGCGGTGTTCGCGCCAATCCCCAGTGCCAGCGTGAGGACAATGGTGATGGTGAATCCAGGACTCTTGCGCGACTGCCGGAGTGCGTAACGTACGTCTTGCAATAGTCCAGTCATGGTTCATCCTCACTCATACCGCAGCGCCACCATGGGATCGACCTTCGTGGCTTTACGAATAGCCAGATAACAAGGACGCAATGTCGCGACAACGAGCAGCAGTGACGCTGCCATAAATGTAGCGGGATCAGTTGTATGTATGCCATACAGAAGCTTTGACATTAGATGGGTCAGGCCGAAGGCGTCCGCCAATCCGATGGCCACTCCGATAAGAGCCAGCATGGAACCCTGCTTAACGAATAAAGCTGTAATGTTTCTTGGCGTGGCGCCTAACGCTTTGCGGATACCCATTTCATGGATGCGCTGTGCAACTGAAAAGGACATCACCCCATAAACGCCGCTCGCCGCCAGAATCAAAGCTAGAGCGCCAAAGAGGGACAGCAATTCCATAGTGAAGCGTGTTTCAGAAATGGAGTCTGCAACGACGTGGTCCATGGTTTGAATCTTGTAAACTGGCAGGTCATTGTCCATTGTGTGTATCGTCTCTCGGATTACGGTTGTCATTTCTTTAGGGTCAGAGGCGGAGCGCACAACTAGAGTCATCGACCGCAAGTCTGCCCACAAGCCAAACGGCTGATCGGTGTGTGGAAAGTACATCTCGGGTTTTGTTTCCGAGCTTGGACCATGGTTCTTAATATCCGCCACTATGCCTACGATCGTGAGCCAGCGCGAATCGGCCTTGAGCCTGAACCGTTTGCCGATGACGTTTTCCGCCGGCCAGAATTTCTTGGCCATAACTTGGTTGATGATGGCTGCATTGGCTTGTTTAATGTCGATGTCTGTAAAGACTCGCCCCTGCATGGTTGCAATGCCCATGGAGCGGAAATAATCGGGACTGATGACTTGGTAGTCAGCGATCGCGCTTGTCGGATCGAGAGTATGGCCTTCGGCTTCGAACGATGCGGTTGCATTAGCTTCTGTCATCGGGAGGTGATTCACAACCGCCGCCGCCTCTACTCCGGGCACAGCATCAATTCGATCGATGAGCTGCTGATAGAAGCTGATCACCTGCCGCCCCTCTGGAAATTGCAATTGCGGAAGCGAAAGCTGCATCGTAAGTACATTTCCCGGATCGAAGCCCAGCCTCACGTCGAGTAGCCGCACAAAACTTCCGATCATAAGTCCGGCCCCAGCCAGCAACACGAGGGAAAACGCAATTTCAGAAATGATCAGGCCCCTGCGAGTACGGTTTTGCCCCTTACTGCCTGGTTCGCTCCGGCCTTGTTTTAAGACATCGTTCAGATCGGGTTTTGAAGCTTGTAGGGCGGGGGCCAGACCAAACAAGATTCCCGTCAGCAGGGACGTGAGGAAAGTAAAGAGAAGTACACGTCCATCCACGCCAACCCCTTGTATTCGCGGGAAGACGAAGTGACGGCCTGCGACTAGTGCCTTTACTCCCCACAGCGCAAAGAGTATGCCAGTTACTCCTCCCAGCAACGAAAGCAGCGCACTTTCGGTAAGCAACTGGTGGATGATGCGCAACCGTGAAGCGCCCGGTGCCAGTCTGGTCGCGATATCTCTCTTACGGCCGGCGGCTCGGGCCAGCAGTAAATTGGCGACGTTCGCGCAGCAGATGAGCAGCATGAAGCCGACCCCGCCCATGAGGACTAGCAAGGCCCGGCGGATATTGCCGACCATCTGTTCCTGGATCGGAACCAGGCCAGCTGCAAGCTCAGCAGCACCTTTGTAATATTCGGGGTATTTCTGCATGATCCGCGCATACACCGATTTCATCTCGCCCTTGGCCTTTTCCAACGTCGTGCCAGGCGAGAGGTGCGCGACCACGTTCAGGTAGTGAAGTTCCGGATTCTTGCTTGCCGGGTCCATTGCTAACGGCGTCCATAGATCCACCTCGTCGGCTGGAAATTTGAAGCCGGGGCCCATGACCCCGATGACCGTTTTGCTCTCATTGTTCAGAGTGATGGATTTTCCGATGATGGTCGGGTCTGAGCCGAAACGGCTTTGCCAGAGCCTGTAACTAAGAACGACGACTTGGTTCTGGCCACGTTGATCATCTTCAGGCGAAAACACCCTGCCCAAAATAGTTTCAGCACCCGTCGCGAGGAAAACATCTGCCGAGGCCCACGTCTCCGTAACTCGCTCCGGGTTGCCTGCTCTCGAAAGGTTGACCGCGCCAGTAACAAATGCGCCGATGTGGTCAAAGCTTCGGCTCTGGTGAAATTCCAGAAATTCTGGCTCGGAAACTGGAAGTTCAGTCAACCCGCGCGGGGGAAAAGTATTCCAGACTCGCACAATTCTCTGAGAATCTTTATATGGTAGGGGTCGCAGTAGAACGGCGTTCACTACGGTGAAGATTGCGGTATTAGCAGCAATGCCCAGCGCAAGTGTAAGCACGGCGACCGCCGTGAAACCGCGATTCCTAGATAATTGTCGCAGTGCGTAACGAAAGTCCTGAAGTAACCAGTTCATGCGTGCGCATCCTGCATCAGCTTTTGTAGTTCTTCTTCGGCGACGACTTTGCCGTCGAAAAGGTGGATTTCGCGCTGCGCGTGCTTAACGAATCGAGGATCGTGGGTGACCATGCAGATCGTCGCGCCTTCGCGGTGCAAGTCCTGCAGCAGTTCCATCACGGCGTCGCCGTTGCGCGAATCCAGATTCCCGGTTGGCTCGTCAGCGAGCAGGATGGATGGATGCCCGGCAAGCGCTCGAGCCACCGCGACCCGCTGCTGCTGGCCTCCAGAGAGCTGAGAAGGATAGTGGCGGACTCGATGAGCCATGCCGACGCGCTCAAGGGACTCCATCACCCGCTTCTTGCGCTCCGGGGATGGCATCTTCTGGCGGTAGGTTAGCGGCAGTTCGACATTCTCGTAGACCGTAAGATCGCCGATCAGATTGAAGCTCTGAAAAATGAAGCCAATCTCGCGATTGCGAATGCGCGAGCGAGCCGCGAAATTCAGGTTCTCGACGGGCTCACCGCTGAGGTAATACTTTCCGCCGGTCGGGGTGTCGAGCAGGCCCACGATCGAGAGCAGCGTGGACTTGCCACATCCCGAAGGCCCGGAGATGGCTACGTACTCCCCTTTGCGAATCCCCATGTGGACCCCGGACAGCGCATGGGTTTCGATCTCGTCGGTGTAGAAGACCTTGGTTAGTTCTTCGATCTGGATTAGCGGTTTTCCGGCTTCGGTCATGTTTTATCCTCGTTCTGTCAGTCAAGCCGTATGCGATCGGTATTGTCGTCGCGCGACATGTCGGAAAGAATCACTGTGTCGCCCTCGTGCAAGCCTTCAAGGACCTGGATCGAATTCACAGAAGCACGTCCAACTTTCACGGGAACGCGGACGCCGCCCTTCCCGTCAGAATCAAGCTTGAACAAGCTGATCGTGCTGCTTTCCTGCCCGAAAGCGGGTCGCCCAACGTAAAGGACTTTATCGAGCCGTTCCAAATCAATTGTCCCGTCAACGCTCAGGTCCGGGCGCGCGCCTCTGGGAAGCTCTCCTGTTAGCTTCACGTCAACTGTGACCGTTCCGTTCTGAACAGCAGGGTCCACGCGCATCACGCTCCCGGAGACGGCGCCGTTATGGGTGTCAACCAGTGCCGGTTGGCCGATCTGGACATCGCGCGCCTGGGTCTCGGCCACCTTCAACTCAGCCATCAGATGATCCGGCTGGATGACCTTCGCCAGCATTGTGCCGGGAGTCACGTGTTGCCCAACTTGCAAGGGCAGGTCGACGAGCACTCCTTCGATTCCCGCACGGACCTTGAGAGCGTCCAGTTGCTTTTGCTTGAGCTCGGCGAGGGCGCGGATCTGATCGGTCCGTGCTTGCTGCTGGGCAAGCTGCGACTCAACCGCTTTCTGGTTTATATCGAGCCGCTCACCTTCGATATTGTTTCGAGTGGTCAGTTCGTCGGACTTGCTCTTGGAATTCTTGTAGGCGAGGCCCGAGATTACCCCAAGGTCAAAAAGAGCTTTGTCGGTATCCGCCTGAAGCTTGGCTTGCGTGTAGTCGGAAGTGACGGTTGCGGCCCCGGCCTTTTGGTTCATCAGATCGCTCTGCAGCTTCACGCGCAGGCTCTGGTATTCGGCTTGCGCCGCCTTCAGCTGAAGACTGGCGTCGACCGCCGCCTGCTCGACTTGTGGATTACTCATCTCGAGCAGGATCGTTTCCGCTTTCACCTGCGAGCCTGGCAGCATACGGATCCGGACGACAGTGGCTTCGGTCTCGGCAGGGATTTGACGGGTGAATTCCTGGCTGGGAATCAGCGATCCTAGTCCTCGCACTTGCCGCAACATGGGACCACGCTTCACCGTATCCGTCCACACCGTGCTGCGTTCAACCTCGGGCGCTGCCGGCTTCAGGCGCGAGACCCCTACCGTTACGACACCAAGGCAAACCAGACCGATAGCTCCCCAGATAATTTGCCGTCGCCTTTTTTGCCGCTTGAACTCAGGCCTCGCAATATCCATAGGTCCGACAGTGATGCATCCGCCTGACCAGATCGAGCTTTCCTATGCAGTTGAAAAATATAGGCAAAAGCGGCCCTGAAGAATCTCCAAAGGCGCTAAGAGTGTTCGGTTGCGGAGTCGGGTGTCCATTACTGGGCATCCGTGCCATTCGTGATTAGCGACTACATACTGTTCGCTTCTGATCGGTGCGATTGAACTCCTAACCGCCGGGCTCTCTCTGCCACCCGCAAACCATCCGTCGATAGGTAGGCACGCTGCCTCGTTTCCCCGTGTGCGCAGAACCAGACCGTCTGCCCGGCGACCGGTTGGGGTGGTGATGTTGGAACAAAACCTGCAAAACCCCAAAATCAACCGCACTCTAACAAATCTCATGCGCCGCATTTCACATCGTTATAATCAACTGCACTTAGTCATTTCGACAATGCCCGATTCAAAATTCGCCAATCCTGGAAATAGCGTGCTCGGTACGTCATCACCAATTACTCGGCGCGATTTCATTGGCTCAACACTCTTGGCCTCTGGATCTGTGCTCCTCGGAAGCGCGAGTCCTATAGATCTGCTTGAGAGCGGGAATGAATTCACCGGCTATGGCGGCGTGGGTGAATACAGCTCTTCAAATGGGAATACTTTGGAAGTTCTGCGGGCCGGACATACGATCCGAGATCAGGCGCATGAGCCAGTTCCTAAAAATGTCATCGACACCGGGGAGTATTATGCCTGCGTAATCGTCGGTGGCGGAATCAGCGGGTTGGCTGCCGCCGTGTTTTTTCAACGACAAGCGGGTGAGATGAAGTGCCTCATCCTTGAAAATCATCCGATTTTCGGTGGCGAGGCGAAACAGAACGAATTTCTGGTGGACGGGCAGCGGCTGATCGCACACCAGGGCTCCGCCATCTATCAAATTCAGTATCCGTATAGTTTTCTCGCACGCTTTTATGAGTCTATCGGCTTAAAGGAACCCAAGCTCAATTACCAGAAGTGGGCCGGAACCGAGCCGGAGTTCCCTCTTTCCAAAACTCCTTACGAAGCGGCGGGCTTGCAGTCTGGCCATTACGGATTCTGGTTTGGGGCACGATTTGGTCAAAAGCCAGGGATGTGGCTGGTTGATCCGGTCACAAAGAATCTTGTGGGAACTCCTCTTTCCGCTCCAACTCGCAATGAGTGGCTGCGTTGGCTGAAAAATCAGCCTGTCGATAGAACGCCGTTTGAGCATCCGAAGGTTGAAGGAGATGCCATCTCTCGCCATCTCGATTCCATCACTCTCGAACAGCACTACATGGAACGATTCGGACTCAGCCGCGAGACGGTTCGTACCTTCCTCTCGCCTGTGGAAGGCGGCGGCTCGGGGCTAGGGCCCGACGCCTTGTCGGCCTATTCTGAGTACGCTTTCGAGATGCTGCATCCTATTAAAGAGGATGAGGGCGGTTCGGATCAGATGTTCCCTGGCGGCAACACGACCATCGCGCGTTTGATGTTGAAGAGCCTGCTTCCTGAAGCCATCAACGGGCCGGCCACAGTGGAAGGAGTCAGTCGAGGTGCTGTGAACTTTGCGGCTCTTGATGCTGCTGAGAGTCAATCCAGAGTGCGTTTGTCGTCCACCGTTGTATCAGTGAAACATGATGGTGAAGCACGCAAGGCTAATTCGATCAGCATTATCTATCAAAAGGATGGCAAGTTTTACCGAGTACGAGCGCGTTCTGCGGTCATGGCAGGAGGAAGTTGGACTACCAAACACATCGTTAGAGATCTTCCTGATAGCCATCGGCAAGCGTATGGTCAGTTCTATCGCTCACCCTGCCTGATGGCCAATGTCGGGGTGCGAAACTGGCGATTCCTCTACAAAATGGGAATGAGCGGATGCCGTTGGTTTGAAGGCTTCGGCAATTACATGGACGTCCGCAGATTTGCCGTTATGTCGGATGAGAATGCGTCAACCAGTCCGGACTCGCCCACGGTACTCACCTTGAAGGTTCTTTATTCCTATCCCGGATATTCGACGGAGGAGCAGGGCAATCGTGGTCGCCGTGAGATGTTGAGTACATCGTTCGCGCAGTACGAGAGGCGAATTCGCGACCAATTCTCGGAGATGTTTGCAGCTGCAGGATTCGATGCGCAACGTGACATTGCCGGGATCATTTTGAACCGCTGGGGGCACGCCTATCTAAGTCCGCAGCCAGGATTTTTCTTTGGCAAGAACGGAAAACCCGCACCTCGCGAGGTGATCCGTAATGCTCCGTTCGGAAGAATCGCTTTTGCGAATACCGATCTGGCCGGTGCGATGGACCATCGCTACTCGATTTTGGAAGCTCAACGTGCCGTGCAACAGATCTTAGATCAAGTTCTGAGGTAGGCAGTCTGAACACTCGCGCACCAACTCTAATTCGTCGGCATCAAGAAATTTAGACGTGGTAGAAATGAAACTTAGGCGTCAGCCAGCCAGGTAGATCCGGCTGGTACGTGGTCTAGAACCATCTAGGATGCGACGTAATGGGTGGTCTCGAGGGTAGGACCAGAGGGCTGATGCGAGTCGTGGAATCCGACAATTTTGCTTTCGCCCAACTTCCGTATTGCCGACCACACCAGAACAATTATTATTATTCTCAAAATCCGCGACTTGTGGGGCGCGTCTCTCATCCATACAACCGTCCCGTTCAACGTGGCCAGCGAGCTGCCCTCTCCTGCCTCTTGCGAACCCGCCCGACAACCAGGAGAAATATCTGATGCGAGCATTGGTAACAGCATTCTTGTTGGCATTCGTAGTCACTGCTGCCCACACTCAGCATTTCACGGCCGGCGCCGCCCAACCGGCGCCATCTGCGGCGGACCCAGCCCCAAGCCCTGCGGCGATGATCGCGCGCGCAAAGGCCCTGGAGCTGAACACCCCTTACGTTGCTCTACCCGGGGATCCGCTGGTACACCACGCGGCCGGGTTCGCCAAAGTGATGTGTTCCGCGGTATTCATCACCGGACTCGATCCCGAGTTCGCCGCCGAGAATGTCGGCTACTTCACTGCGCCATACGATGTGCGGGCAAAGTTGGGCAAGCCGGTCGTCGATCGAGAGCACAAACAGGTGCGAGTCGCCGTGCCCGGCGGGATGACCCGCACGGCCGTTTACCTTGGCGATCAAGGTTGCGTGTCTCTTCCAGTGGGAAAGGACTCGGTCAGCTTCAAGCCGGTCAAGCTTAAAAGCACTTTGCCGAATGCTTCAGAGCAAGCCTGGCCGATGGGGGACGTGCTACCCAGTGGACGGCCTCCCAGCGAGCTCGACATGGCGAAAGTAAAGGAGGCCGTGGACGCGGCCTTCGCGTCGCCGGAGGCGAAGACGGCAGCCCTCGTGGTGACTTGGAAGGGACGGCTGATTGCCGAGCGGTACGCGCCGGGAATCACGACACAGACGCCGCTCGAGAGTTGGTCGATGGGCAAGAGCGTGACCGCCACCGTGATGGGTGTGCTGATCCAGCAGGGCGCCTACGAACTGTGGCAGCCGGCGCCCATCCCGGAGTGGCAGGAGCCGAACGACCTGCGCTCGGAGATCCGGATTGCCGACCTGTTGCACATGTCGAGCGGACTTCGCATTAAGGCGCCCGAGGACCCCGATTACGATCCCACCGGCACGTACGCCGACCACTTCTATCTGTACACGGGCAGTGTGGACTCGTTCCACTACGCGGCCGCTGCAATGGCTGCCGGGGAAGGTGGGACGTTATCGCAACACCGACCCGGTTTTGACCAACTATCTGATCCGGCTGGCAGTTGAGAAGCGTGGCGAGGAATATCTTTCATTCCCTCGGCGTGCATTGTTCGACAAGCTCGGTATGCGCACTATGGTCGTGGAGACGGGCCCGTTCGGCAACTTCCTCATGCAGGGATATGAGTTCGCGTCGGCACGCGATTGGGTGCGGCTGGGCAATCTCTATCTTCAGGACGGAGTCTGGAATAGAGAGCGAATCCTGCCCGAGGGATTCGTGAAGTTCGTCAGCACGCTGGCGCCGGCCTGGGTAGCCGACCATAACCCGGTCTACGGCGGCTTCTTCTGGATCAACGGCGACGGCTCGTACCCGGTGCCGAGGAGCGCTTACTTCATGTCAGGTGCCGGCGGGCAGAAGACGATGATTATTCCGTCTCACGACCTCGTCGTTGTGCGGTTAGGGCACTTCAAAGGTGCGGATGAGGGCGTGAAGAGCTTCAAGAAGTCTTTAGCGTTGCTGATGGAAGGAGTCCCTTCCAGCAAGTGAGCAGGAGCAACACGGACCTCGATGCTGCGTAGCGGCGCTGGGGATTCGCTGCTATCGGCCAGAACGAGCGGGGCTCTTCGTTCGATGTGTGGTCGATACGAAAGTGCGTTCTTTGGCAAAGCAGACGTCAACCCGATTCAAAATTGCGACGCGAACACGACCGTTTGCGCTCCGCGCAAGAGAAATTCTGACGCTAACTAAGACCGCCGGAAGTTGCCGAATAGCGGGCACCGGGAATTATGTCCAGCCGTCCTCAGTCGGGTCGGAGGAGGCGCGCTTGCGCGCTGCCCTCCGTCCGCCGCTCAAACTGCACGTGCGTTTTCCCGCATGCAGCTTTCACGAAGACACATGACCTGAGATGTAAGAAAAGGCAACCGCCGAGTGGACCTTTCTTACATCCGTCAGGTTGAGGCCAGCCTCCAGTATCCTCGGACGATGATGTACGGGTTTTTCGCTAAGCGAACTGATCCACCTTCATCATCCTTACTCTTCTGGCGGCCCGCCTCTTCCTTCCTGCCTTCGCCTGCCACCTTCCCCGACCCACTCGGGTCGCCGATTGCTCGGTCACGTGACTTTCATCACGCTTCCGGTACTATTTGGCACTCCGACTACTGACAGAGCATCACTTACCACTTCGCTTGTGCTTATAGGTTCGCTTACTCCGGTGTCACCCGAAGACTCTGCCAGTTCTCCTGAGACCGGGGAAGTCGGCATTGGAGGCAGTAGGTCAAGCGCGAAAGAGATGCTGGCGCTTTGACGGGGTTCTAGATCTGGACAGCAAGAGCTTCTTTGACAGGCTGGCGCAGGATCTACTGCTTCGAGCAGTGAAGAAACATGCTCCGGAACCGTGGATCATTCTCTATATCGAGCGCTGGCTGAAAGCGCCAGTACAAGAAGAGGATGGGCGGCTGGTTCCACGGGAAAGAGGGACTCCGCAAGGTGGGGTGATCACTCCCCTTACACAAAAGGTAATTTGGGCCGGCTGTCTGGCTTGGCGGTAAAGAACTGCTTGGCGGTGGACCCGGCAGGACTGGAATGCTGTGGCGGATAGTGATGGTGTCGTCTCCGATCAGGACGTCTTT
>WNGO01003588.1_pt1 | contig 10002 bp, 8 predicted proteins | sample 5400511 | NCBI WGS metagenome assembly WNGO01 (sample SAMN13153380, study PRJNA577476) | soil metagenome | isolation source: 20 cm soil or saprolite under Garry oak tree replicate 2 | place: USA:California | collected 2016-06-15 | reverse complement strand
TCGACGTCGATTTCACCGAATTGCGGGAAGGTTTCAGTGACTACCTGCCGATCGGTCTTGTGATCGGCGCGGTGTTTCTGGCCGAACTGCTGCTGGTCGGCGGCGGCTGGGTCATCAATCCCAATGTCGCCAAATCGATTACGGCGGCGATCCCGGCGAATGTCAGCAACACAGAGGCGCTCGGCCTCGTGCTCTACACGAAGTACATCCATTACTTCCAGCTTGCGGGCATGGTGCTGCTGGTCGCGATGATCGGCGCCATCGTGCTGACGCTGCGCCACAAGGTCAGCGTCAAGCGGCAGGACATCAATGTGCAGAACGCCCGCACGCCGGAACTTGCCATGAGCGTGCGCAAGGTGGCCTCTGGCCAGGGCCTGCAGGATGCGGACGCGCCGGAGTGGGTACAATGACGATCGGTCTTGGACATTATCTGTCGGTCGGCGCGATTCTGTTCACGCTCGGCATTCTCGGCATCTTTCTCAACCGCAAGAACATCATCGTCATCCTGATGTCGATCGAATTGATCCTGCTCGCCGTCAACATCAACCTGGTGGCGTTCTCGACCTTCCTTGGCGACATCGTCGGCCAGGTGTTTGCGCTGCTGGTGCTCACGGTGGCCGCGGCGGAGGCGGCGATCGGCCTTGCGGTGCTGGTGGTGTATTTCCGCAATCGCGGTTCGATCGCGGTTGAAGACGTCAATCTGATGAAGGGTTAACCCGCGGATGATCCAGGCAATCGTCTTTCTGCCGCTGATCGGCGCGATTCTCGCGGGACTGATCTCTATCTTCGGCGCGCATGCGCGCAATCCGGGCGGTGACACCGTCGAGCATCATGACGACGCGCACGGCCACGGCGGCGTGCCGGTCGACGAGGATGCGGGCGTTATCCATGCCTCTCATCACGAGCCCGACGCGCACGATCACGACGCTCATGCGGTCGAGCCGCCGGCCGCGGGTTCGCGCGCGGCCGAACTGATCACGACCGGACTGTTGCTGGTTTCGGCGGCATTATCCTGGATAGCACTGGTCGATGTCGGCTTCATGCATCACGACGCGCGGATCGCGCTGTTTCCCTGGATCAATTCAGGCGATCTGCAGGTGGCGTGGTCGCTGCGGGTCGACACGCTGACCGCCGTCATGCTGGTGGTGGTCAATACCATCTCGTCGCTCGTGCATCTCTATTCGATCGGCTACATGGACGAGGACCCGAACCGGCCGCGGTTCTTCAGCTATCTGTCGCTGTTCACCTTCGCCATGCTGATGCTGGTGACCGCGGATAATCTGGTGCAGCTGTTCTTCGGCTGGGAGGGCGTCGGCCTTGCAAGCTACCTGCTGATCGGGTTCTGGTACCAGAAGCCGTCGGCGAATGCTGCCGCAATCAAGGCCTTCGTGGTCAACCGCGTCGGCGATTTCGGCTTTGCGCTCGGTATCTTCGCGATCTTCATGCTGATCGGCTCGACCGACCTTGAAACCATCTTCGCGGGCGCGCCGGGTCTGACCGGCAAGACCATTGATTTCTTTGGGTGGCATGCCGACGCGCTGACGCTGACCTGTCTGCTGCTGTTCATGGGCGCGATGGGCAAGTCGGCCCAGTTCCTGCTGCACACCTGGCTGCCGGACGCCATGGAAGGCCCGACACCGGTCTCGGCATTGATCCATGCCGCGACCATGGTCACCGCTGGCGTCTTCATGGTGGCGCGGCTGTCGCCGCTGTTTGAGCTCGCGCCGAATGCGCAAGCCGTGGTGATGTTCTTTGGCGCAACGACTGCGTTCTTCGCAGCCACCGTCGGCCTCGTGCAGAACGACATCAAGCGCATCGTGGCGTATTCGACCTGTTCGCAGCTCGGCTACATGTTCGTGGCGATGGGGGCGGGGGCCTACTCGGTCGGCATGTTCCATCTGTTCACCCACGCCTTCTTCAAGGCGCTGCTGTTCCTGGGCTCGGGCTCGGTGATCTATGCGATGCATCACGAGCAGGACATCCGCAACATGGGCGGGCTGAAGGACAAGATTCCCTTCACCTACATCGTGATGGTGATCGGCACGCTGGCGCTGACCGGCTTTCCGCTCACCGCCGGCTATTTCTCCAAGGACGCGATCATCGAATCCGCCTACGCCTCGCATAATCCGTTGGCGATGTACGGCTTCGTGATGACGGTGATCGCGGCGGGACTGACCTCGTTCTATTCGTGGCGCCTGATCTTCAAGACTTTCCATGGCGAGCCGCACGATCAGGAACACTATGAAGCCGCGCACGAAAGCCCGCTCTGGATGCTGATCCCGATCGGTATCCTTGCCGCCGGATCGATCCTGGCCGGCTTCCCGTTCAAGGAGCTGTTCGCAGGCCACGGCGTGGAAGAATTCTTCCGCGAGTCGGTGAAGATGAATCCGCATATCATCGAGGAAATGCACCACATTCCCCAGTCGATCGCGTTCCTGCCGACCGTGATGATGGCCGTGGGTTTCGTGGTGTCGTGGCTGTTCTATCTCCGCCGGCCCTATATTCCCGTCCAGCTCGCCCGCGAGCACCAGATGCTCTACCAGTTCCTGCTCAACAAATGGTATTTCGACGAGCTCTACGATTTGATCTTCGTGCGCCCGGCGAAGCGGATCGGACGTTTCCTGTGGAAGGTCGGCGACGGCTATATCATCGACGGCTTCGGCCCCGACGGCGTGTCGGCGCGGGTGCTTGACGTGACCCGCAACGTGGTGCGGCTGCAGACCGGCTATCTCTATCACTACGCCTTCGCGATGCTGATCGGGGTCGCCGGATTGATCACCTGGTTCATGTTCGGCGCGGGAGTCCAGTGATGACCACCTGGCCCATTCTCTCCGTCGTCACCTTCCTGCCGGTGTTCGGGACGCTGCTGATTTATATCAGCCGCGGCGATGACGAAGCCGCGCGACGCAATGCGCGCTGGATCGCGCTGTGGACCACGCTGATCACCTTTGGCGTGTCGCTGATCCTGGTCTGGCGCTTCGATCCGGCGCAGCCGGACTTTCAGTTCGTCGAAAAGGCATCGTGGCTGGCCAGCGGCATCACCTATCACATGGGTGTCGACGGCATTTCGCTGCCGTTCGTGATCCTGACCACCGCCCTGATGCCGTTCTGCATCGTCGCGAGCTGGAAATCGGTCCAGGTACGCGTGCGCGAATACATGATGGCGTTCCTGATCCTGGAAACCCTGATGGTCGGCACCTTCTGCGCGCTCGACCTCGTGCTGTTCTATTTGTTCTTCGAAGGCGGCCTGATCCCGATGTTCCTGATCATCGGGGTGTGGGGCGGTCCGCGCCGGGTCTATGCCTCCTTCAAGTTCTTCCTCTACACGCTGCTCGGCTCGGTGCTGATGCTGCTGGCGATCATGGCGCTGTACTGGAACGCCGGCACCACGGACATTCCGACCCTGATGCACACCGCCGTGCCGCGGTCCTTGCAGACCTGGGCATGGCTGGCGTTCTTCGCTTCCTTCGCGGTGAAGATGCCGATGTGGCCGGTTCATACCTGGCTGCCGGACGCGCATGTCGAGGCGCCGACCGCGGGCTCGGTGATCCTGGCGGCGATCCTGTTGAAGATGGGCGGCTACGGCTTCCTGCGCTTCTCGTTGCCGATGTTTCCGCTGGCCTCGCACGATTTCGCGCCGCTGATCTTCTCGCTGTCGGTCATCGCCATCATCTACACCTCGCTGGTGGCACTGATGCAGGAAGACATCAAGAAGCTGATCGCCTATTCGTCGGTGGCGCATATGGGCTTCGTCACCATGGGGATTTTCGCCGGCACCACCCAGGGCGTCGCCGGCGGCGTGTTCCAGATGGTGTCGCACGGCATCGTCTCGGGCGCGCTGTTCCTCTGCGTCGGCATCGTCTACGACCGCCTGCATACCCGCGAGATCACGGCCTATGGCGGGCTGGTCAACCGCATGCCGCTCTACGCTGTCGTGTTCATGGTCTTCACCATGGCCAATGTCGGGTTGCCCGGCACCTCCGGTTTCGTCGGTGAATTCATGACGCTGATCGGCACCTTCAAGGTCAGCATACCCACCGCCACGCTCGCGACGCTGGGGGTGATTCTGTCGGCATGCTACGCGCTCTGGCTCTATCGCAAGGTGGTGTTCGGCGCGCTGGTCAAGCCGTCGCTGGCGAGCATCAAGGATCTCACCTTCCGCGAGAGCCTGACGCTGATGCCGCTGGTGTTTCTCACCATCCTGTTCGGAGTTTACCCGAAGCCGGTACTCGACATGTCGGCGGCGTCGGTGCAGCAACTCGTCAACAATTACAACACCGCGGTGACTGCCGTGAAGGCAGCCGCGCTGCTGCCGTAACGCAGCAGGTGAGGACAACGCGCCATGAGCTTTGAGAGTGCAGGTTATCAGTTGCTGCCCGTGCTGCCGGAGTTGGTGCTGGCCGCCGGCGCCATGGTGCTGCTGATGTTAGGGGCCTATCGCGGCCCGCAGACGACCAGCCTCGTCACCGGACTTGCGGTTTGCCTGCTGGTGCTTGTGGGCGTGCTGGAACTGTTGTTGCCGGCGGGAAAGCTGACGACGTTTAGCGGCAGCTTCATCGTCGATGATTTTGCCCGGTTCCTGAAGATATTGACGCTGATCGGCTCGGCGGCGACCCTGATTCTGTCGGCGGAATTTCTCGCCGATCCATCCCGGCGCATCTTCGAATACGCCATCCTGGTGCTGCTCTCGACGCTGGGCATGATGGTGCTGATCTCGGCCGGCGACCTGATCATGCTCTATCTCGGCCTCGAGCTGATGTCCCTGGCGCTTTATGTGGTCGCGGCGAGCAATCGCGACAACGCCAAATCCACGGAAGCCGGCCTGAAATATTTCGTGCTGGGCGCGCTGTCGTCGGGCATGCTGCTGTACGGCGCTTCCCTGGTCTATGGCTTCACCGGCACCGTGAGCTTCGCCGGCATCGCCGCGGCGGCCAAGACGGGCAGCGTCGGCATCGTGTTCGGTCTGGTGTTTCTATTGGCCGGGCTTTGCTTCAAGGTTTCGGCGGTGCCGTTCCATATGTGGACACCCGACGTCTATGAGGGCGCACCGACGCCGGTCACCGCATTCTTCGCCTCCGCACCGAAGGTCGCGGCGTTGGCGGTGTTCACCCGCGTAGCGCTCACCGCATTTCCGGACATCGTGTCGCAATGGCAGCAGATCGTGGTGTTCGTCGCGATCGCCTCGATGGCGCTGGGATCGTTCGCTGCCATCGGCCAGAAGAACATCAAGCGACTGATGGCCTATTCGTCGATCGGCCATATGGGCTTCGCTCTGGTGGGGCTGGCCGCTGGAACCGTCGAGGGCGCGCAGGGCGTACTGGTTTATATCTCGATCTATGTGGCGATGACGCTCGGCACCTTCGCGGTGATCCTGACCATGAAGCGCAACGGTCAGCACGTCGAGACCATCAGCGACTTCGCCGGATTGTCACGCACCAATCCGCTGCTGGCATTCTTCTTCGCGATGCTGCTGTTCTCGCTGGCGGGCATTCCGCCGCTGGCGGGCTTCTTTGCGAAATGGTACGTGTTTGTAGCTGCCATCAAGGCCGGATTGTTTACGCTGGCCGTGGTCGGCGTGCTCACCAGCGTGGTCGGCGCGTTTTACTATCTCACCATCATCAAGGTGATGTATTTCGACGAGCCGCTCGGCCAGCTCGACCCGATGCGCATGGAATTGCGCACGGTGCTGGCGGTCGCGGGGCTGTTCAACATCTTCTTCTTCGTCTATCCGGGGCCGCTCGTCAGCATGGCAACGGTCGCGGCGAAGTCGCTGTTCTAAATGACATTTTCGCTCGGTCCTCGAGCCGCATCGGCAGGATACCGGCTCGCTGCGTTCGATAGCATCGGCTCGACCAACGCGGAAGCCATCGCGCGCGCGCGCGACGGCGAGCCTGGACCGATGTGGTTTGTGACGTCGGAACAGACGGCGGGACGTGGACGACGGCATCGACCCTGGATTGCACCGCGTGGTAACCTCGCCAGCAGTATCCTCGAAGTGATCGACGTTTCGCCTGCGGTTGCGGCGACGCTGGGCTTTGCTGCGGGGCTTGCGCTCGAGGCGGCGCTGCAAAAAGTAAGCGTCGAAGCGTCGTTGAGGGCGGCGGGATCGGACCATATGAAGTTTTCGCTGAAATGGCCCAATGACGTGCTGGCGGGGCGACAAAAGCTCGCCGGCATCCTGCTGGAGGCCGAGGCGGTAGCGGGCGATCGCTTGGCCGTCGTGGTCGGCATCGGCACCAACGTCATAGCCGCGCCCGAGGCCACGCCAACGCCTGCGACTTCGCTGGCGGCGCTGGGCGTCAACATCGGGGCGGAGGAATTGTTTGCCGTCCTGTCGGACTCGTGGGCGGAATTCCGCGGCATCTGGGACCGGGGCCGCGGCTTTGGTGAAATCCGGCGGCTCTGGCTGGAGCGCGCGGCCGGGCTCGGGCAAGGGGTCGCGATTCAGTCCGGCAGCGCCATCGTCGAAGGGACATTCGATACCATCGATGAACAAGGCTGCATGATCGTCCGGACAGTAGACGGCAAGCGGATCCCGATTGCCGCGGGCGACGTCTATTTCGGCTCGGTGGCGTCGGTAGGGGCAACCTGATGGCGCGACCGGATGAACTGACCTTTGCGCCGCTCGGCGGCGTTGGCGAGATCGGCATGAACCTGTCGATCTACGGCCTTGGCAACCGCCACCAGCGCTCCTGGCTCGCGGTCGATCTCGGCGTGTCCTTTGGCGACGAGGAGCATCTGCCGGGCATCGATCTGATCATGCCCGATATCCGCTTTCTCGAAAAGGAGCGCAAGAATCTCATCGGCCTGGTGCTGACCCATGCCCACGAAGACCATTTCGGCGCCATTATGGATCTGTGGCCGAAGCTGAAATGCCCGATCTATGCGACCAAATTCAGCGCCGCGTTGTTCGAGGCCAAATGCGCTTCCGAGCGCAATCCGCCGAAAATTCCGGTCACGGTGGTGCCGTCGGGCGGGCGCATCGATCTCGGGCCGTTCAGTGTCGAGTTCATTCCGGTGGCGCATTCGATTCCGGAATCCCATGCGCTGGCGATCCACACCTCTGCCGGCACCGTGCTGCATACCGGCGACTGGAAGATCGATCCGACGCCGATCATCGGCGTGCCCACGGACGAACGGCGGTTGCGCGAACTCGGTGACGCCGGCGTGCTGGCGCTGGTCGGCGATTCCACCAACGCCGTGCGGGAAGGGCGCTCGCCGTCGGAGGCTGAAGTCGCAAAGACCATCACCGAACTGGTGAAGGCCGCGAAGGGCCGGGTCGCGGTGACCACGTTTGCTTCCAACGTTGCGCGGCTGCGCGCGGTCGCGGACGCTGCGAAGGCGGCCGGGCGCGAGGTCGTGGTGGTCGGCCGCGCCATGGAGCGCGTGGTGCAGGTGGCGCGCGAAACCGGCTATCTCGATGGCGTGCAGAGTTTCCGTGGCGCCGACCTCTACGGCCATTTTCCGCCTGACAAGGTGCTGGCGCTGTGTACCGGCAGCCAGGGCGAACCGCGCGCGGCGCTGTCCCGCATCGCCAATGACGATCATCCGCAGGTGACGCTCAACAAGGGCGATTGCGTGATCTTTTCCTCGCGCACCATCCCTGGCAATGAGAAGGCGGTGGGCGGCATCATCAACGGCCTGATCAACCAGGGCATCGAGGTGATTACCGACCGCACCCACCTCGTCCACGTCTCCGGCCATCCGCGCTGCGACGAACTGCGCGACATGATTTCCTGGGCGCGTCCACAATTGCTGATCCCCGTGCACGGCGAGGCGCTGCACCTGTTTGAACACGCAAAACTGGCGCGGACCGCCGGCGTGCCGAAGGTTCTGATCTGCCGCAACGGCGATCTGGTCAGGCTGGGACCGGGCGATCCCGGCATCATCGAGCAGCTGCCGTCGGGACGGCTCTACAAGGATGGCTCGATCCTGGAGGATTCCAAATCGCGCGCCGTCATCGAGCGGCGCAGGTTGGCCTTCGCCGGCTGCGCGTTCGTGGCGATTGCGGTGACCGACAAGGGCGAATTGGCCGACGACCCCGAGGTTGATCTGGTCGGCATCCCCGAGAAGAATACGGCCGGAGAGGTCATCGACGAGATCGTGTTCGACGTTGTGGTGTCGACGGTGGAGGGCCTGCCGCGGGCGCGCCGCCGCGATCCCGACGCGATGGCGGAGTCGGTGCGGCGGGCGGTGCGTGCCACGATCAACGAGCAGTGGGGCAAGAAGCCGCTGTGCTACGTTCACGTTATGATGGTCTAGGTTTCAGGGCGGAGGAGTGTCATGCTGGGCCGGCTCAATCATGTAGCGATCGCGGTCAGGGACGCCGAGAAGGCCGCCAAGATCTATGGCGCGGCGTTCGGCGCCGATATCTCCGCGGCGGTGCCGTTGCCGGCGCATGGCGTCACTACCGTGTTCGTGACCCTGCCCAACACCAAGATCGAATTCATCCAGCCGCTCGGCGAGGCATCCCCGATCGCCAAATTTCTCGAGCGCAACGCCGACGGCGGCATTCACCACATTTGCTATGACGTGCCCGACATCATCGCGGCGCGCGACACCCTGGTGAAGGAGGGTGCGCGGGTGCTCGGCGACGGCGAGCCCAGGATCGGTGCCCACGGCAAGCCCGTGCTGTTTCTGCACCCGAAGGATTTTTCCGGCGCGCTCGTCGAAATCGAACAGGCCTGAGCCGCGATGGTCTACAGCATCTCAACCGCGTTCGCGATCTACTTCGTGCTGTGGTGGATCGTACTGTTTCTGACGCTGCCGTTCGGCGTGCGCAGCCAGCACGAGGACGGCGAGGGCGCACCGGGTACCGATCCCGGCGCGCCGATCGTGAGCCATATGGGCCGCAAGCTGATCTGGACCACGGTGATATCGGCAATCATTTTCGCCAGCGCGATGCTGGCCTTTAACGCGGGCTATTTCAATATCGAGCGGCTGTCGAAGCTGATGGGGATTCCGCTCTGACCGCTGGATGGTGGGGGAAGAAAGTGACGTTTCAAAGAATCGTTTTAGGGCTCTTGATTTTGACGATCGCCGGGCTTGCGGGGTCCCACGTGGAGAGGAAGGCGGCATCGGATCGAATTTTCCTTCAGCGGCAGTGAGGAAAACGCGGTTGGCGCGCGCTGACATTCCTGTTTCATTGCGGCGCGTTCGTCAGGTGTGTCCGAAGGAATACGAGCACATCCGCGTTGAATTGGCGGTGGAAGGCAACGCGGTCGAAGCCGTTCGCATCGACGCATATCAGAGGAACTTCCTTCGCCAGCGCGGGCGGATAGGGCGCCAGGAACGCGAAGTGCCCGGCGTTTGGAACGACGCGATATTCGTGCTTTGAGGGCAGGCTTTTATCCACGATATCGGCGGTATGAGGCAGCACGCCGTCGCCGCCGAGCTCCGACGCCCATAGTTGAACCGGAATCCCGACAGCACCAAAACTATTTGGGGTGAAGAACACGGTGAGCGGATCAGCGATGACGGCGGCCTTGATCCGCGGATCGTGAGTCACAGGCTGCCCCGGGAATTCCTTTCCGCGAATTTGCTCGCAGACCCGGGTCGTTGATTGCTGGCAAAGGTCGGTAGCGGTGGCCCAATCAGGATTGGCGCCGATCACCGCAAGCCCGGTGTAGCCGCCCCGCGAGAACCCGAAGATGCCGATGCGTTCTCGGTCGATGCTGGAAGCAAGCGGTGACGCGCCGACCATGAAATCGATCAGGCGTTTGATGTCGTTTGGCCGCTCGACATAGATCGAAAGATCGTCTGTCCGGCTCAAATCCAGGACGTTATCGCCGGGATGATTGACGGCTGCAACGATGAAGCCAGCGTCGGCGAGTACTTCATAGGTGTCGTAATGACCGACGAAGTTGCCTCTCCTGCCGTGCGAGACGACGATGAGCGGCAAGTTCTTGTCAGGCAGTGGACAATCCTTCACCCCCGGCAGGGTGATCTTGCCGAGATCAACCTTTTCAGGCGGTTGGGCGCAGGGATACCACACGGCTCCCT
>WNGO01006598.1_pt1 | contig 10006 bp, 10 predicted proteins | sample 5400511 | NCBI WGS metagenome assembly WNGO01 (sample SAMN13153380, study PRJNA577476) | soil metagenome | isolation source: 20 cm soil or saprolite under Garry oak tree replicate 2 | place: USA:California | collected 2016-06-15 | reverse complement strand
CTTCGATTTCAATTAATCGCCCTTTTTCGATCATTCCGATGTTGGTCATCCAAATCAGCGCTGCGATCATCGATCCTCTCGAGCCGAGACTGGTGCGCGCCACCGTGACAAAAGCAACCGCGACTGCAAGCACGGAAAGCGCCGACGGCAGGCGTGCCGTCCATTCGTTATGCATACCGAAAACTTTGAAAGAGGCGGCCACAACCCAGTTCACCAAAGGCGGCTTGCGGTAATAAGGATAACTGCCTACTTGCGGAACGATGTAGTTGCCGGTCTCGAGCATCCGAATCGCCGGTAAGATTCGGCGTCCCTCTTCACCTTTAATCGCAATCGAGCCGAGCGCCGGCAGATAAATCACCGCCCAGACCAAAACAATAACCGCGACGGCTCGGAAGGGAGACTTAATTAGAAATTCGAAGTTGAATGCCACGCTGGCGATTTATCGGACGTGAGCATCAAACGTCAAATGGCGCGCTGATTAGAGTGGGAACTGGCGTCCCACTCTTTTTAGTCTGCGGGCTGCATGTTTTTATGAACCCGGAATTTATTGCGATGCTCGATTACTTGGAGCGGGAGCGCGGGATCAAGCGCGAAATCCTGCTCGAAGCAGTGTCGAACGCCCTGCTCTCAGCCTCGAAAAAGAGCGTTGGAGCATCCCGCGATCTGCATATCGACATTAACCGCAAGACCGGCGAAATCCGCGCCCTCGCAAACTTGCTCGTTGTTGATCACGTGACCAATCCGCAAGATGAGATCGAGCTCTCCAAGGCGCAGAAAATTAAGCCGGGCGCGAATGTCGGCGACACCGTGGAAGTCGAAGTCACACCGAAGAATTTTGGGCGCATCGCTGCGCAGACCGCAAAGCAAGCCATGATGCAGCGCATTCGCCAGGCCGAGAAGGAAATGATTTACGAGGAGTTTAAGGACCGCGCGGGTGAGATCGTCAGCGGTACCGTGCGGCGCTTCGACCGTTCCGACGTCATTCTCGACCTTGGAAAATTTGAAGCTGTCATGCCGCAACGGGAACGAGTCGTCGTAGAAGATTACAATGTGGGCGACCGACTACGGGCGTACGTCGTTGCGGTCGAAAACGACGTCCGCGGCCCGGAGATTATCGTTTCGCGCAGTCATCCAAATTTCGTCCGACGGCTTTTCGAGTTGGAAGTGAGTGAAATTGCCGATGGCACGGTGGAGATTCGCGGCATCGCGCGAGAAGCCGGTTATCGGACGAAGATCGCGGTATGGAGCGCCAACGAAAAAGTAGATCCAGTAGGCGCGTGTGTGGGCATGCGAGGTTCGCGCGTCAAAAACATCGTGCGCGAACTCAACAAAGAATCTGGTCTTCGATACAGACAAAAAGAGCGTACAGATTTCCGTCGATGAAGACCAGCTTTCGCTCGCGATCGGAAAAAAGGGACAGAATGCGCGATTAACTTCGCGACTGACAGGTTGGGAAATCAATATCGGCAAGGACACTTCAGCGACTACGGTGGTAGAGCAAAAAGTAGCGCAAGCTGCGCAGACACTTGCCGGCGCACTTCCGGTGACGGAAGAACAGGCGCTCACACTCGTGAAATCCGGTTTTACTAACTTGGAAGGATTACATGATGCAGACGTGCAGGATTTGGTGGATATTCTGGCAGTAGATGAAACGAAAGCGCGCGAGATCTACGACGCAGTGCACCGGCAGGAACTCGTGCAATAACATGGCTCCGGTTTAAAATGCTCGAGCCATGAGCGAAATTTTGAACGAACAACGATGGCAACGAAGACGAGCGGCAAAACTGCAACGCGCAGACCTGCCACACCGGCGGGTGCGCGGAAGACTACTGCCGCTCCCAAGCCAGCCGTCGAGTCTAAATCAAAAGTCCAGAAGAAGAAATTAGCGGAAGAAACCGCTTCTGCCTCGGCAGCGGCTAAATCGCCCACGCCGCCGCCGCAAAAGAGTGAGGCCCGAGGTACTCCGGCGCCTGCTTACGAACACGAGAGCGTCTCGCTGATCGACAAGAAAAAACCACGCAAGAAGGCAGAAGACGGCAAGCCAAAAACAAATCGCGACATCTTACCTCCGATCTCGCGCATACGCGCGTCTTTGGACGCGACTGCGGCCCCCCAGAGAGTTTCAGCACCAGTGGAGCCTGCTCCTGCGCAATCGCCTGCAATTCAAGAACCGGGCGTCATTGCCGCCGAGACGACAGCGCCGCCTTCTGCGGAACCGGGAGCCCCGCAGCAGAAGGTCATCCTTATCAAACCTCCCATTGTTGTTAAGCAGCTGGCAACTGAGCTTGGGTTAAAGCCGCATCAACTCATCGCGGAGTTGATGACGTACAACATCTTCGCCAACATCAACCAGACAGTTGAACCGGATATTGCGTCGAAAATTGCGGAGAATCACGGGTTCATTTTGGAAAAGGAGCGGCGTGAAAAAGGGGCCGGCGTTCACAAGGTGGAACAGGTCGTTGTCGCGCCACCTCCACCGGTCATCGAAAAGAAAGAGGAACTCAAGCCGCGCGGCCCCATCATAACATTCATGGGACATGTTGATCATGGCAAAACGACGCTCCTGGATGCGATTCGCAAGACGCGTGTTGCAGCTGGTGAAGCCGGTGGCATTACCCAACACATCGGCGCCTATGCCGTAAATCACAACAGCGCGACACTCACCTTCATCGACACGCCGGGTCACGCAGCCTTCACCGCCATGCGCGCGCGCGGCGCTAACGTAACCGATATCGTCGTGCTCGTCGTCGCCGCCGATGACGGCATCATGCCTCAAACAATTGAAGCTATTAATCACGCCAAGGCCGCGCCGCATGTGACAATCATGGTGGCGCTCAACAAAGTCGATCTTCCGTCGGCGAACATCGACAGGGTTAAAAAACAACTCCAAGAGCAGGGGCTTACTCCGGAAGATTGGGGAGGCGAAACGATTGTTTGTCCAGTCTCAGGTACGAAAGGCACTGGAATTGATCACCTGCTTGAGATGATCACGCTGCAGGCGGAGGTGATGGAGCTAAAGGCATCACCCACGGCCAGACCGCGCGGCACCGTGATTGAAGCGCAAGTGGAAGCGGGACGCGGCCCCACTGCCACAGTGATCGTGCAGATGGGGACGTTAAAAGTCGGCGACCCGTTTATCTGCGGCGATTACAGTGGCAAGGTAAAATCGCTGCTCGACGATCGTGGCGAACCGATCAAGGAAGCCGGACCTTCCACGCCAGTGAAGGTGCTTGGGTTTACTGGCCTGCCGAATGCGGGGGACGAATTCCTTGTCATGGAATCGGAGCGCGCTGCGAAACAATTGAGCGATGAACGACTCGAGGCAAAGCGCGCGAGCAAGCTGTACGTTCCGCAACGCGCTACGCTGGAAAGCCTGCTTGAAACGGCGGGAGGCCAAAAGGTTCTACGCATCGTGTTGAAATGCGACACGCAAGGCTCGCTCGAAGCGATCGTCGGCGCGTTGAAGCAAATCGAGACCAAAAAGGTCAATCTCGAAATTATCCACTCCGCTGTAGGGCCAATTTCGGAATCGGACATCCTACTGGCAAGCGCGTCGGACGCGGTCGTGGTCGGCTTTAACGTGAAGGTCGAGTCGATGGCTGTTTCTGCTGCGAAACGCGAAGGCGTGCAGATCAAGCTTTACAGCATCATTTATGAGTTACTCGATCAGATCAAGGATGCCATGGCAGGGCTGCTTGAACCCGAGCTCCGTGAGACCGTGATCGGCCACGCCGAGGTAAAACAGGTTTTCCAACTGAGCAGAGGCATAGTTGCTGGTTGTCTTGTCACCAATGGCCGCATCGCCCGTTCTGCGCGCGCTCGTGTCCTGCGAAAGCGCCAGCCGGTGTATGATGGCGGCATTTCGACGCTGCGGCGTTTCCAAGACGACGTGAAAGAAGTGCGGTCGGGTCTGGAATGCGGAATCAAGCTGGGCGACTTCAGCGAATACCAGGTAGGCGACATCATCGAGTGTTATCAACTCGAACAAATTGCACAGAAATTGTGATTAGTTAAAGCGTTGAAGCGTTACAACGGAATTCTTCCGGCCGCTTCAACGGTTCAACGCTCCAACGACCATGAAACATCGGCAACTACGCGTAAACGAACTGGTCAAACGTGAGTTGAGCGCAATCATTGCGCGCGAAATCAACTTTGAAGGCGTGCTCGTAAGCGTCAACGCTGTCGATGTGACACCGGACCTTAAGAGCGCCCACGTTTTCGTGAGCACTCTCGGCTCGGCAACGGGCGCCGCCGTGATTAACGCGCTCGAAGCACATCGGCCTGCACTGCAGGCGGAACTCTCCCGCCACGTGGTTTTGAAATACACTCCGCATCTGATCTTTCACCTCGATGATTCAATCGAACGCGGCGCTCGCGTCCTTGAGATTTTGAAAGATCTCGAAACCCCTCGCGGCAAGGACGCGTGAGCAACACTACATTTGACGAAATCGGCCGGGTTCTGCGCGAGCATCAGCACTTCGCGATCCTAGGTCATGTGCGGCCTGACGGTGACGCGCTGGGAAGCCAACTCGCCCTCGCATTGTCGCTTCAGCAGCTCGGCAAAGATGTCCGCGTCTGGAATGAAGACGGTATGCTGGAAAAATATTCGTTTTTGCCGCGCGCCGAATTGCTAACCAAACCGCCTGCGACAGCCATCGATGTCGATGTCGCAATCGCGCTCGACACGGCGATTCAAAGTCGGCTTGGAACCGCGCTGGCTGCTGTCGGCTCGGCAAAAATCTGGGTCAACATCGATCATCACACCAGCAACCCAGGATATGGCGATTTGGTGATCGTCGATGTAAGCGCGCCGGCCACCGGCGAAATCATTTTTAGATTGATCAGGAGCCAGGGCCTGCCTCTCGACCACGATATCGCAGAGAACCTTTACGCCGCGATTTCTACCGACACCGGTTCATTTCAATATCCAAAAACCAGCGCCCGCACGTTCGAGATCGCTACGGAACTGGTGCGCGCTGGCGGCCTCGACGTCGGAAAAATAAGCCAACAATTATACGAGAATTATCCGCGACGCCGTTTGGAACTGCTGCGAGAGCTTCTCCGGACGATGCGCTTTAGCGAGGGCGGTCGAGTCGCAAGTTTTAGCCTCACCTTACGGACGGCCGCAGATTTGGGTGTCCTTCCCGAGGACAATGAAGGATTAATCGATCATCTCCGGGCAGTTCGCGGCGTGATCGTCGCCGTCTTTTTTGAGGAGCTTGCCGATGGCAAAGTGCGCGTCAGCATGCGCTCAAAGGATGAAGCCGTGGATGTCTGTGCGATTTGCCAGAAATTCGGCGGCGGCGGGCATACACTGGCTGCCGGCGCGCGCATTCGGGGAAATCTTGCTGAAGTCGAAGAGCGCGTTTTGAAAGAAGTCGGCGATAAACTTGAAGTCTATCAACGGCCGTCATCCTAAGCGTAGCGAAGCGGAGTCGGAAGATCCCGCGGAATTACCTTTGCGATTTCGCCACGGATTCCTCGACTTCGCCCGGAATGACGGAAACTTGTGATCATGTCTCCTTCTCCAACGATTGACGGTGTCATCCTGGTGGATAAAGCCGAAGGGATGACATCGCACGACGTTGTTGCGCTGGCGCGGCGAAAACTCGGCACCAAGAAAATCGGCCATTGCGGCACGCTGGATCCGATTGCCACCGGCTTGCTGCTGCTCACCGTCGGGCGCGGCACGAAAGTTCAGGATCTGCTTATGAGCGAAGACAAGGAGTACGTGGGCACGTTTGTGCTCGGCGTCACCACTGACACACAGGATCGCGAAGGCGAAGTGATTGAGCAGCGGCCTGTCCCTGCGCTGAATGAAGATCAAATCCGGGATGCATTCGAAAAGTTCCGCGGCGATTTCTACCAACTGCCGCCGATGGTCTCTGCGAAAAAGCATGGCGGCGTTCCGCTTTACAAGCTCGCGCGCCAGGGGAAAACGGTCGAGCGCGAGCCGCGGTTGGTGCATGTCTATCGCTACAGCATTGACAGGATCGCCTTGCCGGAAATCGACTTCAGCGTGTTGTGCAGCAAGGGGTTTTATGTCCGCACGTACGTACATGACATTGGAGAGACCCTCGGCTGCGGCGCGCATTTGAAATCGCTGCGCCGGACGAAATCCGGCCGGTTCGATGTGGCGAATGCGATAACAGTCGACGAAATTAAAAATGCTTCGCTCGAAGAAATTCTCGAACGGATGCTGAGTCTTCCTGAAGTGTCGAGAATGCGCGGCGCGTGAAAGCAATGACGAAGCTCGAATGACGAATGACGGAGGAATCGGAAGTCAGCCATCTTGGCTGACTCGGACGACAGCCTTCCAGGCTGTCGCTGCTGCCCCACAAGATCGACAAGCTGGAAGCTTGCGGGCCGAGTCAGGCTGGAAGCCTGACTTCCGACGCGCCGCATTCGTCATTCGCCTGCCACGCCGTAGCCTTGCGGAGGCGGGTCATTCCCCATTTTCCTGATGGAAATCCTACGCTCGATCCCAGAGCTCTCGCGCTTGCCAGGACCACTCTTCCTGGCGATCGGCGTATTCGATGGCATGCATCTCGGCCACCAGGCGGTCATCTCCACCTCCGCTGAACATGCGCGATCAGTCAATGGAACACCGGTAGTGGTGACATTCGACCCGCATCCGGAAAAGGTATTGCGTCCGCAAGCCGCGCCTCATTTGCTTACCGCTACCCAACACAAAATCGGTTTAATTCGCGATCTCGGCGTCGGTCATCTTCTGATCATTGCATTCGACAAGCAATTTGCTGCCACCGAACCCGAAGACTTCGTGAAGCAATTAGTGAAGCACTCGAAACCGTTGCGGGAAATTTGCGTTGGCCACGAATGGTCGTTTGGAAAAAATCGGCGTGGCAATCTCGGATTGCTAAAGAAGCTCGGCGCACAGTTCGATTTCGAAGTGGTTGGAATTCCGCCGGTCACGATGAACGGCGAGCTGGTGAGCAGCACGGCAATCCGTCACGCCGTGCAGACGTGCGATCTGAGAAAAGCAGCTGTGATGCTTGGCCGCGAATACACGATCCTGGGAACTGTTGTGCGCGGCGATGATTTGGGAAAGAAAATCGGATTTCCAACAGCAAACCTGAGCGCGCACAATGAGCAGTTCCCGCCAAATGGAGTGTATTTCGCCCAAGCCATGCTCGATGGAGTCATCTATCCGGGCGTTTTGAATCTAGGCTATCGTCCAACCGTGAGCAGCGAGAAAGACCGCGTGCTGGAAATTCATCTGTTCGACTTCGACCGCGACATCTATGGCAGCGATTTAGAAGTGCACTTTGTCCGCTATCTCAGGCCGGAAAAGAAATTTGAAAGTGTCGACATGCTGGCTCGCCAGATCGCGCTCGACGTAAAACAGGCGCGCGACTTAGCCGCGGCATAATATTTCAAAACCGCAGCCGGGCAAGATCGCGCACCTCTGGCGTCCTACGGAGGGCAAAAATGATAGCAAAGGCGCCAACCACCAAACCGCAGCCAAACGCGAATATAAGCAACAGCCACACCGGGAAGTCCGATAACTGGATCACGCCTTCGCGGACGAACCGACCGCCACCGGAAAGCAAATAGACAACTCCGCTTCCGAGCAGCGTCATCCCCATCAGAATCATTGCGCGCAGCCATCGTGGCTCGCGTCGCGCTGCGGGCAACCTGGCCATGACGCGCGCGGTGAAGCCATTGTCGTCGATATACGGCGCGGCTTCGCACAATTGGCGATCTAGCGTTTCGTCGTCGATCATTGCATTCATTATATCAATTCGGCCCCCACGCTGCCAGTGTCCGCTTCAGTTTCTCGCGGCCGCGCAACACATTAGTCTTCACGGTGCCGAGCGGGATGTCGAGAACGCGTGCAGCTTCGTCATGCGACAGGCCGTTTTGGCAGCAGAGCACAACAGCTGTGCGCTCGTGCAACGGAAGCAAATTCAGGGCATGCATAAGATCGTGTCTCAAACCAGGATCGACAGTCTGCGTATCCCGCTCTGCTTGCCACTGCTGCTCATCCACACCGACCAGTTCCTTGCGACGACGCGCATCCTCGCGAAAACAGTTGTACGCGATTCGGTAAAGCCATGTGGAAAATCGCGCTTCACCGCGAAAGCCACGAATGTTCTTGTAAGCGCGAATAAAGGTTTCCTGTGCCAGATCGTCCGCCAGGGCAATATCTGTGCGGGTAAGCTGTCGAAGCACACCGCGCACCGTGGATTGATGTCGGCGCACGAGTTCGCCGAACGCGTGCTGATCGTCATCGGCAAGAACTCGTGCGACGAGGTCCGCATCAGTAAGCTCCACGACCGCAATACTACGGAGCCGGTGGCGGCGGAGGAACGTCCTTTTTGCCTTCCAATTTCCATACAATCAAATAGCCAAGCCCGATCAAAAACGGGATTAGCCCGAACGACCACGCGCCGCCTTCCCAGTCATTGACGGCAGCAAGCCAAATCATCAGTCCGAGGCCTACCATGGTCCATACAACACCACGCCGCACGTCTGAGCGTCGGCGCACATGCCGCACCTCGGGTGCCAGCAATTCGGCGGGAACCGGCTGGCCCTTCTCCACCATCATCCTGATCGTGCGCTGCCGCATGCGGCTTCCCATGAGCGCGAATATCGGCATCTTCATCTTTGTCGCCTGTATCGATAGTGATTCCGTGGTGGCCGCGAAATTTCTTCTCCAGCTTTTGGTGAATTCTGTCGGACAGATCCGATGAACCGCCACTGGCGGTTGCTGTTGGCGTCGATGTTGTTGTCGTTGTCGCTGCTGCTGTTGGCGGGCTCGCAATCGGCGAGGTCGTGGGAGTTTGCCCAGGCAAGCTTATCGCCAGTGCCACGAGGCAAATGCAAAGGAGGATTAATTTTTTCATATTAGAGCTTTGGTCATAGGATGCATTCACTGGGCAATTTGGATTCAACGATTTTCGACCTGCGCGAGCAATTAAAAGGTTGCGTTTGGAAGGTCGTTCGCCATTATTGTTCCCTCTCAAAACTGCGGGTGTAGCTCAGTTGGTAGAGCACCACCTTGCCAAGGTGGACGTCGCGAGTTCGAGCCTCGTCACCCGCTGATTGTTTGTAGCCGGTGCACAAGGCAACACGCGGCTTGGCGACCACATGGCGACGGCTACAGCTTCGCGCGTCGCCGACTTTCTCCGCAGTAGGTGGGAGAAGAATTTTGCGGCACTGATAGACCGCCACTAAGGTAAGGAAATGCAAACTGAAGAGCTCGCCTACGTGATAGTCACGCCGTACTCGATGCGGAAATCGCGTACCGGCGGCATTGTTGGCCGGCTGATTTCTCGCACGGGACTCGATGTCCTCGGAGGACGCATGTTTGCGCCGAGCTCAGACTTGGCGAAGCGCTATGCAGACACAATTGTGACGGAAACCGATTCGGGCCATCGCGCGACGCAGGAGTTGATTCGCGAGTACGTCCTGAAAAATTTCACCGGTGAAAAGAACGGCCAGCGCGCGCGTGTCTTGTTCCTCATCTTTCGCGGACCGGACGCTGTGGAAAGGATTCATCAGACCGTTGGCCACATCGTGCACGAACGCACCAGCGGTGAAACAATCCGAGACACTTACGGCGATTACATCACCGATGATTCAGGCAAAGTAACGTACCTCGAGCCCGGGGTGCTGGCGGCTTTCGATCCAAAAGCAGTCGAGAGCGACTTGAAACTCTGGGCGAAGTTTTCAGATTCCGACGGCGGCATTCTCGATCGCACCGTCAGCTTTCCCGACAACGCGCAAGTCGAAAAAACGCTCGTCCTGATCAAGCCCGATAATTTTAAGTTCCCAAATTTGCGGCCGGGCGGCGTGATTGAAGTATTTTCGCGCTCCGGCCTCTCGATCATTGGATTCAAAGTCCACTGCATGAGCGTCGCCCAGGCGGAGGAGTTTTACGGCCCCGTGCTGCCAGTCCTCGAAAACAAACTTGGCGCAAAAAGTGGCCGCGAGAACTGGGAAAGCATCATCGAATTTATGGCTGGCCGAAAGCCGAGCGAAT
>WNGO01003586.1_pt1 | contig 10006 bp, 9 predicted proteins | sample 5400511 | NCBI WGS metagenome assembly WNGO01 (sample SAMN13153380, study PRJNA577476) | soil metagenome | isolation source: 20 cm soil or saprolite under Garry oak tree replicate 2 | place: USA:California | collected 2016-06-15 | reverse complement strand
CCACCGCTCGAATTCGGTATGCTGAGTCGCGTTGCTGATTCCCTTTTCTGGATGAGCCGCTACATCGAGCGGGCGGAAAACAACGCCCGCATTGCCGATGTCAATTTGCAGCTGCTCCTGGACCTTGAGAACACGCACGACCCCGACACCCAGCAACAGTGGAATCCGATCATTAGCTCCCTGGAAGTGAATGAGCTTTTCACTTCGCTTTATCAAAACCCCGATGGCCAGGCCGCGATCGATTTCATTTGTCTGCAACGAAAGAATCCGAACTCGGTTTACTCCTGTCTCGCAGCGGCGCGCGAGAATGCCCGCACGGTGCGGGAACAAATCTCGAGCGAGATGTGGGAGCACATCAATCGCCTCTTTCTTTTCGTTAACGGCGAGACCGGCAAAAAGATGCTGCGTTTGAGCCCGTATGAATTCTTTCGTCGCATCATCACCGGATCGCACCTGGTGCAGGGAGTCGCGGACGCAACCATGACGCATGCCGAAGGCTGGGATTTCATTCGCATTGGAAAATCACTTGAGCGCGCCGACAACACTTCTCGGATTCTCGATGTGAAATATCATCTGCTTCTGCCGTCGGGAGAAAGAGTCGGCGGCAACATCGATACTGTTCAATGGATGTCGGTTTTGAAATCGTGCAGCGCGCTCGAGGCTTACCGCAAAGTATACGTGGGCCAGGTCGCACCTTGGAAAGTAGCGGCGTTTTTGATCACACATCCCCATTTTCCGCGCTCCATCCGTTTTAGCGTCGAATCGCTCGATGCCGCGCTCCATCGCATCTCCGGTTCACCGGAAACGCATTACGCCAACGAAGCGGAACGACTTTCCGGGCGGCTGCGATACGACCTCGATTTCGCCACCATCGGCCACATCTTCGAATACGGGTTGCACGAATACCTGACCCTGACCCAAAAGCGATTAGCCGAAATCAGCAGCGCCCTTTTCGAAATTTACTGTGCAAGTAACGAAGCTGTCCCCGCGTAACCAGAGTTTCGCCAGTTCCGAAAACCGGTACCTCTGCTGGAAATCGGGAGAGCGCCTGTTATTTATGTGGGCGTGAAAAACTTGTGTCTGATTCTCCTCACTTGCGGCACGATGATCTTTGGCGCTTGCGCTACCGATGAGGAATTCAAAGCCTCGGAGGCGGCGAAAACGCAGGAAACGGTTCCTGGCGAAACGAATCCGGACGCGCCGGATGCTTCGCAACAGCAGCAAGCCAAGCCGGGCTTCAGGTTTTAGGGGCGCTCTCGAGCGTTTCTTTTAGGCGCCAACGGCGCCGTTTTCGGGTGAACCGCCCCCTAAGATGAGGTGTCAACGGCCTGGTATGCCGCAGCCGCGGTCGTTTCCCCGCTCGGCGAGCAAGCAGTCGTAACTGCTATAACTTTCCTGCAAATCTGGAAGGCAGGAAACCACGAAAAGCATGCAGCTTTCCTGGTTTCCAGATTCGTTGCCAGCTGCGACGACTTTCTCGGGTTGCATTGCGGTTCTCATTTCCTTTTCGATTTGCTCGATAGTAACAATCAACCTTAGTGAACGAAATTCCGCTCTCCTGGCGCTCCCCTAAAACGGAAGTGCGACAAAGTCCGATTGACGGCAAAGGGTTATTTGCCACTGCCGACATTGGCAAGGGCGAGATCGTCATGATCAAGGGCGGTCACATCGTCAGCCGCGATTTTCTGGAGCGCGAAGTCACACCAAAACTTGGCCCGGTGGAGATTCAGATTGGCGACGACCTGTTTATCGCCCCGGTTACAGCGGATGAACGGGGAGGTTCCATGCTCTACAGTAATCATTCCTGTGATCCCAATCTGGGACTGCGCGGTAACATTATCTTTGTGGCGCTGCGCGATATTCCGGCCGGCGAGGAAATAACCCACGACTGGTGCATGACCGATGATGACACCTACGAAACAGAATGCACTTGCGGTTCCGCGAATTGCCGTCGCGTGTTAACCGGCAAAGACTGGCAGCGACCAGAACTCCAGGCGCGTTATCGCGGCTACTTTGCGACTTACCTCGCTGATAAAATCTCAGACAACCGCGGATGACGCTGATATTGCGGATACAGGAAACGAAGGACCCACGTCGTTGCTCAAACTCGACGGTAGGGAGGCGGAGCGGAAGCGAAATCTAGGGCAAATCGTTCCATTTTACACCTAATCCGCAGAGCCCGTGCTTCTTTCTGGTGAAATCGCTATAAGATTCGCCAGCGAGGTTCTCCCGTGCTTCGATTGGCTTCCCACAAACGACAACCGCCCAGGAAAGCGTTGCGGTTGTCGCCCCCCTTTACTCCGCGCGGTAATCGCGTCATTTTTTTCACGTTGCCTCCGCCGAGCACGACGGTATCGGCGACAAACGAAAGTTTGAGCTGCATCACGCAGTAAATCACTTCTTTTCGCCACGCTTTTTCGCCGAGTTCCTTGAGTCCGTCCTTGCCTAACCAGTCTTCAATCTTGCGATGCTCACGATAGGGAAGATCACCAAGCTCCAGCGGCATGAGATTGTTGTTCCAGACGAGTGCGGCACCGAGACCGGTGCCTAACCCCAGAAAAAGCATCCGCCCGCGAACGTGACTGCCAAGCGCCTGCATGGCGGCGTCGTTAATGACCCGAACAGGCTTTTTGAGCGCGCGAACAAAATTGAATCCGATCCATCCTTTGCTGAGATGTTTCGGTTCTTTCACGATTTTTCCATCGCGTACGACCGATGGAAAACCGATTGAAACGGCGGCAAATTTAAGATCCGCCGTGGTCTGGTGAAATTTCTTTACGAAATCGTGCGGCGCCATGTCCGGACCGGAATCGAATTTCAATTTGTTTCCGGCCGACATCATGAGCTTGACGTGAGTGCCACCGATATCGACGACGAGAACGTTGCGTTTCATCGCACCCTCCCGGCAGGAGCGTTACTCGCCGCTTCGGCCGAGAAAACGTTTGAAAAGGCCGCCGCGCTCCGCTTTTTCGGAAGCAGCCGGGGGCCAGCATTCAACGATGTCGAGTTCGACGAAACGGAACAGTGTCAGGCGAGCGAATCTTAAATCCAGCCGCAGATTCCGCGCAATCTGGGCAATAGAACGGGCGCCGTTGAATTGCGAGGCGAACTGCGCTTCGGCCACGGTGAGCCGCAATTTTTGTACGCGTTCAAAACCGTCCCTGGTGTAGGCGGGAATCGATTCCGGATCGTAATTGGCTTTTTCAGCAACGTCCTGAGCCTGGACGAACCGAAGCGTGCTCAACATCCAATGCTCGACATCGTCATCGGCCGGGATCTCGCTGGTGAAGTCGGGCAACTCCGTGGTTTGTTCAAATGCGAAACGGACCCGCGGGGCGCTCCACTGTTGGGCGAAAAGTTTTTGGCCATAGTGCTGGACCAATTGCAGGGTCGGATCGCGCAGAATCAAATCTTCCCGTGCCAGAGTAATGAACAATGGGCAGCCGGTTTGCGATTGTGTTTCCCGCGCTTCCCTTACCCGCTCCGAATCAATATTTACCAAAGTGACCGGCGCTTCAGCGCAGTAAGCTTCGCCGTCGCGGGTCGTGACCAGCACCACTTTTCCTCCGCGAGCATATAGATCGACATTGTCTCTGGCGCCGGCAGAACGCAGGGTGCCGGTCAAGTTTTCCTGACCAATTATTCGCAGCGCGCGGCTGAAGGAGAAGAATGGGGTCTCGCCGGAAAAATAGACATTCCCACCCAATCCGGACTCGAAAAGGGCAGGTTGGGATTGCGGGGCGAATTCCGGATTGCCAAAACTACTTTGCTCATCTGCTTGCAACAAAGCAGGCTCCGGTTCGTTCCACGGCGGCGAAGACTCGACCGCCGGCGCCTCCTCCTGCTCCGGCCCCACTTCACTGGTAAACTCCGAGTGCACGGCCGGCTCGGCTCCTTCTTCTCCCGGGACTTTCAACAGGTTTTCCTCCACTGTTCTTAATAGACTATCAGTTGTAAACGGTTTGTTCAGAATTCCCAACACATTCTCGGACCGGTCTTGTGCATTTTCCAGATCCCCGCCGAAGCCGGACATAAAAACCACTGGAACATCTGCCGTTGACTCGTCTGAGCTCAACTGCTTACTCAATTCATCACCACGCAGGTCGGGCAGCAAATAATCGAGCAGGATTAAATCCGGCTTTTGCTGGCGGGTAGCTTGCAAGCCCTCCTGCGCAGTTCCGGCCGTGGCCACTTCGTAGTTCGCTCCCGTGAGAATTTCCCCCACGAATTTCAGCATCATGAGGCTGTCGTCGATCACCAGAACGCGCTGCCGTCTCGCCGCCTCCTCGCCCGGCCGCAGGAGCGTCTGCGCAAGATCCAGGAAATCTGAGTCGGCAAAGGGCTTTTCTAACAAACGAGCGTCATCCATTCCTTCGGATTTGGCGTCCGCCGAGGTCAAGACAATTGCCTGCGCCTTGGGATGACGGGCTCGCAAGTCACGCACAACATCCGGCTCCGAAGCGGCATCAAGGTCGAGGACGAACAGTGCCACAGGATTATCGGCCGCGATCCGATCGGCCTCGTCCACGTCGCGGGCCACGTCCACGACCGCGTCCGGAGCGACCTGGTGGAGGCCGGACAAAATCGAGGAGAGCAATGTCTCGTCCGATTCCAAAACGAGAAAGCGTTCTTCGCTTTTATACTTTCGGGCGGGAGATTTTTTCACGGGGCAAAGAGGCGCGGCCGCTGACAGCCGGTGGACTGCGCGCCTCCTCTAACAATTTATGGTTCTCGACAAATGAAAAGCATTTTCTCGCTCGACTTAGCGGTTCGGAACATAGACTTGCAGTCAATGTGCTTAGCGGGTTTGCAACCCGTTGAGACCCCAACAGCTGAAAGCTTTGGGGGCCGGGCGCACGTGCGGGGACAGCTCGATGTTCCGAGCCGTTTCGCGCACGTCAGTTATGTTTTTCAAAAGTCCATTAGGCTGAGCGAGAAACGGGATACCGCAGGGCCAGTTCGCGCCGGCTGGTCTTGCCCCTTTCATTGACTGGAATCGCTTCGACGAAATAAATGCGACGCGGCACCTGCCAACTGCTTAGCCGCGCCCGGCAATGAGCCAGTAGTTCTCCCTCGGTGAGACCTTTCGCGACCACGCAGGCTACGACTTCCTGATTCCGGCGCTCCGATTCACGGCCGAAAACGATCACTTCCCGCACTCCCTCGCAGCGCAGGATTTCCGCTTCCACCTCCGCAGGATGCACTTTTTTGCCGGCGACATTAATTAAGTCGGAGCTGCGTCCGACGATCCGATAACCACGCGCTGTTTTCTCCAGCAAATCGTCCGGGACAAAGATGCCGTGCCCTAGTTTGTCTTCGTCTGGGACGGGGAAATAACCGTCAGCCACCGCCCGGCTTCGCACCCGGATGAGCGAATTCGAGACTTCGGGATCGACCAATTCGAGCGCAACGCCACACATCGCTTCACCCACAAATCCTGGGATTGCCTGCGCTTCGCGGACATAACAAATCCCCCCACATTCCGACGCACCGTAAAACGAGTGAATTTCGCGTCGGAATTTTTCACGAAACGCTTGCTCGGTCTCCACCGGCAATGGTGCGCCCGCCGAAATGCAAAGTCGCAGGTCCGGCAATAGCGGCGGTTCATTCATCTCGCAAAAGGATTGGTAGAACACTGGCATTCCCGGAAAAACGGTGGCACGACTCGCAGCCAAGCCATCGATGATGGCACGCGGGATTCGGTCGTTGCTAAGTGCGAGGGAAACGCCACGCACAATCAGCGGCGTCAATAAATTGCTGAAGCCATACGAATGCGAAATGGGAATAACCCCGAAGTTCACGTCGCGATCGATGATCCCCATCGTCTCGCAAATGTTCTCGCAATCTGCCAAGAGCTGCTCGCTGCGAAAACGGATTGCCCGTGCTGCTGCTGTCGTGCCCGAGGTCAATTTCAACAACGCAAGTCCGTCATCCCGAGCGAAGTCGAGGGATTCCGCTGAAGTTACCTTAAAGATTAGACATCGGCATTCCTCGGTCCGCGCCGGACTGGCATTTTCCGCTCGGGATGACAGAGTTGCGAAGCCGGCAACCTGACACAATCGAAACGCGTTTTGCCGTTGCTCGTCGCTGATCGTTTGCTCCAGTGGTAGAACGACGATCCGTTTTCGCAAGCAAGCCAGAAACAGTGATGGCCAATCCGGATGGTTCCCGATTTGGATGGCAAGAACCTGACCGGGCGCAATCCTTTCCAACTCGTCCGCAAATTGACGAGCACGGTCTTCGATTTCGAGAAATGTGCGCGCGACTTTTCCCTGTGAATCGAAGATGGCAGCGCGATCGCGGTTGTTGGCGCGCGTCCTTTCCCAGGCCGTTAGAATCGGATCTTTAACTGTCGTCATCACTTGCGAATTAACGGTTTTAGGACTACGTTTTGTGCTCGTTTTTTAATATGAAGGCGGACATTCATCCCGATTATCAAGAGACCGATATCGTTTGCGCGTGCGGCGCGGTTTATCACACTCGCTCGACCAAACGAGACATTAAAATCGGCATCTGCGCCGCCTGCCATCCGTTTTTCACTGGCGAGCAAAAATTCGTCGACACCGCCGGGCGCGTGGAAAAATTCGCCCGCCGCTACGGCAGCACCAAGGCCGCTCGTGCGGGTAAAGCTTAGCTGAGTGTAGCCGGGGTCGTCGACCCCGGGGTTTTGCCGCGGCCAGCGGCCACGGCTACAACACATGGACTTTAATCTTCTCATCCAACGTAAACGCGAGCGCTTCGAACAACTCGAGCGCGAGATCGCCGACCCCGCCCTTTTTGAAAATCGGAATCGGGCCGGCGAGATCATGCGCGAACACGCCAACGTAAAAGCGTTGCTCGCGAAATGGACCGAACTGTCGAATGCGCGAATGCAGCTGACCGACAATCGCGAACTCGCCAATTCCAGCGACGCCGACCTTGCACAAATGGCGCAGGAAGAAATTCCCGCTCTCGAGAGACGCGTCGCCGATCTCGAACGCGAGATGCAGGTCGCGTTACTTCCGCCGGACGAAAATGAAAATCGCGATGCCATCATCGAGATTCGCGCCGGCACCGGCGGAAGCGAAGCCGCAATTTTCGCGGCTGATTTGTATCGGATGTACAATCACTATGCCGAGTCAGCCGGGCTAAAACTCGAAGGCATGGACTCGAGCCCATCGGAGCTGGGCGGATTAAAGGAAATCATTTTCAAAGTCAGCGGCGAATCGGTTTTTCGAAAGCTGCGTTACGAGAGCGGAGTCCATCGGGTGCAACGCGTGCCCTCCACGGAAGCGCAGGGGCGGATTCATACCAGCACTGCGACGGTCGCGGTTCTACCGGAAGCAGAGGAAGTGGATCTCGAATTAAAACCGGAAGATCTCCGGATCGAAGTTTGCCGTTCGGGCGGACCGGGCGGCCAGGGGGTGAACACGACCGATTCGGCGGTGCAGGTCTTGCACATTCCGACTGGCACCATCGTTCGTTGCCAGGACGGTCGGAGCCAGCAGAAGAACAAGGAGAAAGCGCTCAACGTTCTGCGGTCGCGTCTCCTCGAAACCAAACAACGTGAAGAAGCGGAGAAATATGCCGCGCATCGCCGGAGCCAGATCGGATCGGGTGGCCGCGAAGAAAAAATTCGCACCTACAATTTTCCCCAGAACCGTGTCACCGATCACCGCATCGGACTGACGCTTTACAATCTGGACCGATTTATCGAAGGCGACCTTGAGGAAATGATTTCAGCCCTGCAAGCGGCGGATCTGGCGGAGCGATTGAAAGACAGCGCACTAACGAATTGATGTCATTCCGAGCGAAACGCAGTGCAGTCGAGCCCGAGCCGGGAATTCGCTCGGGATGAGCACTTAAAATGACTGTCCTCGAAGTGCTGCAATCGACAACCGCGTATTTCCAGAAACACGGGATTGAAAATCCGCGCTTGAATGCGGAGCATTTGCTGGCGCATTCGCTCGGGCGAAAACGGCTCGATGTTTACCTGGAATTCGAGCGCGATCTGGCCGAACCGGAGCTGGCGCCAATCCGCGAACTGGTGCGACGACGGGGACAAAACGAGCCGCTCCAGCATTTGCTCGGCACGGTCGAGTTTTGCGGGAATGTTTTTCTTTGTGACAAACGCGCGCTCGTTCCGCGACCGGAGACAGAGGAATTGGTTGAGTTTCTTCTTCAATCAACGATCGACCGTCAACCATCAACCATTCTCGACGTGGGAACCGGCTCGGGCGTGATAGCGTTGACCCTGGCACAAAAATTTCCGGAAGCGAAAATTCTCGCGACCGACGTCTCCGACGACGCCCTGTTGCTAGCGCGTGAAAATGCGGCCCGGCTCCAAATCGATCAGGTGGAATTTTGCAACAGCGACTTACTAGAGAACGTGGAAGGGAATTTCGACCTGATCGTTGCCAACCTGCCCTACATTTCACGCCGTGATCGCGACCAGCTCGCGGCCGAGGTCTTGCGGGATCCGGCAGTCGCGCTTTTCGCGGGAGAGAAGGGCGATGAAATGATTCGCCAATTGATTGAAACCGCGCCGGCACATTTGAATGCCGGCAGTCTGCTCGCGCTCGAAATTGGCCTGGGTCAGGAACCGGCGCTGACCGAACTCTTTCGCAAGAAAAATTACCGCGACATTGAAGCGAAAAACGATTATTCAGGTAAAACGCGTTTTCTCTTCGCCCGGTATGGATAAGATTCTCGTGCATGGCGGGAATTCTCTCGCCGGTTCTATCAAGATCAGCGGCTCGAAGAATTCCGCTCTGCCCATCCTGGCCGCGACGCTGCTGACGCGCGAGCCGTGTATCATTCACCGCGTGCCGGACCTGAGCGACACGAATTACATGCTGCAAATTTTGAATCATCTCGGCGCACAGGTCGAACGCGCCAGCGGCACCGTCACGGTTTCCGCAGACAAGACTCAATCGGTCGCACCATATGACGTGGTTCGAAAAATGCGGGCGTCCGTTTGCGTCCTTGGACCCCTTCTCGGGCGCTGTAAGGAAGCGACTGTTTCCCTGCCGGGCGGTTGCGTTATCGGCGACCGGCCGATCGACTTGCATTTGAAAGGTTTCGAGGCGCTCGGCGCAGCCGTGCGGGTAGAAGGCGGGAATGTGAAGGTTTTCGCTCCGAAATTGAATGGCGCTGTCATTAATTTGCGCGGCAAATTCGGACCGACCGTTCTCGGCACCGATAACGTAATGATGGCGGCGGTTCTCGCCGAAGGCACAACGGTGATCGAAGGCGCAGCGCAGGAGCCGGAAGTTTGCGACCTCGCCGATTTTCTCAACAAAATGGGCGCGAAAATCCAAGGTGCGGGCACGCGACACGTGATCATCGAAGGAGTAAGCGAATTGCACGGAGCAGAGCACGACATCATTCCCGACCGCATCGAAGCCGGCACATTTCTGGTAGCGGGGGCGATAGCCGGCAGCGGCGTGACCGTGAAACGAGTCGAGCCAAAACATCTCACGGCGATCACTGATGCGTTGAGTGGTTGCGGATTCAAAATCGAAGTGCAAAAACAATCAATCACCGTTTCACCAAATGGTGCGCCCAAGCCGTTGGAAATTACGACCGAACCCTATCCGGGATTCCCGACCGACATGCAGGCGCAAATGTGCGCGTTGCTTTCTACGACTGAGGGAATCAGTGTAATCACGGAAAATATTTTCCCGCAGCGTTACATGCACGTGGCCGAGCTCAAACGCATGGGTGCGCAGGTGCAAATGGAAGGCGCAACGGCGGTAATTTCGGGCGTGGAACGACTGACCGGCGCGCCGGTGATGGCGAGTGATCTGCGTGCGTCGGCCGCGTTGGTGCTGGCAGGATTGAAGGCCGAAGGAACGACGGAAGTGAGCCGCGTCTATCACATCGATCGTGGCTACGAACATCTCGACGAAAAGTTGAGCGAGCTCGGCGCCAACATCGAACGGGTGAAAGCGTAAGTTGGAGGATAGGCATCGAACGCCCGTCCTGCTCGGATCCTGTCTCGGGCGGCGGAAATCTTGCCCGCCGA
>WNGO01006931.1_pt1 | contig 10009 bp, 7 predicted proteins | sample 5400511 | NCBI WGS metagenome assembly WNGO01 (sample SAMN13153380, study PRJNA577476) | soil metagenome | isolation source: 20 cm soil or saprolite under Garry oak tree replicate 2 | place: USA:California | collected 2016-06-15 | reverse complement strand
CGATTCAAAATTCGCGCAAGATTTCAGCCGCGAAGACTTGCACGACCTGGAACTTGTCGCTGGGCTTTTGGCTACCGCTCCGGCGCTGATGGCGAACTAGTTGGACTTAAAGAATGAACGGGGATGCCAAGGCATCCCCCTTTTTCTTCCACTGTGATTTCTAGCGTGGCGATTTCGAGAACAAACGTAGATCGGCTCCGGTCATCTCTTTCGGCTCTTCCGCCCCAAGCATCCCAAGAACTGTAGGCGAGATATCGCGCAGCGATCCATTCGGCTTCAACGTGAACTGACTCGAATTCTCCGCAACTACGATGAAGGGCACCGGATTCGTGGTATGCGCCGTGTGCGGCCCGCCGGTCGCAGGATCGATCATCAACTCGGCGTTCCCATGATCGGCTGTAATCAGCATCGCGCCACCTTTTGCGCGAATTGCCGATTCAATCCGACCCAGGCAGGCATCCACCGTTTCAACCGCCTTGACCGTGGGCTCGATCTTGCCGGAGTGGCCAACCATATCGGCATTAGCAAAGTTCACGATGACCACATCGAACGTTCCTTCTTCTGTCGCTTTTACCACCGCATCGGCAATTCCGGAAGCACTCATCTCCGGCTTCAGATCGTACGTCGCCACTTTAGGCGATGGCACCATAACGCGGTCTTCTCCGGGGAATGGCTGCTCGACTCCTCCGTTGAAAAAATATGTCACGTGCGCGTACTTCTCGGTCTCGGCCACACGCAGGTTCCGCATGTTCAACCCGCCCATGACGTTGGCCAGAATGTTCGCCATCGACTCTGGAGGAATCACGTCCGGCAGGCTGAAGTTCTTGTCATACCGTGTCATGCAGACATAATGCAGATTCTTCGGAACCCGGTCGCGCGGCATCGTGGTATCGAGATCCTCCGCGCCGGGCAAATCGCTGCCGCCCTTTTCGTTGAGCCCACTGTTACGCGTGAGCGCCCGCGTAATCTGCCGAACACGGTCCGCGCGGAAGTTGAAGCAGATGCAGGAGTCGTCATCGCGAATGGTCGCCAGCGCCTTCCCGCGGCTGTCGGTACAAACAAAAGGAAGCACAAACTCGTCGGTCACTCCCTTGTTGTAAGAATCTTTCATGCCCTGCACCGGATCAGACTGCTTGCCGCCCTCCGCCTCCGCGAAGACCATGGCGTTGTAAGCCTTGGCAATACGTTCCCATCGACGGTCGCGATCCATGGCGTAGTAGCGGCCGTTTACCGTCGCAATCTTGCCACAGTTGTACTCGCGCATCTTGTGCTGTAACTGCTCCAGGTATCCCGCGCCGTTCGTGGGCAACGTATCACGCCCATCCGTAAACGCGTGCACGAATACGCGATCCAGTCCATTCTCTTTCGCCATCTTCAGCAGGGCATAAAGATGAGCCTGCTGCGAATGAACTCCTCCGTCCGATATCAATCCAAACAGATGCAGTCGCCGCTCGCCGACACGCGCATGCTTCATGGCGTCAAGCAGCACGGGATGCGAGAATAGTTCCCCATTCTGGATCATCAAATCGATCCGCGTGATGTCCATATGCACGATGCGCCCGGCACCGATGTTGAGATGACCAACCTCGCTGTTGCCCATCTGTCCTTCGGGCAGTCCAACGTACGGCCCGCTGGTGTGAATAAGTGTATTTGGATACTCGCGAAGCAATCGGTCGTAGGTAGGCTTGCGTGCCAGCGCGATAGCATTGGCTTTGGTTTCGGCCCGATAGCCCCAGCCGTCGAGGATGGTAAGAACAAGCGGTTTAGGACGAGACATAAATACGGTTCTGGCTCCTGGCTTCTAGCTGTAGCGCAAAAGAAAAACGGCAAGGACGCGACTTACAGTCGTGCCGCCACAAGCTGCTGTAAACTCTCCGGCTCAGACACTGAGGATGGCGTCGTTAACTTCCATAAGTACACGACCGAATCGTTAGTTCTTTATGGTGTTGGGCTTGCTCGCGTCGTCCTGTTTCTTCTGCTGCATCTCTTCTTTCACCCGCTTTTCAAGCTGGGCATTCGCCTCGTCAATCATCTTCTTGAGGTGTGGCTGCATCGCCTGCATGCCTTCCGTGGTCATTGCGGGCATCTCCCTCAATATCTTCTGGCCGGTAGGAGTGGAGTAGAACCCAACCATGGCATTCACGTCTGACTTGTTCAAATGTTTCTGGTAAACGGGGATCATATCGTCGAGCAACCCCTCGACTGAAAGATTCTTCATGACTTCATCGGAAATTGCGTCAAATTTCGCAAAATCCTCGTTTGTCACATTGGGTTGCTGCTTTCTGACCTGCTCGCGCTCCAAAGACCGGATCTGTTGGGACACCTGCTGCATGACCACCTTCATCTGAAGCTTCAGAACCAGCCGCAGCCGCTTGACCCAGCATGCAAGGTGAAGTCAGGCACAGCAAAATCGCGAACAAGATAGCGCGAACTCTCATATGTGGCTCCTCGACTCCGGATTACCCGTGATAGTTAAGCGCACTCAATCCCAAGAACCTTGCCGTCCCGCCCAATTCCTGCTCAATCCGCATCAATTGGTTGTACTTGGCAATACGATCCGTGCGCGAAGCCGATCCCGTTTTGATCTGACCGGCGCCAGTGGCCACAGCCAAATCCGCGATGAACGTGTCTTCCGTCTCGCCCGAACGATGCGAAATCACCGACGTATACCCATTCCGCCGCGCCAGATCGATCGCATCGAGCGTTTCGCTCACCGTGCCAATCTGATTCACTTTGATCAGAATCGAGTTCGCCACTCCCTTGTCGATTCCTTCCTGCAGGAACTGGATATTGGTGACGAAGATATCGTCCCCCACCAGTTGGATCTTCCCGCCAATCTCTTTGGTCAGATTCTGCCATCCATCCCAATCGTTCTCTGCCAATCCGTCCTCGAGCGACACGATAGGATAGTCATTCACCCACTTTGCCCAGTGCTTCACCATTTCGTCGGAACTCTTGCTCGACTTGTCCGACTTCTTGAACACATACTTCCCATCCTGATAGAACTCGCTGGCCGCGGGATCGAGCGCGATCGCAATCTCCTCTCCTGGCTTGTATCCAGCTTTCGAAATCGCCTCCAACACGACCTCGATCGCCTCCACGTTCGACTTCACCGAGGGAGCAAATCCGCCTTCATCGCCCACCGCCGTGTTGTAACCGCGCGTCTTCAGCACTTTCTTCAGCGTATGGAACACTTCAACTCCCCAGCGCAATGCCTCCGAAAACGTTGGCGCGCCCACCGGCATGACCATGAACTCCTGGAAGTCGACGTTGTTATCTGCATGCGCTCCGCCGTTCAGAATATTCATCATTGGCGTAGGCAGAGTATTCGCGGCCGCTCCGCCGAGATACCGGTACAACGGAATGTCAATGCTATACGCCGACGCCCGCGCCGCCGCCATCGACACCGCCAGAATCGCATTCGCTCCCAAACGACCCTTGTTCTCGGTGCCATCCAACTCGATCATCCTGGCGTCCAGGCCCCGCTGATCGAAGCCGTCCCAGTTCGCCAGCGCCTCGGCGATCTCACCATTGACGTTCTCGACGGCCTTCAGCACTCCTTTGCCCATGAAGCGGTTGGTATCGTCGTCGCGTAGTTCGACCGCCTCGTGCTCGCCGGTGGACGCGCCGCTCGGGACAATCGCCCTCCCCATGGAGCCATCCGCCAGAAAGACCTCCGCTTCGACCGTGGGATTACCCCGTGAATCCAGAACTTCTCGTGCATGAATGCCAGCAATATTCGACATAGATGTTTCCTTCTTCCTCGACTTTATGATTTCGGTGACACCATTCGGATTCCATACCCGATTGGGATGATCGCTGTTGAAAGCCAGCCGGCGGCCAGGTAACCGATACCGGCATAGTTCTTTCCCGTAAGTTGTTGAAACCCCCGATTATATCGGATGTACATTAACGAAGTGTGACTACGGACACAATCCAGCGCACGATTTCCGCATTCAAACCTGTCCATTCGGCCACCTTCTCAGGCCTCTTATCTCCGCTGGTTCCCTATGTACTGTCCGCCGCTTGCCCCCCCGGCACGCCTGGTCTAGAGTCAAAGGGAGCTTCGGACTTTGGAGGTACCCCATGAAACCGTGGATGCTATTGCCGTGCGCATTGCTGGGCGCAACGCTAGCCGCCCAGACTGCCGCACCAGTTCCCGCTGGAACGGCGCTGATGGTTCGTCTCGACACTACTCTCGCAACCTTTAGCAACAAAGTCGGTGACCCCTTCCACGGCAGCATCACGCAGCCAGTGGTGGTCAACGGCCAAACCCTAATTCCGGTTGGCGCCACGGTCGAAGGCCGCGTCACGAAGGTGAGCGAACCCCGGCGTGTTTCGGGCAAACCCACGATCGGTATCCTTCCCGAAGCTGTGATCCTTCCCACGGGCGAACGCTACTACCTCGACGCCACATTGACAGATACGAACATCAAGGGCAGTGACGTTAGCCGGGAAGGCCAATTTAAGGGGTCAGGCCATGATCGCCGCGATACCATTGAACAAGGCGCTGGCACAGCGGGCGGCATGCTCATCGGCGGATTGATCGGCGGCCCTCCGGGAATAGTGATTGGCGGGGCTGTTGGTGCCGGTGCCACCACCGGACATTGGCTCGTTAAGCATCGTTCCGCGGTAATACCGGCAGGTACTGAACTGACGCTGGAACTGAATCGTCCGATGACGACGAGTCCGGCGATCCCAGCCGCGGCAGTCACCGCTTCAGCGCCCAGCGGCGGAAGCAACTAAACGGGAACTTGGAATAAACAAAAAGAGAACCGGACGGTCACTCCGTCCGGTTCTCTTTTTTCATAATGACTGACCCCGATCCCTGACCCCTCGCAGTTACGCTCCGAACAGCAACTCCCCTTCGCTGACGACCTGCAGTTCAATCCAGCCCTCCAGCGGCAACGAATCCACCGGCAACCGGTTCTGCCATAGACTGAACCGCAAACGTACTTTGCTGGTAGCCGCAATCGGTACGCCGGATTTCTTCTCCAGCGTCTTCTCAGATCCATTGGAAGGAACTGCCAAAAGCCAGTTCAACGGCAGCTTAAATTCGAAGTTCCGCAGAAGCGCGACTTTCACATGCTCGTCACTCTGCGCTGGAGACGCCAAAACGCGCTCCGCTACTCCATTCTCGATTCTCCACTCCTTGAGGTTGCCTGCGCTGGCAGAGGCATCCACTCGCAACGTCCGTCGGGGACGCGGTTCGCCACTGGCCCATGACTCCACATTGACCACAATCTCAAAGTCGGCGCCTGGAACCTTTCCCGCGAAATCCAGCCGCCCATAAAGAAAGGTCGCGTCGATCCCCGCGTACACCGAATCCAGCAGAAACTGCTTGCCGTGCATTGCCCCGGCACGATGATCGGCCGTATAAGCGGCTGCACCCATCCACTCGAAGTATCGGATTTTGTCGCCCGTTACGCGCGGATGGATATACGCCGTCTGCGGCACAAACGATGGCCGCACCTCCTGCCCGGTAATCGGCTGCGCCAGGTAATCCGGCGGAGTTGCGCCCAGCGCCTGATACACATTTGAAAGGTGCTTGCGGTAGAGTTCATCGAAATCGCGGTCGTTCGCCGAATGATGCTCTGGCCCGTACCACCAGTTCCAGTCGCTGCCCTCGGCGATCAGAATCTCGTCAAAAGCCAGTTTGCGCTGCGCCTCGGTGGCGCGCGCCGCATTTTGCGCGTAATACTCGCGGGCGTGGTGCAGATAATCCCAGGCGCGGTTATCCTCCGGCGCTCCGATCCAAACATCGAAATTCGCATTGATCCACGAGCCCGGCGTCAGCGACGTCATCTTTCCGAAGTCTTTGTGGCGAGCAATCGCCTCGGAGATCGTCACCGCCTCCAGCCCCGGTTCCCGCTGCAGGCCGTCATAGAACCGGCGCAGAAACTCGCGACCCGATTTCGGATAGTATTCCCACGCATTCTCCCCATCGAGAATGATCGACACGACGGCATCCCGTCGTTTCTCCAGCACAGGTTTCGCCGCCTCTTTGATATTGCCGATCAAATGCCGCGCTGCATCGGCAGGAGGCATACCCGAGTACACGAATCCGATGAGATCCGAAATCGTATGATCACGAAACACCAGGTGCATCGCCGTCGAACCGTTCTCGTATCTATGAATGTTGTAGAGCTTGTCCGCCAGATGCCCCGGCAAGCGTCCGTTTCCATCGCGGGCAAAGAACAGTCCTGTGCTACGGCCAAGCACTCCTTCGTCGGTAGCCATCCAGTGCACGCCCACGTTATGCGCGATCGCTAATACTTCTTCGGAAACGCTCCCTTCCGAAGGCCATATTCCCGTCGGGCGCACGCCGAAAACCTTCTCATGCAAATCGAGGGCCCGAACCAATTGTTCGCGGGCGTCCTCCGGATGACGATATCGGTTTTGCGGCAGTGGAAGCCCGGGTGTCGAGATCGCCCCCGCACTCGTGTCACACACCAGTGGCAGAATCGGATGATAGAAGGGCGTAGCAGATATTTCGATGGAACCCTTCTTCGCCGCCTCGGCATGCGCCGGCAGCACACGGCCCAGCAGCTCCTGCTCCCGCGCAATTACAAATTTCTGATCGTCCAGCGAGTAGTTATGCCCCTTCTTCACCAGCGCTGCGACATCTTTCTCTTCCAAAAAGAATTCGTCGAACCAGGCAATCTGCGAAAGCACCTGCAGGTCAGTAAAATCCTGCGGCTGGAAATAACGTTCTGCCCTTTCCGGATGGTCCCCGTGCTCACGGAACCGCTCCCATAACTCGCGGTATCGTGGGTAACGTCCGATCAAATTCTGCGGATTCGCCTGAAACAAGTATTGCAGTGCAAACCGTCGCTCTTCTTCCGAAAGATCTTTGGCAGGCTTGGCCGCCACGTTCAGGAACGGATCCTGCGCCGTCCCGGCAGCGTAATCCTGAATCTGGACCATGAGTGACGGCACGAGATTGAAGTTCTGATGGACGTTGGGAAACTCATCCAACAACTTCACCATGCCGTAATAATCTTTGAGCGCGTGCAGGCGCGTCCACGGCAGGCGGTATTCGCCCGTAACCAGGTCTTTATAAAAAGGCTGGTGCTGATGCCAAAGAAGGATGACCCGCAAAGAGGGCATGGCTGGACCAGTCAGTCTAGCATGGGACTATTTGGCCCCGTTACAAGTGCGGGTACGCTGTGATCTTCCAAAATGGGAATGGCTGATCACGCGCCAAGCGTGGTTGAATGACTTCCGCACTCTCGCTGTCAGGCAGCAGATGCCTGCAACCGCGAGTGCTCACTAAGTCGAGCGCAGGGCCTTCGTCGGGTCCGCGTGCGCGGCTCGCACCGCGGGAAGCAAGGACGCAACCAGCGCCACAATCATCATCAGCAGAACACCGGCCATGTAAATGAACGGATCGGTCGCGCTCACCTCGAAGAGAAAAGAGCTGACCAGGCGTGATACAGCGAGCGAACCGAGCACTCCGAGGCCACATCCCAGAAGCGTCAGCTTCACGGCCGAAATCAATACCAGCCTCGCAATGCCCATGCGCTGGGCGCCCAGCGCAATGCGTATCGCAAGCTCCTGGGTTCGCAGCGAGACTGAGAATGCCACCACCGCGTAGATGCCAGTGACAGCAAGCAGCAGTGCGCCAGCAGCAAATGCGGTGATGAGGTCGGTATTGAAACGGCGCGGCGCTTCCACACTCGAGATCGCATCATCCATGGGTTGCACTTGTTGCAAGGCAAGCATCGGATCGACCTCCGCAACAGTCGAGCGTAGTGTTGGCGTCATCTGCTCGGGAGGCAGCGCAGAGCGGATCGTGATGTATCCGCCGGCAGGACCCGTAAGCTTCCCCGTGAAATCAGAACCGTTGAGCGTTGCGGGCTGCTCCGCAGGCGAGTACCACTGATCCTCGCTGGGCTCATCGCGCGATCCCATCTTCGTATCGGCGACGACGCCGACCACAGTCGCCCATGGATATCCCTTTTGCGGATTGCCAACGTGCATTCGCTTGCCCACGGCCCTTTGTCCTGGCCAACAGTGTGCCGCCATCGACTGGTTAACGATCACCACGAGGACCGAACTGGAGCGGTCGTCCACGGTGAAGTACCTGCCATCGATCAGCGGGATGTCCAGGGCATGGAAATAATCGCCGTAAACCGTCGCGAACATGGCGAATTTCAGCTTCCAGCTGTCGGCAGGCTCGCCCTCGATCGTGTATGCGGCCCTTCCGACGCCGTCGGATGCGGGCAGCCCGTTCGTACTCCCGGCGGCTATGACTCCCGGCTTGCTCGAGAGCCGGTCGATGACCGCATGGTTGAAGGAGTCCGCGGAAGTGTCGGTGGAATATTGCTGTAGCGGCAACTGATACTCCGCCACGAGCACATGGTCGGCACGAAATCCTGGGTCGACGGCTCGCATCTGCTGGAAACTTCTTAGGAACGCACCCGATACGATGAGCAGCACTAATGCAATCGCGATCTCCGACACCACCAATCCGGACCGCAACCATGTATGGCTTGACGCTCCCGTACCCGTCCGAGTCACTTCATTCAAGCTCTCGGTCAAGTTCGTCCGCAACGCGGCGAAGGCAGGCGCAAGACTGCAAAGAGCGCCCGTTATGAGAGCCAGAAGCAAGGCAAAGGCCGCCACAGTCGCGTCAATGGAGATCGAGTCGATGCGTGGCATGGACTCCGGCAACAGATGCAGGGCGGTTCGGATGGCGACCGCCGCGAATGTCAACCCGACCACTCCTCCTGCCAGGCTGATCAGCAATCCCTCGAAGACAGATTCGCGGACTATGACGCCGGAACGTGCCCCCAGAGCCAGCCGTACCGCGTATTCTCGACGTCGACGGATGGCGCGCACCAAGAGCAGTCCGGCAATGTTGACGCAGGCAATGAGCAACACGACAGAAACAGCCAGGAACAAGGTGCGCAGCAACGGACGAACATCCGCAACGTCAAACTCGCTCAAGAGTGCAACATCACCCTTTATGTGAATCGCAGCCATGCTTGCCGGAAAACTGCGCATGATCTGTCGGCTCATGCGGTCAGCATCCTGCGCTGCTTGTGTGAGCGTGACGCCATTCTTCAGGCGAGCGACCAAATGGAATCCCCAGAAGCCCAGGTACTGGTCTGAAAGCTCCTCGGGAGTGAGGCTCATCGGCACCCACAACTGCGTCTGGTCGAGGTGTCCTGCCCCCAAGGGAAATTCAAAGCTGCGCGGCATCACGCCGATGATCGAGTAAACCTTGCGATCGAGAACGATGGCGCTCCCCAGCACACGCGGATCCCGGTGATAGCGGTTCGTCCACAATCCATAGCTGATCACCGCGAGAGGTTGATGGCCATCTTCTTCCTGCTGCGTAAACACGCGCCCCAGCGTGGGGGCAACGCCAAGCGTTGGGAAGACTCCCGCGCTGAACCGCGCAGCGTAGACTTCTTCAGGAATGGCTCCGCTGGATAGTTCATAATTCGTCGTGATGTAGCCGCCAAGAGAGGAAAAGGCGTTCGTCTCATCGGCGTAACTGCCGATCTCGCGAGCAGTAACGGAAATGGCCGGTCCCTCTGCCAAATGAGCGAGAAGATAGCCGTCGTGGCACCAATGCCAAGAGCCAAGGTCAGGACGACGGTCACGGTGAACCCCGGTGATTTTCGTAGTTGGCGAAATGCAAAGCGGAGATCCTGCAAGAGTGCGGCCATACGTCCCCCCAGACTCTTTGAAGTTTCAGGCTAAGAACTAATGTCACTGGCTATATTTCAATCGGCAAAAAGCCTCTGGCACCCGTCCCTGCGTTCCGCACATTATTCACGAATTCGACGTTGCTCGGAAGCGAAATAGACACCAGCGTCACCCCGACCTACCCCTGCGAGTCCACCGATTTGGTGGTTGGCATAAACTGCGGCCAACCATTTGCCCGTTCCGGTAGACTATCTAGCGCACCCCATGAGCCCCGATTCCACCCTCGCCAGCCCGCAGCTTCTGACGGACCACGACCTCTATCTCTTCAACGAGGGCAGCAACTATCGCA
>WNGO01004774.1_pt1 | contig 10009 bp, 8 predicted proteins | sample 5400511 | NCBI WGS metagenome assembly WNGO01 (sample SAMN13153380, study PRJNA577476) | soil metagenome | isolation source: 20 cm soil or saprolite under Garry oak tree replicate 2 | place: USA:California | collected 2016-06-15 | reverse complement strand
GCTCTGTCAAACTTTGTACAAATTCTTGACATCCCGTAGACGTTTGCGAGTGCCTTCAGCCGATACCATGCGGCGATGAACGAAATATCGACTTCGCCTTCAGGTAGTGCTACATGGTGACTGCGGTCAGCTCTCCAGCAGTCGTCAACCTCGACAAGAAGCCTTCTGTCGTTCCCGGACAAGTTCCTCGATTAGTATCCGTGGATGTCTTGCGTGGACTCGTCATGGTCATCATGGCGCTCGATCACACCCGGGACTTCCTGACTTCTGTGCGAACTGCTCCTGAGGACTTGGCGCACACGTCCGGTGCGCTCTTCTTTACACGCTTCATCACTCACTTCTGCGCACCTGTATTCGCGTTCTTGGCTGGAACCGGCGCATTCCTGGCCACCCGGCGCGGAAAGTCAATCCCGCAACTGTCGAGGTTCTTCCTCACTCGTGGCCTGTGGCTTGTGCTCCTCGAATTCACGATCGTTGACTTTGCCTGGGGTTTCGTTCCCTGGGCACACGGGGGAGTGATCTGGATACTCGGCTGGAGCATGGTTGCGATGGCGCTGATTGTGAGGCTCCCTGTGCGTTGGATCGCTGTCCTGGGATTGGGCATGATCGCAGCTCACAATCTGCTCGATGGCATCAACCCCGCTTCGTTTGGAAGGTTCTACTGGTCGTGGATGCTGCTGCACTCACCCGGTGCTATTCCGATTACCGCCAATTTTTCCTTTTCGGTCCGCTATGTCTTGATTCCGTGGGTTGGAGTGATGGCCGCGGGCTTTGCGTTTGGCAGTTTGCTGCATCGGCCGGACCGCCGCAAATGGATTCTAAGAATTGGGATCTCCGCGACATTGCTCTTTCTTGTGCTTCGCGCGATCAATCTCTACGGAAACGGAATCGCCGGCCTGCCGTTTGGATACCCGCGCTCGGCTGGCCCGTGGAGTGTTCAGCCCACACTCTCGTTGACCGTCGTCTCGTTCTTCAACACACTCAAGTATCCACCGTCTCTCGACTACCTGCTCATGACGCTCGGGCCTTCGATGATTTTGCTTGGAGTGCTCGACGGCGCCACAGCAAAACGCGGACTGAGTCGTATCCTGATGGTGTTTGGCCGGGTGCCGCTGTTCTATTACGTATTGCACATCTACCTTATTCATCTGATCGCAATCGTGGTTGCCCTGGCCTTTCATCCATGTCGACGGTTCATGGAGTTCCGGAGCCGGCACCGGGATTGGGCATGGCTCAGCTATTTGTGAGGACGCCCGGGGTGTAAGTGAATTCTTGACCTAACTCAATCCCAGTGGGCGCTTGTTTTCCACGTCGTCGTCTTTGACCGGGCGCAGCTTGTGCCATAGATACAGTCCTCCGGCAACCGCCGCGCCGATGCCGATGCTGATTAGCAGGAACCAGCGATAGGCGGGCATCCAGATCGCGGTTGCCACCACGATTGCCGCCGCCACTACCAGAGCAGCCGTGCCTCGGATAGGAATCGTCATAAAGACTTGGTAGAGGCTCCGCGCGCAACGGTTGCCTCGGTCCGGCGTGCGACCGCGATCAATGTCTCCCCGACAACTTTATTACCTTCGCGAACATTGGTAACCAATCGATTCTCTCCCGTGTTGGCCCCGATTGAACTTCAGGACATGTCCGCCGATGGAATCAGTAGCAAGTTAGAGGGAGAGGGCCATGGAGAACATGCCGAAATCCAAAATAGAGATGCACACGTTGCTGCTTTGTACCGATGTACCGTTCCTGGGGGTTACGCGGAATGTTCTCAACCAGTTGCATGTGACACCCAAACTGGTCAATACCTCAGCGGCCGCCCTGGCCACGATCCAGACGCACGAGTTTGACGTGATCGTTGTGGACTGGCGGGAGATCGACAACCTGGCGGAATTTCTGAGTGCGGTGCGCCACTCGAAGCTCAACCAGGATTGCGTTCTGGTGGCGATTGTGCGCGACCTGCTCGATTTGAAGCAGGCGTTCGCCGCAGGAGTCCACCTGCTGATTCACAAACCGGCGTCGGCCGTCCAGATCGAACGCTGCCTGCGCGCGGCGTACTCGGCAACGGTGGCCCGGCGGCGTAAGCACCATCGGGAGCCGGTGGCGATTCTGGCTTCCGTCAGCACTCGCACGGAGCCGTTTGGGGAGGCGACGGTGGTGAACCTGAGTGAGGGCGGCGCGAAGCTGCGCACCAGCGTGCAGGATTTTGTTGCCGGGGTCTCGCTGAGCGCAGGGGATGACGTGGACGTGAGGTTCGCCTTGCCGGGTACTGAAGAAATGCTCGACATCGATGCTACGGTCGTGTGGGTGACAGCAGAAACTTGCGGAGTTCGGTTTCGTTACGTTCCGGAGTCGCAGAAGGCTACGATGCAGCAATGGCTTACGGAATGCGTCGAGCGGTCGATTTCGCGGGTGTGCGAGCGGATCCGGGAAGCCTGCGCATAGACTCGCCTCACCACAGAGGGAACGGAGGAACACAGAGCAAGACAAAAGGCCCGCTTCCGGCGGGCCTTTTGAGATTGGAAGATATGGTTACTGATGCGCCGTAGGGCTGTCTGAGGTGGTCGAAGTCAACGGCGGTGCGATCGGCCGAGTGACTTCTTCCTCGATCGTTGGCAGCGGCCCTTCGAGCGCGATTTGCAGCACCTGGTCCATGGTATCGACAAAATGCAACTTCATCGCCGTGCGCAGATTCTCGGGGACTTCTGCCAAGTCCTTCTCGTTGTCCTTGGGCAGGATGACCTCGAACAGTCCTGCTCGGTGAGCGGCCAGCAGTTTCTCTTTGAGGCCGCCGATTGGAAGAACTTTTCCTCGCAGTGTGATTTCGCCCGTCATGGCAAGGTCACGGCGTACGGGAATCTTGCTTAGCGCGCTGGAGATGGCTGTCGCAATGGTGATGCCTGCCGAGGGCCCGTCTTTCGGAATCGCGCCTTCCGGCACGTGCACGTGCAAGTCGAGATTGCGATAGAAGTCGCGGGTCAGGCCCAGTCGATGCGCTCGCGAGCGAACATACGACATTGCGGCCTGCGCCGATTCCTGCATGACGTCGCCCAGTTTGCCGGTCAGAGTAAGTTTGCCCTTGCCGTCGACGACCGTGGCTTCGGTGCTCAGGATCGAGCCGCCGACTTCAGTCCAGGCGAGGCCAGTGACCAAGCCAACTTCGGATTTTTCGTGAGCGATCGTGTCGCGGAACTTGATGACGCCCAGAAAGTCGTTAACGTTTGCACCGGCGATCGTGATCGAGTAACTCTCGCCTTCCTTCACCACCTTGCGCGCGACCTTGCGGCACACGTTGCCGATTTCGCGTTCCAGGTTGCGGACGCCGGCTTCGCGCGTGTAAGAGCGGATCAGCGCCGTAATCGCGTCGTCGGTGAACTTGATGTTCTTTTCCGACAGGCCCGCAGCCAGCATCTGCTTCTTGACCAGGAACTGCTTGGCGATTTCCACCTTTTCCTGCTCGGTATAGCCGTGGAGCCGCAGCACCTCCATGCGGTCCTGCAGCGCCGGAGGAATGGTGTGCATGACGTTCGCAGTCGCAACAAAGAAGACCTGCGACAAGTCGTATTCCACGTCGAGGTAGTGATCGACGAACATGAAGTTCTGCTCGGGGTCGAGCACTTCGAGCAGCGCCGCGGACGGATCGCCGCGGAAGTCCATCGACATCTTGTCGACTTCGTCAAGCATGAAGACCGGGTTCTTGGTGCCGGCCTTCTTCATCATCTGGATGATCTGGCCGGGCAGCGCGCCGATGTAGGTGCGCCGGTGGCCGCGGATTTCAGCTTCATCGCGCACGCCGCCCAGCGACATGCGGACAAACTTGCGTCCAGTGGCCTTGGCGATTGACATTCCCAGAGAAGTCTTGCCGACGCCCGGAGGTCCGACGAAGCAGAGAATCGATCCTTTCGGATTCTTCACCAACTGGCGGACTGCGAGAAATTCCAGGATGCGTTCTTTGATTTTCTCCAGCCCATAGTGATCTTCGTTCAGAACTTTCTCGGCGCGGGCGATGTTGCGGATTTCCTTTGAGCGCTTTTTCCACGGCACCGCGAGCAGCCAGTCCAGATAGTTGCGCGAGACCGTCGACTCGGCCGACATCGGCGGCATGGCTTCGAGCTTTTTGAGCTCCTGCAGCGCCTTGTCCTTCACTTCCTTCGGCATGCCGGCAGATTCGATCTTCTTCTTCAGTTCGTCGAATTCGCTCTTCTCGCCGCGGCCCAATTCCTTCTGGATGGCCTTGATCTTTTCGTTGAGGTAGTACTCTTTTTGCGCCTTCTCCATCTGGCGCTTCACGCGCGACTGGATGGTGCGATCGACGTTGAGCTTCTCAATTTCGATGTCGAGCACATCGGCAATGCGAGTCAACCGCTCCGCCGGGTCGAAGATCTCCAGCAGTTCCTGCTTCTCTTCAATCGAAAGCTGCAAGTTGGCGGAGATAACGTCAGTCAGCTTGGCCGGATCTTCCATCCTCACGGCCGAAATCATGGTCTCGTAATTCAGAGCCTGACAAAGCTTCACGTACTGCTCGAACAACGACGTGACGCGCTGCATGCTGGCTTCGATGGCCGGATTGGTTTCGGTGGCGAAACGTGCGACGCGCACCGTGGCCTGCATGTAGCCATCGGTATCGGTGACCTGCAGGATCTTGCCGCGCTCGATGCCTTCCACCAGAACTTTGATGTTACCGTCAGGCAGCTTCAGGCTCTGCACGATGTTGACGATGGTGCCGACCTGGTAGATCTCGTTGGACTTGGGTTCGTCAATGGAGGCGTCGTGCTGTGTCGCCAGGAAAATCTTCTTATCCGCTGCCAGGGCTTCTTCCAGAGCGTGTACGCTCGATTCGCGGCCCACTACGAACGGGGTCATCATGAACGGAAAAATGACCACGTCCCGAATGGGCATCATGGGCAGCTTTTTGGATTCGTACTTTTCCTTCGATGTAGTCACTGATTCTCCTGGGGCGCCGGCCAAACAAACACTCTATTGGGATTTTACCCTGAGCCTAGGGTCGTGGGAAATGGCATTTACGTTGTAAGGTTCTCAAACTAGCAGGTGTCTCAAATGCAACAACCACGAAGGACACTAAGATTCACGAAGGAAAACCTCGCAGTTCTTCGTGTACCTTCGTGTCCTTTGTGGTCAAAGGGTCTCGCAAACCTATCCTGCTTTTTCCATCACGGTAGCAAACGAGGCGGTGCGCTTTTCCACCATCTCGCGGGTCACTTCGAATTCCTTTAACTTCTTCTGGCTTGGGAGGTTAAACATCAAGTCGAGCATGAGCTCTTCGAGGATCATGCGCAGGCCGCGGGCACCCACTTTCCGCGCCATAGCCTGCCGGGCGATCGCCCGCAAAGCCTCATCGGCGAACTTTAGGCGAACATTCTCGAACTCAAACAGCCGCTGGTACTGCTTGACGATGGCATTTTTGGGCCTCGTCAGGATCTCGATCAGCGCATATTCGTCCAGGTCTTCCAGCATGCCCACCACGGGCAGCCGGCCTACGAATTCAGGGATGAGGCCGAACTTGATAAGGTCTTCCGGCTGAACTTCCTGCAAGAGTTCCTGAGACTTCTTCTTGGAGGTGAATGAATCTTCTTTTTCGGCGTCCTCGCCACTGCGGAAGCCGAGCGATTTCTTGCCGATCCTGCGAGAGATGATCTTGTCGAGTCCGACAAAAGCTCCGCCGCAGATGAAAAGAATGTTGGTCGTGTCGACCGGCGTGAACTCCTGGTGCGGGTGCTTGCGCCCGCCCTGCGGCGGAACGTTAGCGATTGTCCCTTCGAGAATTTTCAGCAGGGCTTGCTGCACGCCTTCGCCGGAAACGTCGCGGGTGATCGAGGGATTCTCGTCCTTACGGCCGATCTTGTCGACCTCATCAATGTAGATAATGCCGGTCTGCGTGCGGCTCACATCGCCGTCAGCAGCCTGTAGCAGCTTCAGGATGATGTTCTCAACGTCTTCGCCGACGTAGCCCGCTTCGGTCAGAGTAGTGGCGTCGACAATGGCGAACGGCACATCGAGCATGCGGGCCAGCGTCTGGGCGAGCAGAGTTTTGCCGGTGCCCGTCGGGCCGATCAGCATGATGTTCGACTTCGAGAGCTCAATCCCATCGCCGGCCTTCTGGCGATTCATAAAAATGCGCTTGTAGTGGTTATAGACAGCGACCGCCAGCTTCTTCTTGGTTTGCTCCTGCCCGATGACGTATTCATCCAGAAATGTTTTCACTTCCTGGGGTTTGGGCAGTTGATTGGGCGTGCTGCTGGGAGGGGTCGCAGTGCGGTCGTCTTCGAGGATTGAATTGCAAACCGCAACACACTCGTCGCAGATATAGGCGCGGGGATAATCGCTGGGCGAGGAGATCAGTTTAGCTACAGCGTCCTGCGATTTATGGCAGAACGAACAGCGTAGTATCTCTTCGGTTCCCGACTTATTTTTCACTCGGCTTTACTCCTTTAATCAGGGGTCAGGGACTAGGGGTTAGAAATCACTCTTCGTCCCATCTTGGCCCCCGCCGCTGACCCCTGACCGCTGATCCCTACAAGCGAAGGCCGATCATACCGCTTTTGCCGTCTTATAGATGATATCGTCTATGATTCCGTATTCCTTAGCCTGTTGCGCGTTCATAATGAAATCGCGCTCTACATCTTTTTCTACCTTGTCGAGTTTTTGCCCGCTGTGCTTGGAAAGCAACTGGTTTGTGATCTCACGCATACGCAGTATCTCGCGCGCATGGATATCAATATCAGTAGCTTGGCCCGACAAGCCGCCCATGGACGGCTGATGTATTAGAATCCGCGAATTCGGAAGTGCCAATCTCTTTTTGGGTTCGCCTGATGCCAAAAGTAACGCGGCCATAGATGCCGCTTGGCCAACACACAGTGTCATTACATCGTTTTTCACGTATTGCATGGTGTCGTAAATCGCCATGCCGGCCGTGATCGAGCCGCCCGGAGAGTTGATGTACAGCTGTATGTCTTTCTCCGGATCTTCCTGAGCCAGAAACAACATCTGGGCGATCACCAGGTTGGCGATGTTGTCGTCAATCGGCGTGCCAATGAAGATGATGTTGTCGCGGAGCAGCCGGGAATAGATGTCGTAGGCGCGTTCGCCTCGCCCGGTCTGCTCGATGACCATCGGAACCAGCATCATGTGAGGATCGTTCGGTTTCACGTTCACCTGCCACACTCCGCCCCAACCTATCGACTTGCTGGAATGGGGAGGATTCGATAAGGCCTGCGCCTTGGGACTACGCAGACTGATGGTACAAAAATTCGAGGGTCTTTTCGCTGCGGATTCTGTTCCGGATTCTATCGAGGCCCCCATCCTGTGTCAAACGAGTGCGGATCGCTTCCGGAGTCTGTTTCGACTGATGCGCCAGCGCTTCGAGTTCGTGATTCACCTCGTCATCGCCGACGTCAATTTTTTCCATCTCCGCAATGCGTTCCAGTAACAACGACGACTTCACATCCTGCACCGCCTGGTCTCTTTGCCCTGCGCGCAACCGCGGCAGGTCCATCTTCTTCATGTCTTCCATCTTCATGCCCTGGGCCGCGAGGGCGCGAAGGCCGCGCTCGAGACGGAGATCGATCTGCCGGTCGACCAGCGACTCAGGAACTTCAAAGTCATTGCGCTTCACGAGTTCGGCAACCAGCTTGTCTTTCGCCTCGCGCTCGGCATTATGCTTTCGCTCGGCGATCATGTTCTCGCGAATCTGTTTGCGCACCTGACCGAGCTCAGTGAAGTCGCCAAGCTCTTTCGCGAAATCATCGTTCAGCTCAGGCAAGCTCTTCTGCTTCACCGCTTGGACCTTCACGGTATAGACGAACGTCTTTCCCGCAAGCCGCTTGTCATTGATGTCTTCGGGATACACGACTTCGAACTCGCGGGTATCGCCGGCATTGGCGCCGCGCAGGTTCGCCGAGAACTCGGGCACGGTATTCTTGCCGCCGATCTCGATCAGCACTTCATCCATGTGGACGGGCTGAGTCTTGTCGCCCGCATCTTTCGGACGCCCGTTCATCGAAGCCTGCGCAAAGTCGCCCTCGCCGAGCGGGCTGCCCTCAATCGTGGTGAAGGTCGCGTGCTGCTCGCGGACGTTGTTCAGCGCCTCTTCAACTTCCTCGTCCTTGACCTCAATCTGCGGATGGTCGGTGCGCAGCTCCTTGTAGCCCTCGACCTTGATCTCGGGCATGATTTCGAAGCTGGCCTTGAAGCGCAGCGGCTCGCCGTCGTGAATGTGCAGGTCGGTGACGCGCGGCTGCGACACCGGAACCATACCGAGCTTCTCGGCTTCTTTGCGGAAGTAGCGCGGGACGAGCGCCTCGACGACGTCGCTCTTCAGGTCTTCTTTAAAGCGCTGCCGGATGATCGAGGCCGGCACGTGTCCGGTGCGGAACCCGGGCAGGCGCGCCACCTTCTGATACTTCGCGATCAGAGTTTCGGTTTCGCGGGTGACATCTTCGGCGGGGATTTCAACCGAAATCTCGCGTTTCACACCGTCTTGCTTAGTTTCGGTAGTTTCAGTAGGACTCACAATTTCCTTCTCGGCGCGCTTTTCGTGTCGAAGTATCCGGGCCACGCTAAGCCAATCTTAGACCGCACAGCCCCATTCACACGCCGTTAATATTTGAGTGTAAAGAGACCGGGGGAAGGCGTCAAACGCGGGAGGGGAGAAGGGAAAGACATGGTCCCAGAGCGCCCCCAGCTGAAAATCATGTTGGACTGGGACTCATGATCAGATCATCTCTGCTCAGCCTCAGATCAACTCATCGCAACTCAACTCACACGTAACCCGGATCGGCGTCCCTCTGTTGTCGGGCCGCCGGGCGCTGAGTGGAGATGTGTGGATTTTGAGGTGGGGCGGAGTGCGTGGGGAGCGGCGGTCAGTCCTCACACTTGTGTCGACGTTTACCTCGTGCCATGCCCGCCACTGCTCTGTACGCTAGCGTGCCGAATTTTTCTCTACAAATAGAGTAGCCTAGCGCCGTATGATTGACGGCTCGCCCAAAACAATTGCGAAGATCATTGATGAGATCGAGCGGATTCGGGAAGACCTGTTGGTCATTCAAAGAGCGATGGAGAAACGAGAAGCCGTCACGTCTTCACGATCCAAAACCGACGGGGGCAAAGGTCGTAGGTTGAAAAATAACAACGAGTGAGCATCACCCTTCCCATAGATTATTCTTCAAACTACTTACTTTTCAGTTATGGTTATTTCCTTGGTTTATCAAGTCGTTTGCTGACCGACAAAGTCGTCTATTCGATCGTATTGACTAACGCAAAACCCCACTTAGTCGTAAAGAAGTTGAGAGTCATTTCGAGGGCGAGCTTCTAAAGAAGTAAGCCAGCCAAGACACCACCCAACGGTTCGGGTTCGTCGATCCAGCCTGCGCACTGCGACGCTTGACAATCGTAGGGCACAAGCCTAGCATCGTAGTTGAGCAAGCTACCTCTCCTTACTCTTTCAGGTTCCCTGAACTAAGTCAGCCCATCTGAAGTTTTCCCCCTTAGCTTCCCTCTGAAGGAGGAATTGCGTTATGACACTACTGACCCGGTGGGAGCCTTTCCGTGAGTTCTCCACCCAGCAAGACCGTATGAACCGCATGAACCGTCTTTTCCGTGAGGCGTATAGCCCCGAAGGCCCGGAAGAGGCGTTAACAACCACCAGCTACGCACCGCCGGTGGACATCTACGAAGACGAGCACAACATTACTCTGAAGCTTGAAGTCCCCGGCATCGACGAAAAAGACATTGATGTCCGCATCGAGAACACCACCCTGACCGTCCATGGCGAGCGCAAGATCGAGAAGGAAGAGAAAGAGGAGAACTTCCGTCGTGTTGAGCGGCAATACGGAGAGTTCACCCGGTCGTTCACGCTGCCCAGCTCGGTAGATCCGGGACAAGTGACCGCCGACTACGCCAAGGGCGTGCTGAAGATCAACCTCGCCAAGAAGGCCGAAGCCAAGCCCAAGCAGATCAAGGTCAATGTTGGCGGCGAGAAGATCCTCGAAGCCAAGGC
>WNGO01007485.1_pt1 | contig 10011 bp, 6 predicted proteins | sample 5400511 | NCBI WGS metagenome assembly WNGO01 (sample SAMN13153380, study PRJNA577476) | soil metagenome | isolation source: 20 cm soil or saprolite under Garry oak tree replicate 2 | place: USA:California | collected 2016-06-15 | reverse complement strand
TTGCTTACCAGACCGACGGTGCCGTTGTGAAAGTCAATTCATTTGCGCAGCGCGCGCGGCTGGGTTTCACCGCCAAATCGCCGCGCTGGGCAATTGCATACAAATACGCGGCGGAACGCGTCCAGACCCGTTTGAACGACATCAAAATTCAGGTTGGGCGCACTGGAATTCTGACGCCGGTAGCCGTGCTGGAGCCTGTGCTTGTCAGCGGAAGCACGGTTGGCCGCGCGACGTTGCACAATGAGGACGAAATCAACCGCAAAGATGTCCGAATCGGCGATACGGTGGTGATCGAAAAAGCAGGTGAAGTCATTCCGGCAGTCGTTGAAGTTGTGAAATCGAAACGTCCGCGCGATGCGAAGCCGTTCGATTTCTCCGCGCACGTCCATGGCAAATGTCCGGTTTGCGGAAGTCGCATCCGGCGCGACCCCGAATTTGTCGCCTGGCGCTGTGAAAATCTTCAGTGTCCGGCGCAAACGACGCGGCGCGTCGAATTTTTCGCGGCGCGCAGCGCGCTCGATATTGAAAGTGTGGGTGGCATTGTGGCGGACAAGCTCGTTGAACGGGGCTTCATCCGCGGACCTCTCGATCTGTTTGAGTTGAAGACCGAACAGCTTGCAAAATTGAATCTAGGCACCGATGAAGCGCCTCGGATTTTCGGTGAAAAGAACGCGACCAAAGCAATTAACGCAATCGAGAGAGCCAGAACTTTGCCGCTTTCGCGCTGGCTATACGCTCTTGCAATTTCGGAGGTGGGCAAGACAACAGCAACACAGCTCGCCCGTTTCCACGACAGCATCGAAGACGTAGCTCATTCAGAGTTGCTTCGGGACATTTTAGATTACCATCAGAAGCGGCTCGAAAAACAATCTGCCAGGGAAATTACGGAACGATTGATCAAGGCCGGTTTTGCCAGGCGATGCAAGAGCAAAGCGGAAAAGGACGGCATTGTCACTGAAGTTGGGCCGGTAGTCGCACAGAGCGTCCTCGACTTCTTCGCGTCGGCAGCCGGCAAAAGGATTCTGCGACGACTAAAGGAGTTGGGAATTAAACCGAAGAGCGAAAAAGTCTCGACGAAAAAAGCAGTCGACTTACCGCTGGCTGGAAAGACTTTCGTCGTGACCGGGACACTACCTTCAATGACACGGGACGAAGCGACAGAGAAAATTGTCGCGCTCGGCGGACACGTCACCGGCAGCGTGAGCAAAAAAACTGATTACGTCCTCGCGGGCGCCGAACCCGGCAGCAAATTCGACAAGGCGACGGACCTCGGCATTCCAATTATCGACGAAGCGGAGTTCCGGAAAATGCTAGTGCCTTGAGCGCTACGCTACGGCGTACGCGGCACTTCGTCGTCGTCAAGCCATAGCGGACTCGACTGATTCGTCGAAGGAGTGACGGGAGAGGCAAGCAACGGGCCGGTGCGGCTGGCTGGATGAAGAGTCGCACGCACTTGAAAAGTCAGCTTCTGATTCCCACGCATCACGGTGATCGGGACGCTATCGCCCGCAGTGATGAAGAACGAGGCATCCAGCACATCTTCCGGTTGAGTTACCTTTTTCTGACCCACTTCTAAGAGAATGTCTCCGGATTTAATTCCGGAACGGGCGGCCGGCGTGTCCTCTATGACCTGCGTCATTTCCGCACGCGAACCCTCTACCGGTTTAGCGGCTTCCGAAACATTGATCCCGACCCAGCCGTGCCTGGCCTCGCCAAAACGAACAAAATCGCTGCGGATTTTCTCAGCCGCTTCGATTGGCACCGCATAACACGCGGAGTTGTTTTCGAGACTGCTAACCACGATACCAACGACCTCGCCTTTCATGTTCAAGAGCGGCGCCCCGGCTTCTCCTCGCTGCGTCGGCACGTTAACACGCAGGTGGGTCGTGGAAAAATAACGACCGAGATACTTGCGATCGAATCCTGCGATCATGCCAAAGTTAGGTGTTTCGTGTAAATCCAAAGGAAAACCGATCGCCACGACAGGCGTCGCCACTTCCAGTTCTTCGGATTTACCGATCGGCAGGACTGGAGTAGTCTCATCAACCTTTAACATCGCGGTTCCACTGCGGATATCTGCCAAAAGTTGGCGCGCCGGATATTTTTTACCGTCGAATTCAATTGTGAAATTGCCCGCTTCTCCTCCCACTGTGTATGCCGTATAGAGCGTGCCGGTCGGGTCGATAAAAAATCCGGTGCCGCAAATTTCGCTGTGTTCATCGACCCCATGAATTTTGACGACCGCCTTGGCGGCACGCGCAAAGATGTCTTTGACGTGCTGGCTTATTGCCGTGGCGGACTGCTCCTGCGCAAAGAGCAAGCCCCCGCCTGAAAAGAAAATCAGCGCGAGGGCAAATAGGGTGCGCTTAGAATCTGAAAGTGGGCTCATAACTCACGGGGACGCTATCGAGCACATAACGTGGAGGGGTTGCTCGGTGAGTCTGGGCGCTTTCATGAAAACTGCGAACCGGCTGCGTCCTGAAAACCTGACTGGCGACCGGAGATGCGAGGCTCCATTCTCCTTCGGAATTCGCCGGCATCGATATGGCCGGCGGAGTTTGGAGAGCGACGCGAGCTGTCTCGGGTTGCTGATAAATCTTTACTGAAATTACGGCGGCACAAAGCAGGACCGCCGTCACGGCAGCGGGATAGGAAGCTAAAGAACGAACATCCAGCTGCAACATGAAGTTATGAGCGCGCTCCAGGCAAATGCGCCAAAGCGGCTGGCGAAGCAATTCATCGCGCTGCCGGCGATGAAATTCGTGCAGGAAATTCTCAAAGTAGCCGGGCGGCGGTTGCTCGTAACGCTTCAACCGAAGCAGTCTTGCGATTTCGCTATCGTCAAATTCCTCCATTTTCAGCAACGTACTGTTCCTTCTGAAACACGCAAGATTTTACTAATCTCCGCGTGGGGCATCCCTTGAATATGGAACATGGTTACCACGGCTCTGTGTTCATCAGACAATTTCATCATGGCCTCGTTCAATCTTCGCTGCAGCTCTGACAGGTCCGCTTCTCGCACTGGACTACTCGTCGCGGTTAGCTCCAGGAATTCTTTGTCGTTCTGAACGCTCGCGTCCACATCATCCAGACTCAGTTGAAATCGCCGTCCGCGTTTCTTGAGAAAATTCAGCGTCATATTTACCGCGATCGAATGAATCCAGGTATAAAAGGACGATTTACCCCGGAACCCGCGGATCGCTTTGTACGCCTTGGCAAAAATATCCTGCAAAAGGTCATTCGTATCCTCGTGGTTCGAGGTCATGTTGTAGACCAGACCGTACAGACGCGGCGTATATTTGATGACTAATTCGTCGAAAGCGGCGACCTCGCCAGACTGTGTACGCTTCACCAACTCCTGATCTGGGTCGGTTCTCGGCTGGTCCATCGCGTCGCGCTTAGATTTAGCACGAGCGTCGAGGCCCGACGACAACAAATCAGAGATGCGGCGAGCCGGCAGTGCGACTGAGGGACTCATCTTGTCTTCATACGCAATGATGTGGATCAACGCCGGTCGCGAATGGAAAGCAACCAGAGCAAGTTACCCAACGCAGCGATAAATGCCGCCACGTAAGTCAGCGCCGCCGCGTTCAACACTCTGTTCACACCGGTAGCTTCCTCTCCTGGCTGGACGATTCCCATTTCACGCAAAATAATTTTCGCGCGCCGCGAAGCATCGAATTCGACCGGTAACGTGATCAATTGGAAACCCACCAGAACCAAGTAGCAGTAAATTCCCAGCGTAATCAAACCGCTGATCCTGAAGAAAAGGCCGCCGATAATGATGAACGGCAACATTTGCGACGCAATCATCGTCACGGGCACAATGGCCATTCGCAATTTCAGCGGCGCGTACGCCCTGGCGTGCTGAATGGCGTGACCCGTCTCATGCGCAGCAATGCCCAACGCCGCTACTGAAGGTGTGTGATACACGTTGCTGGACAGGTGCAGTTTCTTGTCCCTCGGATCGTAATGGTCCCCGAGAAAATCGTTTGTTTCCACGACCTCCACATCATGTATTTGGGCCGCCTGCAGAATTTGCTGCGCGCAGTCCGCGCCAGTGATGTTCGAGCTTGCCCGCACCTCGCCCCATTTTCGGAACGCGCTCGTCACACGAATCTGCGCCCAAATTCCCATGATCAACGGCACGCCGATGTAGAGGAGCCAGTGAGAGCCCAGGCCGAAACCGGATGGATAATACATATCGAATTTAAATTTAGCGCGGCGAAGCCACTTGTCACTCCGCCGCAGGGAAATTAGACGCCGAGCGGCGCTGCGCGTTCATTTACTTCAAGGAACGGCGGCTTCCCAGCCGCCGAGAAAATACACGGCGGTCGCCCAGACCGCCGCTCCTTGGGCAATTCCTTCAAATTTCCAGTTGCTTGGGAAACCGCGACAGAATTCTACAGCCCGTTTTTGTAACCAAAACCACGTCTTCCAGGCGCGCTCCCCCAACGCCCGGATAATAAAGCCCCGGCTCAACGGTGAGCACTTGTCGATCCTTAAGCGTAACTTTTTGCAAACGCGGATGCTCATGAATTTCCAATCCCAGCCCGTGACCGGTGCCGTGAAAAAATCCCACTCGTCTGCCCTTGCGAATTTCAGTCGGGAAACCCCGGCCGGCGAAAAGTTCCTGGATCGCCTTGTGAATCGTCATTCCATCCACGCCAGCTTTGACTCTCTTCAAGGCCAGTGCTTGCCCAGCTTTCACCGTTTCCCAAAGTTTTTGTTGCGCGTCGCTCGCGCGTCCGCGCAAAGCGGTGCGGGTCATGTCGCCAAAATATCCGGTCTTCGCGTCGCGCGGGAAAACATCCAGAATAATCAATGAATCCGCGTAAAGCGGTCCGAATCCGCGCTCATGTGGATCGCAGGCCTGATCGCCACCTGCAACAATTGTGCCTAGCGGAACACCTCCCGCGCGCAAAATCGCGGAATCAATTTCGGCCCGGAGGATTTCGGAAGTCAGTGCTTTACCATGCCACTGCAATCGTTTTCCATAGCGCGGTCTGGACTGTTTCAAAACTTCAATGGCCCGTTTGAGTCCCTTCTCCGTGATCCGCAAGGCCTGCCCCATCATCTTCACTTCTTCGTTCGATTTCGCTTCCCGCTCCGGCCAGAAAAATCCGTTCGTCGCGCGAACACGGATTTTGTTCATGGTAAGTTCCTCCGCGTAGCGAAGTGGGAAATTTGCGGGAACAGTTGCTGATCGGACGCCGCGTTTTTTTAGAAAATGAGCGAGAACTCTTTCGTAAGACGGCGCCTTTGGTGATTTGCCCTGCACTTCGCGCTCGAGCTCGCTGAACATGACGAACTCATCCGCGTCGGCCTGTTTGCGGCCGCGATCGATTTCTAAATCGCTCAACACCAGCGTGCGCTTGCCGTTGCGCTCCAGAAAAATGAATGGATCAGGCGCCCAAAACTTCGTCGCATAAAGCATGTCGGCATCGCTGTCGCTGGCCGCGACGATCAAGCGGGCTGGTTTGGTTTTTGTTTTACTCATTGTGGCCTGTATTTTTCCTCGGCAAGCTCGCTGGAGCAACTTTTCATTGAACCCTGCCTTAGCTCGGTGTGAAAAAGCAAACCAAGTTCCCGAACTGCTTTAGCAGATTCCCGGGCGCACAAAACCGCTCAAGCGGGTCCGAGCCTATGACGGCGGGCGCCATCGCGCTGAAGCACGGTGTTAATGAGACAGGTCTCTCTAACTCCTTCGCACTACTTCCAATTGCTTTCGCAAAATCCAATGCAGCAGCACGAGCAATCCAAGCATCGATGCAATCAGCACTACCGTGTTAAAGGTAAACACGCCAAAACTGATTCCGAAGTAACGCTTCTGCAGACCGAAGAACACGTTCGGCTTTTTGCCGCGGCGATAATCGTTCTGTTCCATCTCGGCCTTCGAGATCAAGTCCGACACCTTCTGGTTGACGTAGATTTGTTCGGCTGTGACCGGGCCTTTCGCCTCCTTGAAGAGCGAGGGATCGAATCGTTGTTTGCCGGCAATTACGGGGTCAACGAGCCGTATAAAACGATCGACTTCCTTCCCAGAACGCCCTTCAAGACCCGAGAGCAATGCCAGGACGTCCTTTAAGTCATTGAGACGCGCGCGTTGCTCGGGCGTGTTCGCTTTGGGGGCGAGCTTTTGAATTTCGTCATTAACGCGATCCTGCCGCCGGGTGAGCGGATTGAGTTTGGCCTGAGCGACGACCATCTCCTCGTATGACCAACGCATCGCGATGAATTGACACACCAATGGCACCTGCAGCTTGCTCTCGCTCTTCACGGTTTTGTCTGTGTCCGGATGTTCGGAGAACCACTGTGAGAGCGAGTGAAGCAGAGCCAGATTCCGGTTCATGTCTTCGTACTTGATCAGTGCGCCACCCATGATGATCTGGGGAATCAAAACAAGCGGCACGATGTTAGCCGCGGTTTTCGGGTCGGCTACGAGAGAGGAGATGAGCAGACCCAGCGCCACGCCACCCATCGCAGTCAAGAACATGATCCCGAGATCGATCCAGAACATTCCGCGAATTTGCAGGAGAGAATTGCCGATCAGAACGAAAAGGACGCACTGAATGAGGGCAAAGACTCCCAGCGTGAGGGTCTTTGAAATGACGTAGTACGACAATCGAACCTTGATATTCCGCTCGCGCTGTAGCACAGGGCGATCCCGGATGATGTCGTCAGCGCTGTTGGTTAGTCCCAGAAACATTGCGACGATCAGGCCAAGAAACAAATACGTCGGAATGTGATAAGCAGATGCGAAATCGTATGTACCGTTCTCTGAATAGCGCAGGAGGGTCGAGATCAGCAGCGCCAGCACAGGCGACACGCCAATCGTGATCACCAGGTTGGCCCGGTTGCGCAGTTTGCTTAAAAAAGAACGGCGCAAAATCGTGCGAAATTGCGTCCACTCGTCGTGCCAGCGGAGGGGAAGCCGCTTTCTCTGCACCGGCGCGACGGGCAACGGCACAGCCGGCTCCGGGGCCAGTGAAACTTGCTTGACGTCCTGAATCAATCGGAACGCCTCGTATTTATCGCGCCAAAATTCCGGCGAATACCGGCGCGCTGCGGTGAGCTGGCCGCGGCTGTTTTCTTCGTAAATGATATCGCCGCTTAAATCGCGCAGCGGCGTCTCCAGCACATCAAAAATGAATTCCGGTCGGGTTGTTCCGCAGGATGGACACGCGCCCAACTCCGCTCCGAACTGGTGCTGGTGTTCCGCCTCGGCAAAATAGTGCAGCATGTCGGACGGCGTTCCGAAAAAGACGAGGCGCCCGCCTTTATCGAGCAGGATCGCCTTGTGAAACATCTGGAAAATTTTTGAACTTGGCTGGTGAATCGTGACGATGACGATCTTGTTGTGCGCCAGGGTTCGAATGATTTCCATGACGTGCTCGGAATCCTTTGAGGAAAGGCCGGAAGTCGGTTCGTCGAACAGATAAACGTCCGACATCCCGATCATATCGAGCCCGATGTTCAGACGTTTCCGTTCGCCACCGCTGAGTGCTTTACTCTCGGGACTGCCCACGACCGCGTCGCGGCGTTCGCCCAATCCAAGCTCGACTAGTTTTGCCTCCAGTCGCCGGCCGCGGTCCCGGCGTGAGAGGTGCGGAGCGCGAATCGCCGCCGCAAACAGCAGGTTTTCGCCAATGGTGAGATGTTCGTCGAAGGCGTCCTGCTGAGGCATGTAACTAATGTACTGCTTCAACACGTCGAGATTCTGGTAGACCGATTGTCCGTTGAGGATCACGTCCCCGCTCGTCGGCTGGAGCTGGCCCGCGAGCACTCTCAGCAGCGTGCTTTTTCCCGAACCGCTCGCGCCCATTACGCAAACCAGCTCCCCACGGGTGATGCAAAATGAAATTCCCTCCAGGCCGACCTGGCCCTTGCCAAAACGGTGCGTGACTTCATTCACGTCCAGAGTCCGAATGATATTGCGCTCTTCCTCGATGATTCGTTCCGAAAAGTTGCAGCGCAGAATCTGTCCGACATCGATTCGAATCGTATCGCCGTCCTTGAGTTGCGCCGTGGTGCGCACGGACTCGTCTCCCACCATGATCGGCCGATCCGCCTCGATGACCTCGAGAACGCCTACGCGCTGATCGTAATCACAGAAAATCTTCAGCACCACATCACCGCTCGTGCCAGGGGACAGCAGAATGTCGTCAGGTTCCAGGCGGCTCGAATCGTTCGAAACTAAATATTCCGACTTGGACGCCTTGAGTTGAAACCGTCCGCCCAACGCGCGAGCGCGCCGGCGCAAATCGCTTAGATCCAATTCGCTATCATTGTGGAAAACGATCTTGTCTTCCAAAGTCGCATCGACCTGTGTGCCGGCTTTTAGCTTCACTCCATTGAGCTCGGCATTCACGTCCCGCAATGCCTTCACCCGCACGTTTAGCCCGAACGTAACCCGAAGTGCGCTTTCACGCGTTCGCGAGCGTTCCAGTTGCACTTCATCGGAGTCCTTGTTCACACGGATGAAAATCTCGGGCAGCGAAACGTTCTTCTTGGCGTTGAAATATTGCGCCAGCTCCTGGTAGCTGAGCACCTGGTCACCCACCAAAATGCGCTGGCCAGGATAAATTCGGCAAAAGCCGCCGCGCACCAGAGGTCTCCCGCGCACCGAGACGTTCTGGCCGCTGTAATTTTTCAACAAAATCAAATCGTGGTAACGAAAGGCCATCAAGTGATCGGTTTCACCGAGGTTCTTGAGTGTTACATCGGCCTTGCCGTTAACTCCGAAGGAAAGTGATTCCAGCGGGGATGCGCCATGCTGATATATCGATGGGTCTGAGTCCTCTGACGCGTTGAGTTGATAAACAATGTCGATTGCTTGCGCAGCCATGCCCATCTGCGACATGAACGAATAAAACGCAACGACCTGTTCCTGCTTTAATCCGGCTTGGGAGATCAGGTCGTAGAGCTGCACTCCGAGCATGATCTTTCGTTCGGTGCTCAGTTGGGCGCCGAGTTTTTGGGCCATGGCCGCCAGGTCCTGCTGCTCGTAAAGCGCTTGCCGGAACAACTGGCGCAGCTCCGAATAGACCGTCTCCGGATAATCGTAACGCAGGAAACCGAGGCTGGAGTCGATCTCTTCCTCAAGGATAACGCCGTCCGCTTTAGTAAAACTCGCCAGTACCTGGATCAGCAACGGCAACAGATTTGGCCCTTCGGAAACGCTGCGAGGCTTGCGCATCGCCCGCCGCATCCAGCGGCGGCCAGTCCGTCGCACCCGATAGGCAAACGGCGTCACCCGCTGCACAGCGCGGTCGATCTTACCTGCGACGGATGAAACGAGTTCGGTCATCTGGGTAGTCCGGATGCGAATTTTAACCGAAACCACCGAGCGACGCAATGTGCAGGCGCGAATATAAAGGGGGAACAACTGACGAAATCCGAACGAACAAGGTCGAACAAATGACTAATCAGCAAGGACCAGCGTTATGCGCACATGCCAGCCGCCGTTTTGCATTGGTAGTTGTTCATGTTAATTTTTAATCTCGTTAACAGTTTTTATGGCTCAATTTGATCGTAACTCGCAAAGGGAGAATAAGCCCCGGGGAAGCGAACCCAATTTCAATTGGCGCGGCGTCATTCTCATCGTGATCGCTTTCAGTCTGATTGCGATGGCAATGCTCTTTTACCGTGGCGGAATGCAGCCGGTCGAAGACGTGCCTTATAACCGTTTTCTCGAGCTCCTCGAAAACAAGCAGATCGTTAGCGACAAGAACTATCCGCTTCAGTTGGTGGTCGAGGACGGACGGCCAACGCAAACATTGCGCGGCGCCTATATCCGCCAGGGCGTTGGCGCAGCGCCTGCGCAGCCGGTGCCGTTTCGAACCACGGTCTACTTAAGTTTTACCAACAATTTGCAGGAGAAACTCGCCTCCGCCGGGATGCAACCCGCCATCAAGACGGAATCCAACATGCTAGCGCAGACCGTGATTGGGTTTTTGCCGATCGCGCTGTTCTTGCTCGTGCTTTATTTCTTGTTTCGCCAGCAAATCC
>WNGO01011012.1_pt1 | contig 10012 bp, 6 predicted proteins | sample 5400511 | NCBI WGS metagenome assembly WNGO01 (sample SAMN13153380, study PRJNA577476) | soil metagenome | isolation source: 20 cm soil or saprolite under Garry oak tree replicate 2 | place: USA:California | collected 2016-06-15 | reverse complement strand
GCTCTCGTGGATCTGCGCGGCCGTCTGTTTCAGATTTTCGTTAGGGCCATCGGCCAACAGGAGGTCAACCTGTTGCAAAGCCGACCGGTAAAAAGCGAGCGCTTCGGTGTTGCCGAAGGTCGCCTGAGCGCGTTGCGCGGCCCCTCGCAGGTAATGGATCGCTTTTTCCCGAGCTTCCGCCCGTTCGAAATGGTATCCCAATGTTGCCGAAAGCTCATCGAGCCGGCCGGGAAAAAGGGATTCGATTGCTTCGGCCGCGCGTTGATGGAGCCCTTTGCGACGTGATATGAGAAGACTGTTGTAAGCCACATCGTGCGTGATGGCGTGTTTGAAAATGTACTCACGCTCCTCGAATGGTTTCTTCGCCTGAGAGTGAATGAAGTCGCGGCGCCGCAATTCAGCCAGCGACTCGTCGAGACGTCCGTTTGATTGTTCTTGGGACAAATGGGCCAAGACCCTGTACTGAAAAACGCGCCCGATTACAGCGGCATTCTGCAGAGTATGTTTTTTTTCCGGTGCGAGACGATCGATGCGCGCCATCAAAACGCCCTGAAGCGTTTCGGGCACATCCACTGATTCAATCGACTGAAGCGCCACCACTCCTTCCTGGTCGAGAGCGACAATCCCGGCATCGAGGAGCGAGCGGAGCAATTCTTCGAGAAAAAACGGATTGCCCTCCGCCCGATCCAAAATTAGCTCGCGCATTTTCTTCGGTAAATTTTCAATCTTGAGCAATGTCTGGATTAGCGAGCCGCTTTGATCGCGGGTGAGTGGTGACAACTCGATCGTGGAATAATTTTCAGGACAAGCGTCGCGACCCCGCTGTTGCAGTTGTTCAACCATGACCTCCTCCGGCCGATAAGCGAGAAGCAAAAGCAGGGGCACTTCTCTTGTGATCGGCAGAAGCATTTCCAGCACACGCATGGAAGAGGGGTCGCACCAATGCACATCTTCCCAGAACAGGATCAACGGCTCCCCTGCCGCCCACGCCCGAATGTACTCCTGAAAAGCTTGCAGAATCCGTCCCTGTAACGCTTCGCTCGTCAGCAGTTTTACTCGCTTCTCGACATCGGTGGGCAACGGCACTTCGAGTAAGCGGCCGAGATATGGATAAATCTCGTTGATCTTGCCCGCCGTTATTTCGGCAACGCTGTTGCGCAGCGCCATCTCGACTTTCCCCGGCGGTGCATCCGGCTTTACTTGTAGAAGGTCACAAAGAAGATCCCGCGCCATCCAGTAGCTCATCCCCGCCGCGTGGGAGAGCGCCCGGCCTTCCGCCCATTTGATGCTGCCTGCAACGAACTGCAGCGCTTCTGCCACCAAGCGACTCTTGCCCAGACCAGCTTCGCCAATGATGGCACGAATGCCCCCGGCTCCCTCTGCTATAGCGCGTAACGCGGAACGAATCTCCTCCAGTTCGCGATCGCGCCCGATCAACGGGGCGCGTAAACCTTCGATACCACGGAGCGATCTCGGTACCGTTTTTAATCCGAGCAGGCGGTGGACTTCGACCGGCTTGGCCTTGCCCTTTAATTTGAGGGGCGGCACCTTTTCAAAATCGAATATTCTCGCGGTCTGACGGTAAGTCTTAGGCCCGACGTAAACCTCGCCATCGCTGGAGGCATTCTCCAGGCGCGCCGCCAGATTGACCGTATCGCCCATCACAGAATACTCGCGCCGATCTTGTGAGCCGACTTTTCCGGCGATGACCGGCCCGGTGTTTACGCCGATATGAATATTGAAATTAGTCTTATGGTCGCGATTAAATGCTGCGATCGCGTCCATCAGTTCCAGGGCCGTTCGTAATGCCCGCTCCGGATCATTCTCGTGGGCGATCGGCGCTCCGAAGAGAGCCATGATTTCATCGCCGATGAATTTATCGATCGTGCCCTCGTATTTTTGGACAACTGGCACAAGGTATTCGAAGCAGGTATTGATCAGGCCGCGCACCTCTTCGGGATCCAACTTCTCCGACAAAGCCGTAAACCCAGAAACATCGACGAACAGAACCGTGACGATTTTGCGCTCCTCATCGGAAGCGGCATCGACCGGAGACGGTTCGAGCTGCGACAATTGCTCACGCAGCGCGGCCAAGGCGGGCTCGACCACTGTGTCTCCAAGGAGCGATCGTTGCGCCTCAAGACCGGCAATGGCCGCTTTTAATTCATCGGCTTGTTTATTCCGCTTCGACATCTGAAGCTCGTTACCAGATGAATTTTTTACAATAAAGCCGAACAGAATACCACGTCGGCATTGAATTGGGGGCGCTCGTCTCGAGCGTCGGCGATCGCATCTCGCGATCGAACGTGTTCCATCGAAACGTCAGATGATCAGGAAAGCTCTCTTCGAGACATCGAGCCCACGCCGAGCGGACGCGCTGGTTCGACGATTTTAGCCATTTTCTTCGCCCATAAGGTTACCTACCGTGCGACGGTTGGCAGGGCGTTCGAGTGTTTCGATAAAACTTTGAAAGCGCTTGGAGAAAAGGTCGTGCCGGCGACGCCAATAATGCTCGATGCCAGGTGAGGCGATATAGTGCTCAAGAAGACCGCACCATCCTTGCCAGATCTGGTCGTCCATCAGGCCGTAAACATGGTGGAAATGAATCGTCTCGAACGCCTTGAGAAATTGATACGTCGAGTGGAAAAAACGTGCCTGCTCCTCCGCCGATAGGGCTTGTAAATCTTCCTGCGCGTGCTGCGATGCACCTGCAAAGCCAGGTAAAGAACAGAAAACACCACTGCGATCGATCCGATTGCCTGCGAGATCGCGCTAACTTCATCCCAATTCATGTTCGCTTCGCTCACACGTTGAATCGTTAAAAGAGTTACAACGTCAAAACAATCGCTTTGTGCTGTGATTTGTGATTTCGCGAAAACTTCACTGGACCAGGGCGATTTAACCTTTTAACGCTTTAACTTTTCAACGCTTCATCGTTCTTCTCCCACTTTAAGGACAATTTTCCCGCGAGTATGGCGTGTTTCGATCTGCTGGTGAGCTTTACTCGCTTCGGACAGCGGAAAAACCTGCGACACAATGGGCGTGATCTTCTTCGCGTCGATCAACTTGCCCAGTTCATCGAGAACGTTTGCATCCGGATGCGCCATGATTGAACTCCCGCGAATGCCATGTTTGTCTAGCTCCGCCTGGTCAGGCGCGCCGGTGATCGAAACGATGATCCCGCCTTTCTTTACCACACCATAAGAATGCGCCAGCGCATCGGACCGAGTTGCTTCGAGCACAACATCCACGTCCTTAACGACACCTTCGAATCTGGTTTTCGTGTAATCGATCGCCTGATCCGCCCCCAGCTGTCTCAGCAAATCCTGGTTTGAGGTGGAGGCGGTGGCAATGACTTTCGCGCCACGCGCCTTGGCAATCTGTATGGCAAAATGACCCACGCCGCCCGAGCCACCGTGGATTAAGACCGTTTGCCCCGCACTAAGTTTCGCTGTCTCGATCAGCGCCTGCCATGCAGTGGTCGCTGCAAGTGGAACGGCTGCCGCTTGTTCAAAGTTAATTGCCTTCGGCTTGGGCGAGGTTTCGTTCTCCTTGGCGATTGCGAACTCGGCGTAACCACCCTGCTCTCTGAAACTCAAATACGCATAGACCGGCTCGCCCGCCTTGAACCTGGTGATCGTTGCACCTGTCTTCTCGATCACACCGCTAACGTCCATTCCTGGAATGAACGGCAGACTGCCGGCTTTAAAACGGCCGGCGCGAATAAACGCATCCACCGGGTTAACCGCCGCGGCGACAACCCGGACTAACATTTCATCTTCTTTCGGCTCGGGTCGCGGTGCATCTTCGTACTTCAAAGCTTCCGGTCCACCATACTGGTGAACGACGATGGCTTTCATTGCCAACTTCCCTGATTGGGCAAACGCGCCGGCTGTCGCGGATAGAGCAATAATGGCAAACGCGAGTTTTACTTTCATCGTTTTGTCTTAATCGTTTCCACGCTAACGCATCAAGATCGGCGTCGTCCGCCAGTATCGACGATCCAACGCGCTCGTTCATCTTGATTTTGCTCGTTTGGGAAACGGGTGAGCGGCTCGGGAGAGCGCGAATCAAATCTCTTACTATTCTCTGATCAACAGTGAGAGATGTCTCCGCCGCGGTCGAGATGACAATCAACATACGCCGGAGATGCTTTAGATGCCGTGTGAAATTGATCCGCCAAAGACGCCTCGCGAATGAGAATAAGTCGGGCATCACTGGTTTGCTTTGTTCTCGGCCGTCCAGGAGCGCTTCCCCACTCTGCCCTCTTGAATCCGCGCAATGATTTCGGAGTAAAAAGCATAGCAGTCCTGTGCGATCGACGAATACAGCTGCTCGATCTGCTTTGGGTCCGGGGGTGGCTTGTCAGGATTTTGTTTATGAAATTCGGTGAGCACGTTGTGAAAGATGATCAGCTTGCCCGTGATTGAAGACTTCTCCCAAATCCCTTGGGCATCCGCCGTTTCATCGTAAAAACGCTTCTGCATCTCCGGGCCAAACTGCTCGAGGACCAGGGCGCGGTATATGTTCCATTTCATGTTCCACGCGTTCACCGCGTTCAGATAATCTTTCCAAACCTGCTCTTTCTCTTCCGGAGGAGCATTATCCCGAACGGAATAGAGGACCTGGAAGGCGTGATGCCGCCGTTGTTCGAGGATATCGCCGACTTCGCGCAAAAAAGTTAGAGCTGATTGTCTCGCTGTCTCAAGTTCTTGCGCCTCCTGCTGCTCGCGATGGGAGCGGTTCTGATAGTAATACGTGATCCCGCCGCCAACGATTCCGGTCAGGACGAGCGTGAAAACGACTTTCAGAAGCTCGAACAACTGAGCGCTGATTCCGGAATGTTTTGGTTGTTCGTTGGGCCAGTCATAAGGCGCCAACTCTCCACTTTTACAGGGTTCTCAACTCGCCGCGACTACGACTTTTCTCGGTGGTATTTTCGCAAAAGTTCGCGCACACGGTCGTGCGGGAGCGCCGGCACGCGATGATTATCGCGTCCAGTCATATCGTGATTATCGATCAAAGCGTTTACGATTGCTTCCTCGGTTGCCTGCACCACCGCTGTAAAAATCGGGTCCATTAGATCGTTAGGCACAGTCTGGACGGAGTGGGTAAGTTGGTCGGGGTTGGCGACGTGCGGGTTGGCCGTTGAAAACGCGACAAATAAATCGCCGGATCCATTGCCGGAAACGCTACCGGTCCGCGCCAGTCCAAGTGAAGCGCGCCGGGCCAAGCGTTTCAGTTGATTCGGCAAAAGCGGCGCGTCGGTTGCGACAACGATGATGATCGAGCCGGCTTCTTCCTTGTAAACTTCGCCCGGAATTTCTTTTCCAACCGGAACCCCTGCAATGGTCAGTTGCGAGCGTCTTCCGCAATTCGCCTGCACGAAAACCCCGGCGGTAAAACTTCGGGCCGGTGCATCCTTTCTTTCTTTCATCTCGATGTTGCGTGAGGCCGTCCCATTGCCGCCTTTGAACTCATAACAAATCATTCCGGTGCCGCCGCCGACGCTTCCCTCTTCGATTGGTCCTTCGTGAGCGGAATCGAGCGCATGAAAGACGTGCTCCGGTTTAACGTGAAAGCCATTCACGTCATTAAGCCAACCGTCCCAGGTTTCCGCGACCACGGGCAGACTCCACCAGTAACCGGTATTGTCTGCCGCGCCGTGCTTTACTCGCCAATTAATTGTCGCATCACGCGCCACGCCAACACTGTGAGTGTTCGTAATCACGACCGGCCCTTCCAGAAATCCGCTCTCCTCGATCCATGCGGTCCCGGTCATTTCCCCATTGCCATTTAAACTGAACACGCCGGCGTAAACTGGATCGTTCAGCGACTCGTGGCCACGCGGGATGATCGCCGTCACGCCGGTGCGGACCGGTCCTTTGCCGACCTCGAGTTTTCCCTCGCCGCTGATTAATGTGGTGTAGCCCACTTCCACACCGGCTACATCGGTAATGGCGTTGAATTTTCCAGGGGTGCCATCGAACGGAATGCCGAGATCGCGCGCGCGCACCGTTTTCTGTTGTGGTGGCGACTTGATCGGCTCGCGCGCGTCTGAGAGTGAGGGCGAAATTAAAAATGCCAGCAGCGCTCTGAGGATGAATGATCTCGTAAGCATAAGTAGACGCGGCTTCCAGCCACTTTATCTATAGAAAACGCGGCTGGAAGCCGCGTCTACTTTTTTGCGATTGCGCCCTTTGGATTATCGCGAATGTATTGGCGAAATTTCTCCAAGGAAGCGGTGCTCCGGACGATATGATCAAAAGATTCTTTCTGCCAGAAGGCGCCGGTCGAATTTAGTTGCCCGTTAATCTCGCTGGCGGTGAACGACTTCCAGCTATGAACAAATCGAAGAGAGCACGTGGTCGCCGAGCGGAGTCACGAGTGCGTGAACATGATTTGGCATGACAACGAATTCATCCAATCGATAGCGCTCGCAATCGAAGTGCCGCAGGGCATTTTCAACGATTCCCCGCAGTCTAGGCCACTTAAGAATGCACGCGCCGTGATCTTGATCTAGCCAATGCTGAAATCGAGCGAGAAAACTCTCCCAATATTCACGTCGTTGTGCCTCGGAGTGCGGTCCAGGGTTGCTGCGCAGCCATTCCGTTCGCTCTGCAAGCCATTGATCAAGTTTCTCTGTGGCAGGGAGTCTGCCGTCCGAAACGTCACGAAGTAGGTCGTGCCTTCCTGGCGCCAGTGCAGTAAGTTTCCCGAGAGGTGCGCAACTGACTCAGAGGCATCGAATGCATGAAATAAAGTAGAAGCGGCTTCCCAGCCGCTTCATCCGATAAAAAACGTCGCTGGAAAGTCGCGTCTACTTCTTTTGACCTTTCGCGCGTTTGCGAGCGAGATAAAGTAAGCTCGTGAGCTACGAAGTCTTTGCGCGCAAATACCGGCCGCAGACATTTGATGACCTGGTTGGCCAGGCGCATGTCGCACAAACGCTTAAAAATGCGGTGGCGCAAAACCGCCTGGCCCACGCCTACCTTTTCGTGGGTCCACGCGGCGTCGGCAAAACCTCAACCGCGCGAATTCTAGCGAAGGCGCTGAATTGCATCCACGGGCCAACCACTACGCCGTGCGGCGTTTGTGACAACTGCCGCGAGATTGCCGCGGGGAATAGTCTTGATGTCATCGAAATCGACGGCGCCAGCAACAACAGTGTCGAGGACGTGCGCGAATTGCGCGACAACGTGCGTTATGCGCCGGCCAAGGGCCGCTACAAGATTTATCTAATCGACGAAGTACACATGCTTTCGTCCGCAGCTTTCAACGCGCTGCTTAAAACCCTGGAGGAGCCGCCGGCCCATGTGAAATTCATTTTCGCCACGACCGAACCGCAAAAGGTTTTACCGACAATCCTGAGCCGTTGTCAGCGTTTCGACCTTCACCGCATTGCCACCAATCTTATCGCCGATCACCTGCAACTCATTGCCGGTAAGGAGAAAATCAAGCTGGAGCCAGCCGCGGCGCACGCCATCGCCCGGGGTGCAGAAGGTGGATTGCGCGATGCCGAATCGATGCTCGATCAGTTGGTCGCCTTTTGTGGCGAAGAAATCACCGAGCCAGACGTGCTCAAGGTGTTCGGGTTCACCAGTCAGCAAACCGTGGCCAGTCTTACCGACAAGATTTTGCGGGGGGCGACGGCGGATGCCGTCCAATTGCTGCACGAAGAATGCGAAGCCGGCAAGGACATGATGCGGCTGATGTCCGATCTGATTGCCTATATGCGCGATCTGCTCGTGTTTAAGGTAAAACCAGACGCGCTCAGCGAAGATGTCGATAGCGATTTACAGAAATCGCTCGCCGCCCAGGCGGAGTTGATCGAGACCGATCGGCTGTTGGAACTGATCGATCAATTTGCCGAAGCGGAAGGCCGTATGAAATGGGCCCCCAACAAAAAACTGCATTTTGAAGTGGCCCTAATCAAAGCGATTCAGAGCTTGAACCAGATCACGTTGAACGAAGTCATCGAAAATCTCAATGCGCTACGCGATGGAAAGTCGCCATTGCGGGTTGCAGAGGGTGGGGCACGGGTGGGGCGCGCAGCGGCGGACATTTCGTAGGGCGCTCCCAAAAAATCTACTCCCCGAGGCGCTGAGCAGCTCGGGGGCGACGCAGATCCAGCAAAGATCTGGCAGAAAGTTTGCGCAAAGATCCCGGCCCGCGGCTTTCTGAGGACGTTGGTCGATTCATTGACAGTGGTGGGCGCGGAAGGTCGCAATTTTTTACTCGCTTATCCAACTGACGAAAAATCCGCCATCGAGACGTTGGCGACGACCAGCAACCGACGGCAATTAGAAGCTTTGCTCAGCGAGATCAGCGGGCGCGATTGGAGTGTGAAATTGAACGCAAAGGAAGGAGTGACCGTTAAGAAATCTACCGATCAGCCTGCGGCTAAAGCGGTCGACTTCAAAAACGATCCCCTCATCCAAGAAGCACTGGAAATGTTCAAGGGTGAAATAAAATCCTGAAGAATAGACGCGACCTCTGGTGGCGTTAACTAAAGACAACGCGGCAAGATACCGCGTCTACGAATCGAGATTATGAATTTAAACAAATTGATGAAGCAGGCGCAAAAGATGCAGGAGCAAATGGCGAAAACGCAGGCTGAACTCGAGGATAAAACGGTCGAAGTGAGCGCCGGCGGCGGAAAAGTCAAGGTCGTTGCCAATGGTGCCGGAGACGTTGTTTCAATTAAAATCGATCGGGAGATCGTCGATCCGAACGACGTGGCGTTTCTCGAGGAAGTCGTCTTGAGTGGAGTGAAAGGTGCAATCGAGCAGGGTAAAGCACTGGCCCAATCGGAGATGACAAAAATTACTGGCGGGCTGGGAATGCCGGGACTGTGAAAATGACCGCGTAAAAGCCGAAGCGGCTCACGCGGCGGGCGAATTTCTAATGACGAAGGAATGACGAAATCCGGATGACAAACCGGGAATCAGCGCGAATTATTCGTGTCGAACAGTAGAGGATTTTAGCCACAGATTTACACGGATTTTCACAGATAAGAACGCGGTTCATTCTGAATCTGTGTTTCGTCTGTGTTAATCTGTGGCGAAAAATGCTGGTCGCCTCTACAGCACGCTCCGCATCTTGCGTTTGTGATCTTGATAAATCGCAATCTCGCAAATTCCAAACCCTGATATCTTCTCAGCCAGCCGACCGAAGTTCTCGCCGAGCTGAACATGCGAATGTGCATCGGAAGCCGTAGTAAAGGGAATCCCTTTTTGCATCGCGAGCTTAATCAGCTGGTCACTCGGATAAAGTTCGTTGACCGGTTTCCGCCAACCGGCGGTGGAAAGTTCAATCGCCAAATTGCGTGCGCGAATAAAGTCGAGAGTTTCGTCCGCGATCGCCTCTATCTCCGCGTTCGGTCGGTGACCGTGGATTTTGATCAAATCGAGGTGTGCCAGGCAATCGACCAGCCCGGTTGAGGCGATGTTGCGCACGCGGCGAAAATAATCGACGTAGACTTCATCGATATTACGCCCTTCGAATTGCGATGCTCCCGCCGGAACCGTATCGAACATTTGATCGTCGCGTTGGAGAAAATGAACAGAGCCTAGAACGAAATCGAGTTTATCCGAGTGCTGTTCGATCCATTTTCTTCCGGCGGCCGAGTTCGCCGGGTCGTTATCAAGCTCAATACCAGCTCTGATTTTCAAATCGGGATTTCTCTCGCGGAGCTGATCGATTTCATCGAAATCGACGCCGGCGTGATGGCGATCATGATCCGTGAAGGCGATATCGCGCAGGCCGATTTTTCGCGCCTGATCGACCCACGGCTGCAACAGCTCCTGTGAATAACGTTGCACCCGATGACCTTGCGGATGCATGTGATAATCAGAAAAAAGCGGAGATGGAGTATTGGAGGGCTGGAGTGTTGGAGAGCTGTGCACCATCACATTGTTACTCCACTACTCCATTGCTCGATCACTCCGTCTACTATGGCGCAGTTAGAAATTTTTGGCGTACCCGTAGGTCTGGATACTTTGGGAAGAAA
>WNGO01003577.1_pt1 | contig 10014 bp, 10 predicted proteins | sample 5400511 | NCBI WGS metagenome assembly WNGO01 (sample SAMN13153380, study PRJNA577476) | soil metagenome | isolation source: 20 cm soil or saprolite under Garry oak tree replicate 2 | place: USA:California | collected 2016-06-15 | reverse complement strand
TTTTAGGCCGAGATCAGCCGCCCGCTTAGCCGCTAGTCTTCGATAAGCCACCGCCTGTTTTTCAAACGCGGACTTTAATTTTGGATTTGTCTCATGAGCCGCCAGTTGCTCAATCGCGGACACCCAAGACTTAGGTCCGCGGTTCAATTCATAAGCCAGCTTCATAAGTCCATGCGAATTCATCCATCTAATCGCATGGCGAGCTGTCTCATATAACAAGCCTCGCGAACGACGATCGCTCGGATCGGCTCGTGAGCACAACCGCTCTCTCAACGACAGGGACATTCGTTCGCTGAAAGCCGAACGTGATCAATCATGAAGCAGAATGATCATGCACCTGGTGCAATTGACCGCATGGCCGGCCAGGACCGATCGGCCGCGGCGCTGATGCCGATCATGGCCGTCGTCTTCGTTGCGTATCTCGTCATCGGCCTGGCGATGCCGGTGCTCCCGCTTCACGTACATCTCGACTTGGGGCTCAGCACGTTCGTCGTCGGACTTGTCTCCGGCAGCCAGTTTGCGGCTTCGTTTTTTTCTCGAATGTGGGCTGGGCATCACGCGGACAAAAGGGGTCCCAAGCACGCCGTCGTCACCGGCCTTCTGGTCGCTGCGGCGTCGGGGCTGCTCTACCTGTTGTCGCTTCGCTTCGCCGTATCGCCGGTGATTTCGGTCGGCATTCTTCTTCTCGGCCGCGCCGTGCTCGGCGTCGCGGAAAGCTTCATCGTCACGGGCGCACTCAGCTGGGGGCTGGCGCTCATGGGCCCGCAGAACACCGGCAAGGTCATGTCCTGGGTCGGCACCTCGCTCTACGCCGCTTTTGCGGTCGGCGCTCCGGCTGGTACGGCCCTCTACACAGGTTACGGCTTTGCGGCGATCGCGCTCGCGGCAACGCTGATCCCGCTCGTCGCATTACCGCTAGTCGCGTCCATACGCCCTACATCAGCGACCTCTCATACCTCGGCTGGTTTGATCAAGGTCGCGCGGGCCGTATGGCTGCCGGGACTTGGCGTCGCCCTCAGTGGGGTTGGTTTCGGCGCCATCATTACATTCATCGGGTTGTTCTTCGCCCAGCGAGGCTGGACCCCGGCATGGCTTGCGTTCACGGCATTAAGCGTTGCCTTCATCGCAGGACGCGCGCTGTTCGGCCATCTGCCGGACCGGATCGGCGGCGCGAAGGTCGCGTTGGTATGCATCCTGATCGAAGCGGTGGGCCAGGCGCTGATCTGGCTAGCGCCATCGTCCGCAGCGGCTTTGGTCGGCGTTACCCTAAGCGGCCTCGGTTATTCCCTCGTCTATCCCGGACTTGGCGTCGAGGCGATCCGCCGCGCGCCGCCGCAGAACCGCGGTCTCGCGATGGGCGCTTATACGGTCTGTCTCGATCTCTCCTTGGGCCTTGCCAGTCCGGCGCTTGGACTTATCGCAGGCAGGGGATTGGGTTCGGTTTATCTCGCCAGCACGCTGGTCGTGCTTAGCAGCGCCTTCATCGCCCTACGCCTGCTCAATGCGACGGCGCCAAAGCAAGGCGTGCCCCCCACTTCGTGTCTACGACAGGAGATCGCCCATGAAACTTCAGACCGCGGCAATCGCATTGCTTTCGCTGATGGCGATGCCATTGGCTCGCGCAGAGGAGGCCACTACCATGTCCGGATCAAAGCCGATGCTAACGTATGAGGATGTGCGGAAGGTCGCTCCGGCGCTGGAGGCCTACACACAAAACCGTCTCCTCAGCGACGTATGGAAACGTCCCGGCCTTGCGCCGCGCGAGCGCAGCATCGTCACGCTGGCGGCCCTGATCGCCCGCAATCAGACGATCGAGATGCCGTTTCATCTTAATCTTGCGCTCGATAACGGCGTCAAGCCGCGCGAGATTTCGGAGATCATTACACACCTTGCCTTCTACTCCGGCTGGGCCAATGCGATGTCGGCAGTCGCTGTCGCCAAGGATGTCTTTGCCGCGCGCAACATCGGCGCTGACCAGCTTCCTGCTGCCTCCGTCAAGCCACTGCCGATCGACGAAACCACCGAAGCGCAGCGCGCGACGCGCGTCCAAGAACAGTTTGGCTCGTTCTTTCCGGGAGTCGTGCAGTACACGACGGACGTGCTGTTCCGCGATCTCTGGCTGCGTCCGGACCTTGCGCCGCGCGACCGCAGCCTCGTCACTGTCGGCGCTCTGATTGCGTCAGGTCAGGTCGCGCAGATTCCTTATCACCTCAACCGGGCGATGGATAACGGCCTCAAGCAAGCCGAGGCCGCGGAAGTCGTCGCGCATCTGGCTTTCTACGCCGGATGGCCCAACGCCTTCTCGGCGCTGCCGGTCGTCAAGGACGTCTTTGAGAAAAGGCCGAAGTGAACATGATTTCTCTTCGTACTCTGGTCACGTCGGCGACCCTTGATCGCATGAAGAGCTCAAAGTGACGATGAGGAAAGAGAATTCGTCTGCGGTCAGCACTGGGAACCCTGCGGCGTGTTGGCGTTAGCTCGCAGCATTCATAAAGCCGGCTCATAAGTCCATGCCGATACGGCATCTAATTCGGATGCCGCACCGACCTATCATCTACTAAGACATTCTCCAGGACCAGAAGATTGGACACTCATGCGAAATCCAGGCGAATTTGAACTATCGAGGCGCAAGATGCTGATTGGAGCGGTCGCGACGACAGCAACGGCGGCGGCACCATCCGTAGCGAGCGCCCAAACACCCCGAGCCGCGACGACAGCAAAGCCCGCCCCGGCTTCGAAGGTTTCCTTCACCGTGAACGGTCAGGTCCGTTCGCTCGACGTCGATACCCGAACCACCTTGCTCGATGCCTTGCGCGAGCATCTTCACCTGTCAGGTACGAAGAAAGGCTGCGATCACGGGCAGTGCGGCGCTTGCACGGTGATCGTCGATGGCCGTCGGATCAATGCATGTTTGACGCTCGCCGTGATGCATGAAGGCGACCGTATCACCACAATTGAGGGCCTCGGTACCTCCGTGAATCTCCATCCGATGCAGGCCGCTTTCATCAAACATGACGGTTACCAATGCGGTTATTGCACGCCCGGTCAGATCTGTTCTGCCGTGGCTGTGCTCGATGAGGTCAATGCGGGCATCCCGAGCCATGTCAGCACCGATCTGCTTTCGTCGCCTGAGGCGACAGCCGCCGAACTGCGCGAGCGCATGAGCGGTAACATCTGCCGCTGCGGCGCCTATTCCAACATTATCGACGCGATGACCGAAGTCGCCGGGAGGAAAGTATGAAATCCTTCACCTACGAACGAGCCAACTCACCCGCTGAGGCCGCAGCCGCGGTCGCAAGGGTCTCAGGAGCCAAGTTCATTGCGGGAGGCACGAACCTCCTTGACCTGATGAAGCTAGAAATAGAGACGCCGACGCATTTGATCGACATAAACGGACTGGCGCTGGACAAAATCGAGACGACGCCGGAAGGCGGGCTACGCATCGGCGCGCTCGTCCGCAATACCGATCTTGCCGCGAATCAACGTGTGCGGCGCGACTACGGTCTGCTCTCACGGGCTCTTCTTGCCGGGGCGTCCGGGCAGCTACGAAACAAGGCCACGACCGCGGGCAACCTGCTTCAGCGCACGCGCTGTCCGTACTTCTATGACACCAACCAGCCGTGTAACAAGCGCAAGCCCGGCAGCGGCTGCGCGGCTATCGGTGGGTTTAGCCGTTCTCATGCCGTGATGGGTGTCAGCGACGCTTGCATCGCGAGCCATCCGAGCGACATGGCAGTCGCGATGCTCGTGCTCGAGGCTGAAGTGGAGACGGTCAAGCCCGACGGCTCGAAACGGAGCATCCCGATTGCCGAACTGCACCGGCTGCCGGGTGACACGCCTCAAACCGAGACGACGTTGATGCCCGGGGAATTGATTGTCGCCGTCACGCTACCCAAGCCGATCGGCGGCAAGCATATCTACCATAAGGTCCGCGATCGGGCGTCCTACGCCTTCGCGCTGATCTCGGTCGGCGCCATTGTCCAGCAGGACGGCACTGGCCGGGTCGCCTTGGGAGGCGTCGCGCACAAACCCTGGCGTATCGAAGCGGCCGAAGCTGAACTGCCCAACGGCGCGAAAGCTGTGACGGCGAAGCTGCTCGCCGGCGCGAAGACCACTCACCAAAACGCATTCAAGGTGTCACTGGTCGAACGCACGCTCGCGGCCGTTTTGGATGAGGCGAGGAACTGACGATGAAGTTTGACACTTCCGCCACTACAAATCCGATCGATCAGCTCAAAGTCATTGGCAGGCCGACCGACCGCATCGATGGCCCTCTCAAGACGACGGGCTCGGCGCGTTATGCTTATGAGCAACACGATGTCGCGCCGAACCAAGCCTATGGTTATGTCGTCGGCTCCGGGATCGCCAAGGGACGGATCGCGTCCATCGATCTAACCGAGGCCAAGCCTGCACCCGGCGTTCTCGCCGTCGTCACCGCGGCGAACGCAGGCAAACTCGGCAAGGGCAGCATGAACACCGCTAAGCTGCTCGGCGGTCCTGACATCGAGCACTACCATCAGGCGGTCGCCGTCGTTGTCGCTGAAACATTCGAACAGGCGCGCGCCGCCGCGGGCTTAATTCGAGTCACTTACGCGAAAAGTGAAGGCAAGTTCGATCTCGCAGCCGCCAAGGATACGGCGGCCCCTTCGAAAGCCAGCGCCTTCAATGGCCCCCCGGATACCGCGGTCGGCGATTTTGCGGGTGCATTTACCGCGGCTCTGGTTCAGCTCGACGCGACCTACACCACGCCTGATCAAGCGCACGCGATGATGGAGCCGCATGCATCGGTCGCCGCATGGGACGGAAACAAACTGACGCTCTGGACATCGAACCAGATGATCGACTGGGGTGTGAGTGACATCGCGAAGACTCTTGGCATGCCGAAAGAGAATGTGCGTCTCATCTCGCCCTTCATTGGAGGCGGTTTCGGCGGAAAGCTGTTCGTACGTTCGGAAGCCTTGCTTGCCGCCTTGGGTGCACGCGCGTCCAAGCGGCCGGTGAAAGTTGCGCTGGCACGTCCGTTGATCTTCAACAACACGACGCATCGGCCGGCCACGATTCAGCGCATTCGCATCGGTGCGACGCGGGACGGCAAGATCACCGCGATCGGTCATGAGGGATGGTCCGGGAATCTGCCGGGCGGCTCAGCGGAGACCGCCGTCAACCAGACCCGCTTGATGTATGCCGGCGCGCACCGGATGACGGCAACGCGCTTAGCGCAGCTCGATTTGCCCGAAGGCAATGCCATGCGGGCGCCCGGTGAAGCGCCCGGCCTAATGGCACTCGAAATCGCTATGGATGAAATGGCCGAAAAGCTCGGGATGGACCCGATCGAGTTTCGTGTCCTGAACGATACGCAGGTGGACCCGGAGAATCCGGCGCGGCCCTACTCGCAGCGCCGTCTGAACGAGTGTTTCCATACGGGCCGGCAACACTTCGACTGGAGCAAGCGAAGTGCAGGCCCTGGCAAAGTTCGGGACGGACGTTGGCTCGTCGGCATGGGTGTCGCCGCGGCCTTCCGCAACAATCTCCTGATGAAGTCTGGCGCGCGTGTTCGGCTGGATCGCGGCGGCATTGTGACGGTCGAAACCGACATGACCGACATAGGCACGGGCAGTTACACCATTCTTGGTCAGACGGCTGCCGAAATGATGGGCGTGCCGCTCGACAAGGTCGTAGTGCGCCTTGGTGATTCCGCGTTCCCGGTTTCGTGCGGCTCGGGTGGACAGTGGGGCGCCAACAATTCGACCTCCGGCGTCTATGCCGCCTGCGTGAAGCTGCGCGAGGCGGTGGCGCAGAAGCTCGGCTTCAATTCACCCCACGTGAGCTTCGCCGACGGCATGGTTAACTCCGGCAACCGCAGTGCGCCATTGGCCCAGGCGGCTGCCGAAGGTGACCTCGTTGCCGAAGACGCGATCGAGTACGGCAAGCTCGCCGAGTCCCATCAGCAGTCGACCTTCGGCGCCCACTTCGTCGAAGTCGGCGTAGACGCCGCGACAGCCGAGATTCGCATCCGGCGAATGCTTGCGGTCTGCGCGGCTGGCCGCATTCTCAATCCGAAAACCGCGCGCAGCCAGGTCATCGGAGCCATGACGATGGGTGCAGGCGCCGCGCTGATGGAAGAACTGTTCGTGGACAAGCGCAGCGGCTTCTTCGTCAATCATGACCTCGCCGGTTACGAAGTGCCGGTCCACGCCGACATTCCGCATCAAGACGTGATCTTCCTCGACGAAACTGATCCGATGTCGTCGCCGATGAAAGCCAAAGGCGTCGGGGAGCTCGGCATCTGCGGTGTCGGCGCGGCGATCGCCAATGCCATCTACAACGCGACGGGCATTCGCGTCCGCGATTATCCGATTACGCTCGATAAACTTCTCGACCAGTTACCGAGCATCGGATGAGCGTTCGCAGTGCAGTTCGCAATCGTACTGGTCGACGGACACGATGGCGGATAAGTACGGCAACAGCCAGTGACATGTACTAACGCAAATGAGTTTTCGTCTGAGAGAAAGGTAGTTTCTTATGACTGCGAGCTTTGAAAACAAAGTCGCGCTCGTTACAGGCGCCGGTTCCGGCATGGGTTTAGCAACCGCGAAAGCGTTCGCCGAGGCGGGTGCGGCAGTGGTGTTGGCGGACAATCGTGAGGAAGCCGCGCACGCCGCAGCAAAGAGTCTACTCGCCGCGGGCCACAGGGCGCTCGCCGTTCACTGCGACGTAGCCGATGAGAAACAGGTGGCGGCCATGGTCGAGCAGACCGTCGCCTCCTTCGGACGGATTGATGCCGCGTTCAATAATGCTGGTGTGCAGAGTCCTGTAGCCGAGACCGCCGATGCGAGTGGCGAAGAATTCGACCGCGTCAACGCGATCAATCTCCGCGGCGTTTGGAACTGCATGAAATACGAGCTGCGCCAGATGCGCGAGCAAGGGAGCGGCGCGATCGTCAGCAACTCGTCGCTTGGTGGTCTCGTGGGCGTCGCCGGTCGGGGAGTGTATCACGCCTCCAAGCACGGTGTGCTTGGGCTCACGAAAAGCGCTGCGCTCGAATATGCCGCTCGGGGCATCCGTATCAACGCTGTATGTCCGGGTATCATTGAGACGCCGATGGTCGAAGGCATGCTGACCAGTGAAGCAGAAGCCATGAAAGAGATGATGAAGGACGTACCCATTGGGCGACTGGGTCGGCCAGAGGAGATTGCCGCCGCCGTTCTTTGGCTTTGTAGCCCTGGCGCAAGCTTCGTCATCGGTCACGCACTCGTGGTGGATGGCGGCTACACGATACGCTGAGGGATGGGCCTCAATGGGACAAAGCGACGGACCCGACATGCCGGTCAAAACGATGGACCCCGCACATGAATAGACTGGATGCCTGTTTCCCTCCTTGCGAAGGTGGGGCCCCGGCAATCCAGCAGAGGCTCACGCGCGGAAGCTTGCTCGCGAGCGCTGGAGGATTGGCCGTACTGTCGACGTTTGTCGCCTTGATTCTCGGAACGGCGCTGAGCGGCATCATCGCTCATGCCGAACAGAGCGGCCCGACCGCTCCCACCACCTCGCGCGAACAAACCCATCAACGGACAACTGCGATGAAGATAAGCATAAGAACGCAGCACAAGGTTATCACGGCCACGTTGGCCGATAATGCAACATCCAGGGATTTTGTCTCGCTCTTGCCAATAACTCTGACGTTAAAGGATTACGCAGCAACTGAAAAAGTCAGTGACCTACCGCGAAGGCTATCTACTGAGGGTGCGCCTGCAGGCAGCGATCCTTCAATCGGAGATATTGCCTACTATTCGCCTTGGGGCAACTTAGCCATATTTTACCGAAACTTTCGTTATTCGAGTGGACTCATCAAATTAGGAAAGATCGATACGGGCATCGAAGAACTGAATGTACCCGAAGGGACGAAAGTGATGATCGAGCTTATCGAGAAACCGCGATGAAGAAAAACGCACCCATGAGCACGTCATATCATCGCCGCCATGACCATGGGCGCAGGCCCCGCGCGCTGATGGAAGAGCTGGTCCCGGCGGGCCTCTTCATCAATCATGACCTCGCGGTTACGAAGTGCGACATTCTGGACAAGCGCGACGGCATCTATAAGGAGCCCGGTACAATCCATTTCGATAGGCGTTAAGGCCGATAACGCAAGGTATCGACGACGAGCGCAAAGGCTGCCGAGGGCTGCCGCCGGCTCGGGTAATAAAGATGGTAGCCCGGATACGGCGGGCACCAATCCGCCAGCACCCGCGTAAGCCGGCCTTTAGCTATATGCGGTTGCACCAATCCCTCCGGTACGTAAGCCAAACCCAATCCGGCCAGCGCCGCGTTCAGCATCGGGCCAGTGGAGTTAAAGGTAAACTGGCCCTCGACACGTACCTTTAGCTCACGGTTACCTTTTTCGAATTCCCACGCGTACAAGCCGCCATGCGTCGGCAAACGTAGATTGATGCAGTTGTGACCGATCAGGTCCTGCGGCTTCTTCGGTTCCGCCCGGCCCTTGAAATACGACGGAGCCCCCACGACCGCCATGCGCGCATCGGGTCCGATACGCACTGCGATCATGTCCTTGGCGACCTGCTCGCCGTTCCGGACGCCTGCGTCGTAACGCTGTGCAACGATGTCGGTGAGGCCGTAGTCGATGACAATCTCGACCTTGATGTCGGGATAGGCACGCAAAAGCTTCGCAAGCTTGGGTACCAGTATCGAGTCTGCCGCGAATTCGAGTGTGGTGATCCGGATCGTCCCAGCGGGTTTCTCGCGCAGTTCGCCCAACGCTTCGAGTTCCGTCTCGATCTCTTCCAGGCGCGGACCCACATTACGCAACAGGCGCTCACCCGCTGCCGTCGGCGAGACGCTGCGCGTGGTGCGCGTCAGTAGGCGCAGCTTAAGACGCGCCTCAAGTTCCCTGATGGTGTAGCTGAGCGCAGACTGTGAAACGCCAAGCTTGGCAGCCGCTTTCGTAAAGCTACCCTCGCGGGCGACGATCAGAAAGGCCGAGAGGTCGTCGAGATTTCCGCGCTGCATTTATCGATCCTGCTTATAAGTCCATGCCGATTATAGCGGCTAGTCGCTATAGCCGCACGCGCTATATCTAGGACGGGCGATTGGCCTCGATAGGAGCGTCCCGCGAGGCAAACGGAGTTCGGCATATGGATCAATCGGACGCTTGTTTCCTGCATTGCAAAAGCGGTGCAACGGAAATGCAGCGGGTGGTTACGCGAAGGAGTTTGCTCGTAAGCGCAGGCGGATTGGCCTTGCTGGCAACGGCGCGTCCAGGTTTTGCAGAAACTCCCGCAGCGAATGACGAGAGAAGGAATGGAACAATGGATATCAAACGCAACGGCTCACGGCCTTCCGGCAAAGGCCCCGAGGCCTATTTCACCGGCACGGTCCGCGTGGACCCAATGTTTCAAGTGGGCGACCCGGCACGCGTCAGCGGTGGTCACGTCACCTTCGAGCCCGGCGCCCGCACCGCGTGGCACACCCATCCGCTCGGTCAAACCCTCATCGTCACGTCCGGCCTTGGCTGGGCGCAATGCGAGGGCGGACCGATCGAAGAAATCCGTCCCGGCGATGTCATCTGGTTTCCACCCGGCGAGAAACACTGGCACGGCGCGACAGCGACGACCGCAATGACGCATATCGCTGTAACGGAATCGCTCAACGGCAAGAACGTCGACTGGATGGAAAAGGTCAGCGACGAGCAATACCGCAAGTGATTTGTTTCGCGGAACCGGTGCTCACTTGTGGTCGCCGACTCGCATTGCGGTGTAGTCGGAGGAATTTGCAATGACCACGTGGTCTAAGGACGAACTGCGCAAGATCGCCGAGGCCGATGACCTGCACATCTCGCCATTCCGAGAGGACGGAGTGACGTACGGCACGCCAACTTGGATTTGGTCGGTCGCCGTCGCCGACTCTCTCTACGTGCGCGGCTACAACGGGCTGAAGTCGCGGTGGTACCAAGCGGCGGCACGGCAGAAGGCGGGGCGGATCATCGCCGCCGGCATGACG
>WNGO01028379.1_pt1 | contig 10018 bp, 9 predicted proteins | sample 5400511 | NCBI WGS metagenome assembly WNGO01 (sample SAMN13153380, study PRJNA577476) | soil metagenome | isolation source: 20 cm soil or saprolite under Garry oak tree replicate 2 | place: USA:California | collected 2016-06-15 | reverse complement strand
TCGACATGGGCCCAGCAGTAGGCCGTTTCCTTTGGCAGAGCGAGCAAGCGGCGCCGAAGATATCGGACCAGGGTCGGCCGGACCTCGCTCGTGTCCCCAGGGCCGTAGTTGAGACCCGGCTGTACGATCATGAGAGGGAGACCTTCGCGGATCATCGGTTCGGTCACCTGGTAGTGCGCGACCCATTTCGTCCGATCATATTCGGTGAGCCAAGGGCCCTTGCCATCGTGGCGGTACGTTTCATCTAAGAGCTGACCATGGGTGTCGGAGAAGACGGCCAGCGTGCTCGTGTATACGCCCTTCGGGATCCGGAGTTCCTTCATCGTGGTCAGGACGTTCCGCGTGCCGAGGACGTTGACGCGTTCGCCCTCCCGGCGGTCCTTCGTCCCGATCTTGTACCAGCCCGCGATGTGGAAGACGCCGTCCACCCCGGTCATGGGCGCCCAAAGAGATTCGGCGACCGCGACGTCTCCCGGGCGGACGTCGACCCCGAGTGCCCGCAGGTCCTGAGCCCGTGACGGATTCCGGACGACGGCGATGACCTTGTGGCCGGCCTCGATGAGCTGACGGACCACTCGACCGCCGATGAAGCCCGTGGCGCCGGTCACGAAGTACTTCGTCCAAGCCCTCCGTGCGTCCATATGGAGGGCAGGTATTTGACGACCGGGGCCGAACGGGGCTCGTCGACCGGAAAAAAGATGTTACCCTTGTTCGAGGTTGAACCGGCCGCGAGCCAAACAAACCTCCGACGGTCAACCTTCATAGGTCACGAGGTTTTGTCCGCCGTCGAAGGCGCTCCCATGGCCAAACCGCTCACGCACAAGTTGATTCGATCGCACCTCGCGGAAGGGAAGATGGATCCCGGCGAGGAAATCTCGCTGAAGATGGACCAGGCCCTCCTCCAGGATGCGACGGGGACGCTGGCCTGGCTCGAGTTCGAGCAGATGCAAAGGCCTTCCGTCACGGTGCGCCAGGCGACGCAATACGTCGATCACAACATCCTGCAGACCGGATACGAGAACGCGGACGACCACCGTTTCCTGCGAAGCGCCTGCCAGCGGTACGGGGCAGTCTTCTCCGGCCCCGGGAACGGGATCAGCCACTGGGCTCAGGCGTACGACATCCCCGGCGAGACCATGATCGGGTGCGATTCGCACACGCCCCACGCCGGTGCCTGCGGGATGCTCGCGATCGGCGCGGGCGGCTTCGAGGTCGCGAGCGCGATGGCGGGCGAACCGTACCGCATCACGATGCCCGAGGTCGTGAACGTGCGCTTGACCGGGCAGTTCAAGCCCTGGGTGAGCGCGAAGGATGTGATCCTGGAACTTCTCCATCGTTTCGACGTGAAGTGGGGCCGGAACAAGGTCCTGGAATACACGGGGCCGGCGCTGAAGGAACTGACGGTGCCGTCGCGCGGCACGATCGCGAATATGGGAACCGAACTCGGAGCGACCGCCTCCGTGTTCCCATCGGATGCGCTCACGAAGGCGTTCCTGACGGCCCAGGGGCGTGCCAAGGACTTCACCCGGCTGTCTCCGGACGCGTCCGCGGAATACGACGACACGGTGGACGTGAACCTGGGCGAGTTGGAGCCCCTCATCGCGTGCCCCTCCAGTCCCGACAACGTGAAGCCGGTCCGGGAGGTCGCGGGTACGGAGGTCGCGCAGGTCGCGGTCGGGAGCAGCGTGAATTCGTCCTTCCGGGACCTGAGCATCGTCGCGCACGCGCTCGACCACAAGCGCATCGCGCCGGGAATCTCGGTCGCGGTCTCGCCTGGCTCGCGCCAAACGCTGCTCCTCATGCTGACGAGCGGGCTCATGACGAAGCTCATCAAGGCAGGCGTCCGCGAGCTCGAGGTCGCCTGCGGACCGTGCATCGGGATGGGATTCTCCCCGCCGACCCGCGGCGCCTCCGTCCGCACGTTCAACCGCAATTTCGAGGGACGGAGCGGGACGGCGGACGACCTCGTGTATCTGTGCAGCCCGGAGACCGCGGCGGCGACGGCGCTCGAAGGGAAGATCACGGATCCCCGGGACCTGGGGAAGTTGCCGGCCTTCCAGGAGCCGACGAAGTACCCGGTCGATACGTCGGGGTTCGAATGGCCGCCCAAGGATCGCGGTTCGGTCCCGATCGTCCGCGGCCCGAACATCGGCCCCTTGCCGGTCGCGAACCCGCCGAAGGACACGCTCGAAGGGGAGGTCTTGATCCGCCTCGGGGACAACATCTCGACGGACCACATCATGCCGGCGGGCGCGAAGGTCCTCCCGCTCCGTTCGAACATCCCGGCCCTCGCGGAACACGTCTTCGAGTACGTGGATCCGACGTTCCCGACGAGGGCGAAGAAGGCGGGCGGCGGATTCATCGTCGCGGGGGACAACTACGGTCAGGGCTCCTCCCGCGAGCACGCCGCCGTCGCCCCGATGTTCCTTGGCGTCCAACTCGTCCTCGCGAAGAGTTTTGCCCGGATCCACTTGGACAACCTCGTGAATTCGGGGATCCCTCCGGTGACCTTTGCGAAATCGAAAGACTATGACGGAGTCCAGCAAGGCGACCGTCTCCGAATCACGAACGTCCTCGCGGCGATCCGAGGCCGAGGCGAAGCGACGGCGGAAAACGTGACGCGCGGAACACGCCTGGGTTTGCGCGTGAGCCTCCGGCCATACCAACGGGAAGTGCTCCTCGCGGGCGGCGGAATCCGGTACGCGCAATCGCGCGTGCCTCGCTGAAGCCCCGCGGGTTTAAGCCGAGACGCCGTTATCACCGCGCCTGGAGGACCCCACGATGGTCTTGATCGTGAAGAAGGGGACGGTCCCGCCGACCCCCCACACCGAATTCTACGCCATCCCGAAGGTCCTCACGAAGGAGGAGATCCACGGGTCCTACGGCTTCAGCGGGGCCTGGTCCCGTAAGATCCATGTTCGCTTCTATCCGACGGAGCAGGTGAAGCCGCCGAAGAAGTCCGATTTCGCCCTCGTGCCTGACTTTCCGCCGGAGGCGGACGTCCTCCAGCCGTATCACATCTTCACCGGCCGGATACCGCACGAGGGAGATGCGATCCGCGGCCGCAAGCCGATCGTGCACGGGACCCGCACGACGCTCTCGATCTCGAAGCCATCGCAATCGATGCCCAAGGAGACCTTCTTCCGGAACGGCGAGAGGCACGAGGTGTACTTCGTCCAGGACGGCGAAGGCTCCGTCCGTTCCGAATATGGCGACCTGAAATTCCGCAAGGACGTCTACATCGCGATCCCGAAGGGGACCACGTACCGGATCGATCTCACCTCGCCGAAGGCGTGGTTCCTCCTCGTCGAGTCAACGCATCCGATCAACTTCGCCCCTCATTACTTCAACAAGGAAGGTCAGGCCACCCTCATGTCGCCCGTCGTCGAGACGGAGATCGAGACGCCGGACCTGCCTCCGTACCGAGACGAGCGTGGCGAGTTCCCGATCGACGTGAAACACGGCGGGGGAAGGATCACACGGATCACGCTCGGCCACCATCCGTTCGACCTCGTCGGTTGGGAGGGGGCCCTCTATCCGTTCGTCTTCGACGTGAAGAGCCACCACGGGATCGCGCGGGAGATCCACACGGCGCCCCCGATGCACCAGACGTTCCAATCGGGAAACGTCCCGCACAGCGGCTTCTCCCTCTGTTCCTTCGTCCCCGTCATGGCGGGATGGCATCCCCTCGAGGTCCCGGCCCCCTACGCCCATTTCAACGTGGACTCCGACGAGCTGATGTTCTTCTGCAACCCGTTCTACGGGGCCCGCGAGGGCGTCGTCGAGGAGGGGTCCTTCACGTTCCATCCCGGCTCGACGCCGCACAGCCCGCAAGGCAACGCGGCCCAGCGGTCCCTCGCGGCTCGGGGGAAGGTCCAGGCGCGGCTCGCGGTCATGCTCGACACGTACTTCGAGAGCATGCGCATCACGACGCACGGGTTCGCGCACCGCGACCCGCAATACGTGCTCAGCTGGGCCGAGACCGCTCCCCACGCCGAGGCGAAGGGCGAGGGCTGGGAGTCTCCGTCCGCGTAACGCGAGGCCCGACCATGAAAATCGTGACCGATCCGATTCGACTCGTGTCTCCGACCTTCCGCCGGCAGACCTTGGACCGCATCCTCACGGACGCGAGACCCTTCACCGACACCGGCCACTTCCTCTACCCCGCGGACGAGGACGGGAACCACACGAAGGGATTCTTCGCGTTCGAACGGGTCGCCCGTTCGCCGACCTTTGTCGATGCGATCGCCGACGACATCGCGAAATGGGAGGACCGGACGTCGATCGATGTGGACGTCGTGTTCGCACCGGCCCAGCCCGCCGTCAAGCCCCTCGCCGAAGCGGTGGGCGCGCGCCTCGAGAGGCCGACCGCCTACTGGGAATACCTGCCGAGTGGAAGATACGGAAATCGTCTCGTGGAAGGGTCCGTCCCCGCGGGATCGAGGGCCCTCGCCCTGAATGCCGTGAGCCTTCAGGGACGCTGCGTGGGCCTCCGGTTGCCGCAATTCGTGCAAGGTCTCGGAGGGCAGGTCACCGCGGCCGCCGTCTTTGCCAAGGGCACCGGGGTCCTCGTGCGCGAGACGGAGGACTGGCTGGGCGACGGTTTCTACAGCACGATTCAGGTCGACGTGCCGATCTTCCCTCCCTCTTCCTGCCCCATGTGCCAGGAATCCGGCGCGCCTCCGATCCCGTGGCGCGAGTTCGCGGAGGCCGCGCCATGAGGCTCGTTCGGTTCTCGGCCCGATATGGGAGCGCGCCCTCGGGGTCCTGGCAGAGGCCGGACGAATCGGGTCGGAGGCGCCTGTATGGGCGCTCCGGCCGCCCGACGTGCGACTGCATCCTCCGATCGTCCCGCGCCTGCTCCGGGACTTCCTCGCGTTCCGGGCGCACGTCGCCCGGACCCGCGCCGCGGCATGGACCTCCATCCCACCGGAATGGGATCTCCTTCCCGCCTACTACAACGGGAACCACCTGAACATCGTCGGGACGGGCGACGCGATCCCGCCGATGCGGTTCGAGACGTTCGAGGGAGGTTCTCCCAAGATCGTCCAGTCCTCGAAGATGGACTACGAGGCGGAGATCGGCTTCGTCCTGGGCCAGGGCGGTCGGGACATCCTGGCCGCGAGGGCCGCGGAACACCTGTTCGGCGTCACGATCTTCAACGACTTCTCGGCTCGGGACATCCAGATGGCCGCGGGGAAGATCGGCATGGGCCCCGCTCCCGGGAAGGATTGGGCGAACGCCCTCGGCCCCTGCATCGTGACACGCGACGAGTTCGGCGAGTTGCGCGATCAATCCGTGGTCGTTCGGGTGAACAACGAGGAGCGGTTGCGAGACCACTATCGGACGATGGTGTTCCCGGTACCTGAAGCCGGGAGATCGCGTGGAAATCGAGATCGAAGGGATCGGAATCCTAGCGAACTCGATTGGCCCTGCGGCCTGAGTGGTCGGTGCGACAGACGCTTGGCTTCGCTCGACTGGAGCGGCCGAGACGGAACCAAACGGATCGAAGTCAGAACAGCGGCAGTTGGGCCCGCGCGATCTGCGCGCTAATCGAATCGAGATAGTCTCGCATCCGGCGTGCAATCGTCTGCGCGCGGATCACACCGATGACCTTGCCGTCTCTCTGCACGAGGACCCGACGAATCCCTTTGTCCGCCATGATCTGCGCGACGCGATCGATGCCTTCGTTCGCCTCGACGAACACGAGCGAGCGCGTCATGAGCTCCTCGAGGCGGACCTGGGCAGGGTCCCGCCCCTCCGCGACGACCTTAGCGAGGATGTCCCATTCCGTCACGATTCCGATCGGTCGGCCGTCGGCCGACGTCACGAGGACGAACCCGTGGTGGCGGTCGGCCATCACCTTCGCCGCCTCGAGCAGGGTGGTCTGGGGACGCATCGAGAGGAATTCCGGCTCAACGATGTCTTTCGCGTACAAGACCATGGAGAGAGAAGGTAGCGCGTCGGCAGCCTTTAGGCCTTTACATCGCTCGAAGGATGTTCGATGACGGGGTTCCGGCGAACGGCGGCGGGAATCGCCCCGAATAGACTGATCCCGGCGATGGCGACGAAGATCTGATGGAACGCCTCCATGAAGGAGCCGATTTCCACCTGGCCCTGGGGAATCGGGAGGCCGGCGAAGATCGCCTGCATGACGGGCAAGGGCATCCTCGAGGCCATGATCGCGAAGGCTAGCCCGAGACTCACGAGGAACCCGACGTTGAAGAGAGTCGCCGACATTCCCGCGGCGACCCCGCGGCGCACGATGGGCACGGAGTTCATGATCGAGGCCACGTTCGGCGCGATGAACAACCCGCCCCCGATGCCCGCGAGGATCATGGGCAGGACCAACGTCGTGTAGGGCACCTGATAAGGAAGAACCGCGAACCAGAGATACGAGACGCCGGACACGAGGAGTCCGCCTGTGGTGAAGAGCCGCGGACCGTACTTGTCGGAGAGGTAGCCGCTGAGGGGACCGACGCTCACGAAGGCGAGGGAGAACGGGATCAGGAGGAGTCCCGCCGTCAATGCATCGAGCCCGAGCGCCCCTTGGAAGTAGAACACGAGGACGAGGCCGACGGCCCCCCTCGATGTCGACGCGAGGAGGTTGCTCAAGACACCCGCGGAGAAGACCTTGTTCCGAAACAAGGCCAGATCCATCATCGGGGACGGCACGGCCCGCTCGACGGGAACGAACGCGAAGAGGCACGCGACGCCCGCGAGCAACAGGACGAGATACAGCGGGGCCCAGCCGGTAATCGCCCCGAGGGTGACCCCGAGGAGGGCGAGCGACAAACCGCCCGCGAAGAGGAGATTCCCCGCGGGGTCGAGCTTCTCGCGACCCGGGCGGGCGCCGAGCTCCTTCAGGCGGGCGTACGCCCAGATCGTCGCGAACACCCCGAAGGGGACGTTGATCCAGAAGATCGACTGCCAACCGAGGAGGGCGGTGAGGACGCCGCCCGCCACGAGGCCGATCAAGGCACCGGCGGTCCCCGCGACCTGGTTCAGCCCGAGGGCCCGTCCCCGTTCGGATACCGGGAACGCGTCCGTCAGGATCGCGGCGCTGTTCGCGAACAAAAGCCCGGCACCGATGCCCTGGATGAGCCGGAACAGGACGAGGCTCGTGCCGTTGGGGGCGAGGCTGCACAGGCCCGATCCGATCGTGAAGATCGCGAACCCCAGGTTGTACAGCCGGACGCGGCCGTACAGGTCCGCGAGGCGGCCGATCGTGAGGAGGAGGCTCGCCGTCACCAGCACGTAACCGAGGATGATCCAGATGCCTTCGATCGTCGTCGTGCCGGGCAGGTCGCGGATGATCGTCGGGAGGGAGATGAGGACGATGTTCGAGTCGAGCAACGCCATGAACGTCCCGATCGTCGTGTTTGTCAGCACGACATACTTGTATTGCATGGGGCACCGCGAGAAGGCCGCCGTAGACCGTCGGGTCCTAATGTACTTGCGTTCCGCGCCCCTTACCGCGATCGGATCGCATCGATCCCTCGAGAAAGTGACTCTCCGCGACCGCCGCCCATGCGACCCCATGCCACGAAAGGGTTATCGTCCCGTGTTCTACTTTCCACGCGGTGAACGAATGGCGGCCCTTCCCGCCTTCCTGAAACTCAAAGTGGACCACAAGACGGTCCTGTGCCGAGACCTGAACGCGTACCGCGCCCTTCGGGACTTCCTCCTGAATAGCGGGTACTCCTCGGTATACGAAACGGACCGCGTCGGAGAGGCCAAGACGGCCATGGCCACGTTCGCATGCCTCAGCTCCCTCACGGGAGAGCGGCTCGCGGTCGTCCTCGGCATGAGCGCCCCCGAGGAAGTGTCGCACGCCCAGGCGCCTTTCGCGTACGGCTTCGCGGGGAAGCCGCAGAAGGACGCGCAGACGTACATGCAGCACCTCGCCCTCCGGACGACGGACATCGACAAGCTCAAGGCGTACCTGGAGTCGAAAGGGGCCGAGTTCCTCACGCCGATCTACAAGGACAAGGATTCCTTCGGGCCGCTCCTCCAGTCCTTCACCCGAGAGCTCTTCGACGACGAATGGTTCTTCATCGAGTTCGTGCAGCGCGACTACGACGCGGACAAGGTCGGCGCGGGCGGGACCCAGTTCGTGCAGAACACGGTGAAATCGTTGTACGTCTCGAAACAAGAAGAGTTCCGCGAATGGGAGAAGACCGGGAAGAAGCGGAAGTTCCTCGACGGCGTGCCGGAGAAGGAACGGACGAACCTGCTCCGCGACATCCTGGTGAACACGATGGCCCTACTATAAGGCGAAAGTCTCTTCAGCCCGGGCCTGCCTACCGCGGTCCGTGGCCCCGAAAAAGATCCGAGACGCACGGGAATGTCCCAAGGACTGGTCCCCTCTGCGCAAGGAGTCGCGGCACTCCCATCGTCGTACGGTGGAAGTCGACGTCTGCCCCACGTGCAACGGAATCTTCCTCGACAAGAAGGAGATTCGGACCCTCACCGGAAGTCCCAGCCTGAACAAGCTCCTCACGAAGTACCTCGGATTAGATTCGGACAGCCAACTCGTCTGCCCCAACTGCGGCGGTCTCATGGATGGTGAGGATGCGGGCGATGTCCGCGTCGACGTGTGCCTCGACTGTTTTGGCGTCTGGCTCGATGCCGGAGAACTCGAGCGGCTCGGGGCGATGGACGACGCCGTGTTCCACGAGTTCACTCCGGACAAGATCGAAGAAATCTTGAAAGCCAGGGACATCAAGCACGAGGAGCACCGAAAGGCCATCCGGACTCTGTTCCGAGGCCTTGGGAGACCTTGACCGCCCGCCTATCCACTCGACGACATGCCGCCCCGTTCGGACGTTTCCAATCGGTGGAGGACTTCGACCAGGTCGATCTGGGTGTTCACGTCGACGAAGGATGACAAATCGGGATCAATCTCGCGAAGTCGCTCGGTCGGGACGTACACGTGATTCAGACGGCCGACAAGTGCGGAGGGAGAGCGCACGGTCGAAGAAGCCTCGAGGATCTCCTTCACTCGATCGCGGCGGTACACGGCTCGGACCGGATCCGGGACATCGAGTTTGGGGACCGCGGCGTCGTGATCCCCGATGACTTCGAGCAACAACCGGTACAACGAAGCTCGGAGGAGCGGCGCATCGCATGGCGCGACCAGCACGAGGTCGCCCCGGGCCGCCCGGAAGCCTTCGTGGAACCCCTCGATCGGCCCGCGACCTTGGCGCACATCATGGGCGAAGACAACGCCCGGGAGGACGGGCCGAATCTGCGCTTCTCGTTCCGGACTACCGACGGACACGATCGTCTCGTCGGCGAGGGACGCCATCGCATGCGCGACGTGGGCGATGAGCGGGCGACCCGCGATCTCCACGAGCGCCTTGCGGCCCCCGAATCGACGGGATTCGCCACCCGCGAGGATGAGCGCCGAGTACACGGAGACCCCATCGTCCCCCTCCCTGTAAAGGCGAGGGAAGGTAAGATAAGCCGCAGCGACTTCCGGAGAATCGTGGCGTCGAGGCGGTGACGGATGCCCGCAGAGCGGGTGAGCGGCATCCCGTTCGGACTCGGCTTCACGAAGCCGCATAACTACTGGGAGGTCGTGCGGACCGCCTGGCAGAACAAACGGAATCCCTTGTTCACCTGGCGGATTCTCCGGGACGGCGTCTGCGACGGATGCGCGCTCGGGACCACGGGGATGCGCGACTTCACGATGAAGGGCATCCATCTGTGCACGGTCCGACTGAATCTCCTCCCGCTGAACACGATGGGAGCCCTCGACATCCGAATCCTGGAAGACGTAGGGCGGCTGCGGTCCGTGTCGTCGAAAGACCTGCGCGCCCTCGGTCGTCTGCCCTATCCAATGCTCCGTCGTCGAGGCGATCCAGGATTCCATCGGATCTCCTGGGACGAGGCCTTCGGCATCGGCGCCCGGCGCATTCGGACCGCCCCGCCCGACCGGATCGCCTTCTTCGTCACCTCGCGCGGGATGACGAACGAATCCTACTACGTCGCGAACAAGGTCGCGCGGTTCCTC
>WNGO01003569.1_pt1 | contig 10022 bp, 8 predicted proteins | sample 5400511 | NCBI WGS metagenome assembly WNGO01 (sample SAMN13153380, study PRJNA577476) | soil metagenome | isolation source: 20 cm soil or saprolite under Garry oak tree replicate 2 | place: USA:California | collected 2016-06-15 | reverse complement strand
TGCTCGTACAGCGCTTCCCCGTTCTTCTCGAAGTGTTCCGAATACCGCAGTGGTCCCGTCTGCGGCAGCACCTTCTGCAGAATCGCTTTGCGAGCGATGAGCGGCAGCTTGCGGAGATCGTAGCCACCGAAAGCGAGGAGATCGAACACGTACAGCGTCGCCGGCGCCTCAATCGCGGCGCGCTTCGCCTCACGCGCGCCGAGCTTGGCGCGCGCCTGCAGCATGTTGAAATTGGGGTGACCGGATTCGTTGGTCACGACCAGCTCGCCATCCAGGATCACGCCGTCGAATGGAATCGCCTTCACCGCCCGCGCGATTTCGGGGAACGACTCCGTGAAGTCGAGCCCCTTGCGCGAATAGAGAATCGGCTCGCCGTCCTGGCACGCGGCGCGCATGCGGTAACCGTCGAGCTTCACCTCGAACACCCAGCCCTCTTTCGAAAACGGGTGCTCGCGCGTCTCGGCCAGCATCAGGTCTGTGTCCTCGACGCGCAGCGCACGTTTCGGTGCACCCAGCTTCTCGAGCTCTTGCTTGATCGGCTCCGCGCGCTGCTTGGCCGTGCGCAGCTCGTCGTTGCTGAGCCCGGACAGCACCGACTCGTTGGAATACGGCTCCGTTGAGACGTACTCGTCACGCTCCTTGATCAGCAGCCATTCCTTCTCGGTCTTCTTCAGCTTGATAAGCGTCCAGCGGCCGTGGAGCTTGTAGCCTTTCAGATTGAACAGCAGCTTCCCTTTCTCGAGCCCCGCGTGCGGGTCTTCGAGCGGCTCCCAGATCCCTCGGTCCCACACGACGACCGTGCCGGCGCCGTAGTTCCCCTCCGGGATGACACCTTCGAAATCGCCGTACTCGAGCGGGTGATCTTCGACTTTGACCGCCAGGCGTTTGTCGGCGGGGTTGGCCGAGGGTCCCTTGGGAACCGCCCACGATCTGAGGACGCCGTCCATTTCGAGACGCAGATCCCAGTGCAACCGCGTGGCGTCGTGCATGTGCACGATCAACAGGCCACCCTGGTGCGGACCCGGCTTGGGGACCAGGCCCCCGGGCTCGGGAGTCTGATCGAACGCGCGCTTGGCGCGATACTGCGCCAGCGAATCGGATGCGGATGTCGATTTCGACTTGGGCATCAGGGGTCGCGGAAGTCTAGTGGCGCCCCGCACGGCCCGCAGGGGGCAATGCGTCCAGGAGGCGTCGTGCGTCCGCGCGCGTCTGATCACTGACCGTGCCCTCTGGCTGGCCGAGGACACGTTGGTAATCGGCGCGCGCGCTATCGACCTGTCCCAGCCGCTCATAGGTGTAGCCACGCCTCAGCAGCGCCAGCGGATCGTTCGGCTTGAGCCGCAGCGCGTGGTGAAAGGACGTCAGCGCGGCTGCGTATTTTTGTGTCTTGAGATAGGCGAGGCCGAGATTGTAATTGGTCCGCGCCGTGTCCGGTTCGAGCGCCACTGCCGCCTCGAGCGGGACGATCGCGTCAGCGGCGCGATCCGCGTTGAGAAAGGCCCCGCCGAGATTCTCCCACGCCGCCGCGTCGCTCGGATCCACGCGCGTCGCGCGCGTGTAGGCCGCCGCCGCCTCATTCCATTGTCCCAGTCGCCAATACGCGTTCCCAAGATTCGCGAGCGCAAACGTATTGGTCGAATCCTGGCGCAGCGCGAGCTGGAATTCCTTGATCGCGGCGGCTGCGCTATCCTCGTCGAGATACGCCGCGCCGAGCAGCACATGTGCTTGCGTATTACCTGGATCATTGCGCAGGACACTCTGGAGCTGCGCGATCCCCTGTGCGTAGTTCCCCGCGAGAAACGCTCGGCGCCCCGATTCGAGCTCGGCATAACCGTGCCGCCAGGCTCGCACGCCAAGGAACGCCGCGAGCAGGAACACCGCGGTCGCGATCAGCATCCCCTGCGTGCGCCAGACGGCGGCGCGACCGGCGTGCGATCCTGCAATCGGAACGGTGTAGCCGATCGCGAAGCCCGTGATCAGGCCGCCGATGTGCGCCGCGTTGTCGATCCCTGTGTTCGCGAAGCCGTAGATGAGATTGTAGGCGATGAAACCGCCGATACCGAGTCGCCCGCGACGTCCCCGCAAGTTCACAATCGCAGGGATGTCTCGCAGATGGAGCACGGGCAGCAGCGCGCCGGCCACGCCGAAGATCGCGCCCGATGCTCCCGCCGCAACTAGCGTAGGGTGTAACGCGACGCTGAGGACGTTTCCGCCCACGCCGCTGAGCAGATAGAGCGACAGGAATTTCCACCGCCCAAACAGTCGCTCCGCCAACGGCCCGAGGCTCCAGAGGCAGTACATGTTGAGCGCGATGTGGATCACGCCGATGTGCACGAACATCGCGGTGAAGAGGCGCCACCATTCCGTGCTCAGCTCGAGCGGCCCGTAGCTCGCACCCCACGTCAACAGGTCCTGCGACGTCGGGCTCAGCGGCGAGACGCCCGCGAGCGCCATCGCAATGAAGACCAGCCCGTTGATTGCGATGAGCACCGTCGTGACGCTCACGCGGGGCTGCGTCGCCGCGCAGTCGGCACAAAACAACGCGTCGCCGCCGGCGGCAGGGTTGTACTCCTTGCCGCAGCGAACGCACGTCGCGATGGACGGCGGGGGGGCGGGACTTTGTGCAGGGTTAGTCAATTGAATTCTAGGAGTTACCGCGTTGCGCAATGTGGCGCTAGACAATGCCGGAACTCTCGGCGTATCATAGTCATATGGCTGCCCATTCCATCGGTTCCGCCACGGTCTCGTTCGGCCTCGTGTCCGTGCCCGTGCAGCTCTTCGCTGCCGGCGAGTCGAAGGCCGCGATCTCCTTCAACATGCTGCACAAGAAGGATGGCTCGCGTCTGAAGCAGCAGTACGTCTGCCTGAAAGACGGCGAAAAAGTCGAACGCAGCGACATGGTCAAGGGCTACGAGTTCCAGAAGGGACAATACGTCACGTTCACCCAGGAAGAGCTGAAGGCGCTCGAGGAGCGCGGGACGGGCGCCGTGGAGATCAGGGAATTCCTGCCCGCCGAGCAGGTGGATCGCATCTACCTCGACCGCACGTACTTCCTCGGCCCCGACAAGGGCGGCGAGCGCGCGTACAAGCTGCTGGCCGAAGCGCTGGAGAAGACCAAGCGCGTGGCGATCGGCCAGTACGCCGCGCGCGGCAAGCAGTACTTGATCATGGTCCGGCCGCTGAAGGGCGGACTCGTGATGGAGCAGCTGCGTTACGCCGATGAGATCCGCGACATTGCCGAAGTGCCCATCCCCCAGGTCGAGGTCAAGAAGCCCGAGCTCGACCTCGCCATCAAACTGATCGACCAGGCCGCGATCGAGGAATTCGACCCCAAGAAGTACAAAGACAACGTGCACGCGCGGATGATGGAGCAGATCGAGCGCAAGGTCGAAGGCAAACAGATCACCGAGGAGCCGGAAGAGGCGCCGAAGACCAAGGTGCTCGACCTCATGGCGGCGCTGAGGCAAAGTCTCGCGGAGGGGCCGGCGGCAGCGGCGGAGGAAAAGGAGAAGCCGGCCAAGCGCCGCAAAGTGGCCGGCAAGCGCTAACCAAAGAGTCGCTGAAAATCGGCCGCCAGTTTGGGGCCGATTCCTTTTTCCTCGTGCTTGAAGAAGACGTATGCATCGGTCCAGGTGCTTCCCAGCGCCTGGACTTTTTGCACCCACGTCTGCAGGCCCTCTTCTGAATAGCCTGCGTCGCGGAGTCGCAGGTAGCCAAAGTCTGCGGTCACCACCTCCGGCGTCGTCCCTTCCTCTGTATCCGCAATGCATAGGGCCGTATTCGTGCTCCGCAGCAGCTCGTAGACGTCATCTGACCACCAGGATGCGTGACGGAACTCACATGCCGCGCGGACATCTGTCGGGAATTGGGTGAGTAAATCACCGAGCCTCGTGAGGTCTTTCTTAAAATTGGGGGGTAACTGAAATAGGACTGCCCCAAGCTTGGTGTTAAGCTTGCGAACTGTATCACAGAAGTAGCGGAGCGGGTCATCAATGTTGCGCAGGCGCATGAAGTGCGTGATGCGTTGCGGCGCTTTCAAAATGAACGTGAATGCAGCCGGGGTTGCCGCATCCCACCCGGCCACCGTTTTCGCGTTGGGCATGCGATAAAAGGTGTAATTGATCTCCACCGTGCTCAACTGTTGCGCGTAGTACTCGAGCCACTTGGAGCTCGGGAGCTTCGGCGGGTAGAAGCTTCCCTTCCACTCCGGGAAGTTGTACCCAGACGTACCGACGTGCAGCCGCGTCACGCGGCAAAAACTAGTCTCACCATTCTCGTTAAGGGAGTCGTTGCAATGAACAAGCTCACGTACACATTCGCGGCCCTCGCGTTCGGCCTCGCCGCCTGCGGGACATCGGCGGAGACGGAACGCAAACTGGCCGATCTGGAGCAGGTGAACGCCCAGAAGGACAGTCTGATGCAGGAGGTGGCGATCAGCTCGCGGCTCATCAGCGACGTCAACACCGAGCTTGCGAAAGCGAAGATCCGCAACGACCGCCTCCGCGTCTCGAGCGAAAGCCCGATCACCGCGTCGAACGACACCTTGATCGCCCGGCTGCGTTACGTGGTGGCGCGTGTCCGCGAAACCGAGAACGCGCTGAGCCAGAGCCGCGAGCGCGTCAGGAACCTGAGCGCCGTGTCCGACAGTCTGCGGGCCGCCTACGACTCGACCGTCGGTAATCTCCAGACGATGGTCGCGTCGCAGAAGACGACGATCGACCTGCTCACCGACCGCGTGAACGCGCTGACGGAGGAGAACGTCGCCCTGCACGACAGCCTGGCGACGGGCTACTACGTGATCGGCACGCGGGATCAGCTGAAGAAGAAGGGCATCCTGACCGAGGCGGGCGGCGGCCGCGTGCTGTTCGTGCTCTGGCGGACCGGCAAGACGCTGCAGCCGGCGCGCAATCTCGATCCCACCCTGTTCACGGCGATCGACACGCGGAAGGTGACGCAAATCCCGCTGCCCGTGGCGAGCGCGTCGTACAAGGTCGCTTCGCTGCAGAATCTCGACTACATCGAGGAGCAGCGCGACAACGGGAAGTACTCGGGCGTCTCGACGCTCACGATTACGTCGCCGGCCGATTTCTGGCAGAGCTCGAAGTTCCTGATCATTATCCTGGAAGGCTCGTCGCGGCAGGTGGCGGGCGCTGGCCCTCAGCAAACCACCGAGGACCGCTCGGTTACTCGCTGACGCACCGACGAAACGTCAGACCGCCCCGCATCACGAAAGTGATGCGGGGCGTGATAGTTTAATGGCATGGAGAAACGCTGCCCCTGGCCGTCTGACAACGCGCAGATGATCGCCTACCACGACACCGAGTGGGGCGTCCCCGTTCACAACGACAACCAGCTCTTTGGGAAACTCGTCCTCGATGGATTTCAGGCCGGCCTGTCGTGGGCAATAATCCTGCGCAAGCGCGACGCATTCCTGAACGCCTTCGACGGCTTCGATCCCGATAAGATGGCCCGCTATGATGCGCGGCGGATCGCGAAGATCCTGCGCGACCCCGGCATCGTACGAAACAAGCAGAAGGTGAAGTCCGCGGTGGGAAACGCCCGCGCCTATCTCGAGCTAAAAGACGCGGGCGAGTCGTTCGATCAATTCTTGTGGCAGTTCGTCGGCGGCAAGCCCAAGGTGAACGCGTGGAAGACGGTGCGTGGGGTACCCGCGGAGACCAAGGAATCACGAACCATGAGCAAGGCGCTCGTCGAGCGAGGCTTTCGCTTCGTGGGTCCGACGATTGTCTATGCGTTCATGCAGGCGGTGGGAATGGTCAACGACCATCTGGTCACATGCTACAGATATCGTGAATTGACGTAGGGGCGCAGCATGCTGCGCCCCTACCTCTATTTCGCTCTCTCCAAATACTGCCCGGATCTCGGATCCACCCGCACCGTTTCGCCCGGTGAGATGAACTCCGGCACCTGAACCGTCACACCGTTCGAAAGCTTCGCCGGCTTGGTGCTCGAGGTCTTCGTCGCCGTTTTCATCACCGGCGACGTCTCGACCACCTTCAGCTCGATCACCGACGGCAACTCGATCGCAATGGGCCGGCCGTCGAGCCACTCCACCTGAACGACCATTTCCGGCTGCAACCAGGGCGTGTCTTCACCGACTGCCCTCTCGTCGAGTGTGAACTGCTCGTAACTGTGCTGATCCATGACGTGCACGCCGCCCTGGTCCTGATAGAGGACCTGCATCTCTTTCGTGTCGAGACGGGCTTCCTGGAGAAAGTCCGTTGCGGCGAGACGCTGATCGAACGTGTTCCCCGAGACCAGATTGCGGAAGCGCACCTGCACAAAGGCCCGCAGGTTGCCAGGAGTGCGATGCGTGAAGTCCATGACGCGGCAGGGCTGGCCGTCAATCATGAGAACGTGACCTTTGCGGATGTCGGTTGCTTTCATGGGAGCGGGAACTTAAACCGGTCGCGTTAGCACTCCAAGGGGCCGAGTGCTTAGTGAGCGGCCTCACACCTGCTGAGCGTGTCCTATTGCAGCTTTCCGAAGCACTGTGGTGACGGCATGCGAGAGTGGTTTCTAGCGTTAAGGCTTTGCCAAGCAGTCAGATAGATGAGCGGCACCAAGCTTGCTTCTCAGTCGCCATAAGGAGGGAAGCATGATCAGGCCCATCATCCATCGCCAACTGACCCGCGGCGACCTCGCCTGTCTCGTCGACGAGATCGCGCGGGTGGATGTCTCCGAAGGTCGCGAGGCCGATCAAGCGCTGCAGGCCGGCGCCGTGGATCGGGTCCTCGACTCCTCCGCCGCCCTCGAAGCGGTCCTCGGCCGCGGCGGCGCGCCTGCGCCGCTTCCCCTCACGCTGCTCTGGTACATCCCGATTCGGGCCGAGCTGCGTCACCGCGGCGTCACAGACATCCTGCTCGCTGATTACGCCGCCACGCTGCCCGTCGTGTTTGCCGAATCGCAGTCGCAACGCGCGATTGCGCAGGGCGAAAACGGCATGGCGGAGTGGTGGCGCTACGTCAGCGGGCTGCCGCAGGGCACCGTGGCGCAGGCGGAGGCTGCGGCGGACTCGGCGGCGCTCGCGTTGTGGTGGTCCGGTTGCTTCCCCGAATGGGTGGAGCGCGGGGGATCGGGCAGCGGCATGGTCCACGCCTACGTCACGTTCGCCGGCCGGATGCTCGCGCTCGCGGCCGATCTCCTCGAGGCCAAGGCCCCCGAAGAGGCGTCGCTGTTCTCGCGCGCCGCCGAGGCGCGCATCGAGCTGCACGCGGCGCTCGCCGAGGCTCGCACTGATTACCTCGGCGAAGATCCGCACAGCAGCGAAAGCCGCCTCAAGCGATTCTTGAGGCGGCTCCAGGAGAATTAGCTCGCAATCACGGTCGGCTCACGTACGTGTGGTCGATGTACATGTATTGCTCCGTGGGCGGCACTTCCTGCCGCGTAGGCCCATACTCGAATTGCGTGAAACCATTGCTGGCGGGATAAGTCACGTTCGTGTAATCCCCGTTCAACACGCCGTCGACCCACCACCGAATGATGCCGTTGCCCGAGGCTCCTGGATTCGTTTCCCACTTGTAGTAGACCTCGATGCGATGCCATTCGCCCGGATTGATGAACGTGGTGGTTGCGTTTGGGAGCCAGATCCGCTGTCCGTAAGGAGCCCATTCGGTATTCACTCCGATGCGGTAGGGTGGGCCCGCGATCCAGCCGTTTACCTCATCTCCGCCTTGATGATAGTAGCCGGTATAGACTTGATCCGCGCCAGAGGCTTTTAAGAACGTGATCTTACCTGCCCCGGCAGGACTTGCCGTCCAATTGGACGAGAGCTTGATCCACCAGGCCGTATAGATCTCGCTGACATTCGGAAGCCCGATCCAATTGACACCAGGCTCCGTATTCGGGGTCATATCCGTAGTGAAGATGATCCGCAGCACGTCGCTCGGCGAAAGCGGAGCGGCGGCATCGGAGATGATATCCGCAGGCTTGGTGCTTGTCCGCCGCAAGTAGTTCCACCCGTTACAGAGTCGGTCGAATTGCAACGGAGACGCGCAGGTCCAAGGCTGATCGTTCAACTGCTGGAACCCCGCGGGCTCGTTGGGCCACGATCCCCCCACCGCAGGTGTCATCGCTGAAGCGATGTTGGACAGCTCGCCGAAGACCGCGTCCTGGTCCAATGTCCCCCGATATGCAACGAGCTCGAAATCATAGCTCGTGGACGACGACAACCCGAGCACCGTGCAGGTCCGGTGCGCGCCGATCGCCGTACCCAGCACGGGAGTGGCGCAGGTACCCTGCGTGACGCTCGTGGCCGATCCCCATGAGATTGGAGCAACCGCATAACGCACGTCGTACTTCGCCGGTTGCCCGGTGCCATCGTCTACCTCCGTGAACGAGAGCGTTGCCGAGTTGCTCGTCACGGAGGCGACGGCGAGATCGGTCACCGTTCCGGGCGCCGTCGCCGACGTTGTGTAAACGACTGTCAAAAAGGGATGCTGTCCGCTTATCGAGCTTTCACTGCTACTGAAAAAGCGCCAGCGATCCGCGAGTTTCGTCGCATCGGAATTCACGAGCAGGCCAAAATTCGACGCTGGGTTGCCGAACCAGTCCTGTACGATGGAAGTGACGTTCCACTGCTTGAAACCCACGGCCTTGTCTATGCCTTTCGTGTCAACGGCAGGACCGATGTCGGACTGGGCCAGAAAAGCGCCGTTCTGGCAACAGGTGTTGTGAGTCCAGTCGTGAACACCGTCGTATTTGAAGCCGTTGGCGGCGGCCAAGTCGGGATTCTTGTTGATGACCTTGTGCGCGGTAACGGTGTAGATGGCGTCCGCCGACGCATCAAAGCTCGTGAGGTAGAGATTCAACGTCGCACTCGTTATGACCGAGCCGGGGGGGATGCTCGCGAGACTGAATTTCATCACGGTGGCATTCGCGACTTGAAAGTTCTGCCACGTATACAGATTCAGGCTGGTTTCCGTTGAATGGTTCAGCGCGTCGGTGTTGAGGTAGGTATCAGCGGTCGGGCTTATATCCGTGCTTGACGAACTCGTGACCTCTGTGAGGGGACGTGCCTTAGGCGTTGGATCAGTAACCGATCGTTGGTCGCGTTGACAGGAGACGACTGCGGCGAGCGCGCCAGCCAGCGAGAGAATCTGGCTCGCTTTGCTTGCGAGATTCATACGTACCTCCATGGGGCAGGATAAGACGAGGTCGCTGGGCCAGCGCGCCGCAACTTGCGTACTTGTGCGTCTGATGACGATCAGGGAGACGTAGGGCGGGAATGTCACCATCCAGTGGAGCGAGCCTGCAACAGTGTTATGGTCCGGACGCGACCACAAAGTCTTTGGTCATAGTAATAGTAGGGGCGCAGCATGCTGCGCCCCTACCTCCATTTACCAACGCGTCACTTCCTCCTGGAACTGCTTCGACCGCTCCGTCAGATCGGCGGGCGTGACGGACGGATCCTGCTTTACCTGCTGCACCCGCTGCAGATTCGACACCGCCTTCCCATACGTCCCCTCGATCGCCAGCGCGGCGCGATACTGCTCGACCGATTGCTCGAACCGGCCGGTCAGCTCGAGCGCCATGCCGAGGTTGTTGTGGAACGCCGCAACCTGATCGTCGAGCTCAATGGCGCGGGCCAACGGCCCGATCGCGTCCTCGAACCGCTGCACTTGCGTATACAGCACGCCGAGGTTGTTCATCGCCCACGTGTCGCTGTCGTTCTTCGCGATGGCGTGCTGATAAGCGACGATCGCGTCATCGGTCTTGCCCTGCGCTTCGAACGCGCGCCCCTGCAGCCGCAGCGGCTCGCTCGACGTCGAGTCGAGGGCGATCGCCCGCTCGATGTGCTCCAAGGCGCTATCCGGCTTCCCATCCTCGAGCAGCACGCGGCTCAGGTTCAGGTGGCTCTTCACGTGCGTTGAATCGATTGAGAGCGCCTGCACGAACGCGCTTTCGGCCTGCGCGCGGTCGCCGGACTTCCACGCCGACAGGCCGAGCATGTAGAAACCCCACGGGTTGCTGGGCCGGCCTTCGGTGTAAGTCTTGAACAG
>WNGO01011735.1_pt1 | contig 10024 bp, 14 predicted proteins | sample 5400511 | NCBI WGS metagenome assembly WNGO01 (sample SAMN13153380, study PRJNA577476) | soil metagenome | isolation source: 20 cm soil or saprolite under Garry oak tree replicate 2 | place: USA:California | collected 2016-06-15 | reverse complement strand
CATTCAGAAGTGACAGGATAAAAGGCAAAGGACCCGCACTCTCATCGCAACGTCAAACCTATCAGACATGGAAGGCAACACAACCGCGCCCATCACCACCACCGTTGCCAACCCCGCCTTCGATGTCCCTGCCTTCGACACACGTACACGGTACCAGGAAATCCACGCGGAAATCATGGACTTCCTCCACTACCAATCTCATGCCCACCTCTTTGCCACCTCGTCCTTACCCACCGAAGTCCCCGAACCACGAAACGAGGATAGAAACTATATCGTCAACCTCCTCCGTGAGGAAAACAAGAGGATTAAAACCCTCAAGTGGCTCCTGGACATCTGGGAGCAGAACAACAGTGGCGTCCTCGATGCGTATTGCAACGCGCCAACAGCAGACCCGCCGCAACAACAACAAGAGTGGCCAGGAGCATGACTCCTTCAACTACGACGATTACTCCTATGGATATCACCCCTATGACGACGAAGAATCGTTCCATAACATCAATACCTAGGAGCATCGCAAACTATACTAACAACAATGAATGTTGTTGAGGTCAACAACGTAGAGGAGAGCTAGTGTTACAATCACGGTACGGACTCCCGCATTATGCTTACTTGACATGTCGGACAAGTCATTTCTTTATGCCTACCATATTCGTCATTCACCTTATGCTTGATTCGTACGGACAACCTCATTTCCTTACTTATACCATCCCTTGTCCATCATCCTTGTTCCATATATGATTCCGTCCTTGTTACAAATACGGTAGTACCTTGTCCATTATTTAGTACATCTCTTTGTACTCACAAGTATATAAATGCATGTACTTAGTACGTCGAACCTTAAGTTCGACTTAGCTGTTCTTTAACTAAGTTGTCTAACATCGTATCGTCCGATTTGAGTTCACCTCATCCACGCTCGATCTCAATCAATAAGTTAACGTCTTAACTTATTGTTGCCTTAACTTGTATCTCAGTACTGCTTGACTTAAACTTGGTGATTGACACAGAGGTTACTGCTGTAACTTAAGCTGAGGTTAACGAGTTCATAACAGGAACGGCGGGTAGAGGTGCGTTGATTCCTTCCGTTTCGCTGAGTGTTTCGAGTATGATTTGAAACGATTCCGTGTTGTTCAGTACTTTGCACTCCCCCCCCAGTCCCATAAGAATCCTATAAGAATCAGGGAATCCTATAGGAATATGACTACAGTCCGATAAAATTCTAAAAATTTCAAAAAACAATTTGTGCTAAACATTTGTGTTTGTTTATATTTATTTGCACATAAGGGCAATATGGGCATCATCTGACAGCAAATTTTGAGGAGGTTTGAGATGTGAGAGTTTGGGGTTGTGACAAGGTGGTATGTGACATACATGCAGCATCTGATAGTGAGAATCATAAGATGATAGTAGTTATTTATATTTGTTTATACATATTTACATAATCTATTAATTGAGAGTAGTGTAACTTGACAGGATATTGGAGATAATTGAGGTTGTCCAAACATGAGAGCATCATTTGACATACATATGTGTGCTTGTAGACATGTCTATCCTGAACTATCCTCACTACTGCTATCAGATCTATATTCCATATGTTTTGCTATCCTTTGCCTCACATGGGTTGTGTGATATGTGAGCATTGTATGTAAGAACCAATTAAAGTTCCCTGCTGTCATCCTTCTAAGAATGGATTCAAATCCTCCTAACCATGCATTCAGCTGTTCACAGGCCTGTGTGTTAAATGCATTCCTGTAGTAGGTTTGGCCATATCGATCTCTTTCTTTCACTACAAGATTTGGATCAGAGCCATCTCGAGGTGTGGGGTTACAAAATCTGCGGCATAGATTATCTTCTGAAGAGTGGTTTGTATAGTGATATGAGTCTACAATAAATCTGCTGGTTTCTTCCCAAATCCCAGTCCAACTGCCATTGTTAACACAGGTCCTTAACACTAGACACGCTTTATCAATGCAAATATAGCTTGGTCTGGAGTCCTCTGTTGGATATACCTGCTCCAAGAAATTCAAAATGTTTGTTGGTGACTCAGACTTTGAAAATTTGGCCCAAGCCACAACAACCCCACATGGTGCACAGATAGTTTCTACACAATAAGTTCTTGAGGGTATAAAACAATCTCTTCTTCCCTCATTGTTTAGTACAATATCTTGATCATGTGGCTGATTATTGGCCCTTTGTATCTCAGCCATCCATGGCCAGCTATCATCAGAACGCCTTTGTGCTCTTCTATACCCACTTAATTGCCTTGTTCTGTGGTACTTCTGGAACCTTTGCCACTTTTCTTGATGTGCTTGGCATGCTAGTGTAGTTTCTACTTTAGCATTTGTACAATTGGACACATGGCACTGTCCACCATATGCATCCTCATGTAAGGCACAATACACTCCACCACGTGCATTTGACAGTTCAGATGTGCAATCTGGATATGCACATATTGAATGTCCCATAACAATTCCATCAACCACTGCCATCTGCACATAAGCTCCCATATCATCTTCATCCTCTTCATCTTCTGACTTTCCTTGAATTGGGTCATCATCAGAATGTCTATACCTGTGTGTACATTCTTTGCATGTATGGCCATCTGCAGCAAGAATCACCCCTCTTTCACCTAGAATGTGAAAGGCTTCTTTAGTGACTTCATCAACTGGTAAGTTATCTCCCAGAGTTAGATTTGTGTCTGACAATGCTCCAACCATTCTAATAGATTCCTGAACAAATGCTTGCCATATATGCCTTCTGCTTAGTTTTCCTACCACTGAACTTTGTGAAACCAAAAATGAGCTGTTCCAGAACTCAGTGTAGGAAGCAGCAGATGCATGGAAGTTGTATACACCACTGAGCACAGCAGATGAGAATGCACGGTCAACCCATATACTTTGTCCAATTTTTAGGTATTTTGCACTATTCAGGTAGACTCTATCTGCTTCTCCCAGGACACTGGAAGAAGGTGATCTCTCATGGTCTGCATAGTATGTAGTTTTGCATCTGCTACAATGCCCTGCTAAAACTGGAACATCTTCATAGATCCTGAAATTCTTAACCAAAGTGACATAAGGGATATCCCTTGGTTTTGTGATCATGACCAAGGAGTGGGGGTTACAATCTTTTGTCTTACAAACAAGAGTATTTGGACATATAATATGAATTGGCTCTATGGCCTTATGTGACACAGGTTTTTGTTTTGTAATGAATTTCCCTGCCCTATTGTATGGTTGAAGGTTCAACAATTCAGTCATGGCATCAAGTTTCAGAGCTATGGCAATTGTAACTTGTTCATTTCTTCCTCCATCAGTCACATCATTTAGAATAGGTGTGTCATCTGATTCCAACTTTTGCCTTAATGAATTTGCAAGGACTCTGATCCAAGCAGTAACAGGTGTAGACCTTTCCCCTTTATATCTTTTCCTTTGCTGACGACCATGCAAGCCTAAAAGTTGCACATTCTCTGTCAAACTCAGTAATATTACAAGGACACTGGACAATGAGATTTCTGAGTTGAAGTTTAACCTGATGAAGTCACTAAATTCTTTGAATGGTATGTCTGGGAAAGGCCTTTCATTCAAGCCTGAAGCTACAGCCCCTGGAATGTAGCTGAGCAACCAGAAAACACCCAACCATAATTGCACAAAAGACAAAATTCTGAAAAGCATTGTGACAGAACTGCATAGTTCAATACATGGCATTATCAGATATACATCAATCTTACTAATTTCTTCTCTTCTTCTTGGACTTCTTCTCTTCATCCTCATTCTTTCCAATGTCATCCTTTTTGTCCTTCCTCCCTGGGCCTTTCCCCTTTCTTCCTTTCTCCTTATCTTTCTCCTGGAGCCATTTTACTAAGTCTGAAAATGTATAGGTTCCTTTTTCCATTCCCCAAATTTCAAAATCATCAGGAGCATCAGCAGTTTCTTTCAACCATCCCAGCATGTCAGGGTAACTTTGTGATACTTTTGGGAACATCATTCTGTAGTGAGAGTACCACATTGATTTTGATATGACCAAGTCAATCACCTCAAGTTCAGCAAGCTTTTTACCTTGCCACTCTCCATCCTTGATCATTCTTGCTTGAGTTGCCACAGCTTGAATTGCAGTCTGATATTTGAGGTAGCTCATATGGAGATCCCCATCACGTTCATGTTCCCTTCCTATTTCCCTTACCAAGTGAGATGGAATCCCAAGAATTGTGGCCAACTCAAGCCTTGACAGAGTTCCAGGCTGGAGCATGACCTGACTAACTGAAGCTGCTGTAGTAATGCTGGGAGTGGCTGAATGAGAGGGTTTTGATGTTGCATCATCCTCCTAGATATTACAAATATCATTTGAGTGGAGTTTAGTATGAATTTGAAGAAATGACTCAACAAAGCTCATAATAAGGGAATAATGCCCATTGTTTTTGGACCAAGACAATGTGTCATTGTTTTTTATGGCCTTGTCAAACCTTCCCTTAAGGCTCCAATTTCCATCTTCATAAATGAAGACTCTCTGATTTTTCCCTGAAATATTGTCAGGACTACTTATGAAAGAGAAAAGAAATTCTTACTTTTAGGAGGAGTGTGTAATTCTCCTACTTCTGTCAGAACAGGGGCAACATGATTGTCTACCTCAGTTTTGATGACCATCTGAGGCTTGACAGTGGAAGGGTCATCTCCAGCATTATATACATTAATCTTCCCAAACAAACCACCAATGCCTGTATCCACAGGTTTCTCTGCATCAGCCATGTTGAAAATATTGCCTTGTGCCCTGCCACGTAAAATCCCCTTGGTGGTGGTTGAAGCTCCATGTAAGGGAGTGGGACTACCCATATGAGAATCTAATTCAAAACTTAGTTTGGTTACCACAACATAGATATTTTGCTTTTACCATCATCATGAAAGGTATTCCCTGAAATAGTCTTGTCTGCCAAAGTCTCAAAATTCTGATTATCAACCCATAGTTATTAATAAAATATTGGATCTTACCATATTTTCTGTGCCACTAATATATTCCAATTCTTCTCCCTCAATTACATCTCCAAGACCCTGCTTCAGCTTCATTAGTAAACTGTCAATACAACAATTATTTGAACACACCTTGGCCTCTTTGTCTTTCCCCTTGGTGCTCCTCAGAAAATGTATACATGATTAAAAAATTCTGAAAACACACATCTGATTCCTTCTCCTCACTTTCCTCACCACCACTACCCTCTGGTTCCTCATACTCACTTCCAGAGTCTCCTGATATGTCTGACCCACGGCGGTCACGAGAAACCTCCTGATGAACCTTCCCTTTTAAATTAATTCGACCAGATCTACGGCGCTCTGGTGGGGCAACCGAAACTCCACTATCTTCAAGTATCTGCTCTGTTCTGAGATGATAACTGTAACAATTGAATTTACATTGGGCATTCATGTACACATTAGTATATATTAATATTAAGTCAATAGTTTAAGTAGGACCATGTACAATAGTCATGGTGTATGTGATGAGGTAGCAAGTATGTTTGTCAATATAATTGAGCAGCAGTGAGGGAAGGGGGTACATACATTGTATATTGGTGGACAGTGTGGTGGTTTCGTGGTAGCGAATGGGGACATTGGTTGGTTCAGGTGACTACGGATGGAATCGGGTGGGTACCAATGGATGTTGCAGTGAGGGAGGGAGTACATACGTTGCGTGTTTGCAGCGTGGCATTTGAGTGGCAGCAAATGGGCACATTCGATGGAATTGGGTGGCTACAGACGAATTGGGTGGGTATGGATGGATGTGCCAGTGAGGGGAGGGGGTACGTACGTTGTATGTTGGAAACGGGTGGCTATGGATGGGATTAGGTGGGTATGGATGGCACCAGTGAGGGGGTACGTACGTTGTATGTTGGAAACGGGTGGCGTGGCGGATTCGGGTGGCTACGGATGGATTCGGGTGGGTACGGATGGATGCACCAGTGGGAGTGGGTACGTACGTTGTGTGTTTGAAACGGGGCGGCACAGGGTGCAATGGGCGCGTTGGACGGATTGCGGGGCTACGGATGGATTCAGGTGGGTACGGATGGATTCGGGTTGCTGGGGTACGTACGTTGTGCATGTTTAACGGGGCGGGGTGGTGGTGACGTGGCAACGAGGCCGTGTGGTGGTGACGTGGCAACGGTTCCGGTGGGCGGGGTAAGTGTTGGAGATGGGTGGGAATGGGGTATGGAGGGTATATGTGGTTTGCAGGGGAGGTGGGGATGGTTAGAACGGGCAACGAAGGGGGAGGAGTCGGGTACGTACTTTGTTAGGCGCTCTGGGTGGGTCTTGCTCGCTTCTGCGTCTTCGGAAGCACGGGCGGCCGATGTTTTCCTGCTCAGGGCATCAGTAGCATAGCGAGAAAATGGCTGCGGGGTGACTTACCGGGGTTGTTTGCCTCGTCTCCCCTTTACCTCCTTATCGATGGCTTCATCGGATCCATCGCTCGCGTTCCCTTTCGCTCCCTTCAGCTTCTTCTTCTCCTTGGTGATGCTGTGGGTGGAGATGGTGGAGTTGGTGCGCTTGCGGGCCTTTCTCGGCGGCGACATGGGGGCGGGCCTGTTGCGAGTGCTGGGCATGGTGGTCGTCGAAGCGAACGGCGTGGCTGTCACAGATGTCACGAAACGTGACAACATAACAAACGGTGCCCCAGCACCGTTTCTGTATGTATGTAAGCACCGGAAGTGGTGCCCACTGCTCCCACCATTGTTAAATAGATGTAAACATATATAAACAACCTTAAAATAGCACAACTACACTCCCATTCTGCTGTATTCATAAGTAATCCGATTAAAATCCTATTAAAATCCTATTATTGTCCATTGGACTGAGTCCTATTCATTCCTACAACAGTCCGATAACTCCAATAGGCCTATTAAAATCCTATTATTGTCCATTGGACTGAGTCCTATTCATTCCTACAACAGTCCGATAACTCCAATAGGACTCTTATCGGACTCCAGTAAGATTTCTCTGCCATTTTTGGTGAGAAATCATATGTATGGGATTCTTATAGGAGTCCTATAAGAATAGTCGGATTCCTATAGGATTTTTATCGGTAAGGGGGGGGGAGTGTAAAGACCTCGAAGAGGGGGGTGTGGCATGGTGTGCAAGTGGCAGGGCCGGGGCCGCAGGATGGTTGTGCAAAGGAGGTGGAGGAGGGTGGGAGCTGCCAGGATGGGAACTATTAAGATGTTGCAAGTATTGATGATAACCTGCCCCACCCACGTACCACACCGGTAGCAGCGATGTCGTAGCTACTTCTGTCGCTCTGCTGTGTTCCAACAAAGGTGGTGGCTGGATACAGGCAGTGATGTGTTGAGGTTCGAACACGCAACCGCGTGACGCCGGCCATTGAACCGGAAGTCATGCATTTTTGGCGTAGAGCCGATTGCTGGGGAAGGTGTCGAACGCTGAGCAGAGCTGTAGGTTGTGGGAGGTGCAGGTGCGGAGGCGTTGCTGGGGATACATGGCAGGGCCAGTTTCCTAATCATTCTTGGGGGAGGGCCAGAGGGGTGAATGGTGGCCGGTATTTGGTAGTTTATGGTACCACTTAGCAGCATGGAGCCTGCAGAATCTGGCACCAGCCTCGTGCTCGGCGCAACAGGGGCTGGGAATGTGGGAGAGCGAGGGGAAGGTCGATGCAGGTGCCGAAGGCGGGAGCAGAGCCCCCAGGCGTTGGCTGCAGGAGTTTTCACCAAGTTGGGCAGACGAATGCTCCTGGCCCTGGAAGACCTGGAGCATCAAGGGTAGAAAGGCATTTTGCGCGCAGGGGCTGGTGTTGGGAAGGCTGGCCAAGGGGAAGAGGGTCGAGGTCGAGGAGAAGGCAGGCCCCAGCACAGCCAATCCTCTCGTAGAATCCCCACTCAAACAAACATGGTGAGCAGCGGCACTGGGTTTCGCCCAGCAATTGAAGCTAAGGCAAAGGTGCCGCGCTGCACCTATGCATGCGCAGTGGTCGCTGAATGCTGCCGAGGGCGGAAAATTTCGACGTGGCAGGTGCAAAGAACAAATAAGTGCAAACAACGCTCCCCACTGCCACATCTCCGGCATGCTGAAGGAATATGGCACATATTTTCGCAAGATCTTACCGATCTTAAATACCAATGCCAAATTCTGTTCGGTTCTTAGCGTCGCCATAACAAAAGAAGAAATCAGTGCATGTGTAACTCATCTGGTTGCTATTTTTGCTGAAGCCGGCACTCCGGCATCTGTGTTCAGCGATAATAACGACATATTCAGCACATTCCTATCCTACTGCAACCTTGCATCATCCACACCACACGTAGGACAAAACTTACGGCAGGCTATTAAATCTCGGCAACGATTATGTGCTTTCCGCCGAAACTACCACCGCAAAATTATTCGCAATGCGGGTCTAAATTGGAAATGTCCAGAACAAAAGATTTCCAGAGACCATAGATTCGAAAAGGCTCGCAAAATATATGCCCCATTCCTTCATATCCTTTATCCCCCACAGGGAGAATGGGTCGTCGAGCACCCCGACGTCATGCATTTATGGAAGAAATATCTCACGTACAAAAAACTTCCTGACACTCGACGATCCCATGCGCCGCTACACATGATCGACATGGATTCTCTTTTTGCTTTGATAGGACCCGGCGAAGATGCGATTGTATATGACAAAGACACCAAGGAGATGGTCCTTGTCGTTTATCGCAACATATGTGCTGTTGACGAACTTCGAGATAAGGCAGATTCTGTAGTGATCCAGGCAGTGGATATGTTAAAAAATTGTCGTGTCAGTACAAATTTCGTCTATGTAACATTGCTATTTAAATCAATTCATTCTCCAGCTTGAAGACACAGGCTCTATAGTTCAAATCGGTTATTCGACTGGAGCTCGCAGTGCTCCTACATTCGATTGGGCTCGCAACATTATATCTAAACGCACAACAAAACAGCTCGCCGAAAATCTCGACGTCGCAACCAGCTCCGTATTTGCTATGTTTTGGAACATGTGTCGAGCATGGTTACCATGTTCCATAATCCAAGACATAGCGAACTTTACCAGCTCAAATCATATCGCATTAATGGATGGCCATCACAAAAAGGACACAACCTATGGAACATATACTGTTAACATAAATGACATTGAGATCGAATTCCACGATGCTCTTCTTGCACCGCCATCTGGAGTGATGTCGACAAATTATTCCAGGTAAAGCCTTTAAGATGATTAGAACAACAGTCCTGACTTTTCCGATTTTATTAGAGTGATACATCGTGAAGATCAACCTCACAAATGGTCGATCTCATGGACGACCGAACGAACACGAGAGGATGACATCGGAGGAGCATTTTACATTGCTCAATATGGTGTACGAATTTCAGGTGCAAAGAATACTCTCATCGCATGGCAACCAGATCATTTTCATGGTACAAGCCTGCAACTCTTTTCTCCCCTCGACGATAATCCGGAATGCTGCCAAAGAGGCTTAGCGATCGTCACTCCTAAGCGACTACCACACGTATGGAAAAAATACAAACAAAATGAAATTACCCGCCAGGAGGCGACACGTACTATATACCACGATGAGGAAATAGAGTATTAGATGCAGGCTCTTCCGTAGTACAGAAAAAATGTATATAAAAATGTCTCGCCCTGCATTATTTGATCTTGCTTGGCAAGTCGCGAGTCGGTAGTTACCGATAAAGTTCGAAGCGATAATTCCAGAATGAAATGAGAATGCTCCCAAAACTTACAATTCTCTAGATACGACCCCAGCTATATCTTATTAATAAATCTGCAGACCTATATTATAATGCAGACTATATTTGTGAGAAGCAGATGTAAGTAACAGAAGCAAAAAAAAAGGTAACTTTAAGTTGTTTTTTTTAGAAGGCTTCGGCCATCATCGGCAACTTAAAGTGTTACAAAAAACATGACACTAAAAAAACCGATTCCTCCTTTCAGTCGGCCTCGGAATCAGTTGATGCAAAATCCTTATTTCAAAGGTGCATCTGATTATGGATCATCTACATATGAAACTTGGGAGATT
>WNGO01004032.1_pt1 | contig 10024 bp, 10 predicted proteins | sample 5400511 | NCBI WGS metagenome assembly WNGO01 (sample SAMN13153380, study PRJNA577476) | soil metagenome | isolation source: 20 cm soil or saprolite under Garry oak tree replicate 2 | place: USA:California | collected 2016-06-15 | reverse complement strand
ATCGCGAAACAGGCGAATTGCGGCGATTGCAAGAACAGCCACAACCGTGGATTGCGCGACCCCAAGAACTACGGCGACTCGAAAGAGGGCACGGCTGCGGGCGTGATGCCCGACCGCCTCCGAACGCGCGATGAATGTAGTGATGGCATTGTCGAGACCGAGAACACCGATCTTGCTGATGATGTCAGTGGTCGACCAGGCAACGGAGAATATACCGAGCGCCGCCGGGCCGAGCATCCGCGCGACGAGAAATGTGAAAATGCCGCGGAAATTCGACGCCAACATCGCGACGGTGTTCAAGAAGGCGCCTCGTTTTAGCTCCACTCCGGCTTCGCCTACGCGCGCCGGAGCATCCGTTGGCGGCGGCGGAACGGCCAGCGTACTTTCCGTCGTGCTCACGGACTTGGGCTGCTGCCATTCTCCGGTGAATTCGTTTGACGCGAATGAGTTAGGCCAATTGCTCTGTCCTGCATTCCGCGAATCCGGTCACAGGGTTCGGCGATTTCTATATTACATGTCATCGGAAAGAGCGGCTCGATTTATTTTTCGCCGAGGTTATGCTGATGTAAGGGAGCATAAAACTAACACTCACGCTCATATTGTCTCGAGGCTACAATCGCGTGCCCCGGGCCGCCAAAATTTTTTCGTAAAGCGTTTTCGTCACGCATACCGGAAACGTTAGAGCAACATCCGTCCGGCTCGATGCAAACTGACGAAAGTCACGTTGAAAGGCAGCCTTTATTGCGTCGAGAGGAGATTGTCGCTAGACTGAGGGATCCGTTCCCCCAAACTCCATGAAGATTATCAAAAATATTGGCCGCGAATTTTCCGGCTATAACATTTTGGAATCGGGTAAGCGTCTCCTCGACCGCAAACCCCTGCAATGCAGTCTTTACGTCACGGACCGTTGCAATCTCGATTGTGCCTATTGCACCGAGTACGACAACAGCCGGCCGCATCCGAGCCTCGACGATTTGAAAAAATGGATACGGAAAATTCGTGAGCTTGGCACCATGCGTATCGCCCTAGTCGGTGGCGAGCCGCTTGTGCATCCTGACATTGTCGAACTCGTTCGCTACTGTCGCGAACTGGGCTTTGCCACCAGCCTGACCACTAACGGTTTTCTCCTCACTCGTAAGCTTCTCGCGGAACTGGAAGATGCGGGCTTGCAGGTCATGCAGATCAGCGTTGATCGGATGACACCGAGTCCAATTACAAAAAAATCGTTCAAGACAATCTTGCCGAAGCTTGATTATTTTCGCGATTCAAAAATCAGCCTGCATATCACCGGCGTGATTTGTGCCGATACCCTGCCTGAATCACGGGCGGTGCTCGAGACTGGTTTGTCGCGGGGAATTCCGACCGAAGTTCGCCTCGTGCATGCGGACCCATTGCAGCGGTTTCGCGTCGATCGTGGGCCGCGTGAAGAACTGGAACGGTTCATCGATTCGATGATCGAACGAAAACGCCGTGGAGAAAAGATTCACACCAGCGAGGCCATCCTTAATTACCAACGCAGTCTCCTCCGCGGCGAGCACGTCGAGTGGACGTGTATGGCCGGCTACAAATTATTCTTCGTGTCTGCGCAAGGAAAATTTTGGATATGCAGCATGGTGCACACGGACAAGCACATCATGGACATAACGTTGAATGATCTCTACGCAAACTACCGCAAGAAATCGTGCCAGAAAGGTTGCGGTGTTTATTGCGCAGTGAGTGCTTCGCTCCTCGTGGAAAAACCGGTTCACGTCCTCGGCAAGGAAATCGTCGCGCGCGCCAAGCGCATTCCATCGATGTTTCGTCGTTCCTTAACTCCGAATGCCGACAAAGCGACGCACACCGCTATCACAAATCCAGATGGAACGCACGAGATGAACGGCAGCACTAAAAGCGGCCCATCCGCAGATGATCGCGTAACTTTGCGGAAAAGCGTTTAACAAAAAACCACACGCCAGCATCCAAACGTAAACGTTTCTTCGAGCCGCGATCAGCCGGAAAGCACGGTCGAATGGCGTAACGTCATCTAGCAGGCGGCCTTTCGCCATCTTCACCCGGCGTTTTGCGAATTCATCCAACAAGTGCGATCCAATTAGCAAAGCGAAAAAATAGAACACGTTCGGAAATTGGCCGCTTCGCCACAAATGAAAAGCGATAGCCGCCCACCACAAATTCTCGATCCAATAATCGAGATGATGTTCCCACTTGCCGCGCTCGGTCATTTCGATTTTGACGCGCGACTGCTTTCCGTCCAGTCCATCGACGATACCGAATATTAGAGCAGCGAGGATTCCGAGCCCGACACGACCAAGCGCAAACGCCACGGTCGCGCTGCATCCGATGATGAGACCTGCAATCGTGATTTGGTTCGGCGTGATTCGCGTTTTACAAAGAAGTGAGATGATTCCTGTTTCGATCGGTGCGTGGAAATAAGCCGGCAAGTCGAGCGTTCCCTTTTGGGCGGAATCGAGAATGATACGCTCAGCTAGGCGATGGTTCTGCTCCGGGGGCGCCGGAAAACAGACCGGCCGCACGCGCCGACGCATGCTGGGGATGTAATCATCCTCCGCCGCCGCATCGACGATGTCGATCTTTCGATTGTCGATCTTGTCTTTGAGTTCCTCAAAAAACGGCGCGGCGGGCCAAGACGCAGAAAGAGAATCCCTTATGACCAATGCCGGCCCGCATGGATTTCGGATTAAAGACCGCGCGAATTCCGGTGGATTGGAATCGACAAGCGCGGCGGATGAATCTTTCGCGCAGAGCGCGGCAAGCAAACGTGCGTCACAATAAATATTTGCTGGCACTATTAAGAAACGTTCCGACGGGCTTTGTTCCAAAAGCAGTTTCGCAGTCAGCGGTCCAATTGCGCACGGGACAAGATCGATAATTACTTGTTCACGGGCCCACGAACGCTTCGCTAATTCAGCCTCAACGATTTCCGGTGTTATCGAAAAAACAATTGCGCGGCGAAATCCGAGTCGTTGTAAAATGCGGAGCAAACGTCCGAGTAAGTTGACGCCACACAATTCGATCAAAGCCTCGGGCGCATCCGCGATTAAGATTGGCAGGATGTTCTCCATAGCCCGCGAGATTAACGGCGGAGCCGCGCGCTGCCAACTGTCAGCGGCGTACTGGGATTACAACTTACCACAAGGGTGGCAGAGACATTTGTCTCCGATCAACTAATGATCGAACCGATCGAGGCAGACGTTATTGCGCGGTGATCGCCTTAACTAGTAACTTCAACTGACATCATCCATGAGAGTCGGCTTATTTCGGCCGTGCGCCAACCTCAAAACATGAGTTTGTAGTTTTTGAAGACTTGGACGGTGACAAAGCGACCGGCAAAACACCGAACTTAAAGAAGACGCCGCGCAAACGTCCGTTTTCGGCAAAGCAACTGTATGCGAAACTGCGAAGTATTTCTCGAACTGCGAACTCGGTTCCCAGACCGACCTATCGATTGGAAAATGAGTGGATTAGCAATAGCTTGGTGCGCGAAAGGATAGACTTCTTTGTAAATGTTAGTCCGGAAATCGCTATCCTGGATGTTCCATTCCTCGTGATAGTTTGGGATTTGCAGCACCGTCTGCAGCCATTTTTCCCTGAGGTCGATTCGGGCGACGAATGGCAACGCCGGGAGAATTTCTTTTCCCAAGTTTTAAAACGGGCTGCCTACGTTGTTACCGCCACGGATACAGGGAAGAAAGAGGTGCAAATGTTTTATGGCATACCTGATGAACGGATCCGCATTCTTCCTCACCCGACGCCGCGTTTCGCGCTCGAAGAAGGCGCGCAAGACACGTCGATGCTGGCCCAATTCAGATTGCCGCCCAATTACATCTTTTATCCGGCGCAGTTTTGGAGCCATAAGAATCACGTGCGCATCCTACGCGCGATCCTGCACCTCAAACAGAAGTACAATTTGCGCCTGCCCGTTGTCTTCACCGGTTCCGATCAAGGGAACGAAAGTTATATCCGGCAACTGGTGCAAACGCTGCAGCTGGACGATCAGGTATTTTTTCTCGGCCACGTCTCGCGTCCGGCTTTGCGGGCCTTGTATCAAAACGCTTTCGTTCTTTGTTATCCGAGTTTTTTCGGACCCCTGAATTTACCGCCGTTGGAAGCATTCGCATTGGGGTTGTCCTGTGATTGCTGCCGATATACCCGGCGCAAAACAAGAGTTGGGAGACGCAGCCATGCTCGTAAATCCGGCGAACGAGTTCGAAATTGCAGAAGCACTCAAATCTGTTCGCAGCGATAGCGCGAAGCGCGAAAGCTTAATTGCTCGCGGGAAAGAACGGGCATCGATCGGTCGCATCCAATGACTGGCGTTTTCGGCTTTATCAAATCCCGCCCGAAGGAGTTTATGCGGCTTTGAATCGTGGAATGGAACTGGCGAGCGGCGAGTTTCTCCTCATCGCCACGTGTGATGATACAATGCATGCGGACTTTCTTGCCACACTGCTCGAAGCATTCGCGATTTGTCCGGAGGCTGGGATTGCTGCTTGTGATGTGTCGCTGATCAATCGCGACGGCGGACAACTTACCAGAGAAGACATGGCCAGTTATTTACCGGGCCGAATCGCTCGATGACATGCTTGCCCTGGACGTCGTTCGTTCATATCCCATCACGCGCAATCCCAACTACCGGCCACCTCAGCACGACTGTCTTCTGCATTTTTCGGCGAAGGGCGTTTACTTTTCTCTTACTCAGCTGCTGATTCGCACGTCTCTGGCACAATCCGCAGAGCCGTTCAACACTACTGCAGGTTCAGTCGCCGATTTGGGCTGGCTCGTGCGTCTGACAAACCTCGCCGGAACAGTCCATGTACCGAGAAAGCTGACAATGTGGCGCTTTCACGGAAACGAACTCAGCGTGCGCGAGGATAGCTCGCATCTCGGCTGCCTAAAAGCAATGTTCGGACGTGCGTTACCGGAAATCTACGAGCGACATCATTCTTTGCTTACGCATAGCGATTGCGCGGCACTCATGCTTCCTATCAAGTGCTATCTTGCGAACACGACGCCGAAGCGAGTTTTCTGTTGGCTGGAAGCGACTTTCCGTATCTTTCTCATGTCGATCCAACGCCCCGTCGCTACTGTGCGAGCCATCCGCGCGTCTCGCTTCTTGCCGCACAACGTAAAGCGGTCGTTACTTCCGATGTTTCTTCAGCGAATGGAGATGTTCCCGAAAGCACTGGACTCACTCGAAGTGAGAAGTATGCTGCGAGAAATTTCTTCTGGGCCTGAAGTGGCGTGAGGGTTTCGCTTGCTATAATCGCGTGCTATAAGGGGTAATTCGATAAGAACGCATCTTCTCAATAAGTGAATGAACATCTTGATTGACGTCACGAGCTCGTGCCAGTCTGTCCGAAATAGCGGTATACAGCGCATGACTCGCCAGCTTTTTGCAGAGCTGGCGGCACGGGTCCCGGTTACACCTTTCTGCTGGAACAGGCTGGGTAATTTTTATCAGCGCCTCGACTCACGCGAAATGGAGTACCTGAGAACGCCGTTTCGGCGTTACAATCGTCCGATAAGCCATCCTCATGCAAGGGAAGATTTGCCGCACGAATTCCTGCGTCTGCTCCGCAACGGCAGCGTCGACATGTTTACCCTATTGCAAGATGACGATGTACTTTTCGTGCCGGCCACGTTTACTGATCGCCGAATGCAGAAGTTGCCGGAAATGGCACGACGAACCGGAGCGCGGTCTGTCGCGATCTTCCACGATGCTGCGGACCTGCGATTGTCCTTTTTATCGGAGCGTCGAATGAAAAAGTTTCGGAATTACATCAAGTCGCTCGCAGCGTTTGATCTCGTGATCTGCGTTTCAAACCAATCACGCGCCGATCTCTTTGAATTCTGGAAGCGAAATGACGTGACTGCCCGAGTAGAAACCTTCGTGGCGCATTGGCCGTTGGAATTTGATGAGAATGAACGCTCCGCCGCGCATAGCGCGCGGCCAGTTATCCTCTACGTATCATCCTTTAATGCGCGCAAGAACCACATACGACTCTTTGATGCGGCCAAAGAACTATGGGACAGCGGCGTCAAATTCGAACTTCAACTCATTGGTTCGAGCACGAACTGGGGAAGGAGAGTGGCGCTTGAAGCCTGGCGGCTCCAGTCACTCGGGCGACCTATTCGCTGGCTTAAACATGTGGACGATCGCACGCTCCATCAGGCCTATCGAGAATGCTTGTTTACCGTTTATCCTTCCCTGATGGAGGGGTTCGGTCTTCCGATTCTCGAGAGTCTTTGGCATGGCAAACCGTGCGTCTGTGGCGGAAACGGCGCGCTTGGAGAAGTTGCCCGCAGTGGTGGATGTTTGATTGTCGATCAAACAAGTGAGCGTGCGATTGCCGCTGGAATTAAAAAATTGCTCAGAGATCAGGCAACTTATGCACGATTATGTGTAGAAGCGCGAGCCAGAAAGTTTCGTTTGTGGTCGGATTACATCGAGAGGCTTCTCGAACATTTGCAACTCCTTTTCAATCTTGGCTGCGGTTTTGCCATTCGTGGCCGACCTGATTTGTTCATTGCTTGCGCTGGTCATGTCTCGTTAATCAGCGCTCATCATGTCTGGTTGATCAGCGCTCAGCTCGCTTCATTTATTGGGTCCCTCGTCTACGTAGCACGTTTCTTCAGCACTAGCACACGGCCCGTCCTGCGAAGCCGTGAAGTAAAGTAGCCGTGTTCGGATTACATCGAGAAGCTTCTCAAGCATTTGCAACCCGTGCCGTGGCACGCCTCAGTTCCCGCCGTTCCAGGAGCCTGAACGTCGTCGTGCGCGCGACAGGCGGAAACCCGGCGGCGCGGCGCGCTGGGGACATAACTCGCAATGATTCGGTCGCGCTGCACCTTCACTACAGCGCGCAATTGCCCAATGCCGCGCTTTGCTTCGGTGGCGGGCCCATCATAACGTTTACCGAATGACGTTGAGCTCGCTCGGGGGCGAGCCCTATACCTTGCAAGATCATCGGAAGCAAAGAGTATCGCCGCGTGCCGAATCTAAATTTCGCTCGACGAAGTCCGCGCCAAGTGGCGGCAGGCCTGTCAAAAACCATCCACAAGAGTCTAATGGCGGCTTCAAACCAGCGATAAACGCGGCCAATCGCCGAACGCGCCATTAGAATTTTGTAAGGTAACAGGAGTGCCTCGCAGTCATTCCGAGTCAACAGGCGCGGCTGGCGCTCGCAAATTCCCCGCAGGGTGCGCTCGCCCATCACCCTCATGGAACCCAGGCGCGAATCATCTCGATGGAGGCTGAGCTGATTTCCATGATAGCGCCACATTGCCAGTTTTCTTGGCAAATGCACCGAACCGGCGTGAGCGGTGAGACGAAGCAACCACTCGTAGTCAGCAATAGAACCTATCTTGGTTTCAAACGGTGCCACCGCTTTTACGGACGACATGCGAACAACCAGTTGCGTTAGAGAACAATAAACACTGCGTCCGGCAAAGTGCAGCAGGCAATCGTGAGGGGCAGGCCGGTAATTGAGATGACGGCATATTTCTCCCGGGACAGAAGTGCGAACGGTATCCAAACTCAACAAATCCTTAGTCGCGCGCACCGTCAAATGGCCAATCAAATCCGCAGGCGAAAGCTCATCTCCGTTGCGATCGATAAACAATAGGTCGCATACAGCAATGCCCGCCCCAGGACATTGGGCGTATGCCTTTAGCATATCAGTGAGAAACGCCGGAGCCATTGTGTCGTCGCAAGTGGCAATGTGCAGGAATTCGCCACTTGCGAGCTGCATGCCCCGGTTAAGTGCGGCGTAAAGCCCATCCCGTGGAACCTGGTAGAGCCGAAAACGGGAATCAGTGGATGCGATCGATTTAAAAAACTCCCAACTACCATCGCTGGAATGGCTATCGAGGACGATCGCCTCCCAATTGGAGAACGTTTGGGTTAGAAGAGACTCGATGCGTGCGTCGAGAAACTGACAAGCGTTGAGAGACGGTAAGAGAATTGAGACTAGCGGTCTACCCATCTGAACTAATTTTCTTGGGAGCTAACTCGCTCTAAGGATTCGACTGCTTACTTCGACAAAATCCTCTGTTTGAAAGCGTGTTCGAGCGTCGAGAGGGCGCGCGAGCGGGGAACAAATCGTGGCCATCATCGCGTTGTCGACGAAGTGATGAGAAACTGGACGCTCGATCCGCCTTTCTTCGTTCTTTAGTCACACTCGAAACCCCTCGGATACATGGCTCATTAACTTGCCGCGCGACGTGGTTAGATGGGCTGACCCGAAGGCTTTTGAGCAGAGCTATACGCCGAAACATAACTATCGAGTTCCTTTAGCGATGAAAATGGAAAAATCAGAAGTTCGTTCCCGTAATTACCGGCACCACGAATAGAAATGTCCTAATCTCCCGATTCCACGATGCCCGATCCGCTCCCTTATGCTGCAAAAGATTACGTTCTGGAAACGAGTCGGTCAATCTCGGCGTTTCGCAATCCCGACGAAATCCGTCTCCAGTTTCTCTATGCAGGTTGTTGATGAACGCCATAGGATAGTGGATCCGTGTTTGAACTCGCAGATTCGTTACATGCGCGCAGAGCCGGTCTCGTGTCGACAAACGGACAACCAATAAACGGCCCTGCATCCTCGAGACGCTTGACGCTTGCCGGGAGGCATGGCAGATTCGCGTGGCTCAGTGGTTACGCTTAACCGCGAAGAGGCGCTCGGCGAGCGGACCTCGCGGTCAAGCCGGTTTTGGCCACATATTTCTCGACGATGAATTCCACTCATCCCTGCTGGTGCGGACAGACCGATCTGACCGATTTTTCACCTGAATACTTCTGTTGCGAAAACTGCCAGACCCTCGTACTCAAGAACTGGCCGCCGGCGGAGCGATTCGACGTAATCGACGATACCACCGATTTTTATGGGCGTCGCTACTACGAATCGTTCGTAGTCCAGGACGGGTATCCAAGCTTGGCGGAGCGGGCGCGCAACGATCTGAACGAGCGCTGTATGCATTGGATGAGAACTGTGCTCAAATACCGCCTGCCGCCGGCGCGGACCCTCGAATTGGGATGCGGCCACGGAGGATTCGTTGCTCTGATGTGTTGGGCCGGTTTCGATGCAGCGGGCTTGGAACTGAGTCCCTGGCTGGTGGAATACGCAAAATCTGCGTTTGGCGCCCCCGTGCTTACAGGCACGATCGAAAAGCAGGATCTCGAGCGGCGCAGCCTGGATCTGATCCTGCATTTCGACGTTCTCGAGCATCTGCCCGATCCCCGTACCACAATGCGACGCTGCATGGAACTGCTAAAGCCGGACGGCTTCATGATCGTTCAAACATCGTTTTCTCGAGATGCTCAGGCCGGCCGAGCATCTGTACATTTTCAGCCGCCAGTCCCTCGTCCGATTATTCTCCGAGCTGGGAGCGCCTTTTCTTTATTTTGAACCGGCTATTTTCGACCATTACGACATGTTTGCGGTCGTGAGCGCGCGCGAATTGTCTCCCCACACCGAACAGGAAGGTACCGAAGTTCTGCTGCGCCGGCCCGAGGGGCGCATCGTCCAGGCGCTGCTGAATGCGAACGCTGCGCTGCTGGATGCGAACGCTCAATACAAGGAGCTGGCCCGGCGTTATGAGGAGATCGACGCCGACCGCGAGGCAAGGTTGCAGGCACTGCTGAAAATGGATGCCCTCTTCAAAGACCTGCAAAAGCGATGTGATTCCGAGAGCCGGGACAATATCGCGGCGGATTTGGAAAGGAAATAGGGATTATCATGCAGCCCGCGATCTCGATTGTGGTGCCCAGTTATAACCAGCCTCCCGAGTTTGTCTCGGAATGTCTCGCAAGCATCTTCGCTCAAAAAGGTGCGAGCTACGAGGTCATTTTTGTGGACGGCCAGTCCGACCCGGAGACACTTGCGGCAGTTGAGCCTTTCCGCAGCCGGTGCGCGCACTTTATTTCCGAGCCGGACGAAGGGCAGGCGGACGCAATCAATAAGGGTTTGCGTCTCGCGCGCGGCAGCCTCGTTGCGTGGTTGAACAC
>WNGO01003567.1_pt1 | contig 10024 bp, 9 predicted proteins | sample 5400511 | NCBI WGS metagenome assembly WNGO01 (sample SAMN13153380, study PRJNA577476) | soil metagenome | isolation source: 20 cm soil or saprolite under Garry oak tree replicate 2 | place: USA:California | collected 2016-06-15 | reverse complement strand
CACCAAGAAAGCCTATCCGGGAGACTTTCTTTGGCTGCTGCGCGTCGGCGGTGCTGACCGCGCCGGCAACGAGCCCCGCGACCAACCAGAGAATCTTTTTGTTCATCGGCATCCCGCTCCCAACGCAACGGATATGCCATAAATTGAAGCTTATGAAAATCACATTTTTACAGAGGACAAAGCCAACGAAGTGAATCAATTCGACTACGGAGGGCGATCAAATTTGATTCGCTAACGGACGGATGGAACGACGGGAGGCGATCACTAGTCGGTAGCCCATTGGCTATATTTTTGACCAGGATTAAACTCAACGACGCTTCGGTCCAAGGTCAGATCCCTCGATCAACGAATTGAATTGCAAGCGTCACCGACACCAGATTATTAGCGTGTGGTTGCTGAAACTAGCGCCGCCTCGAACGGAGAAAACGTCCGGTTCCACTAAGTTGACATCATGAACACCGTTAGATAGTCAACGATGGCAAGACTGAAGGAGTTGGTCGAACGATGGCCAAAGACCTGCGCAGTTTCATCGCCGAGCTGAAAGCCGTGTCGCCGGAAGAAATTGCGCGTGTGACGAAACCGATCTCGCCGCGTTACGAGATCACCGCGCTGCTCACTCAGTTGGAGAAGAGCAAGCGTTTTCCGTTGCTGTTTTGTGAGAACGTCGAGGGCAGCGAGGCGCCGGTCGTCATTAACGTGCAAGCGAGCCGAAAGCTCATGGCGCAGGCGCTGGAATGCAAACCTGAAGAGCTCGCCGCCAAGTTCGCCGAGCGCCAGGGTAAGCCGATCGCGCCGCTAGAAGTCATCGACGCGCCGGTCCACGAAATCACCAAGCTCGGCGCCGATGTGGATCTGACCACAGTGCCGCTGCTCACTCACTATGACGTGAACGCCGCGCCCTATATCACCGCGGGCATCGTCGTCGCCGTCGATCCTGACAGCGGCGTACGAAATACGAGCTATAACCGGCTCATGATGGCGCGCAAACGTGAGCTGCGGATTTTCATGGCCGTCGGCCGTCATCTTTGGACGCTGCACAACAAATTGGAGCGGCGCAACGAGCCGCTCCCCATTGCGATTGTGATTGGCGTGCATCCGTTGTTCTCGCTCGGCGCCCAAGCGTTCACGCCGTCGACGGACGATGAGTACGCCGTCATCGGGGGTATGATGAGCGAAGCGTTGCGTGTGGTGCAAGCGAAGACGGTGCCGATTTTGGTTCCGGCCGACGCGGAGATGGTGATCGAAGGCAAGATCCTACCCGACGTGCGGCGCGAGGAGGGGCCGTTCGGCGAATTCACCGGCCACGCTGTTTCGAAAGACGATCGCCAGGTCATCGAAGTCACTGCGATCACGCACCGCAAAAATTACATCTTCCAAGACGTCCACGCGGGCTACACGGAGCACAAGCTGATGGGCGCCGTGCCGCGCGAAGCCGCGCTGATCAAAGCCGTGCGCCAAACCGTGCCGACGGTGAAAAGCGTCTGCATGCCGGTGTCGGGCAACTGTCGCTTTCACGCCTATATTTCGATTGCCAAGCGTACTCCGGGTCAGGCGAAGAACGCGATCTGCGCCGCCTTCGCCGCAGACATGCTGCTGAAACACGTGATTGTCGTCGACGAAGATATCGACGTCTTCGACGAAGAGCAGGTGTTGTGGGCGGTGTCGAATCGCTTTCAAGCCGATCACGGCTTGGTCGTGATCCCGAATGCTCAAGGCAGCGAGCTCGATCCTTCCGCGGGGCCGGGCGGAGTCAACGCCAAAATGGGCTTGGATGCGACCAAGCCGCTCACAGGTTTTGCCCCGGAGCTTCGCGTCCCTGAAGAAGTGATGAAGAAAATCCGACTGGAAGAGTTCCTACCGAAATTCGCTAAAACGTAGGGGCGATCGGCGGTCGGCCTCAATTCAACCGCCGCGAGAGCGCGCAGCAAATTATTCCAACGAAAATTGCATTCCGATGCCATTGGCCAACGCCCAATGGTAAGCCCACGCCGTTGCCGTCGTGTCCCACAAAGACATACCGACGGACTCAAACACGATAGTTTCGTTCTCTTTGCCACGTGCAGGAATTTTATTCAGCAGCACCTCACCCAGCTCGCCGGCAATCTTGTCCGCCGACCACGAACCATCGGCGGTCATCGCGGCATAGGGTTGGCGTGGCGCTTCGCCGCCGAGCACTTCCTCTTTCCAGGAAACGATCACTCGCGAATTCTTAATCGTTTCCCGCGGCAATTGCCCGCTCGTGATCGAGACAACCAACGACCCAGGAACAATCCATTGCGACTCGATGACTGGCGAACGACTGCTGGTTGCGAGACTAACGATCGGCGAACCCTCCACTGCCGAGCGGGGATTGTCGACGGACTCGACGTCAACGCCGAGCCACGCGCTCATTTCCTTGGCGAAGCCCTGGCAATGCGCGGGCGTCGGGCTGAAGACCTTCACTTTTTTCAGCGTGGGGAGTGCCCTCGATATCGCCAGAAGCTGGCCGCGCGCCTGACGGCCGCTGCCGATCAATCCGAGAGTATCGGCTCGTGGCGGCACCAAGTACCGGCTTGCCACGCCGGCGGGCGCGCCGGTGCGCCATACATTAAGGGCAGCGCCCGCGACCAGCGCCAGCAAATCGCCGCGCTCTTCATCGAAAAGCAGGATGAAATAGGAATGTTTGGCGCCGCGAAACAGCGCGTTGATGCGCATTCCCTGCCCCGCTCCCGGGACGGCCGAAGTGGTAATGCGATATTTTTTGCTACGGTCGGTTAGGCTTGTCTCCAAGCGCACCTGACCGGCGACTGCCCCGCCGTTGAACGCACGCATAGATTCTTCGATACGGTCGATCAGCCCGTCCATCGCGGCTGGATTCTGGTATAACGGCGCCAAGTCCGTTTCGCTCAGCAAAAGTGGCATAGAGGTCTCTCTAATTGATCTGTAAATATGACCGGCAATGGTTCCGTTGCCCTGTTAGATAAACAATCGGTTGCACCACCCGCACAGCCAGCGTATATTTTTGCCTCGATCCAATAACGTCGTATCTCAATCCTCGCGTGAGCTAAATCCGAGCGAAACTTTCTGCACTTTTGGCGATCCGGTCCATTTTAGATTGCGCACCGGCAGCGACATAATGTAACATTACGGCTAATTTTCTTAAATTCACGTTTTATTTAGAAGCTGGAAGCGAAAATAATGGCCGGCATCGGCGACACCAAGGGCCGCTTGCTACGCGGCGTTGTTCAGGACAATCTCGATGTTGTCCGAGGCGTGCGGGTACGTCGGTTTAGGCGTCGCTCGGCCCGGCTTAGATTTTGGTTATGGGGCAGCCTAGTCGCCGTGGTAATCGCCTATTTGACGGTTGCCGCACAAGTCTTTTACCGCGGTAACGTGCCGCTGAACACCACGCAAGTCGCGGCTCAGGGATTAGCGCAAATCCCGGAAGCCGAAGTTCCCCTGTCACATCCCCGTCCGATCGATCGCGATGCAATTCCACTTTTGATCAAGACCATCGTCATCGATCCCGGCCACGGCGGCGATCCGGGAGCCATTGCAGAGTCCGGTCTCACCGAGAAGGAAATCACGTTGGACATCGCGCTGCGCCTGCGCCGGCTCTTAAGTAAGGGTCCCTTTGAAGTCTTGCTGACGCGCGACACCGACCGGCGCCTCTCGCTCGACAAGCGCGTGAGCTTTGCCAACGAGCATAAGGCCGATCTCTTTTTGTCCATTCACGTTAACTCGATGGAGCCCCACACGATACGCGCCTTGGAAACGTATTATGTCGGACCGACCGACGATCCGCACACACTCAAGCTCGCCAGCCGGGAGAACAAGGAGTCGGGTTATTCGCTGTCGGACTATAAGCAAATATTGGAAAAAATTTACGTCGACGCGCGCCGCGATGAATCGCGCGCGGTGGCCAGAACCATTCAAAGCCAGCTCTTTCAGTCGCTCAAAGCGAAAAATCCCGAATTGGAAAATCGCGGCGTTAGAACGGCGCCGTTCGTCGTGTTGATCGGCACCCAAATGCCGGCCGTCTTGGTCGAGATCGCCTGTCTGTCGAACGACGATGAAGTCGAGTTGTTGACAAAACAGGATTATCGGGAAAATATCGCCCAGGCATTGGCACAAGGGATTCGCCGTTACGCCAACGGTCTTATCATCGCCGCCAGGAAAGGCACTTGATTCATGGAAGAAAACAACGAAACGCTTTGCGTGGGTATCGATCTCGGCACGTCGCGCAGCTCGATCTCGGCGTCCAACGGCGAGCGTCACGTGGTCGACAGCTACGTCGGCTGGCCGGTCGACATGGTCGCGCGCAAGCTTATCAAGAAGTCCGTTCTCATCGGCCGCGAAGCCCTCGATAATCGACCGATGCTCGACCTGCGCCGTCCGCTCGAGCGTGGCATCATGAAAGAGGGATCGGAGAAAGATCAGGAGGCTGTGCAGGAGATCCTGCGCAATTTGATTTCACTGGCGGGGATCAAACAAAAAGGCAAAAACAAATCCAAGGTGCGCGCCGTGGTCGGCGTGCCTGCCGAGGCGTTTCGCGTCAATCGTCAAAACTTGCGCAGCACCATGGAAGGCATCGCCGATAGCGTCATGCTGGTCTCGGAGCCCTTTGCCGTGGCCTACGGCTTGGAAGCCTTGTTGCATGCGCTGGTTATCGACATCGGTGCCGGCACAGCTGACTTCTGCGTCATGCAAGGGCGCTACCCCGCCGAAGAGGATCAAAAAACTCTGCCCAACGCCGGCGACTCGATTGACGAGCAACTGATGAAGCTGATCCGCGAGCGCCACCCCGACGCGCAGTTTTCCATCCATATGCTTCGCGAATGGAAGGAAAAATGGAGTTTCGTCGGCGAACCGAAAGATCGGGTCATGGTCACGGTACCGATCAAAGGCAAGGCGACGGAGGTCGATATCACCCAGGAAATGCGCAGCGCGTGCGAAAGTATACTGCCACCCGTGTGTGAAACCATGATTGGTCTGCTGATGAAAGTCGATCCTGAATTTCAAGACAAAGTTCGCAACAACGTCACCCTTGCCGGCGGGACATCGATGATCTCGGGCTTGGCCGAGGCGGTGACCAAAGCGTTGACTGAGTTGGGCGGCGGCCGAGCGACCGTAGTTAAAGATCCGATCTTTGCCGGCTCGGATGGCAGCCTGGCGATCGCTCAGGACGCTTCGACCTCGGACTGGGAAAAGTTGTCGCTCTAACCTGGGGCCGCCAGCACCGGCTGCAAAGACGGTCGTATGCCGGGCGGCCAAGCGCCCCACATCGAACGGAGAGCGAAGATGCGCGACTGGATTTCTGATCTCCTGCTATTTTCCGCCGGCATCGCGGGCGGATATTTAATCACTAATATCAAACCCTATTTTCGCGCCACCAAACAACAACGTATCGCGATGGTGGCGGCACGCACACGCATCCTTGCCGACGTCAAAGATCGGCACGAGGAAGAAATCCTGCACGAAGCGCTTCGCACCACCGAAGCCATCCGTGGCGAGCTCAACAAATCGCTGCAGACTCTGCGCAAGACGCTCATTGCGGTACTCGATCCGGTCACCGAGCAACCCGGTGCGCAGCAAGAATCAGTGATCCACGTCTCCAAACCGGTGGAACCCAACCAATCGACGTCGTAAGCGCGCCGGGCGCGTGATCTCCGCTTGTCGTGCGGGCCGCTCGGTCCGTTGTGAAAATGCGGCACCAGCCTTGCTGTTGCCCGTATAATTTGACAATTAACCCCTCAAGAGGAACATTGGCGGTCGGGGAGGTGTATGAAACTCGGGAAGGGAGTTTTGGCGGCGGCTCTGGCGCTGCTGCCGGCAAATATTATGGCGGAAGATGTCATCAAACTCGGTCTGTTCAATCGTGACGCGGCGATTATCGTCGCCGAAACCAAAGGCTTTCTAAAGCAAGAGAATCTGCGCGTCGAGATCAATACGGTCACCGACTCGCCGACGCTTTTGCGCAATCTGATCAGCGGCAAATACGATCTCATTCTCAACAACGCGGATAACGTCATCGCCTGGGCGGAAGGCCAGGGCGAAGACCCGCAGAAAAATGATTTCATCATCTTTCTGGGCGGCAGCCAGGGCGTCGATCAGAAACTCGTGGTGGCGCCGGGAATCACTGACTATAAAGATCTCAAGGGCAAAGTGTTCGCCGTCGACGCGCCGACGACCGGTTACGCCATCGTCGGCGTTTACATCATGAAAAAGCACGGCCTCGAATGGAACCGCGACTATACGTTTAAGTCTTTCGGCAATACGACGGCGCGCGCCGATGCCATGAGCCGAGGCGAAGCCGCGGGCGCCATGATGAGTCTGGCCGACGAAGAGATCCAAAAACGCGGCTTCAAAGTCCTCGCTCAAGCACAAGATTACGTCAAGCACTATGCCCGCGGCTTGGGCGCTACGCGCAGAGTGTGGGCGAATGCCAACGAAGATCTCGTCGTGCGCTTTACTCGGGCGATGATCCGCACCACCGATTGGCTCCAAGAGCCAAAGAACAAGGACGAGGCCGTGCAGTTACTGCTCGGCGAAACCAAAAACAACAAAGCCCGCGCGTTATCAATGTACGAACAAACGATCAGTCCAACCATGGGTCTCACGCCGCGTAGCCGTATTGATATGGAAGGCATCCGCACGGTGCTCGAATTGCGCGAAGTCGCCGGATTGATGAAGCCGCCGGTGCCCAAACCGGAAAAATACGTCGATGAAAAATTTTATAACAAGGCGCTGGCGACTTTAGGCAAGTAAAAACATCGCTCCGCTTAAAGCTCGCTTCACGGAACTACCCAAGAGAAAGGAGATAAATCCAATGAACTGCATTTTCTTACGCTTACAATTTGCCTTTTTGCTCGGGCTTGCTTTGATGATCGGTCCATTCCAACTCGCGCAGGCGCAAGCTCCGCAAGGCAAGCCGTTAACCATTCGTGGCAAGATCGCCGCGGTGGAAAAAGGCTCGCTCCAGGTCACGACAGCCGCGGGCGAGGTCATGGTGAAGTTCGCCGACGATGTTCGAATCGGCGGCGTGGAAGCAGCCAAGCTTGCCGACATCGGCACAGGAAGCTACGTCGGCACAACCGCCGTGAAGCAGCCGGATGGTACGCTCAAAGCGCTGGAAGTTCATATCTTTCCGGAAAGCTCGCGCGGCACGGGCGAAGGACACCGGCCCTGGGATCTGCAGCCCGGTTCGACGATGACCAATGCCAACGTGGAGAAGGTCGAGCAAGTCGCGGTGGAAAAAGCCCAGGGACAATTGCTGAGCTTAAAATATAAAGACGGCGAGCAAAAAGTTTTTGTCCCGCCCGGCACACCGATCGTGAAGAACGTCCCTGGCGACCGTTCCCTGCTCAAGCCCGGCACCGGAGTTCATATTCCCGCCGTGCGCGGCGCAGACGGCACGATCACCGCCACGCGCATTACAGTGGGCGTCGGCGGCATCATGCCGCCGATGTAAGAGTTTTTTCCGAAAGAGTTCTTGATATCGATAAGTCGCGCTTCATGGCTTTCTCCCGGCGATTGATCCTTTTGTTGGCTATTACCCTCGCGTCGACCGTTTGCCGCGCTCATGCCAATCCCTATCTCGCCAAGCCGAGTGAACCGACCGTGCCCATTCGCGTGGCCGCCTGCGCCATCAGCGGCAGCTTCATGCATCTTTACACCGCGCTCGACAATCATCTGTTCGATAAATACGGTCTCAAGGTCGAATTTCTGCTGGTGCGTGGCGCCGGCGTGTCGGTCGCCGCGCTCACGGCGAACGAGCTGCAATTTCTTTACTGCACCGCTGACGCCATCATTCCCAGCTTGGCGGCCGGCGCGGAAGCTAAAATGATTGCTTCGCCTCTGGTCGGCTTGCCTTGGGTGATTATCGCCCGCAAGGACCTCAAAAGAATCGAGGATTTGAAGGGAAAATTTTTCATTGCGACCCGTCCCGGCGGCACACCCGACACGTTGATTCGGATCCTCATGAAAAAACTCAACTGGTCCGCCGATGAATTAAAAATTCGCCATATCGGCGGTGCCAGACAAACCGAAATCTACACCGCATTGCAGCAAGATCTGGGGCAAGCGACCATGGTAACGCCGCCTCTCGATGCGCGTGCGAAACACGACGGCTTCAATGTCATTTACCATCTTGACGATCTCAATTTACCCGCCATTTACAGCAGTTTTTTTACGAACGAGCGGATGCTCAGAGAACGCCCCCTCGTCGTTCAAAGATTTGTCGCCGCCATGGCGGACACCGTCCATTTCGTCGAGAAAAATCCCGACAAAGCGAAAGCATCGGTCACTAAGGTTCTGGCCCTCAAAGATCCGGAGTCGGCGCAATCCGCCTACGATGCCTACGCCAAACAATTGGTCAATCGCCGAGTGACGGTTCCCGCTTCCCGCGTTGCAGAAGCGATTGAAAATCTGCGTCAGGCCGGCGCCAACGTGCGGCGCAAACCGCCTGAAACCTACGATAACAGCTTCGCGCAAAATCTCTGGCAGAGCGGCTATCTCAAAGAACTATGGGGCGGAGAAATGCCGGGGAAAAAGTGGTGAGCGAGAGGCCGCACTCGCCGCGCGAAGTTTCGCCATCCTACACTTGTTCAGACGAGTTGGCATTCGAGAGGTCATCCTGTGAGTTGCACCGCCAACGCAAGCGGGAAGCTTATCATGCCTCTGCTTTACTTTTTTGTCGTTCTTGCCGTCGCTCTCTCGGCGCCGAAAACCAGCGGTGCAGAAGTTGCGTATATCGGTCTCTCCACTCCCGGACTCTACGAGCTGCCGACGGAAATCGCGCAGCGTAAGGGATTCTACAGGGACGAAGGGCTCGAGGTCCGCAAGATCGTCGTGCGCACCAACTTACACGTTGCCGCGCTGCTCGCCGGCGAGCTCGATTATTCCACGGTGAGCGGATTGATTGCCCGCGCATCGATCCAAGGCTTGCCGGTAAAGGGCGTTATGGGATGGTTTGATCGACCGCTGCATATTCTGATCGCCAAACCGGGCTATAAGCGCTTGACTGATTTCAAGGGAAAGAAGATCGGCGTCAGCTCCATCGGTTCGGCGCCTCATATCATTTTGCGCGAAGCTTTGACCCAAGCGGGAATGAATCCTGATCGCGATGTTACGACGCTTGCCATCGGCGGTTCGGGCGAGCGGCTTGCGGCATTGATCGCCGGCACCGTCGATGCGACGCCGGTCGACGTCGCCTATGTCGAGAAAGCGGAAAAGCTCGGGTTGGTTTCGGTCCTTTACTTCGGTGACGTCGTCGACACACGCCTCGGTGGCTTCGGCGTCTCGCTGGAAAAGATAAGAAAAAACCCGGCGCAGATCACGCGGGTCATCAGAGCAACCCTGAAAGGCGTGCGCTTCATCAGAGACAACAAACCGGAAACGCTTTCGATCATGCGCGATTATCTTCACGTCAGCGCCGACGGCGCAATGAAGGTTCACGAGTTTGCCATGCGCTCGCTGAATCTCGACGGCTCAGTCGCCAAGAACACCATGGACACGGAAATTCGACTGGCCAAAGAGCAGCTGAAAATCACCGACGAGATCAGCGAAGACAAGATCATGGACTGGCGTTTTCTCAAAGAAGTGCTGCGACAGAAATAGCTCGAATCGTCGAATCGAAAACAAGACGGCAACGAAAGGATGACGGCCATGGCTCAGATCAAGCATATCGCGATCCGCACCCACGACGTCGAAAAAACCGCGGCATTTTACAAAGAAGCCTTCGGCCTCGAACAAGTGGGCGTCGGCCAGAGCGGCGTCTATTTGACCGACGGCCGTCTCAACATTGCGATCCTGAGCTTTCGCGGCGTGGTCGAAGGCGAAACCATGAAGCTCGGCGTCGATCACATCGGTTTCCAGGTCGACGATGTCGACGCGGCCGTGGCGCGCATCGAGAAGCTTGGCGGAAAATCGCTCAATGACCGCCACGAAGTCACGCCCGCGGACCCTTCGAAACCGCAGTCGTACTTCGAAGTCAAATGCGTCGGACCCGAAGACCAAGTCATCGACGTCTCCAACGCCGGTTGGG
>WNGO01003566.1_pt1 | contig 10024 bp, 8 predicted proteins | sample 5400511 | NCBI WGS metagenome assembly WNGO01 (sample SAMN13153380, study PRJNA577476) | soil metagenome | isolation source: 20 cm soil or saprolite under Garry oak tree replicate 2 | place: USA:California | collected 2016-06-15 | reverse complement strand
TCTCGTACCTCGATGCGAAGGAGACGTATGTCGCTGGCGTGCCGTGCCTGATTCTGCGCATCGGCTTCGTCGGCGAGCTCGGCTACGAGCTGCATTTCGCGAGCCCGTACGGCGAATACATGTGGGACGCCTTGCTCGAGTACGGCGCGGACCTCGGGATCCGCCCGTTCGGTCTCGAGCCGCAGCGAATCCTGCGGCTCGAGAAGATGCACATCCTCGTCGGGCAGGACACCGATTCCGAGTCGAACGTGATCGAGGCCGGTATGCCGTGGATCGCGAAGCTCGACAAGGACGACTTCGTCGGCAAGTGGGCGCTCGAGCACGTGCAGGAGCGTGGGTTCCGCGAGCAACTCGTCGGCTTCGAGATGACGGACGGCGTCGTGCCGGCCGAGGGCGGGCAGATCGTCCTTGGCGGCCGGCCTGCCGGGCGCGTCACCAGCTCACGCCTGAGCCCGCAGCTTGGACGCGCGATCGGGATGGCGTGGGTGCGTCCCGAGCTCGCGCACGAAGGGGCGGAGATCGACATCAAGATCAACGGCGGCTTCGCAAGGGCGTGCGTTCGGCTCAAGCCCTTCTTCGACCCCGAAGGCGAGCGGCTCCGGTCGTGAGCGAGCTCCACTTCCTTTCGCCGGACCGGGCGCGCAGCGAGGATCTCTTCGCCCCCCGGTTCGCGTCGCCGCTCGCGCGCGTGCTCGCCGGGAAGACTTCGGTGCGCGACCTCTCGCAGCTCGGCAAGATCGAGGTTCGTGGTGATCTCGACGCGATCGACGTCGACGCCGAGGTGGTGCGGATCACGCCGCGACGCGCGCTCGTCTTGTGTCCCTACGAGCAATGCGCCGAGCTCCGGGGCCGGCTTCCGGGCCTCGTGATCGACATGACCGGCGCTCTCGCCGGCCTCGAGCTCGAGGGCGAGCGGCCGATGCGGCGACTCACCGACCTCGACCTCGAGGGCTTGCCGGCGGCCGGGAAGGTCGCCGAGGTGCCGGCGCTCGTGCTGCGCGACGGCTCGCGCTTCCGAATCTTCTTCCCGCAGGAGTTCGCGCACTACGTCGGCGAGGTGGTGCTCGACGTGCTCGAGGGGATCGAATGAGAGACGTCTTCCGCATCGAGCGCATGTGGCGCCCCCGGCGGGAGCTGAAGGAGAGCTACGACGTCGTGATCATCGGCGCCGGGTCGCACGGGCTCGCAACCGCCTACTACCTGGCAAAGAATCACGGGATCACCGACGTCGCGGTTCTCGAGCAGAGCTACATCGGCTCCGGGGCGGCCGGGCGCAACACGACGATCATCCGCGCGAACTACCGCACGCCCGAGGGCGCCGAGTTCTACCGCCGCAGCGTCGAGCTCTACGAAGGGCTCGGTGCAGAGCTGGACTTCAACCTTCTGTTCTCACAACAGGGGCACTTGACCCTCGCGCACTCCGATCGCGCCATGATCACGATGGCCGAGCGGGCCGAGGTGAATCAGTTGCTCGGCATCGACAGCCGGCTCGTCGATGCGGAGGAGGTCGGGCGGCTCTGTCCGGAGCTCAACCTCTCGCGCGACGTCACCTGGCCGGTCATGGGTGCGCTCTACCACCCGCCCGGCGGGATCATCCGCCACGACGCAGTGGTGTGGGGCCTCGCTCGTGCGGCGGACCGCCGCGGGGTCGAGATCCACCCGTACACCAAGGTTACGGGCATCGAGCGGTCGAACGGCCGCGTCACCGGAGTACGCACGACGCGGGGCGATGTCGACGCAGGGACGGTGATCAACGCCACCGCCGGCTGGTCGACGTTGGTCTCCGATCTCGCGGGCGTCCACCTTCCGATTACCACTCACATCCTGCAGGCGTTCGTGACGGAGCCGTTGAAGCCGTTTCTCGACGTGATCATCGTCTCGTCGCAGATGCACGTGTACATCTCCCAGACCGACCGTGGCGAGTTCTTGATCGGCGCCGAGATCGAGCCGTACACGACCTACCTCGGCACGAGCACGTTCCCGTTCCTCGAGTACTCGTCGCGGCACACGCTCGAGCTGTTCCCGCAACTCGAGAGCGCCAAGATCCTCCGGCAATGGACGGGGCTGTGCGACCTCAGCCCCGACTACAGCCCGATTCTCGGCGTGACCGAAGTGGGAGGGTTCCTGATCTCGTGCGGCTGGGGGACGTACGGGTTCAAGGCGGCGCCGATCGTCGGCACGACCCTCGCCGAGCTCGTCGCCACCGGCCGGACGCCTGACGTGATCGCGCCGTTTGCCCTGGAACGGTTCCATACCGACACGCTCGTCTCCGAGTTGGCGGCCGCGGCGGTTTCCCACTGAAAGAGAGCAGGCACGAGCCTGCCCGCGAGGGCGATCGTCCGGTACCAGGGCAGGACTAGTGGACGATCAGGACGTCGCGGTGCGCCTGGTGCGCGACCCGTTCGCTGACGCTCTGGCCGAGCAGCCGTTCGAGGACTCCGGGCTCCCGCGTGCCGACGACGATCAGGTCGGCGTCCAGGTCATCCGCGAGCTCCGCGATCGCATCGCCCGGCTCGCCTACCGCCGGCACGTACTCGGCCTTGATCTTTCGGGCCTCGAGGAGCTTTCTCGCGTCCTGAAGCTGTTCCCGGTGAACCTCCGGCGAATCGACCGGATCGAGCGGCCCCGCATTCCGCGTGATCCCGACGAGGATCGGTGCGACGCTCGTGACGACGAGCTTCGCGCCGAAGGCCTCGGCGAGGTCCGCGGCGCGCTCGAGAGCGCGGCGGGCGGGCTCCGTGTCGTCGAACCCGACGACGATGGTGTTGAGCTTCATCCCGGTCACCTACCCCTTCAGGTTGAAAAAATCACATGCCGAGCGGCACGTAGACGCCAAGCTGTTTCTGGGCGGCTGCCACCGCCCGGAACGCCTCCCGGAGGTGGACGCGCGTGAGAGGTGATAGATCCTTCGGGTCGATGACGTTATCCGGGTCCCGCCCCGCCTCGATGCAGGCAGCGTGGTGGTCGAGCCGGATGCGCGAGACGATCTCGAACGCCTCGCGCAGAGCGGACGCGGTCTCAGCCTCGAGCGCACCGAGCTCCTGCGCCGCGATGAGGCGATCGAGCGTGCTCGAGATCGTGATGCCGTTTGCAAGAGCGTGGAAGCGCGCGAGATTCGCGATTGGGATGACACCGCCCTTCTTGAGGTCGAAGCTCTTGTCGGGCAGCGCGCCGCGAAAGCCGAGCGGTGGCTTGAAGTCTGTCGCACTACGGGCCAGGCGGCGCAGGAAGTCCGGGTGGTTTCTCGCGTCCCGCAGGATCGCGACGAGCTCCGGCGTCACCTCGAGCCCGCCGGCGACCGAGCGGAAGTCGAAGGCGACGTTCGCCCGGATCAGGTGGGAGCGGTCGGGCGACTCCAGGCAGTCGCGGAAGACTTGCTCCCAGTTGGACGCGGACATCCGCCACAGTGCGCTGCTCGAGACGACGTCGTTTGGGTCGGGCGCGAAGCCGCAGCGCTCGAGGCCGCGGTTTACATCCGCAGCGATGCGCTCGAAATAGCGGTCGACCTCGGCGTCCCCGCTCAGGTCGGCGTATGCGATGGCGTTCTCCTGGTCGGATCCGAGCGTGAGCTCGCGCCTCGCCGCGCTGCCGAAGGCGAGCCACGCCCAGGGAACGGGGGCTGCCCCGTGAGTCTCGAAGGCGAGGTCGAGCAAGCGCATGGTGAACGTGTCGAACTGCAGAGAGAGCACACGGCCGATGTCCATAGGCGCGAGGCCCGCGTCCAGTAGAGCGAGAAAGAGCCGGTGCAGGTTCTGCGCAGCGGCGACGAGCTCGTCCTCGTCGGCGGCGCGCAGGATCGCGTGGCGGAGCGCGAAGGGGCTTCGCGTCTCGACGCCCATCAGGTCGGCGGCGGAGAGGACGCCGAGGACATCCCGCAGCGAGTCCACGACGACCAGGTGGTCGGCCCCGGCGTCCAACATGTCGATGACTGCATCGACGGCCAGCCGGTCGGGCCCGACGGTGACCGCGCGCGTGACGACCCTGGAGACGGGGCTCTCCGGCGAGAGGTCGGCCGCCAGGACGCGGGCCCGGAGGGCGGCGTCGGTGAGGATGAAGAGGTTCGCGCCGTCGCGAACGAGGATCGCGGAGGTTTCGTTCCGGGTCATGATCAGCGCCGCGGTGCGGATCGCGATGTCGCCGCGGCAGAACAGTGGTTCGCGCGTGATCAGCTCCTCGACGCGCAGGGTGGCGAGCGGGGGGAGCGCGTGCACCGTGTGGCCCGTCCGGGTCAGACGCTCGCGCAGCGTCATGGCCACGTAACGGGCGCCGCCAGGGGTGCGCATGACCATCAGCGCCTGGTCACGCGGAATCGCGTAACAGACGCAGTCGCCGTGGGCACGCACCGTGAACGCCGGCGCCATGCCCGTGAGGAGAGAGGGATGGCCGAAGCACTCGCCCGGCTCGAGCACGTCCACGACCTCCTCCTGGTGGATCAGCTCGACGGCGCCGTCCCGGACCACGTAGAGGTGGTCGGCAGGCTCGGCGTCCTCGACCAGGATGTTCTCGCCACCCGCGTACGTCCGCACCTCGATGCTGTCGGCCACCTCGGCGAGCTCGTCTTCAGGCAACACGTCGAACGGCGGGAACCGCCCAAGGAAATCCGCCATCTCTCGTGTGTTCACCGGCTCCACTCTTCGAGGGGTTTTCCTGTTTTCCCCTTGTACTGATTCGCTCGTTCTGTCACGTTGGCCACCTTGGTCACGTTGGCCTTACCGACCGCAAGGAGGGTGTATGGCAGTCAGCCCTGACGAGCTCGACTACGCGGGGGGCGGGCTCAAACAAGAAACGAACTGGTGGGGGGCGTTCGTCATCGGACTGGCGGGGACGATTCTCGTCACCGGCATCGCGCCCGTGATGGTGACGACGCTGGGCGCCGCGTCCATTCCGATCATCATCTTCATCACGATTACGGGGTACCTCCTCTGCCTCTTGCTGGCAGAGCTCTCCGCGATGATGCCGGAAAGGACCGGCGGCTCGCCTTCGTATGCCTATCCGGCATACAGGGATCGCTGGCCACGCGCGGCCAAGCACATCAACGGCGTTACCGCGTGGGCCTACTGGCTCGGCTGGTTCCCGGTCGCGCCGCTGAACATGATCCTGGCGTCCTTCTACCTTGCGGACAGGTTCCATCTGAACACGACCTCGGGCTTCACGCCGATCCACACGTTCATCGCCTGGTGGACGCTCGGAATCGCGATCTTCGGGATCCTGCTCTTCTTCATCCCGGCGTATCTCGGGATCCGTTTCGGCACCGTCTTCGCGACCGCGCTGGCGTTGCTGTCCATGATCCCACTGACATTCCTTGCGATCGCGTGGGTCTTCCACTCGTCGGTCGTACACTGGGGCGCGCTCTCGGGCTTCCACCAGCTCGACGGCACGAGCTTCTTCTCCGGTCTCGGCGGGCACGGCTGGTTGACCGTGTACATCGCCTACTCGTTCCTGCTCACTTGGAACGTGATCGCGATGGAAGCGGCCGCCTGCTACATCGGCGAGTGCAAGAACCCGGCGCGGGATGCGAAGATCGCCATGAACCTCGAAGGCGGCTACGGGCTCTTCATCTACACGCTGATCCCGATCGGCTTCATCACCGTCCTCGGCGCGAAGGCTCTCTCGAGCTCGAGCCTCGTCGATCCGAACACGATCTTCGTGACGTTCGCCGGCAAGATCTTCTCGACCGCCGGCAACTTCCTGAACTGGTTGATCGCCTTGATGCTGATCGTGGCCCTCGCGCTCTCGGCTCTGAACGCCATCATGGGCTGTGCGAGATCGTTGCACCAGATGTCGGTCGACGGCCAGTTCCCGCGCTTCTTCCAACGGGTCAACAAGCACGGCGTGCCTGACCGCGCGATGGCGTTCAACGTGGTGGCCTCCCTGGTCGTCATCCTCGCCGGGGGTGCGGTCGAGATCTATTCGTTCTCCAACGTGGGCTACACGTTCTCGTTCCTCCCGGTGCTCGTCGGCTACTACCTGCTCAGGAAGTACAAGCCGAACGCGAGCCGGCCGGTGCGCCTGCCCGAGTTCATGAAGTACGTGGCGCTCGGGATGGCCGTTCTCTACTTCGTGATCTGGCTCTACGGCGGGATCTATTACTCGAGGATCGGCAACACGCTCGTGTACTACCTGGCGGGCTGGGGCGTGCTGATCGCGTATCTGCCGCTGTACTGGTATCGCGTCCATGTCGAGGACAAGAAGCACCTAGAGACGCCGGCGGCGCCGGCAGTGGTTGCCGGCTCCTAGCCATCCGTTTCCTCGGGGCGCCGTCTTCGGGCGGCGCTCCGTTCTGCCTGTGTCGCTGCTTCGTTCCTCAACCGACTTGCCCGATCCGGCCACCGTCCAGCCGGAGCGCGTTCTGCTCGCCTCCGAGGGGCGGGAGATCCCTCAGCGCGCGGTCGAGCTAGCGGCGCGACTTGCACAGCAGGGGGGCGGTTCCGTCCACGTTTTCTCGATCGCCCGGGTCTGGGGGACGAGTCTCGGGTTGCCCAATCCGGGCCTGATGCCCAACAAGGGCGAGTGGGATGCGCAGCGGGACCTCGTGGCAGCGGCAGTGAAGGCGCTGAAGCGCAAAGGGATCAAAGCGGAGGGGCACGTGCTCGCGACCCGGAAGGCGACGAAGCGGATCGTCAGCGAAGCGGAGCGGCTCGGCTGCGCCGTGATCGTGATGGGGGGCGATCCTCCCCGGAACAGGTTCTTCGGCGACTTCATCTGGTCACAGGAGCCCTACCGGGTGCAGCGCCGCGCAGACCGTCCGGTCTACGTCGTCACGGACGACGTGTAGCCGCCGCCAGGTCCTGTGCGCGCCCGACGCGGGGATCGTCGCGGCCGGCGAGGTTGATTGCGACGAGCTCCGCCGCCCCGTGCGCGCCGGCCGCTGCGAGCTCAGCCGCAACAATCGCGTCGCCTCGCAACCGGTCATTCCCTTCCTGCGCGACGAGCGCGGCAAGCTCCGCGACTTCTGCTGCAGCTTCGGCCATCGCGAGCGGAACATCGGCGGCGCCGGAGAGCGCTGCCGCTACTTCCACAGCCCGTGAAGGTGAGTCCGGCGGCAACCGCAGGGCTTCGATCACCTTGGCGTAAGCGTCTTCGTCCGCAAGCGCGAGCGTCGTCATCCTCGAGCGCAGCGCCTCGGCTCGCTCCACGACCTCACCCCCCTTGGGCCAGTCGTGCGCCAGGCGCGCAGCCATTGCGACGAGACCGGCCGCCATCGCGACGGCGACCGCGGCGACCGAGCCCCCGGCCGGTGCGGGCTCCGCCGACGCGATCCGGTCGAGGAATCGCTCGACCGGATCCTCGAGGCTAAAGGAGGCCAATCGCCCACCTTCGCCGCCTCACATCATCGGGCTCCAAACCGTGCGGCCTCTTCCGAGCCGCCGGTGGCATCGCCGGCGCTGTACGAGTGGGCGCCGGCTCCGGCGAGCTTGCCGCCGTCGACGATCAGGTACTCGTCTCTGATCGGGCGATCCTCGAACCAGCACTCGAGGATCTCGCGAGTGCCGGCGGCATAGCGGGCCTGGGCCGACAGGCTCGTCCCGGAGTTGTGGGGCGTCATCCCATTGTGCGGCATCGTCCGCCACGGATGATCCTCGGGGGCGGGCTGCGGAAACCAGACATCGCCTGCGTAGCCCGCGAGCTGACCGCTCTCGCACGCCCGCGCGATTGCGTCGCGATCGCAGATCTTGCCGCGCGCGGTGTTCACGATGTACGCGCCGCGCTTCATCTTGCCGATCAATTCGTCGTTGAAGAGGTTCTCGGTCTCGGGATGCAACGGAGCGTTGATCGTCACCACGTCGCATACTCCGACCAGCGACTCCACGTCCGGGTGGAAGGTGACACCCAGCTCCTCCTCGACCTCCCTCGGGAGGCGGTGCTTATCGGTGTAGTGCAGCCCCACCTCGAACGGCTTCAGCCGTCGCAGCACGGCCGAGCCGATCCGGCCTGCCGCCACGGTCCCGACCTGCATTCCCTCCAGGTCGTAGGACCGAGACACGCAGTCCGCGATGTTCCAGCCACCGTCGACTGCCCATTGATGCGCGGGAAGGTAGCTACGCACGAGGGTGAGGATCACCATCACCACGTGCTCGGAGACGCTGATGCTGTTGGAGTAGGTGACCTCCGTGACCGTAATCCCGTGGTCGATCGCCGCCTGCAGATCGACGTGGTCCGAGCCGATTCCCGCCGTCAGCGCCAGCTTCAGCTTCGGCGCCTTGGCGATTCGCTCCGCGGTCAAATAGGCAGGCCAAAAGGGCTGTGAGATCACGACTTCCGCGTCCGGGAGCTCGCGCTCGAAGACCGAGTCGGGCCCGTCCTTGTCGGAGGTCACGATGAGTGTGTGCCCGCGGTCTTCGAGGAATTTCCGCAGACCGAGCTCGCCTGACACGCTTCCGAGCAGCTCGCCGGGGGTGAAGTCGATCGCCTCGGGAGTCGGCGCGGTCTGGCCGTCGTGGTAGCCCTCGATCTTCGGGACGTCGTCACGCGCGTATGACGGCGGATACCCGTCGACGGGATCGTCGTAGAGAACGCAGAGGATGTTCGCCATCGCCTTCCTGTCCCTCCTTTGAGTTTGCGTCTCTATTCTCACCTTTTGAGCATCGCGTGTTCAGAGAAGCGTTATCCTTGACGTCCGAGCTCGCCGCTGCGGCGGTCTCCTACTGAGTCCCCCCGACATCCACGTGCCCTCCAGTCTCGAGATCGCGCAGCAGGCGACGCTACGGCCGATCGCCGAGATCGCCGCAGACGCGGGCCTCGAGCCCGACGAGATCGAGTTCTACGGGCGCTACAAGGCGAAGGTCAACCTGTCGGCGCTCGACGAGCGCGCGGCCGGCGCGGACGGCAAGCTCGTCTGCGTCACGGCGATCACGCCGACGAGAGCGGGCGAAGGAAAGACCACCACCTCCGTCTCGCTCACGCAAGGGCTGGGCGCCGTCGGCGCGAAGCCGGTTCTCTGTCTGCGCGAGCCGTCTCTCGGACCCGTCTTCGGGATCAAGGGCGGCGCCGCCGGCGGCGGCCACACGCAGGTCGTTCCCATGGAGGACCTCAACCTTCACTTCACCGGCGACCTGCACGCGATCGGCGTGGCGAACAACCTGCTGGCGACGATCGTCGAGGCGCACATCCTGCACGGGAACCCGACCGGCATCGATCCGCTGAGCGTCACTTGGCGGCGCTGCATGGACATGAACGACCGGGCCCTTCGTGACATCGTGGTCGGGCTCGGCGGTCGAGCCAACGGCTACGTCCGCCAGAGCGGCTTCGACATCACCGCAGCATCGGAGGTGATGGGGATCGTCGCCGTCTCCCGCGACCTGGCCGACCTGCGCTCACGGCTGGGTGCAATCACAGTCGCGCAAAGCTACGAAGGCGAGCCGGTGACGGCCGATCAGCTCCGGGCCGCGGGCGCGATGACCGTGCTGTTGAAGGACGCGCTGAAGCCGAACCTCGTCCAGACGCTCGAGGGGCAACCTGCGCTCATTCACTGCGGCCCGTTCGCGAATATCGCCCACGGCAACAACTCGCTCGTCGCAGACCGCGTCGCGCTCAAGCTCGGGGAGTACGTCGTCACCGAGAGCGGCTTCGGCTCGGACATGGGCATGGAGAAGTTCCTCAACATCGTCTGCAGGGCCGGCGGGCTCAGCCCGAGCGCGATCGTGCTCGTCGCTACCGCGCGGGCGCTCAAGCACCACGGCGGGGACCCCGACGGAGGACTCGACGCGATAGAACGCGGGGCCGCGAATCTCGCGCGCCACCTCGGCATCATCTCCGGCTTCGGGCTGAAGGCGGTCGTCGCGGTCAACCGTTTCCCCGGCGATACCGACGAAGAGGTCGAGCTCGTCCGCCGCCTTGCCGTCGAGCACGGCGCCCACGCCGCCGAGGCGAACGAGGGCTTCGAGCGTGGCGGCGCAGGCGCGACGGCCCTCGCCGAAGCCGTGATCGACGCAGCCGCGCACCCGAACTCGTTCGAGCAGACGTACCCGCTCGATGCGCCCATAGCGGCCAAGGTCCAGGCGATCGCCCAGCGGGTCTACGGCGC
>WNGO01031247.1_pt1 | contig 10027 bp, 9 predicted proteins | sample 5400511 | NCBI WGS metagenome assembly WNGO01 (sample SAMN13153380, study PRJNA577476) | soil metagenome | isolation source: 20 cm soil or saprolite under Garry oak tree replicate 2 | place: USA:California | collected 2016-06-15 | reverse complement strand
CTCGATCAGCTTTACGAAAAAGCCAAGAAGGAAGGCGGCAGAATCACGCTGTATGCGCCTCTCTCGAATAGATCCATGGAGGTAATCCCGCAAGCCTTTATGAAGAAATTTCCCGGGCTGACGGTGAACCACATCGATGCCACGCCGGATGAACTGCTCGCGCGCGCGAACGCCGAGGCGCGCGGCGGCCGGATTATCGCGGACGTGCTGGGCGGATCGTTGGCTTACATCAATCAAGCCGTCGATCAAAAACTGCTCACGCCGCTGGAGCTGCCGGAAGCCGCGGCCTTCCCGGCATCCCTGAAAAGCGGTTTCTGGGTCGCGACGGACACGCAGTTTTATATCACCGGTTGGAATACCAATCTGATCAAAAAAGCCGACGAGCCCAAGAGCTTTGAGGATCTTGCCAATCCGAAGTGGAAAGATCTTATGATGGGCGAGGCGCGCGATTTTCAAATGCTGATCGGGTTCGCCAAGCGCAAATACAAAAGCGATGAAAAGGCCATCGAATTATTCAAACACATCGCCGCAAACCAGATTGAATTTCATAAGGGCCATTCTCAACTCATCGAATTTTTGGTCGCGGGGCAACGCGCCCTATGCTTCACCTGTTATTCGCACCATTTCCCGCCGCGGGTTAAAAAAGGCGCGCCCGTTCAAGCCATGTTGACCGAAGGGGTCGGCGAAGTCGGCGGTACGGTTTCCGTTCTCAGAGGCGCGCCGCACCCCAACGCCGGTTTGCTCTGGGCGCGCTGGGCGATCAGCGAAGAAGGCCAGCGAGTCTGGGCCCAAGGAGGCGAGACGCCGGCGCATCCACAAGTGGAACCTCTGGATAAGGTTCGCCCCGTGGCGAGCTACATGTTGACCAGCGACGACATTAAAGAGTTTCCGAAGTACGAAAAACTGTGGAAGGAAATTTTCCAGATACGGTGAAGTTGCTTTGTGATGAAGCCAACGCGTGTGAATGCGCCGCATGACGATAGATTCCTCGTGCGTCACTAGCAGCCGCGCCTTCGTCAAGTCCGAGCCCAAAGTCGTCGAAGATTTTCTGAACGCGTACGTCGCGGCGATTCAACTGATCAAAAAAGATCAAGGCTTCGCCGAACGCTCGCTGGCGAATTGGAGGCGGGAGAAGGACTCAACTGGCGTCGGTCAATCGATCGAATCCCACCGGCGCATTTTAAAGATTCCACCCTACGTGCCGGACAAAGGCATCGAGAACGTGGTGAACGACCTGGCTAGCCGTCGCAAGGTGCCAAAGGAATTTATCGGGAAACCGGAATTGTTTCGCGACAACGGGGCCGAACGACCGTACTTGTTAGTCAGCCACGGGAAGGCGATTGAACGGTGGTGTGGACAGCCGGCCTCTTTGCCGCATGAACAAACGACTTCAGAGCGCAAAAACCTTCTTTAAGAAGCCGATTGCCGATTGGGCTGCCTTCTCGCGAAAGCTCCGATTGCCTTCCACGGTGGCGCCGATCGCATTGCAGGATTTTTTCACCAGGGCTTGGTAGGCCTCGCCTGATACACGTTCTCCGGTGTTTCGGTCGTAGAAGGCAAAGGTGTCGATATCCATTTCCAGAGGACAACCTTCCAGCGTTTTTTGAGCGCCGCGCACGTTGGTGCGTTTTGTATCGTCCTCGTCGAACTTGTGCCGTGCACCCTCGATCACAAAGAACTCTACTGGCGTGCCCGCTTTACCGATCCGGTCCGCATAATCCCGGCACGGTCCGATGGGAGTATAGTCGTCGGCGTCCCCATGGATCCAAAGCATCGGTGCCTTGGAAAACACACCTGGTTTGACGATCAAGCGAAACGCTCCGCTGCAGCCACCGGAGTACATCGGTATATGAGCGGCAAAGCGCAGCCCATTCGGCAGTCTTTGGGCGGCGATCAGGCGCTCTACAGCGGCGCGCCACGCAGCGGTCCCGCCGCGCGAAACGCCCATGATGGCGATGCGCCCGGCATCAATGCGCGGATGTGATGCGAGCAACTTGAGGGCCGCGAAAACATCGGCGACGTCGGCAGAAAAGGGAACTTGCGACTGATCCTCGGCGGTGCTTTTCACTCCCCGCGGACCGAACGTATCGAGCGAAAATACCGCGATTCCTGCGGTGTTGAATTGCTTCGGCCAGTATTCCAGCATGGCATTGTATATGCCGCCAGAACCGTGCATCAGCACCACCGCGGGTGTTTTCTCCGTGCCGGGCGGCAGGAACAGATGACCAACGATATTTGTGCTATCCTGTTGTGCGTTGCCCTTCAGCAACTCGCCCAGAGTCTTCGGCGTCCAGCTCGCAAACGAATAGCGCCCGCTCGGTTGTCGAGCAGAGAAATTGGCGACCAAGTCCTGCCCCAGCACCGTGACCGAACTGCAGGCGACAAAAGTGATCGTCGTTAGAAGCCTGATGAAGTTCACTTCTCGCAGCATTGACGTAAATCCCTTTCAATGGTTGGCAGCTATTAAAAATGGGTTTCAGCAGAACAGAACCTGGCCGTTTTTAAATCGTCCTTATCAGTTCGAATCTACAGCGATGAGAACATCTGCGAACGATTTCCACGTGTCAAGAATCGATGCGCGGGATCACGACCAAGATTATGATCCGGTTCAGCGACGATGAGCAAATGATTCCCCAAACGCTGCCGCCGGCATCTGCTATGCTGTGCTCGAAATGCTTGGTCGGCCAGGATGTTGCCGAGATAGCGAAACATCAAGCGACCGGCGACGCTCGTCATGCCGCCCGTCTACGCTCGTCGTCTTAGCAGGATTATGTCCGTAGGAGATTTAGAAATTGATGAAAGTTGCTTGGGAACAATTCCCCGCGCCCATTAGTGGCGCGGGGATGTTAGTCGAGCTTTCTACCCGTGATTTCTCCGATCGCAAACGGCGTCAATGAGAGCGGGCTTGCCTTGCTTGACTTGCTCGATGGCGCGCTTGAGCGCGGCTTTGAGATCGTCGGCGTTTTCGAACGGGCCTTCGGAATACCAGCCCATGGATTTCGCCAAGCCGGCGAAGTCGGGATCGGGATCGTAGAGATCCATGCCGATATGCGCGCGCGCCGGGTCGGTGCCGCGGGTTTTCGCCAGGACGATCTGATGATTCCAGTCGTTGTAGTAAGCCCGGTTGTTGAACATGACGATCAACATGGGAATCTTATATTTCGCCGCGATCCAGAGCGAACCGGCATCGAACATCAAATCGCCGTCGGGCTGAAGATCGACGACAAGCCGGCCGGTTCCTTTGTTTGCCAGCGCGACGCCAAGAGATAGACCGATCTGCGTGCCGGTGCCGAGCTCACGGCCGGCGTGACAATAGGCGCGGTCGAAGTTCCAAAGCTTCTTGCCCCAACTTCCCAAGTCGCCGGTGGTGAGCACCCAGTCTTCGCCTTTGATCGCTGCTCTTGCGCCTGCTTGCTCCATTTGGCGCGGTTTTCTCTGTGGCGTTTGCCGATCTCCTCGGTGCGTTTGGCAATCTTCTCGCGCAGGCCGGAAGTTTTTGCGATGCGCTCTTTCAGGAGTTTCGTCAGTTGCGGCGCGGTGGTGACCGGATCTGCGGTCATGCGCTGCTGCGCGTAGTAGGGGCGGGCGTAGTCCATCGACCATTTGCTGATCTCGATGTCGGTGAAGCCGATATCGATCCAGGTCGCGTTCGCTTGCACTTTGCTGACGACGGTCCGAGTAGAAATGTCGCGCACGTGAGTCGGTTTCTCGAAGTCGGCGATGTCGAGCGTGAGCACGACGTCGACGCCTTCGTAGCAGCCGTCAAAATCCGAGGTGAGGTTGAGCGGATGGTCGCTCGGGAAATTGAGCCGCGAGCCGACGTCCCACACCGACGCGCCTAAAGTTTCGGCGAGCTCGACGACATGGTTCCAGCCGTGCGGGGGGCGAGCGGCGAAGTCGGCGATGATCGCGACGCGATTGGCGGCGGCGAGAGTGTCGGCGGCCTTTATTAACGCTACCGGATCGGCGGCGGGTGCCGTGGGAACGGTGACCGCGTCTGGCGGCGGCATCTCGACGTCGTGATCTAACTGCGCTTCCTGCAAGCCGGCGTCGTAAACCATGTAAATTGGCCCTTGGCGCGCGCTCATCATGACGGAATAAGCCCGCGCGAAGGCGCCAGGCACGCCGTCGACCGTGGATGGTTGATAGTCCCACTTGACGAAATTGCGGATCGCTTCGCCCTGACCGTTGGCCGTGTGAATCCAGTCAATGAATGGACGGCGCTTGGGCTCGGCCATCGGTCCGGTGGCACCGATGAGGAAGACCGGCGCGCGATCGAGATAAGCGTAGTAAACGCCCATCGGCGCATGCAGCAATCCGACGAGATTATGCACGATGGCGATCATCGGCTTGCCTTTGGCGCGGGCATAGCCGTGGGCGATTTGCACGGCGATCTTTTCGTGTTGACAGAGCAACATCGGCGGATCGTTCTCGCCATGATTGACCAGTGAGTCGTGCAAGCCGCGATAACTCGCGCCCGGATTGAGCGCGATGTATTCGAAGTCGTAGCGTTTGATCATGTCGACGATGACGTCGGACTGCCATCGTTTGTCCGATTTTTTGATGGTCTCTGCTTTTGGGGCGGGCTTTGCCATGTGAAATTCCTCCTTCAGATTTTCGACCAAGGGTAGGGGCGATTCATGAATCGCCCCTACGGATTTTACGCGTTCTCGCCGCGGCGCCAGACGACGGCGTCCACTAGCGCCGGCTTGCCGGCTTTGACCTGGGCGATGGCGCGCTTGACCGCGGCGCCGACTTTGGCGGGATCTTCGATCGGTCCTTCGGCATACCAGCCGATGCCTTTGGCGATGTGCGCGAAATCGGGCGGCGGTCCTTCGAGATCCATCCCGATATAAGCGCGCGCCGGGTCGGTGCCGCGCTGGTGCGCCATGTGAATCTGGTGCGCCCAGTCGTTGTAGTAGGCGCGGTTGTTGTACATGACGACCAACATCGGGATGCTGTACTTGACCGGCATCCAGAGGGCGCCCAAGTCGAACATCAAATCGCCGTCGGGTTGCAGATCGATCACGAGCTTGCCCGAACCTTTGTGCGCGAGCGCGACGCCGATCGACATGCCGATCTGCGTGCCGGTGCCGAGCTCGCGGCCGACGTGGCGGTAGGGCTTGTCGAAGTTCCAGACTTTGTGAACCCATTCTTTCAAGGTGTTGGCGGTGAGCACCCAGTCGTCGTCTTTGATCACCTGCCAGAGCTCATGCGCGAGCCGCGACTCGGTCATCGGCCGCTGGTTCCATTCCTCTTTGACTTGATCCTGCCATTTTTGCCATTGGCGCGCGTGTCTTTCGCCGATGGTTTTTTTGCGTTCAGCGATTTTTGTCGTGAGCGATTTGTTGCCGTCGATGCGCTTGCGACATGCCGCGGTCAGCGCTGGCAACGACAGCGCGCTGTCGCCGAGCACGCGCAGATCCCAGTTGTGGTGCTTGTTGTAGTCCGTCGCCCATTTGCTGATCTCGATATCGGCAAAGCCGACATCGATCCATTTGCAGTCCGGCGCGGTGACGACGCTGACCTCGCGCGTTTGCGTGTTCAGCTTGTGCGAGCCGCGCGTCCAGTCGACGACATCTAATGCCGCGACGACATCGACGCCTTTGAAGGCGTCGCCGTGAAAGCTCAAGCTCAGCGGATGACGGTTGGGAAAACCGAGGCGCTTGTTGATGTCGTAAACGGAGGCGCCGACGGTCTCGGCCAATTCTACCGTCGAGTCGTAACCGATGGGCATGCGCGCGGCGTACTCCGTCAGCAAGAGCGGATTTTCCGCCGCCATGAGCATGTCAGCGGCTTGCTCGACGACTGCCGGTTCCGGGGCGATGCGCGAGGGAACTTTAACCGAATATTTCGGCAGCGCCATCTCCTCTTTCATCGGGCTTTCCTGCATCGCCGAGTCGTAAACCATATAGACCGGGCCCTGCGGCTCGCTCATCATGATCGAATAAGCGCGCGCGAAGGAATCGGGCACACCATGAATACTGCCGGGCTGGTAATCCCACTTGGTAAACCCGCGCACCACGTCGCCTTGGGCGAAGGCAGTGTGAATCCAGTCAATGAACGGCCGCCGGAGCTTTTCATCCATCGGCCCGGTCGCGCCGACGATAAACACCGGAGAACGATCGATGTAGGCGTAGTAAATGCCCATCGGCGCGTGCAGCAGACCGACGACGTTGTGGACAATGGCCATCATCGGTTTGCCGCTGGCTTTGGCGTAGCCGTGGGCGATTTGCACGGCGATTTTCTCATGATTGCACAGCAACATGGGCGGCTGGTTCTCGCCGTAGTTGACCAGCGAGTCATGCAGACCGCGATAGCTCGCGCCGGGGTTCAGCGCGATATAGGGAAACTCGTATTGCTTGATCAGATCGACGATGACGTCCGATTGCCAGCGCTGCGTGGATTTTTTGATGTCGGTCTCTGCCATGCGGATGTCCTCCTTGGAAATACAGCTAGGGGAGCGCGCTCTTTGGGATTTGACTAAGCCCCTTTGGTATCTGGGAAACGATCAATCCGCAAGGGCCATTCGCTCGGCTTTGTCGAGGAAATTTGCTTCGCCTGAGCACCTTACAGTCCCAGATATGCCTGCCGCACGCGCGGATCGTCGAGTAATTCATCGTCGGCGCGAGACCGAGAGAGGGCTCATCGAACATGATCAGTTCGGGAAAGCTCATGAGGCAGCGGCCGATGGCGACCATTTGCTGCTCGCCGCCGGACAGTGTGCCGGCAAGCTGCTTTTTGCGCTCGGCGAGTTGCGGGAAAAGTGCGAATACTTCGGCGAACATTTGCTTCATCATGATCCGGGCTCGCGGTAACATGGCGCCCATCTCGAGATTCTCCGTGACAGTGAGATTCGGAAAAAGCTGACGGCCTTCGGCGACGTGGCCGATGCCTAAATTGCAGATTTGATGCGAATCGAGGCCAGTAATGTCACTACCGGCGAAAACAATTTTGCCTGCGCGCAGCTGCTCCATGCCGGCGATCGAGCGGATGAGCGAGGATTTGCCGGCGCCGTTGGCGCCGACGATGGTGACGATCTGACCTTTGGCAATTTCGAGGGAGACCTCTGCCAGAGCTTGCGCGTCACCGTAAAACAGGTCGACGTCTTTGATTTCGAGCAGCGCGCTCATAACTCTAAATCTTCGCCAAGATAACACCGGAGCACCGCCGGCTCGCGCACAACTTGTTCGGGCGAACCCTGGGAAATGACTTCGCCGTGATGCAACACGATGATCTTGCGCGCGAGTGCCATCACCGCGCGCATGACATGCTCGATCAGAAGAACCGTGATGCCTTCACGCTGGTTGATCTCGCGCAGCAGTGTCACCAATCGGCCATATTCGCTAGGTCGCAAACCGGCCATCACCTCATCGAGGAGCAAAAGCTTGGGACGGGTAGCCAGAGCGCGCGCGACTTCGAGGAGCTTGCGATCCGGCAGAGTGAGCGCCGCCGCGGGCAGGTCGCGCTTGGCGCCGAGGCCGAGGTTGTCGAGTATCACGACGCTCGATCGACGCGCGTCGTTGACGCCAGAACAGTTTTGAAGCGCGCCGACAATCACATTGTCGAGCACCGAAAGCCCGCTGAAGGGTTTGACGATTTGAAAGGTGCGCCCGATCCCCAGAGCGCAAATCTGGTGCGGGCGTAGTCCGTCGATCCGCTCGCCAGCAAAAACGATCGCCCCGCTTTCGGCCGCCTGGGCGCCAGCGATGACGTTGAACAACGTCGTCTTGCCCGCGCCGTTGGGACCGATCAGGGCGTCGATGGAGTTGGGCTCGACCTCAAAGGAGACATTTGCGACCGCTCTCAGGCCGCGAAATGACTTGCTGACCCGTTGAACGTTGAGGAGCGCGGTCATCGGGTGAGTTTGAGCTTTCGCGCCACTGCGGGCCAAATGCCTTGTGGCAATAACACGACAGCGGCCAAAAGCGCGATGCCGTAAATTAACTGCTTCACGCCCGGGATTTCCCAGCCGAGCGCCGCGACGATCTCAGTCGTGCCGTCGGCCAGCAACGTTAACAGCGCTGCACCGACGATGGGTCCGAAAAGAGTGCCGATGCCGCCGATGATCGGGCCGAGGATAATTTCGATGGAGCGGCTGATGTGAAAAATCTGTTCGGGAAAGAGGTTGCTGTAATAGAAGGCTGAGAACACGCCGGCCAGAGACGTCATGGCCGAACTGATCACGGCGGCAAGCATCTTCCAGCGGAAAATATTGACGCCGAGGGCCTCTGCGGCGTCTTGGTCTTCCCGGATCGCCTGCCAGTAATAGCCGGCGCGACTGCGCAGCAGCGCCGCACTCAGAGCAAAGGCGATTACAGCCAAGGCGAGAATCACGTAATAAAACATCGCCGGCGGGCCGCGCAGGTTGAGCAGATCAATCCGGTCCCGCTGGGCGACTTTGAGAAACATGCCGCCTGAGCCTCCAAACCAAGCTAAATGATCGAAGCCGATGCGCGTAAACTCGGCGCAGGCGATGGTTAGCAGGGTAAAATAGACGCCGGAGATGCGGTAGCGAAACGCAAGAGCGCTGATCGATATGGCGAGCAACACACAGAGCGCGATCGAAAGCCAGACGCTCGCCCACGGCCCGATGCCGAAATGAAAAAAGAGCGCGGCGGCGCTATAGGCGCCGACGCCTAGAAAGAGCGCATGACCGAGCGAAAGCTGGCCGGCGAAACCCATCATGATGTTCCAGGCTTGACCCGTGTAGGCAAAGAACAAAAACAAGGTCGCAACCGACAAACCATAATTGCCGGCCACGGCAGGGAGAAAAAGTAATGCGGCAGCGAAAGTAAAGAGCAGGAAAACGGCGCGCCGGTTCACAACTTGTCGCCTAGCAGACCGCGCGGTCGGAAGATCAAGATTAGAATCATCAGGGCGAAACTGATCATGCTCTTGGCCGACGGCGTCATGAATAACCCGGCAAACGCTTCCGACACTCCGATCAAGACGCCTCCGAGAAGCGCGCCATTCATCGAGCCGAGGCCGCCGACGATCACGATGACGAACGCAAGAAGCGTGTACGCCGGGCCGGCGCTTGGGGTCAAATCGACGAGCAGGATCATCATGCAACCGGCGACGGCCACGCATGCCGCGCCGAGCCCAAAGGCAAGCGCGTAGAGCCGCTTGACGTTGAGGCCGACGATTCTGGCGCCGAGCCAGTTGTCGGCGCAGGCGCGGATCGCCGTGCCCGCGCGGGTAAAGCGGAAAAACGCGAACAACGCCGCAGCAGCGCTGCAAGCGACCGCGGCGGCGTAAAATTTTCCCCGGTCGACAAGCAGCGGGCCGAGCTCGATGGGATCGAGTAAATAATCCAAGTTGACGGCGCGCGCGTCGGGGCCGAAGATGATGAGCAGACTATTGGTCATGATGATGCCGATGGCTAAGAGCAGCAAAAACTGCGCGTGCTCCGGGCGGGTGACAAAGGGCTGAATCACGATCGATTGCAGCGCGTAGCCGAATACGAAAAAAACCAGGGCTACGGGGAGTGCGGCGAGAAACGGACTGATGTTCAGCGTCGAGAACAGGAGGACGGCAGCGTACATGGCAAGCGCCATCATCTCGCCATGGGCGAAATTGATCACCCGCGCGACGCCGAAGATCACCGCGAGGCCGAGTGCCATGAGCCCGTAAACGAGGCCGGTCATGAGCCCGGCGACGATGACGTTGGCGAGGGTCGCAAAATCAAAGGGCATGTTTGATCGGCGAGTTAAAGCATGCGGCGAATTGCTTCATCAGAGCTTCGCGTCGGAATCGTCATTCTGAACGAAGTGAAGAACCTCGTCTGCACAATCACGGAAAAGTCGAGATGCTTCGCTCCGCCAGACTGTGTGAAAACTCTTTGGAGCCCTTCGACAAAGTTCAGGGCGAACGGATAAATAACTGAATTTAGTGATTGTCTTCCGTTCGTGGTGAGCCCAGTCGAACCATGAACGGAGTTTTCACACAGTCTGCCGCTCAGCATGACACGAGTGGGAGTCCGCATCGTTACGCACAATCGCTCGCAAAAGAAGTGGTTTCTCGG
>WNGO01005344.1_pt1 | contig 10027 bp, 6 predicted proteins | sample 5400511 | NCBI WGS metagenome assembly WNGO01 (sample SAMN13153380, study PRJNA577476) | soil metagenome | isolation source: 20 cm soil or saprolite under Garry oak tree replicate 2 | place: USA:California | collected 2016-06-15 | reverse complement strand
GGCGCTAAAGCCGCCGTTGATCGAGGCCGCCGGATTTTCCGACATGTTCCACGGCACGGTGTAGGCGATGTGCTCGAACGGTTTTTCGGGGTCGTTGATCGGCGCCGCCAGCTCGGCGGCGAAATTCACCACCGGCGAGACCGGCGAAATCACGTAGTCCAGATCGCAGAAGCGTTTTGCCGCTGCTGCGCGGATCGCCATGGTGGCGTTGAAGCCCCTGATCACATCGACGCCTGACAGCTTCGCGCCGGCCTCCGCCCATTTGAGGATATAGGGCAGCGCCTTGGTGCGCTCGGCCGGAGTCAGCCTGGAAAGATCGTCCCACATGCGGGCGCGCCAGAAATTATCGAGCCCGTCGAGCATCTCGCGTGTCAGCACGCCATCGACTTCGGTGACAACGGCGCCGGCGGATTCGAACGCCTTCGCGGCCTTCACGGCGACATCACGCACGTCTTTCTCGAGCGCCTGGCCAACGCCGAGATCGAGCATCAGGCCGATGCGCAATTTGCGTATGGATTTGTCGAGCGCTTTCCAGTTGATGTCATTCGGCGGCAGGCTCATGCCGTCGCGGCGATCGGGCCGCGACAGCACACTCATCATCAATGCGGCGTCATCGACCGTGCGGGTCATCGGTCCGGCGACGCGGCCGACATAGGGAGGGTCGACGGGAATCCGCCCGAGGCTCGGCTTCAGCGCGACGAGGCCGCACCAGCAGGCGGGCAGCCGTACCGAGCCGCCGATGTCGGTGCCGAGATGTAAGGGGCCGTAACCGGCGGCGGCGGCAGCGCCGGCGCCGGCGCTGGAACCGCCGGGGTTTTTGCTGAGGTCCCAGGGATTGCGGGTGAGGGGATGGAAGCTCGAGAGGCCGGACGACAGCATGCCGTAATCCGGCATCGTGGTCTTTGAAAAGATCACCGCACCTGCTTCGCGCAAGCGCGCCGCCGGTGGGGCATCGACCGCTGATGGCACCAGCGTGGCGGTGGCGGCGCCGAGCGGCACCGGCACGCCCTTGGTGGCGATATTGTCCTTGATGGTCACGGGGACGCCGTCGAGCAGACCTGTCGGCTCACCCTGTTGCCAGCGCTCGGTCGATGCCTTGGCGGTGGCGCGCGCGCCGTCCGGATCGAAAGCGTACAGCGCCTTGATGTGCGGTTCCCACACCGCGATGTGCGCGATCACGTCCTCCAGTACCTCGGACGGTGAAAATTGCCTGGCCCGAAAGCCTGCGATCAGGTCGACGGCGCTGAGATCGTGCAGCGACGTGACAGCTTCATCCGATGCCGGTTCACGCATGGGCGCTTACCGGCAAGCGGGTTTCAATGATGCGCGCGAACATGCTGGCTCCAATGGGGAGAATCTTGTCGTCGAGCACGTAACCGGGATTGTGCACCGGCACCGATCCTTCGTGGCCCACCCAGAAATAGGCGCCGGGTATCGCCTGCATCATGTCGGCGAAATCCTCGCTGCCCATCTTCGGCTGCGACCTTAAGAGGACGTTCGCAGGGTCGACCACCGTGCGCGCCACTTCCGCAACGACCTGGGATTGCTCTTCCTGGTTTACCAGCACGCTGAAAGTGTCGCGGATGTCGGCAATGATCTCGACCTGGAAGGCGCTGGCGATGCCGGCGCAGATCGCGCGCATCCGCTGGCGGATCAGCGCCGACGTTGCGGCTGACAATGGTCTGCAGCGCCTGCCCGAGCGTCATCGCGATCACAACCGCATCCTTCGAGCGCTCCGGCATCGCGCCATGCGCGCCATAGCCGTTGATGGTGATGTCGAAGAAGTCGGCGCCCGCCATGGCGGGCCCAGGCAGAATCGCAATCTCGCCATGGTTCAGATCGGGCGCGTTGTGCAGCCCATAGACTTCATCGCAGGGAAATTTCTCGAACAGGCCGTCCTTGATCATGGCGCGGGCGCCGCCGAGGCCTTCTTCGGCCGGCTGAAAGATGAAATGCACGGTGCCGTCGAAATTTCGCGTCTCCGCGAGATAGCGCGCGGTGCCGAGCAGCATGGTGGTATGGCCGTCATGGCCGCAGCCGTGGAAGCGGCCGGGAATGGTCGAGCGCCATTTCAGGTTGGTATTCTCTTCCATCGGCAGCGCGTCCATGTCGGCACGCAGGCCAATGCGTTTGCCGCCGCTGCCTTTGCCCTTGAGCACGCCGACCACGCCGGTGCCGCCGAGGCCGCGATGCACCTCGATGCCCCATTGGGTCAGCTTGTCGGCCACGATGCCGGATGTCCTGACTTCCTCGAAGCCGATTTCGGGATGGGCGTGCAGGTCTCTGCGGATCGCGGTGAGTTCCTCGGCATAGCCTTCGATGCGGTCGATGTTGGGCATGTCTGTTATCCGGTTGCAGAAGATGTTGCAGAAGACCTTGAACGTGATTTGGTTTCGGGAGCGAAGGCGGGACCGTTCGGCTTGATGCGAATGCCCGGACGCAACCGCGTCCACGGCAATGCGGCAGTGTCGGCGGGCATCGCGCCGGGAGCAGCGCAGATGATCAGCTTTTCGGCGATCGGTTCGAAATCGGCGCGGAAATGCACCGAGCTTTTATTGACCAGGATGGATTGCTCGGTCGGCTCGATGCCGACATAGCGGAACATCGCCTGATCCGCGAGCTGCGCCTTGCGTGACCCGACGACCACGCGGACGCCGCCGATGCGCAAGGCTGCCGACGGGCCGAGATTCATCCTGCTGCCCCCGAAATAGGGTCCGGGCGCGATGAACTGGCCGTCGGAAAGTTGCTCGACGACAAATGTTGCCTCGAACGGCGCGTCGCCGGGAATTCCGGACTTGCCGCCGAGCGCGAGCCTGATGGTCGCGCCTTGTCCCGCCGCGTGAACGGCTTTCGCGGACTCCGGATCGACGATCACGCCAATCGCGGCCTTGGTGGCGCCGTTTCGGACCAGCGCGCGCAGCATGCCTGTGGTGTCGGAATCGCCGCCGGCGCCGGGATTGTCCTGCGTATCGGCAATCACGATCGGCTTGCTCGCGCGCGTTGCCAGCTCCATCGCGTGGCGCACCCCCTCGTCGGGCGTGTAAATGCGGCCGTCGAAATCGTTTTCGTGGCTCTCGATCAACGCGGCGATGTTGTCCGCGGCGGCGTCGGCGTCGGCTTGCGTCTTGCCATAGGCGAATACGGTCGCACCGCAATCGGGGAAATCCGCCGCCGGAAAGCCCGGCGCGAACGACAGCGTCGGCACCGCGTCGCTCTCCAGCGCCGCAAGCTTCTGGTAGATGCCCTTGGTCGGCTGGTCGTTGGTGCATTGCCAACTGATCGGAATCAGAAACGGCAATTGCCGGAACGCTTTCGCAAGGCGCTGCCTCTTGCGCAGCAGCAATGCGAGATGTTTCGCGGCGGCGCGACCGGTGTCGGCCATGTCGATATGCGGATAGGTGCGATAGGCAATCAGCGCGTCGGCATGCTCCACCATCTCAGGCGTGACGTTGGCGTGCAGGTCGAGGCTGACCACCAGCGGCAACTCCTTGCCGATCACCTGGCGAACGCGGGCAAGGATTTCTCCTTCGCCGTCGTCGATATGTTCTGCGACCATCGCGCCATGCAGATCGAGATAGACGCCGTCGATGGCGCCGGCGGCTTTGATGCCATCGACGATGGCCTTGGCGACGCGCTCATAGGCATCCTTCGTGACGTGCGCCGATGGGCTTGCGGCGCACCAGATGGTCGGCACCAACTCCCAGCCTTCCGTTTCCGCCGCCGGCACAAAGCCGGCCATGCCGACATTGACGTTGCGCATTTTCTCGAGCAGCTTCGCGCCTTGCAACATCGGCGGCCATCCGCCGCCCTGCACGAACGCGTCATAAACCGCCTTCGTTGGCGCGAAGGTGTTGGTCTCGTGCAGGAAGCCGCCAACGGCGATACGGGTCATCAATTCTGTCTCAGTCAATTGTTCGTGGGCGCGACGTTAGACTCGTCGTTGCGAGAAGCGCAAGCGACGAAGCCAATCCAGCGCTGCATGGCTTCGCGCTATTTCTGGATTGCTTTATGACGTCGCGGCGGCGGCCAGCGCAACCGGCCGGAAGTTCGCAAAATCCCATCCCCGGCCGGGGGCGGCGTCCAGCAGCTGCCGTGTATAGGCCTGTTGCGGATTTGTCAGGACTTGCGCCGCCGGGCCCTGTTCGACGATACGGCCATGCTGCATCACAGCGACATCGTCGCAGATTTGCGCCGCGACGCGCAGATCGTGGGTGATGAACAACAGCGCGATGCCGAGCCGGGTCTGGATTTCGTCGAGCAGTTCCAGCACCTGCGCCTGCACGGAGACATCGAGCGCCGAAACCGCTTCGTCCGCCACCAGCACGTCGGGATCGAGCGCCAGTGCGCGGGCAATGGCGATGCGCTGGCGCTGGCCGCCCGAGAACTGGTGCGGATAGCGCGAGACGGCATCGACAGGCAGATCGACCAGTTCGAGCAGATCGCGCGCCTTCGCCAGCGCGTCGTCATGCGACATGCCGTAATTGATCGGACCTTCGGCGATGCTCTCGCCGACGGTGATGCGCGGATTGAGCGAGCGATAAGGGTCCTGGAAAATGATCTGGATGCGCTTGCGGTGCGGCTGCAGCAGCCGGCGCGACAGTTCGGAGATTTCGCGGCCGACCAGGCGAATGCCTCCCGATGTCGGATCGATCAGCCGGACGATGCAGCGCGCCACCGTCGATTTGCCGGAGCCGCTTTCGCCAACGATGCCAAGCGTTCGGCCCTTGCGCAGGATCAGCGTCACATCCTGGGCCGCCGCCACTTCACGGACGCCGCCGAAGAAGGAGCGCTCGCGGTAGACCTTGCCGAGTTCGTTGGCTTCCAGCACCACCGGTTCTGACGACGCTTCGCGCGCTGCCCGCGGTATCAGGCTCGGTACCGCCGAGAGCAGGTTGCGCGTGTACTCCATGGTTGGCGTGCGCAGGATGCTGTCGAGCGCCCCGGTCTCGACCAGCCGTCCGTGACGCATCACCGCGACGCGGTCGGCGATCTCTGCGACCACGCCCATGTCATGGGTGATGAACAGCACCGCGGTACCGTGATCCCTTTGCAGGTCGCGGATCAGGGTGAGTATTTGCTTCTGGGTGGTGACGTCGAGCGCCGTGGTCGGCTCATCGGCGATCAGCAATTTCGGTTCCAGCACCAGCGCCATCGCGATCATGATACGCTGGCGTTGGCCGCCCGACAGCCGATGCGGGTAGGACGCAAAAATGCGTTCGACCTCGGGCAGCCGCACCTGTTCCATCATGGCCAGGATGCGCTTGCGCCGCGCGCGCCCGTCGAGATCGGTGTGGACGCGCAGCACCTCGTCGATCTGGCGGCCGACCGGGACCACCGGATTGAGCGCGGTCATCGGCTCCTGAAAAATCATCGCCATGGTGGTGGCGCGCAACTGCCGCAGCCGCCGGTCGCTGGCGGTGAGAAGTTCCTCGCCAACCAGCTTGATGCTGCCGCCGGAGGGCACCAGCGAGCCCTTTTGCAACAACCCCATCACCGTCAGCGAGGTAACGGATTTTCCCGATCCGCTTTCACCGACCAGGCAGAGGGTTTCGCCCTCGCGTACCTGCAAGGAGACGCCGTCGATGATGCGGGTGCCCTGCGGTTTCCTGCCGAGGCCGACCACGAGGTTGTCGATGTCCAGAACGATGTTTGTCATCTCATCGCCCTCCGCCGTCATTGCGAGCGAAGCGAAAAGGCAATTGGATTCGGTCATTCCGGGATGGTGCGTTAGCACCAGACCCGGAATCTCGAGATTCCGGGTTCGATGCTTCGCATCGCCCCGGAATGACGGAGCCTGGACTTGCAGCGCTCACTTGCCGCCCTCCCGCTGCTTCATGCGGGGATCGAGCGCGTCGCGCGCGGCGTCGCCGATCAAGTTGACGCTGAGGATCGCGATCGACAGCAGCAATCCCGGCCAGAAGATCAGCGACGGCTTGATTTGAAAATAGGCGCGGCCCTCGGCCATGATGTTGCCCCAGGTCGGCGTCTCCGGGCTGATGCCGGCCCCCAGGAACGACAGGATCGCCTCGGTCAGAATAGCGGACGCGCAAACATAGGTGCCTTGCACGATCAAGGGCGCGATCGTGTTGGGCATCAAATGCCGCCACATGATCTTGGGCAGGCTGGAACCGACGGAGATCGCGGCTTCGACATAAGGCTCCTCGCGCGCTGACAGCACCACGGAACGCACCAGCCGCGCGACGCGCGGAATCTCCGGGATGGTGATGGCGACGAGCACCGTCGTCAGGCTGGCGCCGGACAGCGAGACCACGGCAATGGCGAGCAGGATGCTCGGGATCGCCATCAACCCATCCATGACGCGCATCATCACCGCGTCGACCCATTTGAAAAAGCCGGAGACGAGGCCGATCGCGAGGCCGATGCCGATGCTGACGACGGCAGCGCCAAGTCCGATCAGGAGCGAGATCCGTCCGCCGTAGAGAATCCGCGACAACACGTCGCGGCCATAGCCGTCGGTGCCCAACAGGAACTGCGCGCTCGCGGGCTTCAGCCGCTGTGCGGGAGCAAGCAGCAGCGGATCGTGCGGCGAAAGCCAGGGCGCCAGGATCGCGGAGGCGATCACCAGCGCAAGGCAGATGGTGGCCGCGGCGATGATCGGCGTCGCCGTGAGAAATCCGAGCCCCGGCCGGAACGGCGTGGTGATCGGGATCGACGGCTGTGGGACGGTTTCAATTGCCATCAATACCTAATCCTGGGATCGAGCAGAGTGTAGGCGACGTCGATCAGAAGATTGACCGTGACATAGACGCCGGACGTCAGAAGGATCATCGCCTGGATGACCGGATAGTCGCGCGCCAGCACCGCATCGACGGTGAGACGTCCGACGCCGGGCAGGTTGAACACGCTTTCGGTGACGACCACGCCCGAGATCAATAGCGCAAAACCGGTCCCGATCACGGTGATGACAGGCACGGCGGCGTTGCGCAGCGCGTGGCGCAGCAGCACTCCGCTCTCGTTGATACCCTTGGCGCGCGCGGTGCGCACATAATCCTCGCCGAGCACATCCAGCATCGCCGCCCGGGTCATGCGCGCGATCAGCGCGACATAGATGAAGGACAGCGTGCAGGTCGGCAGAACGATGCGTTCGAAAAATGGGCCGAAGCCCGCGGTGATGCTGCGGAATCCCTGCACCGGCACCCAGCGCAACTCGATGGCGAAGATCTGGATCAGCATATAGCCGATCACGAATACCGGAACCGAGAAGCCGACCACCGACAAGCCCATCACGAAGCGGTCGATCCAGGTGCCGTGCTTCCACGCCGCGATCACGCCGAGCGGCACCGCGACAACGATGGCGAGGATGATGGTCGACACCGCGATGCTGATGGAAGGCTCGACGCGCTGGCTGATCATTTTCAGCACCGGCACGTTCGAGATCAGCGACACGCCGAGATCGCCATGCAGCAGCTTGCCGATCCAGGTGAAGAATTGGGCATAGAGCGGCTCGTTCAATCCGAGCGAGGTGCGAATGCGCTCAAGCTGCTCGGGGCTGGCATTATCGCCGGCCAGAATGGCGGCGGGATCGCCCGGGGTCAGCCGCAGCAGCAAAAAAACGAACAGCGCCACCACGCCCATTACGGGAATGGCGGCGAGGATGCGCCGAAGCAGATATCCGAGCATCGTTATCCCTTGTCCTGTGCCGTCCTTGCGGGTTCCGAAGCAGCAAATACTATGCCATTGCCAATATCTTGGGCCGCCGCGAACGATCCGTCAAAGCTTCTGCGCCGGGTAACTTCGTCATGCCGGGACAAGCCCGGCCGTGACGGAAAACGGATTTTTCACGTACCTAATCCAGCGTTGCCAGCAATCCGGCCATCAGGCGCCCGCGCTCGGCGAGACTGTCGACTTCGATATGTTCGTTCAGCGTATGCGCGTCAGCGCCGCGAACGCCGAGGCCATCGAGGGTCGGGATTGCCATCGCGCCGGTAAAATTGCCGTCGGAGCCGCCGCCGGCGCTGCCGTGCGGCAGCTCGATGCCCATTTGTTTTGCCACACCGCGCGCCTTTTCATAAAGCGCCATGGTTCCCGCGTCGGGCTCCCATACCGGCCGCGTCACGCCGCGCGTCACTTTGAACGTAACATCGTTGGCGGTTCCTGACAGCGCCAGCATCCGCTCGACGCCGCGGTTGAGATCATCCTGGCGCTTTGCCATGCTCAGCGCTTCGCCGCTGCAGGTGGTGGCGACGCAATTGACCCACTGGCCGCCATGCACGATGCCGACACTGAAGGTGCAATCCTCCGTCGTCATGCCGTCGATGGCGATGATCTGGCGCGCCATTTCGCGTATGGCGGAACGGCCCGACGACAGCATGGCGCCGGCGTGGCTCGGTTTGCCCGTCGCTTCAAGGTTAAACCGCGCGATCGCATAACGCCCGGTAACGACGCCGTTGTTCGGCCGGCCCGGCTCCGGCACCAGCACATATTTGTTGCGCGCTGCCTCGGCCTCGATGATGTCACGCGTTGACGGCGTGCCGACTTCCTCGTCCGGCGTGAACAGCACCGTGATCGGCAGCGGCGTCGTGAACGAGGCGCGCGCCAATTGCCGGATCGCTTCCAGCGTGAGGTAATTGCCGCCCTTCATGTCGAAGATGCCGGGGCCGAAACATTTGTTGCCTTCGCGGCGCCAGGCCAGTTTTTCCAGTGTACCGACGGGATGCACGGTATCGAGATGCCCGGCGATCAGAACCCCGGGCTCGCCTTGTTTGGGATGCGGAAAGCGCGCGCGAACGCAGCCGCCAAAACCCTGCCGGCCGGCGATGCGCTCGATCGACGCACCCATGATCGCCATCTCGCGCGCGGCGATGTCGAGCATGCGCTCGACAGCACCTGCATCCCAGGTCGGGCTTTCGCATTCCACCCAGCCGCGCAAGCCCAGCAGCATGGCCTCGGAATCAAACGGAAGGTTGGCGGGGTTCATGGGATTCTCTTGAGCTTCGGAGGGGATGTTTCATTGGCGCAGATCGATCGACGAATGGATACGAGGATGTTCGGAAGGTAATTTGTAAAGTGAAACATGCGCGCGTAGCCAGCCCGTAGGCGACCCCCCGGTCATGCGCCAAAAGCCGATTGACGCGCAAGGCGCTTGGTGCAAGTCTCAAATACCCAAGATTTACAGCGTGTTAGTGCGCCTAAATAACGCGCCGCATGCATAACAAATCATCGGATTTTGACCAGTTTCACGTCAGGAGAGATCGAATGTTCCATATCTCGCGTTGGAGACGTCCCACGATAGCGTCGAGCGTCGCGCTGGCGGTGCTCGCGCTTGCCGCTACGTTGACCTCGCAGGCGATAGCCGCGGGCAAGACCATCACCGCGGTGATGCATTCCGATCTGCGCATCATCGATCCTGGTTTCACCACCGCCTACATCACGCGCGATCACGGCTACATGGTCTATGACACGCTGCTGGCAACGGATTCCACCTTCAAGATCCAGCCGCAGATGGCGGACTGGAAAATCTCCGACGACAAGTTGACCTACACCTTTACGCTGCGCGACGGCCTGAAGTGGCATGACGGCGCGCCGGTCACGGCGGAGGATTGCGCGGCGTCGCTGAAGCGCTGGGCCAAGAGCGACAATATGGGCCAGAAGCTGATGGATTTCACCGCCAGCATCGAAGCCACCGACGCCAAGACCATCACGTTGAAACTGAAAGAACCCTACGGCCTGGTGCTGGAATCGATCGGAAAACCGTCGTCGTATGTGCCGTTCATGATGCCAAAGCGAATGGCGGAAACGCCGGCGGGCCAGCAGATGAAGGAACAGATCGGATCCGGTCCCTTCAAGTTCGTGGCTGCGGAATTCCAGCCCGGCGTCAAGGCGGTCTATGAGAAGAACACCGACTATGTACCGCGCAAGGAGCCGGCAAGCTGGACCTCCGGCGGCAAGGTGGTGAAGGTCGATCGTGTCGAGTGGATCACGATGGCGGACGCGCAAACCGCGGTGAACGCGCTGCAATCCGGCGATATCGACTTCATGGAAAACCCGTCGTTCGATATTTTGCCGG
>WNGO01004734.1_pt1 | contig 10030 bp, 10 predicted proteins | sample 5400511 | NCBI WGS metagenome assembly WNGO01 (sample SAMN13153380, study PRJNA577476) | soil metagenome | isolation source: 20 cm soil or saprolite under Garry oak tree replicate 2 | place: USA:California | collected 2016-06-15 | reverse complement strand
TGTAGACCGCGCGGGAGGTGCCGCGGATGGCATCAATCGCTTCGACGCCAAACGTCACCTCGACATCGTTGAAACCGTGTGCCTGGTAAGTTTCCATGATCTTTTCCCGGCCCTTCTCCAAATCTTCTTCTCGCAACGGGGTATTTAATTTCACTCCGAGGTTCTTGCGCAGTTTTTTCGGGCTGATCCGCGTCGCGCCATCGATTTGAATTTCATTCAGCATCGTGCGCGTCTGCACCGCCACGATCACTTTCACTCCATCGCCTTCCGGTTGACCGAAAATGCGCACGTTCTGGACCTGCCCGGTATTATAAATGGCGCGGATGTCTTCCTCGGCCACAGTATCCGAGTAGGGCAATCCAATCTTGGTTCGCATCTGAGCCAGTATTCGCGAGCGACTGATCGTGGCCGGTCCAGTGTACTGGACATCGATCGACCGAACGATCGGCGGACCCTGACGCGCGACATCCGGCGGCGCTTGCGCCCGCGCGATCAATGCGATTGTGGCCGCGAAAAAGACGGAAAAGGAAATCCGTCCCCAACGGCGCGCGGCTCGTACCCGGCTTCGCGAATGAGTGATTCGATTTGCCTCGCATCCAGGCGAAATGTCGTCCCCGCGCTGCTGACCACATTTTCTTCCATCATCACGCTCCCGAAATCGTTGGCCCCAAATTTCAGCGCCACCTGCCCAATCCCCGGTCCCTGCGTCACCCACGAGCTTTGAATGTTTTCGATATTGTCCAAAAAAATCCGGGCCAGCGCCTGCGTCCGCAAATATTCCGCCACGCTCGTCTTCTGCTTCACTTTCAACACCGTGTTCTCCGGCTGAAAGGTCCAGCATATGAAGGCGGTAAACCCGCCGCTCGCCTCCTGCTGATCGCGAATGCGCTGCAAATGTTCGATCCGTTCCGCAATCGTTTCGACGTGACCAAACATCATCGTCGCGCTCGATTTCAATCCCAATTCATGCGCAACCTGCATCACTTCGAGCCACTCATCGCTCTTGATTTTGAGCGGCGAAATCTTCTGGCGCACGCGGTCGACCAGAATTTCACCGCCGCCGCCCGGGATCGAGCCGAGGCCGGCTTCTTTGAATTTCGCGATCACTTCACGCAACGGCATTCCAAAAACTTCCGCGAAATGCTGGAACTCTGGTGGACTAAATCCCTAAATCCGTGAATGTTGATGTGCGGATATTTCTCGCGGATGTGCCGCAGCAAGTTGATGTACCATTCAAAGCCGAGCTTCGGATGATGTCCGCCTTGCATCAGGATTTGAACACCGCCGACGGCGGAAAGTTCGTCCAGCTTTTGATCGAGCTGTTCTAATGAGATGACGTAATGATCGTCATCTTTCTCGGTGCGATAAAACGCGCAGAACTTGCAATAAACGTTGCAGACGTTGGTGTAATTGATGTTGCGATCAACGATGTAAGTCACGATTTCATTTCCGTCGCCGTTGTAGGACGAACGCTTCGCTTGTCGTCGCCGTTGATCGGCCAGCGCGCCAAGCTCCTCCAGCGGCCATTCATATAATAAGAGTGCCTCTTCCGCCGTGATCCGTTCGCCGGCGAGGATTTTTTCGGTCAGGGCATCGTTATTAATCGAAACCATCGCCCAACTTTACACCAGCGATTTCATTTCCGCGCAAGCTTTCCGTCGGTTAAAGCTCCGCGTTTGCTGTAGCAGCGGTCTATCACCGCCGAGTCCGGATCGCGAATAAACTCCTGCGTTCCTGCTCTTCCTGGACATAATTCCGCTCATGCGTGCGATGGTTTTGGATGCGCCGAAGAAATTGCTGCAATTGCGCGATATTGCCAAGCCGCGACCGAACGCCGGACAATTGCTGGTTCGCGTTTCCGCCTGCGCCGTTTGCCGGACTGATCTCCATATCGTCGATGGCGAATTGCCCGAACCAAAATTGCCGCTAATTCCCGGCCACGAAATTGTTGGCCGGGTCGAGAAGATTGGCCGCGCGGTGAAAACATTTCGCGCGGGCGATCGCGTCGGCATTCCTTGGTTGGGTTGGACTTGCGGCCGATGCAAATTTTGCCGGTCCGGTCGGGAGAATCTTTGCGATCGTGCGAGATTCACCGGCTACAATATCGACGGGGGTTACGCGGAATTCGCCGTTGCCGACACCCGCTTTTGTTTTCATCTTCCCAAGCAATTCGACAATGTCGCGGCCGCGCCGTTGTTGTGTGCGGGCTTGATTGGGTTTCGCGCTTTGCGCAAATGTGGCGATCCCAAACGGCTCGGCCTTTACGGATTTGGCGCCGCCGCCCATATCATCGCGCAGGTCGCAGTTTTTGAAGGACGTGAAGTTTTCGCCTTCACCCGCGCCGGCGATTTCGAGACCCAGAAATTTGCGCAACGTCTCGGTGCTACCTGGGCTGGCGGATCTGACGAGGCGCCGCCCGAAAAATTGGATGCCGCCATCATCTTCGCGCCTGTCGGCGCACTCATGCCGATCGCATTGCGTCATCTCGATAAAGGCGGTGTCGTAGTTTCCGCTGGAATTCACATGAGCGACATCCCGAGCTTCCCATATCGCGATCTGTGGGGTGAACGGGCAATTTGTTCGGTCGCAAATCTGACCCGACGTGATGGCGCGGAGTTTTTGAAAATTGCGCCGCGTGTCCCAATACGGACTGAAACAGAAACATTTCCGCTGGCAGAGGCAAACGAAGCTCTGACGCGATTGCGCGCCGGCCGGCTCACCGGGGCGGCCGTTTTGGTGATGGATACCTGATCGCATGCGAAATCGTGCAGCCGTCATCGGTGCCGGTGTTTCCGGGCTGACCTGCGGCGTTGTTTTCGCGGAACGCAAATGGGACGTGACAATTTTCGCGGACGAAACCGGCCAAAAAACAACTTCGGGCGCGGCCGCGGCAGTTTGGTTTCCGTACGACGCCGAGCCGGCCGACAAAGTCATTCCCTGGTCGCTAATCACTTATGAACGACTGCGCGAGCTCGCGCGCGATTCGCGAAGCGGCGTCTCGATGCTCGAAATCTGGCAATTCACCCGCGTCGGCCAGATCCCAATTCCCGATTGGGCTAAAAATCTGGGAGCCCGTCCCATTTCTGTCATCCCGAGCGAAGTCGAGGGATCTCTAAGAATTCCCGCTTTGCCCTCCATTTTTTCCCACGGCTACGCCCTCAACGTCCCCCTGATCGACACCACGATCTACCTCGATTACCTGGCCAACCGGTTCCACAACGCCGGCGGCACAATTGAGTCGGCTCATATTAATAAGGTGGAGGAAATTCCGCGCGATTTTGATGTGATCGTCAATTGCGCCGGCATCGGCGCACGCGAACTGGCTCGCGATTCGGAACTGGAACCCCACCGCGGTCAGGTCGTGATTGTGCCGAAGCTCGATCTGGCGCAGGCGATTGTCTGCGACGATGCCCCATTGATGTACGCCATTCCGCGCGCGCACGATTGCGTTTTCGGCGGCACCAATTCGATCAGCGAAAATCGCGCGCCCTCGGCCGCCGATACAACCGCGATTGTTTCCGAGTGCAGCCGCATTCTCGGCATCGAAGCGCCGCCCGTGATCGTCGTGAAGGTCGGGTTGCGTCCGTTTCGAAAATCCGGGGTACGCCTTGAGCGCGAAAGATTGTCCGACGGCCGCACCCTCATTCACAATTACGGACACGGCGGCGCCGGCTTCACTCTCTCGTGGGCCTGCGCCGAGGAAGTCTGGGCGATTGTTTCACGCACAGGTTGAGGACATCCCAGTTTCCGTACCGCGAAACTTATTTCGGGAAATCTGGCCAAACACGAACCACGATCCGCGCACATCGTTCGAGAGCCGACCGCAACGAAGGAGAAACTACTGGTTGAGTTCGCTCAAAGTCACAGATAGCTGCGCCAAGCTCGCCGACAAGTTCCGAACCGGTCGTCCATGCGACGTCATTCAATATGGAATCGATCCTTCCGGCTACCTCGTCGAAGTGCTCGCGCCGTAACTCCTGAATCAGCTCTCGAAAACAATCGTAATCATCGGAGCCTGAAGGCATAGGGTCGATCGCCCCTCAGGCCTGTTGTTGTGAACCACATATCAGCGCTGTGAGTTCAATCACCTCTTGCTCCATCGGAGCTTCAGGGTAGCCGATAGTAAGACACTCAAAAAGATAACGCCGAAGAAAAGGCTCGAACCCGCCAAGGCGTTCATACTGCGCGGTGTGACCCAGTTCGTGGATAACCATCGTTCGGTCGGATTTGCAGTCGGAACGGATAAAGATTCCATAGCGCAGGGTCAGACCGCGGGTGAGCGGCGAAAGAAATTGCGTTTTTTCAACCGCAGCGCTTAGCGCCGGATCGTCGGGGATGGGAATCTCGGGCACGTAGAGCAAGCGGACCCTTTCAGGGTCGGCGACACCCACAAGACGGGCATCGCCAAGCATCGTGTCCGACAGTGCTTCGCCTGTTGCGAGGATGCGCTGTTCCTGCGCAGCTGCCCACTCACAGGCAAGCGGCAGAAGCATTTCGAATTGTTCGGGCGTGATTGTGGAATTCACGACGTCAGACTGGTGTCGGCGCGAACCGAGTTAGAAGCTTGCGACACCTTCGCGGCGCATGATGAGATAATCGTTCCCATCGCCGCGGTCTCGATACTTCTCCAGCCGCAGCCGGAGAAAGGTGGGTGCCTTCGCGGGTTCCATCACGTGGAATCCGATTCCGCCATAGAAACCGACGAGATGCGCATACGGGATGCAGAAGCAGCCTTTGCCATCCAGCTCTTGGGCGACAGTCGCCAGGAGTCTTTTCCCGATTCCCTGGCGTTGAAAGCGCGGGTGAACCTGCATTCCGCGCAGCACAACCAAACTCTCTTCTGTCGTCAGGCGAACGATGCCGATCAGCTCACCGTCATGTTCGGCGAGCAGCAGTGCATCCTCCGGCCGAATCCCGCCGCCGTAGCGCCGCCCGGCATAGAATTTTAGCACTCGCGAAATGTCCTCGGCGATCGCACGTCGAACTTCTATCAACATAACTGTACCGACGAATGGGCCTAACGAGACACAAAATGTGACCACCCCGTCACTTCGCTGGATTCTCAGACTCTGGCATGGACATCCCACCTATGATGCGCCAGTCCTTTCCGCTGCGAAGCCATGCATGTGTGATACGGAAAGTATGCGGCGCTCCGCTGCCCTCCTTGTCCACCCATCTAAACGTTACCCAGTAGCAGGCGAAAGCGACGTCCCCGGTAATTTGAATCGCAGCAGTCTTAAACTCAACGGTCTTGAACGCCAATCCTTTCGCGGTCTGGGATGTAATCCAATCGGTAATGTGATCTTTACGGACAGGGGCGGAACTAACCGATGGCCAACCTAAGAAATCCTTGTGCCACAAGTCTGAATAAGCAGCCAAGTCATTGTCCTCGACGTAGCGCCAATAGGCGCGCTCCAGGCCCCAGAGTGTTTGCTCGTCACCTGATGCTTGTGACGGGCTTGTCGCTTGGGACGAAAAGGTGTGTTCTGCACTGGCGAGCGAACAAGCGCAAAATAAGAGAACGCGGAGGCGCATAAATCTAACGAGATATAGGTGAATGTTCGCGATAAGGCCGACCATTTTTTCGTATAACATCGCGAGGCGCGCGAGCCATTATGCCGCACGGGGTGCCGCCGCTCCGATCTGATCGACCTTACGTTAGCGCGATGGCTTGGAAGGAGCTGACGACGTCGTCGGGGCCGGCTGCGGTGAAGAAGCTCTCGTAAAAGCCGGGGCCCAGATCCCAGTAATCGCCCTTGTAATATTCGTCGCGATAAAAACGCCAGACGCCGCTGACGACAATAACGCAACTGATACGGTCGTTCCAGAAATCGCCCAGATAATGGAAGCTGAGATTGGTGCGGGCATAGGCGCCTTTGAAGCCGGTGTGATCGTAAACGATGATCTCAGGCAGCCGCAAATTTCCTTCGAGCGGTTTGCCGTGCGCGTCTTTGGGCGAGGCGGCGCAGGCGTGATAACTCAACGGCCCTACCTTCCATTTGGTATCGATGACGCAGCCGTTGTCGGGTGAAAGTTCGGTCTTGGATACTTGTTTCATAAGCGACAGATTTCTCTCAATTTCAACAAAGGAGGGAGCAAAGAGCAAGGAGCAAAGAGGAGGGAGAGACCGAAGTCGTGAATCGGATCGGAAACAGGCATGCGCATCAGATACGGGCTTCGCGGTTGGTGGTGCGGAGGCGGATGGTTTTTTGCGAAAGATCGTGGCTGGCACGGATGAAACGGACGGTCCGGCTTTTTGCGCGCATCAAAATCGAATGGGTGATGGCGGTCGCGCCCTGGGACCGGACGCCACGCAAAAGCGCGCTATCGCTGATGCCGGTGGCACAAAAAACAATGTTCTTTCCATTGGCCAGATCGTCGGCAGAATAAATTCGATCGAGTTCTTTTTCGTAACCCTCTTCGACCAATTTTTTTCGTTCTTTCTCATCGCGCGGCCACATTTTGCATTGCATGTCGCCGCCGAGACATTTGATTCCCGCCGCCGCCAGCACCGCTTCGGGCGAGCCGCCGATTCCCATGTAAAGATCGACCCCGCTGTCGGGAATGGCGGGCGCCATTGCCGCCGCGATGTCGCCGTCCCCGATCATGCGAAGGGACGCGCCCGCGCCGCGGATTTCGTCGACCATTTCCTTGTGCCGCGGGCGGTCGAGCATCATGACGACGATGTCCTGCACACGTTTGTCCACCGCGCGCGCCACGATGGCCAGTGTTTCGGGAATGGGCGCCTCCAGTTTCAAATTATCGCCCCGGCGTTGCATGTATTGGATCACGCGCGGGCCATAGGAAAGTTTCGTCATGTAAAATGATGGCACATCGCGGAGCGCGACTTTGACGCCTTCTTCCGGACTCGCCGCCGCGATGCAACTGATCGAATTGGGCGCGCCTTTGGAGATGTTGGTCGTGCCGTCGATCGGATCAATTGCGATATCGAACTGCGGGGTTCCCGGTAGCCAGGTGCCGAGCTGTTCGCCTTTGAAAATTCCGGGCGCGTTATCCTTAATTCCTTCGCCGATGACGACTTCGCCGCAGATGTTCATGAGATCGAACATGCCGCGAATGGCGTCGCTGGCGGCGGCATCAGCCGCCTCCTTGTCGCCGCGGCCAAGCCATTTCAGGGAATTGAGCGCGGCGGCTTCAGTCGCGCGCAGGAAATCCATCTCGATAATGCGCTCGATGTCGTGATAATTCTGCTTCGGCAGGCGCGGCATGAGGAGCAACTACTTTGCGCACGCATGGGGCGGCTGACAAGTAGAAGGCCTTGCGGGCAGCACACGCGCCGCCAAGAAAGGAAATCCCAAGGTCCAAAACCCAAATCCCAAGGAATCCGCAAGCGTCAATGACTGAACCGTGTCCTCGCCGTGTCGAGCGTGATCCATTGCGCCGACACTCTGTCGAGTCGGAAGGCGGATACAGATTGATCTGGCTCCGCAGAGCGTCGCCCTACGAGGAAGATTTTCGCGAAGACGTATCGGTAGGGCGAGACTCCGTCGAGCCGCGGAGTGAGCGAATAGATCGACGGTTAAGTGGGATTTTGGGACAACACAGCGCGTAGGATACGGCGAGCGCGGCGGCACCAGATGGGATTGAGAAACACTTGGGTCGCCGCGATCTATTTCATCGCATCAGCCATCGCGTGGTGCCGATGAAGCGACGGACGGATTCGAAGGAAAACTTCCAGGCCGTAGCCAATTTCATCGCCATAATACCGATCCAATTCATCCGGCCGATGATCGATGGTGAATTGCGCGCCGAGTCCGACGTCAATGCCATTGCCATGCGTGAAATCGTGCACGTAGCCGAATGACGCAGCGTAGATCGGGAAGATTTTTTCCAGGTCGCTGCCGCTAAGCACGAGCTCGTGTCCCGATTTTTCCACCCGCTCGAGCCGGGTATAAAAGGTGTCACGCCCGTGCTGAAGATCGGATTCGAGGAGGAAGGATTGCGTTTTGCCTTCGCGGGTGTCGTTGTTCTGTCCCCAGACGAAGGTCGTGGCCCAATTCGCGTCGTGGCCCAGCACCTTATTATATATGATCGAAGCGGTGGTACGATGACGGTTCAACAGGGGCTCGATCGCTTCCGGGCTCTTCAAGTAGCCATGCGAAAACTGCAGGGCAAGGTCCGGCGTCGGATTCCAGGAAATGCGTCCGCTGGCGGAATCGAATCGCGGCCGATCAAAATCGTAGCGGTCTTCGTCCGGCTCGCGTCCGGTGAAAACGCTGCCCTCGATTTTCACGGCGCGCCAGACTAGCCCGGCAGTGGCAACACCAAAGGTGACGTGCGACGAATCCTGCCAGTGATGGCCAAGGGGTGCATCGGGATCATCCATTGCCGAAATGCGATGCATGAATGTGGGAGGCCCCAGGGCAGGCTCGCCGGGATAACCGAAATAAATGTAGCCCGAAAAATCGGACGTAAATTTTTGCGAATAGCTCAACGATAATTCGCTGAACAAATCGTGCGGATGTTGCCGGTCGTGCAGCGGTTGATCGTGCCAAGATTCGCCCGATTGAAAAAGCAGCGGATAACCGCGGCCTCCTTCGGTCAGCGGATCGAGACTCATCATCAGGCGTACGCCTAACTGCGCGCTGTCGCCGAGGGGATGCGAGAACATTCCCATCAGCCAGTTCGGCGCGTCGATGCGATCGTCGCCGCGCTGGGTGCTAACATTGGTGTAACGCGGAAAGATCGCGCCGTGGAGCATGAGCATGTCGTTTCCAAGCATGAACATGCGTCCGTACATCGGCGAGGAATCGGGCAGCCAGCTTGTGCCCGACCCTTCCCGCGTCATCGGGTCGGCAAGGTTCACCGAGGATTGCATTTTCATTTCATGCATCGTGTGATCATGGACGGCGTGCCCTTCGGCCATGCCTGAAATCGGACGAGCGGAAGCTCGTCCCTCCGCTCCGTTGTGAACCGTTCGGTGAACCGCCCCTGCGTGGGTCTCGTGTGCATCGCTCGGCTTCTTCATCGGCACCAATTCCATCCCGCATTTGGGACATTTACCGGGATGATCTTGCACTACTTCGGGATGCATTACGCAGGTGTATTGCGTGGCTTCCGGTGTCGGAGGTTGCGCCAGGAGCGCGGATGTGATCGTCGCGATTAAAATAAAAGTTAAGAAAAATTTGAGCATTGCTGGAGATGCGGAATACCTCCGCCGATTTTTCACCGGCGGAGGCTTCCGATAACTTTCCCTGCGCTTATCTTGCGCAGCAGTGACCGCCGGAGCAGCACCTGCCGCCACCGCAGCAATCAGCGCTCCGCGAAGTCGCGGTCGCTGTGCCGATCATGGCCAGGGTCGTAATAATCATCAAAAGGTACTTCATTGAGTCCCTCCTGTTGAATTGAATTGCTTCTCGCTCACGCGTGAGCGAGCCGACGCGAACAAACCAGTCAGGCGCGCGGCGGTGGAACGGGTGGACGGTCGGACCGTGATGATGAGGCGGCGATGTCGTCGATGAGTCTTTTGCCGCCTTCTGGTGAAAAAATAAAAGCCGCGGTTGAGGTTAAAAACAACGAAAGGCCAACGGTGCAGCCCGGGCAGCATTGGCGGTCTTGCGATTTGACGGGTTCGCTGCCCCCGCAATGGCCGCGCTCGCCCGCCATATGTGCGCAGCAGCTCATCCGATGCTGCCGCGGCTGTGGCACTTCAGCGCGGACTGGCAGAGTCACTGCAAAAATCGACAAAGCAACAATCAAGGCAAAGCAGCGCGACAACGCCATGATCACGATGTCGATGTTAACACGCGTATGATGCGAATCAACGCGGACGCGAGCAACGGCGCGATAAGACGTTTATCCGCTAAACACGCCAAAGAACAGCAAGACTGACAATGGTGTGTTGAGTTTCTGTAGCGCGGTCTATGACCCCGGACCGGCCGGGTCTTGGAAATGCTTCAGTCGGTGGACTCGCGCATTCGCCGTCGCCTGATGTAGGCGGCATTTTGGAGTACGGTGGGAAGCGCAGCGCCACACCGCTTTGCTTGCAGTGCGAATCACTTGGCGTGCT
>WNGO01003561.1_pt1 | contig 10030 bp, 7 predicted proteins | sample 5400511 | NCBI WGS metagenome assembly WNGO01 (sample SAMN13153380, study PRJNA577476) | soil metagenome | isolation source: 20 cm soil or saprolite under Garry oak tree replicate 2 | place: USA:California | collected 2016-06-15 | reverse complement strand
CGGTCTGTGTGGTGCGATCTTGGAACGGCGCTTGCACGATTGCCAGGGCGCTCGCGGCACGAGCCGCGGCTCACACCGGAGGCTCGCTGTGTATGGACGTCCACTCGCCGCGCTGCTCCTAGCTGGAATCGTCGCCTGCCGTGGGTCGGCACCGACCGCTCCCGGCACGTCCGCGGTCGATATCGGCGCTCCGATCGTTCCCTATGAGGCGATCGACCTCGGCACACTGAGCGAGGGGCGGAGTGCCCAAGCGACCGCTATCAACGACAACGGGCAGGTCGTCGGCTGGAGTGACAATCCTGCACGCGCGTTCCTCTGGGAGAATGGTGTCATGATCGACCTGGGAACACTCGGTGGCTACAGCCGGCCTACTGACATCAACAACGACGGTCAAGTGGTGGGTCTCAGCACCGTTGACGGCAGCGAAACCTGGCACCCGTTCCTGTGGTCCGACGGCGTAATGTCCGACCTGCAACCCGGTGCCCCGAACTTCAATCCGTCCCTCTGGCCCCGCGTGAACAATTCCGGTCAAGTGATTTGGAGCGGCTACCCCGTAGGTGTGAGTGATACGAGAGACCGTCCACACCCCTTCCTGTGGAGCAATGGCGTGTTGACGGATCTTCTCGGCCGCGCGGGCAGTGCGCGCGGGATCAATGACCGTGGTCAGGTCGTGGGCACTACCACGGCGGACGGTCTCGCGTACGTGTGGGACAACGGCACGCTGCAATTTCTCCCGTCGCTCGGCGGTGCGGCGCGCGCTTACAGCATCAATAACCGAGGCCAGATAGTGGGAAGCTCGCAGACCGCCTCTCCGACCATCGGGCACGCGGTCATGTGGGAGGACGGCCAGATCACTGATCTCGGCGCCCTCGCCGGCGACTCCCTTTCCACACCCGGTGGCATCACGCAGTCGGGCCTCGTCGTGGGCCTGAGCTTCAACGACGTCTACGCGGGCGGCCATCCATTCCGCTGGCAGCTGGGCGTTCTCTTGCCGATGAGCCCCAGCTACCAAACGGATTCCCTCATCGTGTCGCTCGCGGGCGTGAACGAAAGCGGGACGGTGGCCGGCAACCGGCGTGCCGGTCGTCAAGCCGTGGTTGTCGAGAACGGCGTGACCTGGGTGCTACCGGGGCTCGAAGGGTCCGTCGGCTCGAGCGCGAGCGGGATCAACGCGCGCGGCGACGTGGTGGGATACGTATGGGTGAACAATTTCGGCGCAGAGCGCGCTGTCCTGTGGCGCCGGACCACGCAGACGGCGACGGCCGCGGCCCTGCCCTCACCTTAGCAGCGCACGCTCCCTTGGATTCTCGAGGCGTGCGATCTTGGTGAGCGCGACCGTGAACGCCAGGAGCGCGTACAGCATGTCCGCATAGGCCAGCGAGAGAAAGAAGGCCCCGACCGCGAACCCGACGAGCGCTGCCATGAGGCACTGCGCCAAACGCGACAGCTCGCCACCCGCCGGGTTCACGCGCAACGCGTTCCGGGCCACTCTGCGCAATGATTGGAACCCGGTCACGAGCAGCCCGAGAAGGAGCAGCAAGCCCGGAATGCCGAGCTCCGCGCCCGCTTGCACGAAGGTGTTGTGGGCCGCGCCCCACCAGACGCCGATGCCGCGCTCCTGGAGCTTAGCCCTGGACGATATCGTGCCCTCCGCGACCTGGAAGTTCCGCATGCCGACGCCGAACACGGGGTGATCCACCATGTAGCCGAGGCCACGCATCCAGATTCTCACGCGACCTTCGTCCGACGTGATGTTGTAGTCTTGTTTGTAGTGGACGATCGTCTGCATCTGGCTCCAGTACTTGTCGCTGGCCGTGCCGCAGACGATGGCGACGATCGCGAGCAGACCCGCTACGCGCGAGCGCACCGGAATTGTGGTGACACGCACGAGCACGAACGCTGTGACCGCAAGAAACGCGAGAAAGCCACCGCGCGAACCGGACCGGATGAGCCCAACGGCCAAGATGGCCAGCCCGGCCAGGGCAAGGAGGCGCAACACCAGGCGTCGTTGGGCGAGTACGAAGTACAGCCCCAGCGGCATCGCGGTAGTGATCAACGTCGCCAGATCGTTCGAATCGTACGTGTAGAGGTGCCCCAGGCGCCAACTGCTGCCGCTGCCCAGTTCAAATCGCGATAGGACCACGGCGACATAGACGACGGTCACGACGAAGTACACGAGGAGCAGCCGCCCGACGTCGCGCGTGGATCGCACGCTGGCAGCCACCACCAGGGACATGACGACCGTTTCCACGAACCCCGTCCACGTCTGGAATGCGAGCCCCTGGTTCAAGGCAGCGGGGACAGAAAGGGCGCCCCAGAGTGCGAGCGCGATGAGACACGCGGTTGTCGGCGAGCGGAGCAGCGCGAAGCGGCGTCGACCGGACTGCTGCAGCAGACACAGGCCGATCGACATGACGGCCGCTAGCAACGCGAGTTTGAACGGTAGCAGGACCGGGAACACCTCGTGGATGCGGCCCACCGCGGTGGCGAGATACACGCCCACGCACACGATGAGCGGATCCCAGGCGACCGGTCCGGGGCTCGGAACCAAGCGTGGTCGGTCACCTTGCCGCGGCAGAGTCCCCTGCCAGCGCGCCGTTCTCTGCATGCCTCCCTGCAGCGCAAGACCGACGCCAGCGGCGACGACCGCGGTGGCGTGGCAGCCACCCGCCTGCTGTGGCGCGGACGCAACGCGCTAAGTCCCGGTCGGTGCTGGCAATCGCCACCCGGCTCACCGGCCCGCATGTTGCACAGCCTGGGGGTGATGAGCCGTGTTCTGATTACCGACGGAAACGAGCGCGCCGCCTTGGCCGTGGCACGCTCCTTAGTCGGGGCGGGGCATGTGGTGCACGTAACCACGCCCACCCGTGTGTCCCTCGCCGGCGTGTCACGTGGCGTCGGCTCGCACTCTCTCGCGACTGATCCCCTCAGCGAGCCGGCGGCCTACGCGATGGAGCTCGCGGACGTCGTGCGTACCGAGGGCATCGATCTCCTGTTACCGATTACCGACCCGTCGGTCGAGTCCGTGCTCGAGAACCGCACGGCATTTGGGGACGTCGTGGTGCCGTTCGCCGACCTGGCGACGTATCGGGCCGCTTCCGATAAGGCGCATGTGCTGGCCCTGGCGCGCGCGAGCGGCTTCGGCGTACCCGAGACCCGCGTTATCCAGACTGCTGACGGTCGCGACGCCAATTTGCCGGACGAAGGCTTCTTTCCCGCGGTCATTAAGCCGCATCGCTCAGTTGTGACCATCGGCCGGAGGCGCTGCCGGACGGCCGTGACGTCCGTTGCCAACGCCGCAGCCTGTCGACGGGCGCTCGCGGCCCTCCCCAGAGCGGCGTTCCCCGTGCTGTTGCAGCAGCGGGTCGCAGGGGTGGGTGAGGGTTTTTTCGCACTGCGTTGGGGTGGCCGAACAGTCGCGATGTTTGCCCACCGCCGCCTGCGGGAGAAGCCGCCCGCCGGTGGCGTCAGCGTATACCGCGAAAGCATCGCGCTGGACGAAGGGTTGGCTGGTCCCGGGCTTCGCCTCCTCGACGCGCTGGGATGGCAGGGCGTCGCTATGGTCGAGTGCAAGCGTGACGAGCGGACCGGCCGCCAAGTGCTGATGGAGGTCAATGGCCGATTCTGGGGTTCTCTCCAGCTTGCCATCGACGCCGGCATCGACTTTCCGTCGCTCCTGGTCCGCTGCGCGTCCGGGGAAGCTGTGGCTGATTGCCATCAATACAGGCTCGGCGTGCGGAGTCGCTGGTTTTGGGGGGACGTGGACCACCTGTATCTGCTCTGGCGCAGCGGCGGCTCGCGCCTGGCGGCTCTGCGGGACTTCGTCCGGGTTCGTCCGGGCCGGGACCGGCCTGAGGTCTGGCGATGGCGTGATCCGGCACCCTTCCTCGTCGAGACGCTTCAGTGGCTGCGGCTGCTCCCCAGGGAAACGCCGCACGAGGCGCAGGCCAGCGTCGGCTGCGTCGCACATGAACGCGTCTAGCGCGGTCGCGCCACAGGCGCCCCGCGTCACAAGCGCCGTGACGCGGATGGCGCTGTCGGAGGCCTTGGCGCTCGGCCCCGAAGCCTGGGATGCGTTGTCCGCGCACGCCAAATCGCCGTCTCCGTTCATGAGTTGGGCATGGCAGCGTGCCTGGGCAGACTCCGCCCCGCAGTCCGAACTGGATGCCAGCGAGGTCCTCGTGCTGCGCGGCTCGGATGGGTCGGTGCGCGCCTTATTGCCCATGCGTCTCCACCGCATCCGGTTCCACCGAGTCTGGGTACGGGCGCTCACCTGGGCCGTCGGGGACATCGGCTGTCCCGATGAGCTCGACGTGCCCGCCTTGCCGGATGCCGACTGGACGGCCGTCGCAGCGGCGGTCGACTCACTACCGTGGCAGGTCCTCATCCTGAGTAACCTCGCGGAGGACGCCACGAACGCGGAGCAGCTCTGCGCGGCACTCGTGGCACGCCGACACGCCGCGCGATACCGTCCGCTGTGGAGCTGCCCGCGGCTCGAGCTCCCCCCAACGTGGGATGGCTACCTCGCCACGCTGAGCCCCAACCGCCGCCAGATCCTGCGTCGCAAGGAGCGCAGCCTGCGCCGCAAGCATGCGGTGACGCTCACGGATTACGCGGAGGACAGGCTCGACGAGGGGTGGGGCCACCTGATGACGCTGCACGAGCGGCGCTGGGAGGATGCCGGTGGAGGGGCGTTCCGCGACCCACGCAGCGAGCGCTTGCAATTGCACTTCGCCCGCGACATGGCGAAACGAAAGCGGGTGTGGCTCACCACCCTCGATGTGGATGGACAACCGGCGGCGGCCTGGTACGGCTTTACGTCCGGCGGCACGGTGTACTTCTACCAGGGCGGGCGCGACCCTCGGTGGGAGCGGGAAAGCGTCGGGCTCGTGTTGATGGGGATGATGATTCAGCGTGCGATTCAACGAGGCTACCGCGCGTTCAACTTCCTGCGCGGAGACGACCGCTACAAACAGCAGTGGACATCTGCCGGGAAAATGACCAGCGAGGCGGTGATTTTCCGGTCGGGGTGGGGGGCCCGCGGGGGCCGGTGGCTGCGCGCGTTGGATACGATGGCCGAACTGCGTGCGAGTGTATGGGCACGTCTCGGGCGAGCCGCGACACGGGAGCCGGACGATGGGATCGCATAACGTCCTGGTCATCATGTCTATCGACACCGAGGAGGATAATTGGTACCGCAGCCGCCACGACGTGACGGTGGAGAACATCGGCCAGCTGCGGCGGCTGGCGGGATTCTTCGACCGCCTGGGAGTGCGGCCGACTTACTTTACGGCCTATCGAGTCGCAACGGATGCACGCGCCGCTGACGTGATGCGAGAGGTCTGTCGTGGGGGCCGTGGCGAGCTCGCTGCTCACCTGCACCCATGGAACACGCCTCCCGTGACGGAGGCGTTCGTTCCGCGCAACTCGATGCTCAAGAACCTGCCGGCCGAGCTGCAGCTGGCGAAGCTCCAACGTCTCACGGCGGCGCTCGAGGAGGCATTCGAGTTCGCGCCCACGGCGTTTCGCGCGGGACGGTATGGCTTTGGCCGCGACACGGTGGGCGCGCTGCTGCGCTGCGGCTACCGCATCGATTGCAGCGTTGCTCCGTCCATCAATTTGGAGGGCGTTGACGATGGCCCCACTTTCGTCGGTGCCCCGATCGTCCCGTATCGTTTGGCGCCGGACCGCGACATCCGACGGCCCGCCCCGAAAGGGGAGCTGATGGAAATTCCCATGTCCTATGGTTTCAGCCGTGCGCCCTTCAGGTTCTGGGGTCCCACGCGGCGTCTGTTCGAGGCGGCGCCTTGCCGCTGGTTTCACGTTGCCGGGGTCGCGGCCCGCACGGGCCTGCTCAAGCGCATTGCCCTGTCTCCGGAACAGGCGTCGGCGAGCGACATGCTGACGCTGTCGCGGCGGTTGCTCGAGGAGGGCGCGCGGCACTTGCAGCTGTTCTGGCACAGTCCGAGTCTCACGCCCGGGCTGAGTCCCTATTCCGCCACGGCGGCGGACGTGGCGCGCCTGTACGCGTCGGTCGAAGAATACTTCGAGCGTCTCTCGAAACTCACATCACTGACCTTTGTCACGGTGAGCGAGGCCGCTGCCGAGTTGGCGGCTGCATGCTGAAGAACATCGGAAGCAACTGGGTCGTCACCGTGGCGAGCGTGTTTGCCGTCTATCTGCTCACCCCGTTCACGCTCCACAAGCTGGGCGTCGACGGATATGGCACATGGCTGCTCATTACGTCGATCAATGGGTACCTGGGGCTGCTCGTATTGGGAGTCCCGATGGCGTCCGTCCGCTACTTCGGGCAGCATGTAGCCACCGGGGACACGCGCAGTCTCAACGAGGCGATCAGCAGCTGCACGGGCCTCTACCTGCTGCTGGGACTCATCGCGCTGGTCGTCGGCACTGGCCTGTACGGATTCTTTTCGCTCTACGGCATCCCGACGGCTTTGCATGGCGACGCCCGCTCGGCGTTCGGAGTGATGGTCCTGTTCGTGGCCGTCGGATTCGTCGCGCTCCTCCCAGAAGGCATCCTGGCCGCGCACTGTGATTTTGTACCTCGCAATGTCGTCCGCCTTGCCACGCTGTTGCTCCGGCTTGGACTCACTGTTGCCTTGCTTACGCTCAAGACGTCCCTGACCGTGCTCGCGCTGGTCCAGCTGGCATGTCTAGGCTTCGACTTCACGCTCTGCTGGCTGGTCATTCGACGCCGTTACCCCGAGATCCGCATGCGCTTGGCGGGGTTCGACTGGACTCTGGTGCGCAAGATCTTTTCCTTCAGCCTGTACGTGCTGGTACTGAACGCCGGCGCTCGCCTGTCATTCGAAACGGACTCGATGGTGATCGGAGGGTTCATGGGCGTGGGGTGGATTCCCCACTTCACCGTGGCCAACAGCGTCATCATCTATCTGATGGAATTCGTGATCGCCATCGCGGCCGTCGTGATGCCGACCGCCACCCGACTGCAGACGCAAGGGAAGATCCCGGAATTGCGAGAAATCTTCCTCAAGTGGTCCAAGATCGCATTCTCCATCACGATGATCGTCGGCCTGTTCCTCCTGGTCTTGGGACCGCGCTTCATCGCGTGGTGGGTCGGTCCACAGTTCGAGCGATCGGCGGGCCAGGTCCTGCAGGTCCTGATGGTTTCGTACCTGGTCTTCCTGCCCATACGCGGAGTGGCGCTGCCGATTCTGATGGGACTCGGCAAGCCGCGGCTTCCGACAATCGGATTTCTCGTCGCTGGTGTCGTGAACCTCGTGCTGAGCATCGTGTTGGTGCGTCCGCTCGGTATTGCCGGCGTCGCCCTCGGAACCGCCATTCCCAACGTCCTGTATGCCGCGCTCGTGTTGGTCCAGGCGTGTCGCGAGCTTGAGGTGCCGGTCGCGGAGTACGTGCGGTACGTCTTTCCACGGGCGACGCTCGGTGCGCTCCCGACGCTCGGGTTGCTCCTGTGGTTCAAGCTCGGCCTTGAGGTCCGAAACCTGGCTGGCCTGGCAGCAGCTGGACTAGCCATGGTGGTGGTGTTTGGGCTGATGTGGGTGTTCTTCGTGTACCGGAACGATCGCTATATCGACCTGCGGGCCCGGCTTCCTCTGTTGCGAGCGCAGAGCCGCGCGTGACACTCTGGACCCTCGCCGCGGCGCTCGCGGCATCGGCTCTACTCCTCGTTGCTGAACTATCATGCCGCTGGTGGATTCGCACGCGATCCCGGTATCACGTCTGGCCACCGCGGGCGCGGATCGAGGTTCGCCCGGACCCCGAGGCCTTTCCAACACTCGAGCGTCGCGTGCGATTCCACATCAACGCAGACGGCGAGCGCGGCGGTGACGTGGCCAGTGGGGAGCAGGGACTCTATCGCGTCCTGGCGGTTGGCGGGAGCGCCGTCGAGTGCTTCGCTCTGGACCAACCCCTGAGCTGGCCGAGCGTTCTCGAACACTTGCTCAATGCACCGGAGCGCTTGGATACCCTTGGCGCTCGGCGAGTGCATGTGGGCAACATCGGTCATTCGGGAGTCGGGTCGGCGGATCTGGATCTCATTCTCGAGCGCGTGCTCCCTCAATATCGTCACCTCGATGCGATCATCGTGATGGTCGGGGCCAGCGATGTGTATCACTGGCTCGAGGAGGGCGCCCCGTCGTCGCGTCCGTCCGCAGCGGTGCCGGAAGAGAGGCTGTTCTCCCAGCACCCGCAGCAGCGCTTCGGTTGGAGGCCGGGTGTATGGGCTCTCGTGGAGCTCGCGCGCCGGCTACGCCGAACGTGGTTTCGATATACCGAGGTGAAAGAGCGTGCCGGAGCGTGGTACGTGGCCGCGCGGCGCATGCGCGTGGAAGCACAAGAGGTGGTTACGGCCATGCCCGACCCCACCGTTGTGTTGAACCATTTCGAATTCCATTTCCGTCACGTTATCAGCCGCGCGAAGGCTCATGCGGATCATGTGCTTGTTGCGCTTCAGCCATGGCTCGTGGGTCCCTACACGGCCGAGGAGGCCGCGGAGTTCTGGCACGGCGGGGTTGGCAGGCCCTGGAAGGAAACGGTCACTGTGTATTACGATCTGGAGACCGTCAATCGATTGCTGCAGCTCGTGCAAGCTCGAGCTGCCAAGGTCGCTGACGCACTCGGCGTCCCGCACCTCAACCCGCTACCACTGCTGAATCAGCGCTTTCACCATTTTTACGATCACGACCATTACACCCCCGCCGGCGCGGCCATCGTGGCCCAGGCTATCGCCTCCGCCTTCACGGGCTGGCCGCGCTCGCAACCTCCCCGGGAGGCCGCCGGGATTCAGGCGACGACAAGATCGCTAGCTGGGGTGCCTACCTAGGAATCGCGACAGGCCCGGAACAGGTCGGCGATGCGAGAGACGTGAGCTTCGAGGAGCATCTCGTCACCGTTGCAGCCGTCCGGCCCGACATATCGCTCCGTCTCGCGCGCCAGGTCTTGCCAACGCAGCATCGGGCTGCGGGGGCGCAGCCATTCCTTGTTGGGAAGGAATAGGCCTAGACGGCCGTCGAAATGGCGAGGTGTGTAGCGACGGATCGCGGCGATCGTGGCGGCCTCAACCTTCGCCCGCTGAACCTGCACCGGATCGGGCTGGGTTTGAGATTGGGCGTCACGGCGCGCCTTGTGATTGCGCAGTCGTTCCCGGATGTAGAGACGACGCTCCCTATTGGGGAGCGACGCGAGCGCACGCGCGTGCGTACGCACGCGCTCCGCGTAATTCGCGAGGCGCTGGCTGAGCTGCGGCAGCCGTCGGTACGCAGTTGAATACGGGCTTGTGAACAGCCCGACGAAACGAATGGTCGCGCCTTGCTGCAGGAGTTGTCGCGCCAGCTCGAATGCGATCGTGCCTCCGGCGCAGTAGCCGGTAATGACATATGCATCGTTGGGCCGGTAGGCACGGATCTGCGTGGCGAAATAGGCGGCCAGATCCTCCACGCGCGTGAGCAGCTCGCCTTGGCCGTCGGCACCGGGAGGCTGCAGCCCGAAGAACGGCTGATCGTCACCCAGCTGCTGTGCCAGGAACCGGTAGCAGAAGACGTCGCCATTGTGTCCAGGCACGCCGAAAACCGGCGCACGCGTGCCTCGAGGCTGCAGCGGCACGATCCCCCGCTGCTGCTGGGCGAGCGACTCGGCGGAGCGGAGAAACTCCACGATATCGGTCTTGCGCTCGCGTAGTTGCTCGCGCAGCTCGGGCGTGAGTACCCCGGTGGGGGCGGTGCATCGCAGCTGGTCGCCCTCCGCCCAGACTCGGATGTCGCGGCTCCGCAACTCTTGAAGCAACGCCGGCACGATCACAACGCAAACTCCTCCCGCCCGGCAGCGTCGGGGGTCGACGCTTGCGACTGCGCTACCCAGGCGAGCTTATCGATGACCTCGGCCAGCCCGGCGATCGTCGGGTGCTCGAACAGATTCCCGAGCGGCAGATCCACCGCAAAGGTGTCCCGGATACGCGACAAGGCCTTGATCGCCACCAAGGACTGACCCCCCAGGTCGAAGAAATCGTCGTTGATGCCGATCTCGTCCA
>WNGO01003560.1_pt1 | contig 10030 bp, 13 predicted proteins | sample 5400511 | NCBI WGS metagenome assembly WNGO01 (sample SAMN13153380, study PRJNA577476) | soil metagenome | isolation source: 20 cm soil or saprolite under Garry oak tree replicate 2 | place: USA:California | collected 2016-06-15 | reverse complement strand
AGGAGCAGGTTCGAAGTTGGTATGATCGACTCGCGCTTCATGTGGCTTGGGGATGACGGTACAGTTTAATTTGAATATTTTCGAGAGCCGTTTTCCTGAGAGGGAAGTCTTCATCGGCTTCCCTCTTTGTTTTTAGAAACACAAGAGGAGGAAGGGATGGAAGTAGAAAGACAGCGTTTTGCGCAAGAGGTAGTGGGCGTCAACGAGAAAGGCCAAGCGATCCTAGGACAAGAACATCGAGTGGGTGGTACCGAGAAATTTGAATTTGGAGTTCCAGGCGACGCGGTGTCAAGAGTCGTCGGTGGAGGATATACCAATAACTGGAATCCAGATTTCTTGCAATCGAAGTTAGGAAAAGACGGCACGTGTGCTCGGTTCTATTTCGACAAGAAGATTGTGTTGGATATTGCCGATCCCGAAGCAGAGGTATCCAAAACCAAACGAAAGCTCTTATTCAAACACGGATTCGGATATCTGTGCATCCCGTCTGGGTTCTCAAAAGATGAAGGTCGGCTGAAGAGACTGTATGACGTGGCTCTAGAAGAATACTACGACTACGAGAAAAGACATCCCCGTCCGGCTGCAGTCCAAGAAGCCATCGTTATTGACCACAGAGGAATGGCCCGAAAAGCCTTGATGACCGCCATTGATATTCGGGTCGGTGGTGGAATCACAGGCAATGTTGAACAGCAGGCAGCAGAATTGAAGAGCGCTGCCAAGCTGTCTATCAAGGAAATCAAGCAGGCTAAGCTTCATACCAAACTCCACAAGAAGCTGCGTCGTTCCGTGCAGTCCGGCACTCCGTTCCGAAATCCATTCGTTTCCAAAGACAAGCGTCTCTACAACGTGCAGTATGGGAATTCGGAGGGATAGATGAAATCCAGCGGAAAGCCTTGCCCGATCTGTTCTTGTAAGTCCACTGTCTCTCCAGAAGACGACGAGTATTTGCGCTGCCTAGAATGCGGAGTGATCCGAACCAAATACGATTACGAAGCCAATCAGTACGGAACGGCCTATGCGATGAACTATCTGGAATACGCCAAGAGTCCGGTCAACAAGTCCTTGAATCTATTCCGGTTGGGACTCGTGGCTCGCTGGCTGAAAGAGAACTCCACGATTCTAGACGTGGGATGCTGTGTCGGGGAGTTCTTGCGGTTTGCGGAAAACCATTACGAATGCGATGGTTTCGAACCGAATCCAGTCGCAGCCAGAGAAGCGGTCAAGCGCACTCATTCCACCATTTTCGAAAGTCTGAACGGTCACAAGCAATACAACTGCATTACGATGTTCGACGTTCTGGAGCATATCCAACAGCCAAAAACTCTATTGACACACCTGTATGAAATCCTGCGTCCACGAGGAATTATTGCAATCACTACTCCGGACGCGAGTTGTGCTATCGATTACAACAGTGTCACTATCGACGGTAACATTCGAGCGTGGAAACACTGGAAGCCAAAGGAGCATTTGTTCCTGTTCACGAGAAGATCTTTAGCTATCTTGTTTGAAGGGTTTGGATTCGAGATCGTTCACGTCGGTATGGAAGAGAGTGACATCAGACCAGGAAATCCAAACGGAGACATCATTACAATGGTTGCTGTAAAAGGATAAAAGGAGGAAGTGAAATGAAAGTTAAGAAAATCGTAGCGTTGACTGTGTTGTTTTTGTCGGCGGTAGTTTTTGGAACAATTAAATTTGTAAATGCTCAAAGTGTTTCGTCTCATCGACTGAGGTATGAAACAGGTCTTCTTTGGGCACAGCAGTACGAATCTGTAGTTGGAGAAGTTGTAAACTTTGATTCTATTCCCCATGACTATAGAATTGTCATATACCAACAGCTAATTCCTAGTCCAGTTTTTGATTCTGGCGTGGTATTGTTACCTGGAGGAGGAACTATGGCTGTAGGTGCTTACACTTTGCCAGCCAGCAACGTGAGCAATTTCTTAATTGAAATCACTGTAGATTCTGATAGAATGATTCCTTCAGCATCGATCGGTGTGCCTGGCGGGTGTTTTCCTTGCAATCCTCCCAGAGTCATTCTACACGGTTCTCAACTTACACAATTCAAGCAACAATTTTGAAAAGCCGATGAACGAGATATTTTCAGTAGCCAAGGAAATTCGTAGGCTGTATCCAACTCTGAGTTATGACCATAGGCCATTTCTACCTTCTAAAGACACTGGGATGGCTGTCAAACGGACGGAAGAATTCAGAATTGGATACGCTTGCTTCAAACATGCTGTGGCTTCTGTAATCAAACCCAAGTCTATCTGCGAAATCGGAGTAGGTTCTGGTATAGCTGCCAGAGCTTTCTTGAGAGCGGTCCCGGACGTGGAATATTTTGGAATAGACAGTCGTCTAGATGAAAAAGAAGCGGAATATCCAATCTTTGAGCATGCACAAAAACTTGTGAAAGCCATCAATTCGAATTCTGATTTTCTGGTTAGTGACAGTATGGAATTGGATTCGCTTTGGAAACCTTACGATTTGGTTCATGTTGATGCATGTCATGAATACAAATATGCTTATCATGACATGGAACTGGCATGGAAATCTGGATCGAAATGGATTCTTGTTGATGATGCCAAGGATTCTACAGTGGCGGCAGCAGTTCTGGAAGTAGTTAGAAGGTATCATCCAGGTTCTACTAGTATGGCGTACTTTGAAGCCGCTTGGACTGGAAACTTACTATTTTGCTTAGAGGAAGCGTACCCATGAGATTTTTGATACCACAAGGAATTGGTGACTCTGTGTGGGCATTGACCAAGATCCAAGATATGTCAGAAAAGCATGGAGATGGCGTAATAGACATAGTCACAAATTGTAGCGGTGTAAATCCGATAGAAAACAGAGCTCTGGAATTCATATTAGGGTTTGATTTTGTTTGCAGTGCTGGAATGAAAAAGGTCAGTATCTTGCTGCCTCCGTGGACTGTTCCAGCGGATGAAAACGGTTACTATCGTTACATAGACAGTGGACCAAATTCCGTAGAAGGTGTAGATTGGACTCTGATCCCGAATTCTCCTATGGAACGGGGTATCCGTTTGGAAGATTGGCTTCCAGAGTACAAAACCAATTGGGATCTGATGAACCATTTCCATTTTACCCAGCCTTCTATGAAAAGAAGTATGGATATCCAAGAAGTGGTTGGGGACTTCTGTGTATTCTACTTAGGTCCATTGATGGGTAATACCAGAGAAGGGCACAATAGGAATTCAATTTGGAAGCCAGAAGACTGGATTACTCTGGGAGATTTTATACAGAATTCTCTAGGTCTTAGGGTCATAGTGGTTGGGGCATCGTATGATGAGGAATATTTCGATAGATTAATTTCTGGGAAGGGGTCTTCTTCAAAGTGGGTTAACCTGATTGGAAAGACAAATGTGAATGAACTCTATTCGCTAATTTCTATAGCGAAATTTGTGGTGTCCTACCAGTCTGGTGTAGGAATTGTGTCGGAGTATCTAAGAGTTCCAACAGCTATTTTCTGGCGTCAGAAAGGAGATTCTGTTGCCAGTAGCTTTTACATCTCTTTCGATGAGAAGATGAATGGTGCCTGGTCTCCTCCAGATGTGATCTCGTCTGGAAAACATTTGCCGTTATACTACGGAAGACACGATGCTGAGTATGTTTGTGGTGAAATAGAAAAAAGAGGATGGCACAAGAATGGCAACCGTTAGAGCTTTTCCAGACTTCTCTGAATGGTTGGTTGGAGATAGGTTGGCAGCAGAGGAAAGAGCGTGGGCTGAATGCAAAATGTATGAACGGAATGTTTCTAAGATACAAAATGCATTCAAGCTTTTTGACTTGAAAGAAACTTCCACTGTTCTAGAATTGGGATGTGGTACAGGGTGGGTTCCAACCTTGCTTTCAAATTCCATCAATTATCTTGGGGTCGATAAGAACGATGGAGTTCTAGAACTAGCAAGAAGAAAGAATTCAGAGAATAGAAAATTTGTAAAGTCTGATATCAGAGACATCGATACTTGGAGATGGAACAAAGCAGACTTGGTGTGTTCCTTTGCAGTTCTTAAACATTTCGGTCTTCACGAATGGGAAAGCGTATTCAAAACAATACTTCGTTTTGGGAAGTACGGGGTGTTTGATATCCAGACTTCCGTAAGAGAATCTTTTGATGATGGTGTAGAATACCACCATTCGTGGGTTTCAGACAGTGTAATTGAGAAGTGTATTTTGGAAGAAGGGAAAACATTGGCTAGCCAAGAAACACTTTACTCTGATGGAAGAGGGTGCGAGAAAATCTTCTACGTCAAGGAAAACTGATGAGTGTTGGAATTTCATTTATCAGCACAGGTGGTCATAAGATGGTACGTGCGTTGCGTTCGCTTAGACGTGCCGAGCCAAACCTTCCTGTCTATATTGTTCTAGATACAAGTAGTATGACCTGGAAGTCTGATAGAGATAATAACCCTTCATTGTTTCAACGTCAACCTAATGTACAGGTTCGAACGATACAGAACAATGCTCATATCAACGGAGCCTTGAACAAAGCCGTGGAGTGGATGAAGGAACTCAAGTATGATTATGTTTGTTTGTTTCACGACGATATTGTGTTTTCATCTCTAGAAGAACACCGTGGTCATATTTCCGAATGGCTGAAACGCTTAGAATCTGATTCTAGGTTGCAGAACGCATCTGCTTTGACCTTTAGTCTCATGGAATCGTTTGTTCCTAACAAAGTTCCTGGTCATTGGCATCGTCATTCTTCTGAATGGGATACAATCGATTTGGAATCAAAATCATTGTGGGAGACTTTGTGTCCAAATGGAAAACCCGCTGGACATTTCGATAGTGGTGGAAATCCAACACACGAGGTACACTTTGATACGTGGTTTGTGCGCTACTACACTTCTGAGACAGTGCATCCTTATATCCGGCTTGGTCCTACCGGACAGATCATTCCAGTAAGAATATGGGATGAAGTAGGAGGTTTCGATGAACAGTTTGGGATTCATTACGATTCACAGTATCCTGCTGAGTGTGCCATACGAAATCTACCGCCTATTTTGGTGATTCCAAACATTCCACATCTCCACTTACACAATCAAAGCATAGGTTATGCAGATCCTGCTGTAGGTCTGTGGGGTGACGTATCTGGAGCGTTCACTAGGAAGTACGGTAAGGATATTGAGACTTTCTGGAAAGAGAAGAAAGATTGGCAATGGCAAATATCTTAGTGACAGGTGGGGCAGGCTTCATAGGAAGCCACATAGTGGATTGGCTGATCAGTGAAGGGCACGGTCATGTGATGGTGCTGGACGACTTTTCTGGTGGATTCAAGAACAACATCAATCACAAGGTGGATACCATATTCGAAGGGTCTATCACAGACCCTGCCTGGACAGAACTATTATTTTCTAACATGAAATTCGATTATGTGTATCACACTGCGGCCTATGCAGCAGAAGGTCTAAGCCATTTCATAAGGAATTTCAATTATACTAACAATTTGATAGGCTCTGTGAACCTGATCAATGCAGCAATCCGTCACGACTGCAAATGTTTTGTGTTCACATCTAGCATCGCAGTGTATGGCGAAGGTCAAACTCCGATGCGAGAAGACACGATTCCAAAGCCAGAAGATCCCTATGGCATTTCGAAATATGCTGTAGAACTTGATTTGATGGCTGCGAGGAAAATGTTTGGATTGAACTACATCATATTCCGTCCCCACAACGTGTATGGAGAAAGACAAAATATCGGAGACTCTTATCGCAATGTGATTGGGATCTTCATGAATCGAACTTTGCAAGGATTGCCATGTCCAATCTTCGGTGATGGTTCTCAGACTAGAGCGTTCACTCACATTTCTGATGTAGCTCCTGTCATTGCCAATTCGATTAACGTTAAAGAGGCATACAATCAAATTTTCAATATTGGCTCTGACGAAGCCTGCTCCGTAAACGAATTGTACAATAGAGTGCAGATGGCTATGGGAAGGGAAATGAAAGATTGGGTGGGAGCAAGACATCTCCCTGCACGAAACGAAGTCTTACATGCTTTCAGTGATCACAGTAAACTGAAAGAAGTATTCAACACACCCGCCAGAATCACTCTAGAGGAAGGGTTGAATCGTATGGCAAGATGGGTAAAGGCTGTGGGAGTTAGACAAGGGAAAGCATTCGATCATATCGAAATAGAAAAAGAGTTGCCTGCTCTATGGAGTAATTCGTGACACTCACTTTCTACGTCCCTCCTGGGATAGGTGACTTTTCCGCGATATACACAAAACTGTGTAACGTCGACAGGGATATTTCCATACGGTCTTCGAATGACAGCCCAAACCGATTGTCTCCATTTCTAGAAATTCTTCCAGGAATCAAAGACGGTGGATACGCTGGTCACAACGCTATGATCTCTGTAAGTGGCACATTGCCTCCACACACCGATCTCAGTGTATTAGCTGATGGAGACTATTTCCTGTCGATTAACAACTGGCTCGAAGACGGAGGAAAAGTAGCAGACTGGATTCCGGGAGAGACTACTTATCATTATGAAATGTTGACTGAAGTGAATGCGCAAGCTGCCGAGAGTTTTCTACATGAGATCAGCGGTTGGCCTCTGATTGGAGTGTACTGCTCTGCCTACGGTAACGCGCGTCATTGGGGATTCTGGACTTACAAAGAGTGGAGAGAGTTTTTGGAAAAAGTGGTTGCCGTCTTGTCTGTCAACCATTCGGCACAGTTCATCTTCTTAGGGGCAGAGTATGATTTACAGATTGCAGAATTTCTTCACGAGTGGATGGCAGCATCTGGCATATCATCCTATCTTACTCTCGGCTCGTTTCATATTGGAACGACTATTGAAATAATCCGAAGGCTCGATTACCTGTTTTCGTTTCCATCCGGACTGGGATTCTTGGCTGATGTCGTAGACACTCCGAATCTGATGTGGTTCCCGCAGCATCTGAAACCAATGATGGGAACGTTTTGCGATCCAGAAAACTACGAAGCACGCCAATCGTTCCACACTTTGTTCGCTACGCCAGAAACGGCTTTCCAGCAATTCAAATTGAACGGACTGAAATTTCTAGAGGACAAATCATGTCGACTCCTGCACGAAGTACAACAGCGGAAATTATCACAAACACGCTAGGTCAGAAGGTCAGACACTACACGTGGGACAACTACCGAAGAAGACTGGGAATGCGGAAAGAATTGAAAGCAGAGACAGATCTCAACGGGAAAGATCTGATCATCAATCACACCTGGGGTCTGGGGGATATCCTCTATTCCACTCCGGCTTTGTACGGAATCAAAAAGAAATTTCCCAGGTCGAGAGTGACCTACATCTGTCGTTATCCGGATATTCTAGAAGGAAATCCCTACGTCGATCGAGTGGTTCACTTTCTAGATTATGACTCTACGGAAGATCTGTTCGACAGAATGGAAAACGACTGGTACTATCTAGACTACGATACCCCGTTGAAAGGTGGTCTGGATTACAAACTGAACCTCCGCACCAAGCCTCAGTTGAACGAATTCATGGTCTCTCTTCTCCGGAAGAACCCAAGCGAGCTGAACGCAGACGAGAGCGATTTCGTAAAGCAATCCAGCCACTCCGTCATCTACAGATACAAGCATATCGCTCTCGATATGTATTGCCAGCACGCTTACATCACACCTGGCGATATCGCCAAGGAAGAGATGACGGTCTACTACTATCCGAAAGAGGAAGAACTGAGAGAGGCCAAAAAGTTCCTGCTTCCGATCAAGAGCGATTTCAAAGAAGTGATTACTCTGATGCCTCATGCCAGCACAATCTATAAGGACTATCCGCATTGGAAAGAGGTCATTCGGCTATGCCCTAAGAACTATTTCTGGCTGATCCTCGATTCGCATATGCGTAAAAGTGAACCTTGGATCGGTTCCAACATTTCCAATTTGTCCGGCGCTTTCACACTGAGACAATCAGCGGCAATAGTCATCGGATCGGACTTGAATTGCAGCAGCGACACAGGTCTCTTGTATTGCAAAGCAGCTAGAGGTGGAAAGTGTTTGGTGACATACGGTCCACATGAGCCAGAGCCGTTTCTCACCTACTTCCCTTCTGCGCATGGGATGCGAGTTCCTTATGTGACTGGACTGTTACCAGATGGGCAGAAGTCTTGCACTACGGCCTGCTTCATCGACACGGCGAGTTGCCACAAGCCAGGAAGTCCTGCACCGTGTTTGGACCAGCTTGGACCAGAGATGGTTGCTGCTCAAATTATGGAGCTCCTGGAAAAGTAATTCTAGGTAGAGAGTACAATGGCAGACTCAACAATAGAACGCCAGGGACTTCACATAAAAATGCATGACCTGGGCGACGGGACTTTTTCGATATCCACTCATGATCTTGCTGGAGGTGCTGGCGTGGCAGATAGTTCACTGGAAGTAGAAGGGATTAGACTTTTGATGCATGACAATTCTGATGGCACTTTTTCAGTAACGACCACAGCTACAACAGGCGCTGGAGATCTGACTGTGAGAACAGTCGATGGGCTCTTGCAGAAAGTGCATCCAACTGGAATCAACGTGACCATAGGGGGAATTGTCACACCAACCTATGCCTTGGTCGTAAACGCAATCTAGAGGAGTCTATGTCTTTATACACACAACAGGCCGGAATCAACGCTGCTAGGAATCACATCGACGATCAGTACGACAGCAAGAACGTGTTCCGGTTCAAGCCTCTCCAGGGAAATGTTGATGGGACCAACCTGATCTTCCAAATCCCTCAATCGAGATTGGTTGTGATGACTTACAACGGAATTGATCTGACGCCGAAGATCTACAAGAATAATGTGGCTCTGGTCTACACTACTGATTTCACGATTCCAGATCCCAAAGGCGGAATACTTCAGTTTGCAGTGGGGAAAGCTCCGGTGGATGGAGATTTCTATGATGTTACTTTCTACTATACGTGGATGGACGATGTAGAATGGGACCATCACCTGAACAGAGCAGCAAACGAGATTGGATTTACGACATACTACACTTCCTCTTCCAGCATAGCAAATACAGAAGCTCTTCCTACAAACGGAACAATGCCGTCGGATATTCCAGACGGACTGTTCAACGCGGTCTGTCTACTAGGTGCTTCCTTTGTTGCGAAAGCTCTGTCGACCCGATTCTCTACTCGTTACGATACCAGTTCTGGCGATCAGAGTTTCAGTCCGTCACAAATGGCAAAGTCATTCACAGAGATCTCGAAAGATTTTGAGAAGAGAGCCTACAACGCGCGGGATGATTTCTACAAAGGGGCCGGGAGGCAATACAGACCAGCGACTGGCTTCACTGGTTACGTTTTGCCCGAAGGAGTTCCCCCTCGGTGATCTATGGGAGACTTGGGAAATTTCTTCGATCTAAACGATTACACCAACGTGCGACGCTCTTGGTTAGAAGCGGCTGCCAAGGGACAGAAGCAAGTTCGAGTTTGGGTCTTTCAAGGCTATGATATTCTGGGAAACCAAGCCAATCCGAATGAAACCTTTCGCAAGCAGAAGTACGTGGCGAAGAACGCCAACGTCTATCTGTCAAATGTCAAGGTCTATGACACCGTGAAGCGCGGCTATTTTACGACTGGCGATTTGGATGTCTATAGCGAGTTCTATATTCGTGGCTACTCGTCAGCGTACACTCTAGCGACGGATGTCAAGGTAGACGAGTACGCTGGAGATCTGGTTGAATGGAACGGAAAACTTTGGGAAGTGTCTGATCAACTAGAACCTGTCACGGTTGGCATTCTGACCAATCAAGTTTGGTATCGAACAGTGCTGCGTCGTACGCAACGGTCTGGCACTGGAATTGAAGTGGGAGCAGCTTGATGGCACTACATGATCGAGTTGTGACGAAGGCAGGCTTCCAGCTCATCATCAAGTCTGGATCGGTAAGCAATCTGGTCAAGAAAGCAATGCTGGAAGGACTCTCTGAAATCGCGGTCAACTATACCAAGCAGGTAGACAAGAACCTGAGCCTGGACGATCACACGCTCCAAGAACTCAGAGAACTGGGACATCCTTACAGCG
>WNGO01003558.1_pt1 | contig 10031 bp, 12 predicted proteins | sample 5400511 | NCBI WGS metagenome assembly WNGO01 (sample SAMN13153380, study PRJNA577476) | soil metagenome | isolation source: 20 cm soil or saprolite under Garry oak tree replicate 2 | place: USA:California | collected 2016-06-15 | reverse complement strand
TCGAGCGCCTTGAGCGGGTCGATCTCGGTGACGATCACGTTGGCGCCCGCGCCGCGCGCCCGCAGCGCAAAACCGCGTCCGCACCACCCGTACCCCGCCACCACTATGGTGCTCCCGGCAACGAGCAGGTTCGTGGCCCGCAAGATCCCGTCGAGCGTCGACTGCCCCGTGCCGTAGCGGTTGTCGAACAGATGCTTCGTGTCGGAATCGTTCACCGCGATGACGGGGAACTGCAGCACGCCGTCGCGCGCCATCGCCTTCAGCCGGATCACGCCGGTTGTGGTCTCCTCGGTCGAGCCCGCCACGCCGGCGACGATCGCCTTGCGGTCGGCCCCGGAGAGACTCTCCACCCAGCGCCGGACCGGGGGTGCCAAGTCGTCCAGCCGGTTGAGCGCGATCATGTGCAGCGCGCCGACCAGGTCCGCACCATCGTCCATCGTGATGTCGGGGCGATGCGCCAGCGCCGCGCGGATGTGCTCGTAGTACGTCGCGTGATCTTCACCCTTGATCGCGAAGACCTTGATCCCGTGGTCCTTGACGAGGTGGGCGGCGACGTCGTCCTGTGTCGATAGCGGGTTCGACCCGCACAACGCGACGTCCGCACCGCCCGCCTGGAGGGTGACCGCGAGGTTCGCGGTTTCCGTAGTGACGTGCAAGCACGCGGCGAGGCGTCGCCCTGCGAGAGGTCGTTCCCGGATGAAGCGTTCCCGGATGAGGCGAAGTACCGGCATGGATCGCTCTGCCCACTCGGTGCGGCGGCGTCCTTCGGCGGCCAAGCCGAGGTCTTTGACGTCAGAAGCGGCGGCGCGGGCAGTCGTGGTCATGCGTTCACTTTCTTGGAGGAGTAGTGCTTGGAGCGTTGCGCGGCGAGGCGGAGGTCCTCTACGCGGTTCGCATGCTCCCACGTGAACAGGTCGACCTCCCGGTCCACGTCCTTGTCCACGTAGCGGCGCCGCTCGGGCGCGCGGCCGAAGTGGCCGTACGCGGCGGTCGCGCGATAGATCGGATGGCGGAGGTTCAAAGCCTTGTTGATGCCGAGCGGCGTGAGATCGAACACCTCGCGGACGGCTTCCTCGATGGCCTCGTCGGGCACGACGCCGGTGCCGAACGTGTCGATCATCACCGAAACGGGCTCGGCCACGCCGATGGCATACGCCACCTGCGCCTCGCAGCGGGAAGCGAGCTTCGCCGCCACCACGTTCTTCGCCACCCAGCGCATCGCGTAGCAGGCCGACCGGTCGACCTTCGAGGGGTCTTTGCCGCTGAAGGCACCGCCGCCGTGGCGGGCCATGCCCCCGTAGGTGTCTACGATGATCTTGCGGCCGGTGAGCCCCGCGTCGCCCTGCGGCCCCCCGACCACGAAACGGCCGGTCGGGTTGATGAGAATGTCGGGGTCGCGGACCTCGAATCCCGCGTCGGCGAGCACCGGCCGGACCACGAGGGCGATCACGCCCTCGCGCAGCTCCACGTTGTCGATTTTGTCGGAGTGCTGGGTGGATACCACGACCTTGCTGATGCCGACGGGGCGCGCCCCTTCGTACACGACGCTGACCTGAGTCTTGCCGTCGGGGCGGAGCCACGAAAGGTCACCCGCCTTGCGCACGACGGCGAGTCGCTCGGCGAAGCGATGGGCGAGGACGATCGGAAGCGGCATGAGGGACGGCGTCTCGTCCGACGCGTAGCCGAACATCATTCCCTGATCGCCCGCCCCGCCTTTGTCCACCCCCATGGCAATGTCGCCCGACTGGCGGTCGATGGTGGTGAGGATGGCACAGGTTTGGGCGTCGAAGCCGAAGCTCGCGTCGGTGTAGCCGATGGCGCCGATCGTGCCGCGCACGATGTCGGGGATGTGGACGTAGGTGGAGGTCGTGATCTCGCCCGCCACGACGGCCATTCCGGTGGTGACGAGCGTCTCACACGCCACCCGGGCCGCGGGGTCCTTGGCGATGATCGCGTCGAGCACCGCGTCGGAGATCTGGTCGGCGATCTTGTCGGGATGCCCTTCCGTCACCGACTCGGACGTGAACACGTGGCGTTGCGCTGGCATGTGCCTGTCGGATTGAGGGTTACACGTTCAACCTAGCCGGGCGCCGCCCCGTGGGCAACCGGCCATCGAGGTCGAGCAGCTTCAAATCCACGGCTTCGGCGAGCGCGAGCCGCAACACGTCGAGCACTTCGGCGGCAGTGCGGGCGGCCAGTGCTTGGTCGGCCGCCGCGCGCGCGCGCGCCGCGCTCACCTGACGCACGGTCCACTTCACCAGCGGCAGGGCCGGCGGCGCGACCGAGAGCGTCTCGTAGCCGAGCCCGATTAGCAGGAGTGCCGAGAGCGGCTCGGAGGCCATTTCGCCGCACACACTCGCCGGTTTTCCCGCCTTCCGCGCCGCGTCCGCCACCATCTTGAGGAGACGCAGCACGCTCGGATCGTGCGGCGTGAAGCGGTCGGCCAGCCGCGCATTGCCGCGGTCCACGACCAACGTGTACTGCGTCAGGTCGTTCGTGCCGACCGAGAGGAAGTCCGCCTCCGCCGCGAGCCGGTCGGCCATGACCGCCGCCGCCGGCGTCTCGACCATCACGCCTACCGGCAGCGACTGCGCGGCTGCGATGCCGTCGCGGGCAAGGTGCGCGGCCTCCTCCGCCACGAGCGCGCGGGTCCGCTCCAGCTCGTCCAGGCGCGTGACGAGCGGGATCATCAGCCATATTTCGCCGTCCTTCCCGGCCCGCAGTACCGCCCTCAGCTGCGTGCGGAAGATGTCCGGCCGATCGAGACATACGCGAATGGCCCGCCAGCCGAGCTGCGGGTTGACCTCGGACGGCGCCCGGAACGGAGCCGGGAGCTTGTCCCCACCCAGGTCGTATGAGCGGACCACCACCGGCTGGCCCGGAAACGCTTTGGCCACGCGCCGGAAATAGTCGGCCTGTTCGTCCTCGCTCGGCAGCGCGGTGTGCCCGGTAATCAGGAACTCCGTGCGCAACAGGCCGACTCCCTCGGCCCGGTGCTCCTGTGCCGCCTTGATCTCGTCGGGCAGGTCCACGTTTCCGCGCAGCACGATCCGGAGGCCGTCGGTGGTGACGGACGGTTGATCTACCACCTCCTCGAGCTGCGACGCGAGCTCCCGCCTCCGCAACTCCTGTGCCTGTGCCTCGGCGATTTCCTGCGGCGTCGGGTGGAGCAGCACGGTGCCCCGGGTACCGTCCAGGACCACCATCGTCCCGGCGTCGATGCGCTCGATGGCGCCGGCCACCCCGAACACCGCCGGGATCCCGATCGAGTGAGCCAAGATCGCGGCGTGCGAAGTGCGCGTCCCCTCCTCGCTTACGAGGCCCACCACGTGCTCGCGATCGAGCTGCACGGTGAGCCCTGGCGACAGCTCTTTCGCCACGACCACGGTCGGCTGGATGATGCTCTCCCATCGCTCATCCGAGCCGCGATGCATCAGGTGCTCGATCACCCGGACCGCGACGCCCGAGAGGTCTGCCAGCCGATCTTTGAGGCGCGGGCTGCCGGTCGCCGCCCACATGTCGCGCACCTCCAGCGCCTTGAACTCGTACGCCTTCTCGGCGGCGAGGTGGTTCTCGCGAATCAGGTGGGCGACCCCGGAGAGAAACTCCTTGTCCTCGAGCATCAGGATCTGCGCGTCAAAGATGCGCGCCTCATCGACGCCGGCGCGATCCTCGGTCTTCACCTTCATGGCCTGGAGGTAGCGCTTCACGTCGCGCACGGCGGCGCGGAGGCGGCGCACCTCTTTCTCCACCTGCGACCGGGGCACGACCCGATGCGGGACCTCGGGCATGGTCCACCGCACCACGATCGCGGCACCGACCCCGATGCCGGGCGAGACGCCGATCCCCTTGAGCTGCCGGTCGCTCATTCACGCCCCTCGTTTTCCTGCTGCTCCGCATCCCGCATCTCGGCCTCGCGCACCTCTTGCGTGAGGTGCATCTCGTGGAACCCGTCGGCGACGAGGGCGAGCAGGGCTTCCATCGCCGATTCCGCATCCTCCCCGTCGGTCTTGATCGACAGCGACGATCCGCACTCGGCCGCGAGCATCATCACGCCCATGATGCTCTTGCCGTTCACGGCGAGATCATCCTTGCGGACCTCGACCGCCGATTTGAAGCGGCTGGCGAGCTTCACGAACTCCGCCGCGGGGCGCGCATGCATGCCGAGGGGGTTCACGATCTTGGCGTCGCGCTCGATCACGGCCATAACCACCCCGCCAGCGCCGCGAGGGCGAGCAGCGCGAGGCCCAGCCGCAGCCCGGTGAGCCGAGCCCGCTGCCACCACAACAGGGCAAAGCCGCCCGCGACCACACCCGCGAGGGCGAGCCGCGCCCAGCCGACAAGCGCGCTACTCAGGTACTGCGCGACGAGCGGCAACGCCGCCCCGACGACCAGCGCCATCGCGGGACCGGACAGCGCCGTCGCGCGCTGCAGCAGCGGTTCACGCAGCGCCTGTGCCACGCCCGCTCCATAGGTCCAGCCGGCGCGCAGCGCCCACCAGCGCAGCGCCACGTGGCCGACGTTGTAGACGACGACGAAGCCCAGGATGGCCGGGAGTCCGAGACCGAGCGCCACGCCGATGAGCGCCAGCGCCGACGTGAACGGCAGCCATCCCGCCCACACGAGCCGGTCGCCGAGCGACCCCAGCGGCCCGCACAACGCCGTGCGCAGGCGCTCGACCTGCTCGGGCGGGACGCCGTCGTGCTCGGCGCGCGCCGCCGCGCCGACCGCGAGCCCGCACAGGTATGGATGCGCGTTGAAGAAGTGCGCCCCGCGCGCCACGGCGGTGCGGTACGCCACGCCGTCGCTGCCGCCCTCGGCGCGCAGATCTCGTAGCAGGGGCTCCTCGGCGACGCCCACGCCGATGCCCTGCATCCGCTCGTAGTTCCAGGACCCCTGCACCGTGAACAGCCGGAGCAGCGTGCGCACGAGCTTGGGCCGGGCGCGGGTCGGGCGGGGGGACGGGCTCATCGCAGCCACGCCACCACCGTGCCGCCCACCACCCCCGCCGCGAACCAGCGTAAACTGGGTCCGCGTCCTACGAGGCGCAGCGTTCCCACCGCTCCCGCCGCGAGCGCCGCACCCACCGCCGCCACGTTGAGCAGTGCGACCCCATGCGGCGGCAGCGCGCCGGCGAGATAGGTGCGTGCCACCAGCGCGAGCACGAGGCCCAGCGCGGTCACGACGGCCGCTCGCACCGCGTCGCGCAGGATGCTCGCCACGTGCAGCCGCTCGAGCACGCGGGCGTCGCCCGATTCGAGCCCGGCTGCGGCGCGCCGCACGGCCCGCGTGTTGAGCTGCCGCAGCGCGTGCAAGCTCAGTCCGCCGGCCATCCCTGTGATCAGCCCCACCAGGGCGCCGAGCCCGAGCCCCAGCGTTCCGGCCGCCGCGTGCGCCGCGCTGACGGCGGCGACGGTGGCGGGTCCGTACTCGGGGTAGCGGGTCGCCCCCATCGGCAGGATGTCGTACTGGAACAGCTCGAACAACACGCCAAGCTGGAGGCCCGTCCCCACGTCACCGAGCATCGCGCCCGCGATCGGCCCCGCGACGAGGGGCCGCGCGATCATCATCTGCGGCACACTCACGAGGTCCAGCCCCACGAGCGTTCCCCAGGCGAGCAACAGCAGCTGCAGGTCGAGGCTCATGTGAAGTCCTCGAGCGGCACGGGGACGGCCGTCGGGACGTCCTGGGCCGTCACCTCGACTCCCCGGGCCGCGAGCTTCTTGAGCTGCGCGGCTTCCGCGTCGCTCAGGTAGACGTAGCGCAACCGCTCCGAGCGCCCGGGGCGGTGGTGCACGCCGCCCACGTTGACGCGGCTCACGCCGTGGCGGTTGGCGGTGAGCGCCGCGAGGGTGTCGACATCGCCCGCGACGAGGATGCCGACGCGGGGATCACGCTCCCAATCGGCGAGCTGCTGTAGGGCCTCTTCGGTCGATGCGAACACCACCTCGATCTCGGCCGGGACTCCCATACGGTAGAGCTCCTGCTCCCAGGCGCTCGACCGCACGGCGTCGTCCACCAGGACGATGAATCCCACGTTCAGCGGTTTCCCCCAGCCCACGACCACTTGGCCGTGGATCAGTCGATCGTCGAGGCGGTACAAGGCGATGCTCATGCCGCCGGGGTGCGGATCGCGCGGCTCCCGGCCTCGGCCGCGCGTCGCGCTGCGTCGGCAGGCGGGAGATCACGGTGGAACACGAAATCGAGGAGCATCGCGAGGTTCACGCCCGTGACCACCGCCACGTCGGTCTTGCTGCGGGCGAGCCGCACCGAGCTCGTCAGGCACGAGCCCCCGGGCAGATCGACGAACAGGATGGCCGGCTTGTTGTCGATCGCCTGCGTGAGACGCTCGGCGAGGGCTCCCGTGTCGCAGCCGTCGTTCGACACCGGGACGAGCGCGTCGCGCACGCCGGTGATCACGGTGACCGCCGCGAGCAGGGCTTGGGCGACGGCCGCGTGCGAGACGATCACTCCGCGTAGTGGCTCACTCATTGTCTTCCTCGAGATACTCCTGGAGCTGACGGCGCTCGGCGAGACGTTTGAGCAGGCGATCGTTGAACGTTCGCGCCGAATCCACGCCGCTGTAGCGCAGCAGGTGGTTCATCGCGACGACCTCACAGACCACCGTCAGGTTCTTGCCCGGGTTGAGCGGCACGGTCACGAGGGGCAGCGTCACCTCGAGCACCTGGGTGGTTTGGCCGTCGAGCCCGGTGCGATCGTACTCGCGCGTCGCCTCCCAGTCCTCGAGCTGCACGACCACCTCGATGCGCTTCTGCTGCCGTACGGCACGGATGCCGAACAGCGCGCGGATGTCGATCAGCCCCACGCCACGGATTTCCATGTAGTGCTGGGAGAGCTCGTGCCCGCGACCAATCAGCACGTCATTGCCCCGGCGCGTGACCTGCACGACGTCGTCCGCGACCAGTCGATGGCCGCGCTCCACCAGATCGAGTACGCATTCGCTCTTCCCGATCCCCGAGCGGCCGAGGAACAGCAGGCCCACGCCGAACACGTCGGCGAGCGACGCGTGCATGGTCGTGGCGGGCGCGAAGGCGTCGTCCAGGAACGGCTTGAGGCGACGGTAGAACTCCGCCGTCTTGAGTCGGGTGCGGATCACCGCCACCCCCTTGGCGCGCGCCAGCTCGACCAGCTCGGCCGGCGGCTCCTGCCCCTTCGAGATCACGACGCAGGGCAGTTCGAACTGGAGCAGCGTCTCCAGCGCACGACGGCGCGCGGCGGCGTCCAGGGACGCGAGGTAGGTGACTTCGGTCTCGCCGAGGATGTGGATGCGGTGCGCCGCGAAGCGCTTGGTGTACCCGGCGAGTACGAGGCCGGGGCTCGACGCTTCGGGTGCGGGAATGTCGCGGTCGAGCCCCACGTCTCCGGTCAGGGCCTCGAGCTGCAAGAGATCGCCCCGACGCTCCAGCAGGTCGCGCACCTTGGGCTTCGTCACCGGGGCTCCGGCTTCCGGGCGCGGCGCGTGGGGGCGCCGCGCCGCCGGGTGGGATCCTTGTCGAGCTGCCGCCGCACCTTGGCTACCGCGAGGTCCAGCGCGGTGCGGTGGTCCGCCCCGCGCGCCGTACCCACGTGCACCGCGCCGCGCGCGGTGTGCAACCGCACTTCCACGGTCGGGCGCCCGTGGTCGGCCACGAACACGACTCGCCCATCGTGCGGCCGCGGCGCGACACGCGCGAGGCGCTCGAGCCGCTCCCGCGCCCGGGCGCGCAGCTCGTCGGGAATCTCGCAGTGGCGTGCCGTGATGGTGATCCGCATCGTTCAGCCTCCCTGAGCGATGACCCGCTGGAGATGCGCTTCCGTGGCCCGGGCCGCCTGCTCCCAGGAGAACTGCTCCGCGAAGGCGCGGGCACCGCGACCCAGCCGCGCGACGAGCGTCGGATCGGCGGCCAGCGCCAGCATCCGGGCCGCGAGCGCGTGCGTGTCGCCGTGCGGCACCAGAAAGCCGGTCTCGTCGTGCCGCACCGATTCCCGGAGGCCGGGACTGTCGGACGCGAGCGCCGGCGTACCGCACGCCGCCGCCTCCACGTTCGAAATGCCCCACCCCTCCTTCGGGCTCGTCAGCACCGCCGCCCACGCCCGACGCAGCAGCCGCCGCTTCTCCCTCTCGGACACGAACCCGAGGAACCGGGCGGCCTCGCCGACGCCGAGTGTCCGCGCCAGTCGCTCGAGGCGCTCCCGGTCGTCGCCCCCTCCGGCGATCTCGAGGATGAGGTCGGGGCGCGCCTGGCGCGCGACTGCCAGGGCCCGGAGCGCGATCTCCACTCCTTTATAACGCTTGAGACGCCCCACGTACAAGAACGTCGGTTCGCGAGCTCGCGGCTCGGCGGCGTCCGGAGCGTACCAGGTCGCATCGACGCCCGGATAAATGACCTCGATCCGCTCGCGGAGCACCCCCCGCCGTATCAGGTCGTCGCGCGTGCTCTCCGAAATGGCGTGAAACCACGCGCGGCGATACGCCCACGGGATCGGCCGCTCGGCTGCCCACACCACGCTGGCGATCGGCCAGCTCGCTTCGCGGAAGGCCGTCGCGCCAAAGAGATGCGGCACGAGAGCGCAGAACGGCCGGTGGGTGAGCGCCGGGAGGAACAGCGGGAGCTTGTTGATGTCCTCGACCACGACGTCGTAGCGGTTGGCCCGCAGCAACCGGCGCACGGCGCCGCGCGCGCGCAGCGCGAAGGTATATCGCCCGCCCCAGCGATGCACGCGCAGGCCGTCGAGCTGCGCTTCGCGCGGGGCCCCCGGCCAGCCGCTCGCCACCAGGTCGATGGCGTGGCCGCTCTGCGCCAGGCGGCCGAAAATCTCGTGCAGGTGCGTCTCGGCACCCCCGGCGTGCGGATTCTCGCGGTCGTTCCAGTTGACGAGCAGAATTCTCACAGCGCGCCGGATTCCCGCGCCACGGCGTCGAGCACGCCGTTCACGAACCCCGGTGCCTTGGCGCCCGCGAACCAGTGGGCCAGCTTCACGGCTTCATCGATCACCACCCGCGGGGGTGTCGATCCCTCGGCGAGCTCCGCGAGCGCGAGCCGGAGGATGTTGCGCTCGACCACGCCGACGCGCTCGAGCCGCCAGTGCTCGGCGGCGTCCGCGACTCGGGCGTCGAACTCGGGAAGGCCGGCGATCGCTTGGGCCGCGAGGTCCGCGCCGCGGTCGTAGCCTTCGGGGGGACGGCCGTACGCCGCGGCGAGCCGGCCCACGACCGCTTCGATCGAGGGACGGCCGGACAGGTCCCAAGCGTAGAGGAGTTGCAGCGCGCGGGCGCGGGCCTTAGTCTCGGGGCGCTGCACGCGTGAGCTGGTCCAGGACGTCGGCCGTCGTGAGGGCCGCGTCGACCGCCTCGTAGCCCTTGTTGCCGGCCGCTCCGCCGGCCCGGGCCAGCGCCTGCTCCAGCGTGTCGGTGGTGAGCACCCCGAAGCCGACCGGGAGCCGATGGGCCAATGCGACATTGCCGAGCCCGCGCGCGGCTTCACCTGCGACGTACTCGAAGTGGGGCGTTTCGCCGCGCACCACGCACCCCAGCGCCACGAGCGCGGTATAGCGCCCGCTCGCCGCCGCGGCTTCGGCCGCTACCGGCAGCTCGAACGCACCCGGCACCCAGATCACGTCTACCCGTGCCTCCGGCACGCCGTTGTCCCGGAAGCACTCACGCGCGCCGTCCAAAAGGCGCGCGGTGACCAGCTCATTGTAGCGGCTGACGAGGACGGCCACGCGAGCTGCTCGCGGCACGCGCGGCGAACCCTGAATCTCGGCCACGGTCAGTGGGTGAGGAGGTGGCCGAGCTTGTCCCGCTTGACGTCCAGGTAGGACCGGTTCTCGTCGGAGGCCGTCATCACGATCGGCACGCGTTCGACGATCTCCAGGCCGTAGCCCTCGAGCCCGACCAGCTTCATCGGGTTGTTGGTGAGCACGCGGATCGCGGAAAGGCCCAGGTCCAGGAGAATCTGCGCCCCGATGCCGTAGTTGCGCAGGTCGGGCTTGAAGCCGAGCTCGCGGTTCGCCTCGACCGTATCGTGGCC
>WNGO01006982.1_pt1 | contig 10033 bp, 12 predicted proteins | sample 5400511 | NCBI WGS metagenome assembly WNGO01 (sample SAMN13153380, study PRJNA577476) | soil metagenome | isolation source: 20 cm soil or saprolite under Garry oak tree replicate 2 | place: USA:California | collected 2016-06-15 | reverse complement strand
CGTCACAAATTGAAGTGGACCGGCAGCAACGTCTGATCCGGTCCCGGGAGGGACATGCGCCGTCGTCTCCCAAATGTTTGGGCGCCGACCTGCCTTCGAATGGCTACGACGCTGCGAGCCGGGCGGCGCCATCCAGCCGAGGAAGCGCAGACAGAGTCGGACTCGCGACTTTCTCGGTCAGCCCATGTTTTTAGGCATCCGCACGTTTTGTGCTCGCGGTACGACGAGGACTTTGTCACCGTGGCTACTGCGATGAGATTTCACGTGGCGCGCGAAGGTGCGGTGATGGGAGAATTTGAAGAGCAGATTTTTCGCAACAAGGTCTTTTCCGGCGAAATCCGGCCGAACGATTTCTATTGGATCGCTGGCTTCAGTGATTGGCGACCTGTTAGTGAGTTCCGGGTGGCGCGAAAAACCGAACCGATCCTGCTGGACACCGGCTCGGCCGTGCCACCGGCAATCAGAAAGGCGCGTCAGCGGTCGGCGCCGGCGATTGCCCTGATCTGCATATGCGCACTCGTATTGCTCATGGGTGTGGCGATGTTGGCGGGAAAATCTAAACCCGGGCGCGTGCCACAGCATGCGCGGGTTGAGGCGAAGGCGGCGATCGCTCGGGGTCAGCTTCGAATCGGGATGACGGCGAATCAATGCATCAGGATGCTAGGCCAGCCGGCGCGAATCGAGCGAATCAGCGGATCGGAGAACGAGCAGTGGACGTACAAAGCTCAAGAGGGGCCGGTTATTCTTCACTTTGAGAGCGGCGTCTTGCGATCGTTTTGATTGAGATTGAGCAGGCGATTTTTTTAGCTGGCTCGCCGGTGCGACATACACCATCTTCTTCGACTCTTAACCAATATGTCACTCCCAAGCCCGCGCAACGTTCTTACGCTGGAAGGCCCAATCGATCTCCACGTTTCCGCCAAGGTGGCAGAATCGATCGCTAAGCTGGTCAAAGAGAAGCCGGCGCGCTTGGTGGTGGATCTCTCCCGAGTGAATTATGTTGATAGCTCTGGACTGGCGGTTCTGATCAACGGAACGCGAGACATGGAGGATTACGGCGGAATTTTTATTCTCGCTGGGGTGCGGGACGAGGTGCGGCCCATCCTTGAGACCGCGCGCCTGGAGAATTTTTTTCTTATTTTCCCGAGCGTGGACGAAGCGCTGGCCGCGCCTTGAACGTTAAGTTTAGGGCGGGTGTGCACAGCTTCGTGTTCAGCTGCATTTCAGCGCTGGCACTCTATTTCGGCCTTTTCCCGATAGGGCCCGCGAACGTGATTCTCGCTTCCGCGACGAAGCAATTCGCGCCGGCAAGTTCCATTGGTGTTTCTGCGAAAGAAATCGGCTCGGCCCGCAATATTGTCACACGTTGGCAAACCAGCTGGGGCAGCTTTGATCGCGATTATCTTGCAACGCGCGACATCGAAATTGAAATTCATAATCTCAGCCAACTCCCAGCGCGAATAGCAATCGATTTCTATTTTGTTGGTCGACCGCAGCGATTGCCGACGCCGCGTAAACTTTTCTCGAAGCATTCCTTCATCGTCAACGTCGCGGCGAGCGATCAAAAGCGGCTCTCGCTCAGGTCGGACGTGCTTCGTTCGCGCGAAGTGTATTACGCGGCTTTGGGTGAGAACTATACGTCCGGCTATGAAATTGAGGGGTGGATACTCTTTGTCAGATTGCCCGGTCAACCGCAGCCATTCGATAAAGTATCTTCCAACAAGGCAATGCTCGAGCACCTGGATTGGTTTCCTAATGCTTTACAGGAGTTTGAGAATGTGACTCATAGGCATCCAAACTACGCATCCGAGATCGAACCGGAGCCCGCGCCAGTTCCCGAGGCGGAGCCAAGCGAGATGGAACCGTCGACGCCCGTCATTGTGGTACAGCCGACGCCCGAAACGATTGCAACGGCGGCGCCGGTAAATATCCCAGCGGCATCTGCGCCGACTCAAACATCCCTGCCCACTATATTCATCACTGTTACCAAGCCTACAAAGATCACGATTGGACGGAGGGACGAGATTATTCCGCCGGGAACGAAGGTTCAGCTGGTGGCGCGAGCCTCGGACACAGTGCAGGTGCGATACAAGGGCGAGTCGACATTTGTAAAAATATCCTCGACGGATTTGAAGTAACGCCTGTGAATGTGGTGATTTAGGGGAAAGGCCGAAATAGAGTGCCAGCGCCGACGTAAGGACGACGGGTCCGTAATTCAATCGTTACCGGAAAACGACTGTCGTTATCCCGAAGGATACCACGCGTTCTCTCGCCAGAATGCTTGCAGCGCGGCGGTGTTGCCGCGAAAAATGTTGCGTTCAGCTTTTCGAATGTTGGCTACCGATTTCGGAAACAGGCTCCGTGGTCGCAAACCGCATTTACCATCGCCACAGTATTGCCACATACGCCAGGTGCGCCAGGGCGCTGTGTTCCGCGGCTCGGCATGGTAGTTCGCGATCCACAGCCAGCAATTCGCCAGGGTTTGGCGGTGTGCTGAGGTGGCCCCTGGCCCGTAGAGCATCTGCCGCAACCGATATTCACTGCAGTACAGACCTGGATACTTGCCTGTGCGCTCTTTGATGCGCTCAACGAACGTGACTGCCTGGGCCACGCTCATCGTGCCCCCAGGATAATGACCGTTTTTTTCGAAATCCAGGACGAGCAACACGCCCCGCCGTTTTTCTGGATCGCCTGGGCGGATCGGTGGCTGCGCCGATGCGACAGCAGTCACGAAATGGTCGGCCTGCAGGATGGGGTTGGTTGCGTCGCCGAAATGGTAAGCTCCCCATAACAAACCTGCTTCGAGGGCGGCCCGTTGCCGTTCATAGTATCTCGCGTCGCGCTCCAGCCGTGGGAAGGTCGCTTCGTGAATGACCCCGACGATGCTTTCGTTCGCCATCGCGACAAAATCCGGGCGCATCAAGTCGTAATGCGACATATTCACAACGCTGTTTGCCGCAAATGCGCAGGCCGGCAGCAGGAGAAAAACAAGCAGAATGCGTACGGCCGAAGATTTCACCGGCGGAAAAATAACCCGTCGGATCAGTCGAGCAACGGAATCGATGTTTCAGTCGGTGGCTTTGATGATGATCCGCTAGGACGGCAATCCCTTGCGCGCGATCAGCTCCATCTGTTCGCAAAAACGATCCAGTTCGCCGAGCGTGGTATAGACGTTGGGTGTGATCCGAAGGCCCTGAAACTCCTCGTGAATGATCGGCGTAACGAAGATGTGATGTTTGTCGAACAGATACTTCCCAATCGCCTCAGGGTTGGTTCCGTCGATGTGAACGTTCGCGATGGCGCACGATTGATTCGGCTCAAACGAAGTGTTGAAGCGAATCTTGGGCACATCTTTGAGCCGGTTCATCCAGTAGCGTGATAAGTAACGCAACCGCGCTTCCTTGCGCTTGCCACCGATTCCGTTGTGAAACAGTAGCGCCTCACCAATGGCCAGCTTTATCGCCGCCGAGTGTGTGCCAATCTCTTCAAACTTGCGGATGTCCGATGCTTGCTTGGATTCTGCGGCCATCAACGGCCAGAGCTTTTCGATCTTATCGCGCTTCACGTAAAGCAAACCCGTCCCTTTGGGAGCATGTAACCACTTATGGAGGCTGGTGCCGAAGTAATCGCAACCGAGATCCTTCTGTTTGAAATCAAACTGAGCGAAAGAATGCGCGCCGTCCACAATCGTCTCGATTCCTTTGGCGCGAGCCACCTCGCAGACAGCCTTCACGGGGGTGATCTGTCCCGTGATGTTGATCTGGTGCGAGATGAGAATCAGGCGGGTGCGGCTGGTAATTCCTTTTTCAAACGCTGCGCTGATCTGATCGAGGTTCTTTGGCGGAATGGGAATCTGAATCAACTTAAGCTGGAGGCCTTCTCGCCTCTCACGCTGACGAAGCGTGGTAAGCATGCGCGGATAATCCTGGGTGGTGGTGAGAATTTCATCACCCGGCTTAAAGTCCATGCCCATCAAAAGAATCTCGAGTGACTCGGAAGCATTACGCGTGATTGCGATCTCTTCGCGATCGCAGCCGAACAGTTCCGCCAAACCAGTGCGAATCGTTTCCGATTGTGGCTCGAGGATTTGCCACATGGTGTAGGCGGTGGCGTCTTCCTGTTCCCAGGTGTAACGCACCAGCGCGTCGGTCACGATACGTGGGCTGGGCGAAACGCCGCCGTTGTTCAGGTTGATAATGCCACGCGTGACGGTGAAAGAGTTTTGAATGATGGCCCAATAATCTTCGTCCATGGCGGCTTGCTCCGCTGTCAGATGCGCCACGCTCTGGGTTGCGGCTGCGACGGTTTTCAGTAACGACGCGACCGTGGCAGAAGAAAGCGCGGCCAGACCGAGGCTTTTGCCCGCGAGCAAAAGAAAGTCGCGTCGAGTGCGCTCACGAAGCGCGGAATTTGAAATCGTCACGAGATGGGAATTAGCGTGATTAGGAGGTGCGCCGAAGTCAAGATGGGAGAAAGGAGCAGAAGCCAGAGGTTTGAGGGCAAAGGAGTGGAAATGACGAAGCACCCGCCTTCGCTTGGCTACGGCGTGGCAAGCGAATGACGGATGACGAAGAAAGAAGCCCCCATGCTGATGCTCATGCTCATGCTCGTAATCGTAATCGCAATCGAGTCAGAGATGAGAGATGGGAGATCAGGGGAGAAAAGCTGAAACACTGAAAGCAAAGAGCCATGTCTGCTTTGCGCGCAGGCGGATCCCCAATAAGCTTTAGGCAAAACCCATCACGAAAGGAGTGAGTATTATGGCTATGTATGTCAGTCTTCTGCAGTTTACCGAACAAGGCATTCGAAGCGTCAAGGACACCACTAAACGAGCCGCAGCTGCCACCACTGAGGCCGAGAAAATGGGCCTGAAAGTCAGGGATTCATTCTGGACATTGGGCCCGTACGACGTGGTCCTCTTGCTGGAAGCGCCAGATGATCAGAGCGTGACTGCTTTTACCCTCAAGCTCGGTTCTCTGGGCAATGTTAAGACTCAGACGATGCGCGCCTTTCGCAGCGAAGAAATGGAAGGTATTCTGGCGAAAATAAAATAGCCGGGCGGGAGCAGGGAAAACGCGAGGCGTTTTAGTTATCAGTCTATCCGTTATCTGTTAATGGGATGCGCACGGGCAGAGAGCTCGCGGTTATCCATTAACAGCTGGCGCGGCCAGAGGCGCGGTGAATGGCGCAGAGGGTTTTTTCGTGAGGAGGTCCATCGCGAGTTGCAGCTCTCCTACATCGAAGGGTTTCGCGAGCATCATGTCCACCTCCAATTCCTCGTAGGCCTGGATGTTCTCCTTAGTTAGATATGCCGAGAGGACGATAATCTTGCCCGTGAACTGGCGCACCCGCAGCCGACGCACCAAATCGAGTCCGTTCATACGCGGCATGCGATGGTCGGTAATAATGACGTCGAAAGGTTCCGCGGCGGCGCCGATCTTCATGAGCGCCATCCAGCCGTCGCACGCGTTTGTTATTTTCGCGCCCGGACCGCCCAATAGGAGCGCAAGCATGTGCGTGACAGCCGGTTCATCCTCGACAGTTAAAATGCGTAAGCGGTCTTTCATGAACACTTGGCACTGAAAGAGCAAAACGCAGACCACGGCACGAGCAAAGCTCGTGAGTTATCAGTTATCTGTGAACGATTATCAGGTAGAAGCGGGGAGCAGGAGCTACGAAATCCGATTCAGTTCCCGCTCGCGCTCATCGGTGCGGGTTTAAATGCCGCATTGTATTTTGGTTGCGTTACCTGTTTGCGCATTGCCGCGAAAATCTCCCCAATCGCGCTCTGGCTAAAATGATTAGCGATGAACGCTGGAATTAGTCCGCCCGTGTCTGTATAGACCGAATAAGTAGCGCGCGTTCTGGCGGCGCCGTTCGGTTCGAGCAACCAAGCCCCCTGGCAAAACTCAACACGCACAACGCCCGGCTTCTTCGTCGGGCCCAGCGCGTTCGCCGATTCCCAGCGGTTCGAATAGACAAGTCCAGCCACGCCTGGCCAGGAGGTTTTGTAGGTGCGCAGCGTGAAATCCCGATCACAACAAACCTTGGGCGAAATCCGCTGGTAGCTCAGGAGCGAATCGCTTTCGCGCCTAAGCAGCCTGCACTCTGCCATATAAGGCATGAAGTTCGGATAGGCATCGACGTCCTCGATGACCTCGCATACCGCACGGCTAGGCGCAGCGATTTCGCCCATCGCCTTGAATTCTTTTAAGAAAGAGCCGGAATGGGGTCGGCTGTAAATCGTGACGCCGTTGCGCTCGGTTGCTAACTTCCAGCCATCGTTGGCGTCCGCGGATTTGGCAGGCTCGGCCGCGAGGCAAACTACCGAGACAAGAGTGACAGAAAACATGGGAATAAGTCGGTCTTTCATTAAACTCGGGTAGTTTTGCGCGGCAATGATCTTAAATTCTTAGCGAAGTATCCGCATCAGTCACTTCAAATTTGCGAGGAACAAAAAGGCGCCACGCTTGTGGGTTATCGGTTAACGGTTATCAGGTAAAAGCCGCGCTCGTTCAATGAAATTCGCTCGTTGCCCACACTCACCGCTTCCCCGCAGCTAATGCCAGTCCGGCTCGGACCTATGAGATCATTGGAAAGACAGCAGAGCCGCGATAGGTTGCGGCATTCCTAATTACCGAACATGACAGAATGGGATGCTGCCGAGTATTCGCGCCGTTCGTCGCTGCAGGAAGCGATGGCTCAGGAAGTACTCGCTCTGCTCGACCTCAACGGTTCGGAGCGAATCCTCGATGTCGGGTGCGGCGACGGGAAGATTACAGCAGAAATCGCGTCTCGCGCTTCGAAGGGCTCGGTCGTGGGTGTCGATCCTTCACGAGACATGATTAGCTTCGCCCAGGGCCACTTTGGTCCGGCAACCCTGCCCAACCTTCGATTTCTCGTCGCCGATGCTCGAAGTCTGCCCTTCCAAAACGAATTCGATCTTGTGGTTTCTTTCAACGCTCTGCATTGGATTCCGGAGCAGCAGACCGCGCTTAGTTCCATACATTCCACCTTGATTTCGAGCGGTGAGGCGCAGCTTCGCCTGGTATCGAAAGGTGCGCGCAAGAGCTTGGAAAATGTAGCCGAAGAAACACGTCGAACGTCCAGATGGAGCGCTTACTTCCAGGATTTTGAGGATCCTTACCTGCATCTGACACCGGAAGAGTATACGGCCGTGGCAGAGCGCAACGGCTTCCGCGTCCTACGCGTTTCCACCAAAGATCAAGCGTGGGATTTCGGTTCGCGGATGGCATTCTCCGGTTTCTGCGCAGTTGGTTGCGTGGCATGGACGAGTCGTTTGCCAGCGGCAGAACGGACGGGGAAGGCGGGAGGCGGAGGAACGGTCGACGGTCAGCCAGGTTTGTGTTGCCACCAAGAATCGCACGTGGTTGTCTCGCTAAAGCATAGCCAGAGAATTCAAACCAGTGCGGTTTTTTGTAATGATGGCAGCGGCGGCGTTGGTCGTGTGCGGCGTGACGGCGTTCTACACTCATCGCGCGGCTCACGGCAGAACGGCGCAGGATCGGGCCGCTTATGCAATCGGGGAAAAGGCGGGAGAGGAAGCGCCGGCCGGGACAAAATTGCCGACGGACGCTGATTTGAACATGATGGCTCAGAAGTATTTCAAGCAGCAGGGATCGGGCGAACAGCAAAGTTGGGACCTGGCTTTCGAAAACGGATACGCGGACGGGTTTAAGAAGACGCATCGGCCGTCCCATTGAAGCGTTATATCTCTGTTCGACCATCTGTGGATAAAGATTTGAGCTGACTGCCATGAACCCGCCACCTTTACCTGTCCGGAGACGCTTCCCCTGGATTCTCTATTGCATCGTTCTCGTCCTCATCGTTCTCGTCGCGCTTGCCCCAGTGGGATCGGTGGTGGCGTGTGGTTTAATCGCTAACGGATGAAGGATCGGTGCACCCCTGCATGATCAATGGAAAAGACTATGGGCAGCTGCTTTATACCCTTGGTGTGATGGGCTGGCTGATGCTCGTCACCCTGCCGGCCGGAGCACTCGCGTTCGTTCTTTGGCTGATCGTTCTTATTATTCATCGGACAAATTGGCGAGACGCGCGCGAGTTAACGGAAGCTAGACGCGGGGAGGCGGGAAAACGCGAGGCGTTTTAGTTATCAGTCTATCAGTTATTAATTAGTGAGATCCGGCAAGGAGGAAGGAGCAGGGGCAGCTCATGGTTTATGGCTGCCGGTTAGCCCTGACGGGTGAACTTCATGGTCCAGTTGGTCTCCCAGGTCTTGCCGCCGTCGGCCGAGAACGCCTGTTCCCAACGGCAGGAATCCGAGGAGTCGACGTTCCAGATGAAGCGGTTGAAAATGTGCCTGCCTTCGAACACTTCCTGCGAATAGAATTCCCCGCGCGGGCCGTCGAACTTGCCGACCATTGGCACGTCCATTCTTCCGGGGTGACTGCTGGCCGTCCAATATATGCTCCACTCGCGCGTTTCGGGATTATAGAGACGCACCGTCACTGCTTGAACGTGACCTGACGCGCGATCCATCATGAGTTCGTCCATGTTGCCAAGGCCGCCCAGAATGGACCGCACCTTAATGATGCCTTCGAACTCTTCCCATTCTGTGCACTCTTTTAGCCGCTCTTTTAGTCGCCGGTGCTGGATTTTCCAGCTGCCAAGAAGGAAATCGAAATCCTTCCGGCCATCGCGTTCACCAGATTCGTTAGTAATGGGTTGCTTCATTGCTTGCCGCGTTGCTGAATCAGCCGCGTAATTGGGACCGGGCGGTGGGTGACAGCTTTAATACTTCCGGCGTTCTTTCCAAATAGCGCATTAGCGCGGTCGAGATTTCGCCACGCCACGGTTGCGATCGCGAGAGAGAAGCCACGTAATTTTCGTAGGCCGCCAAATCCGGAAAGGTCGAGAACCAGACAAACACATTCTCGCCCGCGCGCACCGGCAAAGCTGGGAAAGTGTTTTCGCTATTTTCCGTCACAAAATAGGCGGAAATTGTCGCGCCCAAGCTTGCCACCACCGGCCGGAGCATGTGCTCGAAGAAGTTTATAAAGTCAGGAGTAACCGGGTCCGCAAAATAATAAATCGTCGCAACGACGAGGCTGGTCGGCACTTCTTCAGATCCGACGGGAGGCCTGTTGGAATTTTCAAGCGAAAATCCCGATGTCGGACGTGCTGGACGGAGCAACAGGACGTTGTCGGAGTCAATCATCGTCGCGTTGGCAGCTTCCCGGTGCGCTTTCCAGACCGGCCCGCCGTAAAAATCAGTCAGCGCTTTGGCACGTGAGGTCATATCACCGAAACCTCTGAGCCAAACGAAGCGATCTGGATGATCAAGGTCTCTAAATTGACCGATGATTTTCACCCCCAATGCTTCCTGGGTTTCGACAAATTCCCGGTCAAAGAGATCAATCAAGACATCGCGTTTCCCAGGATGGAGCGCGTATTGCCTCAATTCGACGACAGGACAACAAAATTGCGAAGATTGCATTTGTCTTTCCCCGATCGGTTCAGTCATGACTGAGTTAACCACACTCCGCGTCAAAATAAAAAAGCGAGAACTAAATGTTTTCGTGTAGTTTCACTACGTCGATAGCTGGTGATGCTTACTCGTTTTTTTCTTTCGCTGGTTTGGTTACTGGTGGCGAGCGGGGCTGCGGCACAATCCTGGCACGACGATTCTCGTTATGTCAGGTTAGGGCCGAGAAGCGGATATTACATCGTGCGGCCTGGCTCACACCTTAGCCGCCAGTTGGCATTGGAAGGCGCGCCGATCAGCGATACAGCCGATCCTTTTCGTCACGGCTACGGTGCGGATGCGTTGGCCTTTCAGTTTGATCGCGCCGGTCGATTGCTGCGAGCCCCTGCATACGTGGCACAGGCGCAACTAAACAACTTCTATATCTCCCGTTTGGGTATCTTTATCCGCGGAAAAAGCACGGCCGCAGAAGTACGATCAATCTTTGGTCGGTTCCGCAGAACGGAACAACGACGCGATGGCTTCATTGGTTACTACGAGATCGAAGTTTACAATCCGGTTGAGGAA
>WNGO01006749.1_pt1 | contig 10036 bp, 6 predicted proteins | sample 5400511 | NCBI WGS metagenome assembly WNGO01 (sample SAMN13153380, study PRJNA577476) | soil metagenome | isolation source: 20 cm soil or saprolite under Garry oak tree replicate 2 | place: USA:California | collected 2016-06-15 | reverse complement strand
GCTGCGGCGCCGCCGCCGACTTCAAGACCGTCGGCGCCCGCGTCCTCGCGGTCGGCACCCACGTGGCCATCTATGTGGACACATTGGCCCCGGCAGGCGGCCTGACGTCGGCGGACCTCGACACGCTCCGCCAGGTGTTCGACACGCTCCTGTACCCTCTCGACTCGGCGAACTTCGGCGCCGTGTCGGACCTCGACGCGAACGGCGTGGTGATCGCGCTCATGACCCCCGTCGTGAATTCCCTCACGACCAAGGCGGCATGCAGCGCTTCGGGAGGGGCCTACATCGCGGGTTTCTTTTTCCCTGCCGACCTTGACCCGAGCGCACCGGCGTTCCAAACGAACGGCGGCGAGATCTTCTACTCCATCGTGGCTGACCCGAACGCCACGCTCAGCTGCGCGCACTCGGCCTCCGCCATCAAGACGGGGACGCTCGGCACGTTCGTGCACGAGTTTCAGCACATGATCAACTACGCGCAGCATACCCTGATTCACACCGGCTCCACACCCGAAGAGGGCTGGCTCGACGAGGGGCTCTCGAAGTACGCCGAGGAGCTGACCGCCCGGCGCTACCTGCAGGCCGGTGACATGGGAACCTGGGACCGGCTGGTCTTCAACGACGTCGACGACGCGTACAACTACCTGAGCGCCACCGGGGCCTCGCCCCTGCTGATCGAGTTCGACCAGGGCACCCTGGCGGAAGTGGGCGCGAGCTGGCTGTTCACACGCTACCTGGTGGATCAGTACGGAGCCGGTCTGCCCGCGAAGCTCGTACAAACTACGTTGGCAGGGTCCGCCAATATCGCCGCTCAGACCGGACACAACTTCGACACGACGGTGACACGGTGGGCGCTCGCCAACTGGGTCTCCGACCTGCCCGGATTCGTGACGCCGCCGGAGTTGAGCTACGTCAGCAATAGCCAGGACACCACGTCGTGGCACTTCCGCACGCGCACCTTCGCCTCGCTGTACCAGCAGGACTCCAGTACCTACCGCCACCCCTACCCGCTCGTTCCGACGGCGAGCGCGGGGAGCGCCGTGAGCTTGAGCGGGACGCTGCGGTCGGGGTCGGGGGTGTACGGGCGGGCGCTTCAGGCGCCCGGGGCGGCGGCGTTCACGCTGTTCTTCAGCGGCAGCGGGAGCGCCGCGCTCCCGGCCGCGGTGGTGCCGCGGCTGAGCGTGATCCGGATCCGCTGAAGCCGCTAGGCCGCCGCCTGCTTGACAGGGGCGCCCGGCGCGGATAGCATAACCCCTTCACAAAAAAGGACTTGTGCCCGCGATGTCGATCCGGCGCCAGGAGGCCCTCGATTACCACTCCCAGGGCCGGCCGGGCAAGATCCAGGTCTCCCCGACCAAGCCCTTCAAGAACCAGCGCGACCTGTCGCTCGCCTACACGCCGGGCGTGGCGGAGCCGTGCCGCGAGATCGCCGCCCACCCCGAGGACGCCTACGCCTACACCGCCAAGGGAAACCTGGTGGCCGTCGTCACCAACGGCACGGCGGTGCTCGGGCTCGGCAACATCGGGGCGCTGGCGGGCAAGCCGGTGATGGAAGGCAAAGGGATCCTGTTCAAAGCGTTCGCCGACATCGACGTGTTCGACCTCGAGGTCGGCTCCGACGATGCGCGCGACCTGGTGCGCTTCTGCCAGCTGCTCGAGCCCACCGTGGGCGGGATCAACCTGGAAGACATCCGCTCTCCCGACTGCTTCTACGTGGAGCAGGCGCTGCGCGAGCAGCTCTCCATCCCGGTGTTTCACGACGATCAGCATGGGACGGCGATCATCACGGGAGCGGCGCTCCTGAACGCGCTCGAGATCGTGAAGAAGGACATCCGCCAGGTGCGTGTGGTGTTCGCGGGGGCGGGCGCCGCCGCGGTGGCCTCGGCGAAGCATTACGTGCGGCTGGGCGTGCCGCAGGATCAGATCACGCTGTGCGACGAGCGCGGCGTGCTGCACGCCGACCGGGAGGACCTGGACGACTACCGGCGTCGCTTCGCGGTGCGGGGCAAGGCCCGGACCCTGGCCGAAGCGCTCAGGGACGCCGACGTGTTCGTGGGCCTGTCGGTGGGGGGGATCGTCACCGGCGAGATGCTCAAGCCGATGGCGCCGCGGCCGATCGTGTTCGCGCTCGCCAACCCGGATCCGGAAATCAGCCCGGAGGAGGCCCGGCGGGCGCGCAGCGACGCGATCATCGCCACCGGCCGTTCCGACTACCCCAACCAGGTGAACAACGTGCTGGGCTTCCCGTTCATTTTCCGCGGGGCGCTCGACGTGCGTGCCAAGAAGATCAACGAGGAGATGGAGATGGCGGCGACGCGCGCGCTCGCGTCCCTGGCCAAGGAGGAGGTACCGGATTCGGTGATGCGCGCCTACGGCGTCGAGCGGTTGCGGTTCGGTCCCGACTACCTGATCCCCAAACCGTTCGATGCCCGGGTCCTTTTGTGGGTGGCGCCGGCCGTAGCGTGGGCGGCGGTGGGCTCCGGTGTGGCGGGCCGGGTGATCGACGTGGACGAGTACCGGGCGCAGCTGGACGCCCGTCTCGGGCGCGCGCGGCAGGTGATGCGCGGCCTGTCGGGGCGGGCGCAGGAGGCGGCCCAGCGAATCGTGTTCCCCGAAGGGGACGATCCCCGCATCCTCAAGGCCGCGCGCATCCTCGCCGACGACGGCATCGCGGAGCCGATTCTGCTCGGCGACCCGGATGCGATCCGCCGCGAGGCCGACGACGCGGACGTGACGCTCGAGGAGATCACGCTCGCCAATCCTCGCGCCGGCACGCATCTCGAAGCCTTCGCCCAGGAGCTGTGGGAGCGCCGCCGCCGCAAGGGCATCACGCTGCGCGAGGCGCGCGACCGCGTGCGCGACCCGATGTACCACGCCCTGCTGATGCTGCGCGCCGGCCAGGCCGACGCCGTGGTGGCGGGCGTGGACATGTATTATCCGGACGCGATCCGCCCGGCGCTCGAGGTGATCGGCGCAGAGCCGGGTCGCCGCCACGTCAGCGGCATCTACATGCTGGTGCTGCCGCAGCAGACGTTCTTCTTCGCCGATTGCACCGTGAACATCGATCCCGACGCCGAGACGCTGGCGGAAATCGCTTCGGCGACGGCGCAATTCGTGCGCCGGCTGGGCATCGAGCCGCGGGTCGCCCTGCTCTCGTTTTCGAACTTCGGCTCCGTCCGCCACCCCACCGCCGACAAGGTGCGGCACGCCGTCGCCCTGCTGCACGAGCGCGAGCCCGCGCTCCAGGCGGACGGAGAAATGCAGGCCGACACGGCCGTGGTGGAACGGATCTTGATGAAGACGTACCCGTTCTCCAAGCTCAAGGGCGCGGCGAACGTGCTCATTTTCCCCAACCTGGACGCGGCGAACATCAGCTACAAGCTGCTGGACCGGATCGGCGGGGCGGAGGCGATCGGGCCGATCCTCGTGGGGATGGCCCAGCCCGTCCACGTGCTGCAACGGGGGTCGGACGTGAACGACATCGTCAACATGGCCGTGATCGCCGCCGTGGACGCGCAAGAGCACACCCGGCGCCCGCGCGCCGGGCCTCCCGCCGGCCCGTGACCGCCCGCGCCACACGCCGCGCCGACGGGAAGCGCGCCTCCGCCCTGGAAGGCGCCGGGCTCGTGCCGCAGCGGCCCGTGTACTGGAACCTCGGGCCGCCCGAGCTCTACGAGCACGCGGCCCGACGGGGCGAGGGCGTGATCGTCGAAGGCGGGGCGTTCTGCGCGGTGACCGCGCCCCATACCGGCCGCAGCCCCAACGACAAGTTCATCGTGCGCGAGGCGTCCTCGGAGCACGACATCGCCTGGGGCCGGGTGAACCAGCCGCTCGCGCCCGAGCACTTCGAGCGGCTCAAGGCCACCACGCTGGCCCACCTCGCGACCCAGGAGCTGTTCGTCCGTGACCTGTTCGCCGGCGCGGACCCCAATCACCGGTTCGGCATCCGCTTCGTCACACCGAACGCGTGGTGCGCCCTGTTCGTGTACAACATGTTCCTGCGGCCCACGGCCTCCGATCTCGCCACGTTCAGTCCCGGCTGGACCGTGTTGCACGCTCCGGAGCTGCACGTCGACCCGGCGCTGCACGGCACCCAGTCCGGCACGTTCATCGTGGTGCACTTCGCGCAGCGAACGATCCTGATCGGGGGAACGCGGTACGCCGGCGAGCTGAAGAAATCGGTCTTCACCATCCTCAATTACTTGCTGCCGAAGAGCGGCGTCCTGTCGATGCACTGCGCCGCGAACTTGGGCCGCACCGGCGACGCCGCGTTGTTCTTCGGGCTCTCGGGCACCGGCAAGACCACGCTCTCGGCCGACCCGGAGCGCGCGCTGATCGGCGACGATGAGCACGGCTGGTCGGATCTGGGCGTGTTCAACTTCGAGGGGGGGTGCTACGCCAAGGTCATCCGCCTGTCGCGCGAGGGCGAGCCGGAGATCTTCGCCGCCACGCGCATGTTCGGCACGGTGCTGGAAAACGTCGTGGTGGACCCGGCGACGCGCGCCATCGACCTCGACTCGGCGGAGATCACGGAGAACACGCGGGCGTCGTACCCGATCCACTACGTGCCGAACCACGTCCCGGGCGGCATGGGGGGGCATCCCTCGCACGTCGTGTTCCTCACATGCGACGCCTACGGCGTCCTCCCGCCGCTGGCCCGGCTGTCACCGGCTCAGGCCATGTACCATTTCCTTTCGGGCTATACGGCCAAGGTGGCGGGGACCGAGCGTGGCGTCACGGAGCCAAAGGCGACCTTTTCCACCTGCTTCGGCGCCCCATTCCTGCCGCTCGCCCCGAACGTGTACGCCTCCATGTTGGGGGAGAGAATCGCGCAGCACGGCGTGCAGTGCTGGCTCGTGAACACGGGCTGGAGCCGGGGGCCGTACGGCGTCGGCGAGCGGATCCGGTTGGGGCTGACGCGCGCCATGGTGCGAGCCGCGCTCGCCGGCACGCTCGACCGCACTCCCACCGCGCCCGAGCCGGTGTTCGGGCTGGAGGTCCCGCTCCAGGTGCCGGGGGTCCCGGACGCGCTGCTGCTGCCCCGCGGCACGTGGAGCGACGCGGCGGCGTACGACGCGCAGGCGGCGCGGCTCGCGCAGATGTTCCGTCAGAACTTCGAGCAGTTCAGCGCTCACGTGCACGTCGCCGTGCGAGAGGCGGGCCCGGCGCGTTGACCCGGTTCGAGGTCGTCCGCGACCCGCTCTGGAACAACATCCGGCTCGACTCCGAAGCGCTCGCGGTCGTCGACACCCCCGCGGTGCAACGGCTGCGCTACGTGCGGCAGCTGGGCCATGCGTTCCTGGTCTACCCAGGCGCGACGCACACCCGCTTCGAGCACGCGCTCGGCGCCTATCACCTCGCCCGCCGCGTGCTCGATGCCCTCGAAGACGCCGGGGACGTGCGGCCGGACGCCGAGGAGCGCGCGCGGCTGAAGCTGGCCGCCCTGCTGCACGACATCGGTCATTACCCATTCTCCCACGCGCTCGAGGAAGCGGGCTTGCCCCACCACGAGGCACTCGCCGCGCGCCACCTGACCAGCGGCGTGCTTGCCGACCGGCTCGGCGAGCTGGGCACGCCCGCCGAGGGGTTGTTGCCTCTGATCCGCGGTGAGGCGCGCGGCCCGCTCGCCGGCCTGGTGTCGGGCTCGCTCGACGTGGACAAGCTCGACTACCTGTCGCGCGACGCGTGGATGTGCGGGGTACCCTACGGCGTGATCGATGTGGACCGACTGCTCGCGGCGCTCACGGTGGCCGCCGGTCCGGACGGGCGCGCGACGCTGGCGCTGCACGAGAAGGGCCTCGCGGCGCTCGAGTCGCTGCTGTTCGCCAAGTACCAGATGTACCGCAACGTCTACTGGCACCACGCGGTCCGCAGCGCGACCAGCATGTTCAAGCGGCTGGTGCGGTGCGCCATCGCGGGCGGGCGCCTCTCGCCCGACGCCGTCGCGCTCGCCACCGACGACGGGCTGATCCATGAGCTGATGGGCGACGACCCGACGGGGTTGGCGCGCGCGCTGCGCGAGCGCCGACTCGCGAAGCGCGCGCTCGACCTGCCCGCGACGGACCTCCCGGCCGCCACGCCCGCCTGGCCCTCCGACGATCCCGACCTGCTCGAGCGGGTAGAGGACCGGCTGGCGCGCGAGGTCGGGCTCGCGCCGGGCGGGCTGTTCCTCGATTTCCCCGCCAAACCGGACATGCTCGCGCTCGACCTGCCGTTCGTGAGGCGCGACGGCGCCGTGACCCAGCTCGCCGGGGCCGACGCGGGTGCACACCTGGGACTGCCGCGCGTGGCGGCCGAACTGTACCGCTCGGCGCGGCGGCTGCGCGTGTTCGTCATCGGGCCGGCGGCGGTGCCGGCGAAGGGGATCGTGGATCTGGTGATGACGCCGCGGGAGGAAGTGGTCGTCCGACTCGAGCAGGGGCGGTCGTTGATGGCCGGCTAGGAGGTCAGCGCGATCGTCCCCCCGGCTGCGTGACCTGCGTCCCGTCGCCCCCTTTGCCAGGGGGCCCATCGACCGCATCCACGCGCACCACGATCGCGGTGATATTGTCGAGCCCGCCGTGGCGGTTGGCTTCGCCGATCAGCTCGTCCACCTGCTCCTCCGGGTTCCGCTTGCCGCCCAGCAGTTCGGCCAGCTGCGAATCGTCCAGCATCCCGGTGAGCCCGTCCGACGCAAGCAGGAACAGATCGCTCGGCTTGACCGTGCCGAGGTACACGTCGGGCATCACATCGCTGTTCGCCCCCACGCAGCGGGTGATCACGTTGGAGTAGGGGTGCGAGCGCGCCTGCTCGGGGGTCAGATAACCGGCGTCCACCTGCTCCTGCACATACGAATGATCCTTGGTCAACTGCACGAGCTTGTCGTCACGATACAGGTACGCGCGGCTGTCCCCCACCTGCCCGATCAGGAAGCGGCTGCTGTACAGCACCAGCGCCGTCACGGTGGTCCCCATGCCGCGCTTGTCGTGCTCGGTGAGGGTGCGCTGGAAGATGGCGCCGTTCGCCGCCCGGATGGCGGTGCGCATGCGGTCGGCCACCTGGTCGTCGCCCAGACCCTTGAGGGACCCCAGCTCGCGCGCGACGAAGCGCACGGCCATTTCGCTCGCGACTTCGCCGGCGGCGTGCCCGCCCATCCCGTCCGCGACCAGGAAGATGCCCCGGTCCGGGACGACGAGGAAGTTGTCCTCGTTCCCCGACCGAATGATGCCGACATCCGTCCGACCTGCGCAGGTGATGTGCACGGGACTCCGCTACGCCAGCAACCGGTACAGGAACACGACCACGGCTTCGTGCCGGGGCGAGCGGGCCCAGGCGGCGCAGCCGCGCCCGGGCGCGCAGGCGCGGCCGAAGGAGGCGGCGGCGCTGGGCGGGCGGGTGAGGCGGGAGGAGCAGGAGGGGCGGCGGGAGCTGGCGGAGCGGGGGGAGCCGACGAGTGCGGCGCGCGCAGCACCTGGGTGCCCCCGCCCTTCAAGACGCCCTGCTTCTCGTCCACCGGCTCGAACAGCAGCTGCACGTCTCCCAGTCGCACCATGGCGCCGGGCCCCAGCGGTGCCTCCCCTTTCACCCGCTCCCCCTCCACGAACGTCCCGTTGGTCGAGTCGAGATCCACGAGCACCCACACGCCCTCGCGGCGCTGCAGCTTGGCGTGGCTGGTGGAGATCGACGGATCCGGAAGCACAATGTCATTGTAGTCGGCGCGGCCCAGGTTCACGACCGGCGTCTTCACGGGGAGCCGCTGGCCCATCAGCCCGCCGCTGCGAACCAGAAAGCTCGCGAACGCCGCACCCGTTGGCCGAGGGGGCGAGGGGGGCGCCACAGCCTCGATCCCGTGGACCGTGTGCTTGAGCTGTTCTGGGCTCGCGGCCGGCGCGGGCGCTGGAGCCGCACTCGCCGTGAGCGGAGCCGCCTCCGCATAGAAACGGAACTGCTCTTCCCCCATGCGGATCACGTCGGTGCGCGCGAGGATGCGCTGCCCCTGTACCTGCTCTTCGTTGACGAACGTGCCGTTGGTGCTGGAGTCGACCACGACGTAACCCCGGGGCGTGTGGACGATCTCCGCATGCCGGCGGGACACGTCCTTCCCGGAAACGACGACGTCGCAACCGGCTTCACGCCCGAACACGAGCGACGCGCCCGTGATCACGTACTCGCGCCCGTCCGTGAGGCTGACCACCCGGCCACCGGACGTCCCGATGGCCGCGGGCTTCCCGCCTGGTCGGGGCGCCGCGCCCGGCGCCCCCTGGGGCAAACTCAAGGCCTGCACGTACTGCGTGCTCCCGGAGCGGCGCTCGTCCACGAAGGTGAGCTCGTGCTCGCCCAGCTCGACTTTGTCGCCGTGCAACAGGGGGGTCGGCTCGGCACCCAGGCGCACGCCGTTGATGAGCACGTCGGCCGCCGGCGTGGCCTTGCGGATGATCACCTGGCCGTCGGCCTGCCCTTGGAGCACGGCATGCCGCGGCAACACGCCGGCCCCCGAGAGGGAGATGGCGCAGCCGGCATCACTGCCGAGCACTACCTCACCCACCGGGATCGTGAACGTGTTGCCACCGAGTTCAAGCAGCGACATCTGAAGCGTCCTCGAGAGCCCGAAACAGGCAGCGCCGGAAGTTACGCCTGGCCACGTAACCGCGCAAGGAAACACGGGTTACGCCCACGAGCCTCACGGCCCGGGGCCGTCCGCGATCACCGCCTCCTCGCGCCCGACGAGCCCGCGTTTGATCCAGTTCCAAAACAACAGCGACCCGACGATCACGGTCGCATAGCTGTTGATGAAGCGCCAGACGAGGGTGTAAGTGGGGAGCTCGGGAGGGTGCACGTAGATCTGCATCACGGCCGCGGACAAGAGCTCGGCCAACCCCGATGAACCCGGCGTGGGGGCGAAATAAAGGAGAAAGGTGATGAACGTCTGCAAGAGCAGGATGTCGACGAAGTTGGTGTGCAGGCCCAGTGTCCGCAGGGCGACGTAACCGGCGAGCAGTTTGTTGGCATGCGACGGCCCGGACAGGAGCACGGCCCACAGCAGCGCGAGCCAGCCGCGCGGAGTGCCGAACGCCACCAGGCAATCGTGTGCCCGGTCGATTCCTTCCCGCAGCTGCTCGATCCGCGCCGCCACGCGGCTGCTGCGATGCTCGGCCCGGGTCGCCAGCCAATGCACGGCGTCGCGCAGCCACACGGGGAAGATCATGGCGACCAGCATGAGGACGCCGAGTATGCCGAAGATGGTGAGGCTGGTGCGAAACAGCCCGTAGTAGGTGATCCCGAGGATCACGTTGTGCTCCGCCAGTGACCGGCCGGCGCCCAAGTAGATCGCGAGTGGTCCCGCGAGCGCGAAGAACACCACCGTCGCCACAAAGGTCATGAACGTCGAGGTCATGGCCTCGGGCAGGCGCACACCCGTTCTGAAACGGCGTGAGGTAGGCCGCCCACGCGCTCATGCCGCCGGCGATCACCATGTCGCGCCAGCGCACGCCGGGATGCACGTGCCGCGCCACGACCCACAGCCGCGTGCCGCCGCCGAACCAGTCCAGCGAAGCGAGCGCGAGTCCCACGACCAGCCAGCCGCCGCGCAGGTGGGCGAGGGCGGCGAGAAACCCTTCGAGATCCTGGCCGAAGAACACGAGGACGACGACGACGCCGAGAAAGGAGATGACGGCGAACAGCTCGAGGCCGCGCCGCAGCAGCCGCGGGGTGAGGGCGAGGGGCATGTGGGGGCGAAAGTACAGGTGTCGGGTGTCAGGGGCCAGGTGTCGGGAGGCTCATACAACCTCGCCGGCACCAGACCCCTGACACGCCGACACCAGACCCCTGACACCCGGCACCTATTAGTTTAGAGGGTTATGCCCTCGTCCCCCGACCGCGTGGTCATCCGCAACGCACGGCAGCACAACCTCAAAGGGATCACCGTGGAGCTGCCGCGGCGGGCGCTCACCGTGGTCACCGGCCCGTCGGGGTCGGGCAAGAGCACGCTGGCGTTCGACACCCTGTATGCCGAAGGGCAGCGACGCTACATCGAGTCGCTCTCGACCTACGCCAAGCAGTT
>WNGO01003555.1_pt1 | contig 10036 bp, 9 predicted proteins | sample 5400511 | NCBI WGS metagenome assembly WNGO01 (sample SAMN13153380, study PRJNA577476) | soil metagenome | isolation source: 20 cm soil or saprolite under Garry oak tree replicate 2 | place: USA:California | collected 2016-06-15 | reverse complement strand
GCTCTGCTCTGCCCGCTCTCGTATATCCTCGTGCTGAGCGCCATGGTGTTCACCCCCGTCAGCTATGTCGCGCCGGCGCGCGAGATCAGCATCCTTGTTGCCGCGTTGATGGGGGCCCACTGGCTTCAGGAAGGCGACGTCCCTCGCCGCGTCGCCGCCGCTGCTGCGATGGCGCTGGGTGTGGTCGCGCTCGCGATCGGCTAGGGTAAGCTCGCGCCATGGATACCTCCTTCGCCTCCGCCGTCGTGATCCTGCTGCTGGTCACCGATCCGATCGGCAACATCCCCTTGTTCGTCTCTCTGCTGCGGCACGTCAATCCAAAACGCCGCGTCCGCGTGATCGTGCGCGAGTGTGCGATCGCGCTTGCGGTGCTGCTGATATGCGCGCCTTTCGGCAGCTCCCTCCTCGAGCTCTTCGGGTTGTCGGAGCGTTCGCTCAACCTCGCCGGCGGCGTCATCCTCTTCCTGATCGCGCTGCGCATGATCTTCCACGGCCCCGAGGGCATTTTCGGAGACACGGCTTCGGGCGAGCCGTTCATCGTTCCTCTCGCGATTCCTTCCATAGCCGGGCCCGCGGCAATCGCTACCGTAATCCTCCTCGTGTCGCGCGCGCCGCAGCGCCTGCCGGAGTGGCTTCTCGCGGTGACCGTGGCGATCGCCGTTTCTCTGGTGGTTCTGGTCTTCGCCGAGCGCATCAGCAGATGGGTGGGCAAAGGGGTGCTCGCCGCTTTCGAGCGGCTGATGGGACTGCTGCTGACCGCGATCGCGGTGGAGATGCTATTGCGCGGGATCGAGGGTTTCGTTCGTCAGCTTCAATCCGGCTAGGACCGGTACCGCGACTCAGGCGGGAATCGCGCTGCGGATCGCGGGCAGCATGCGCACGACCGCCTCGCGGCCTTCCGTGATCGCGATTTGCGCCCGGTGGTAATCGAGCAGGCCGAGATTGCCGAGGCGCGGCGTGAGCAGAACGTCGGGAGGCTCGCCCGCGAGCCTGCTGCGGGCGATCCGCAGCTGCATGATGTTGATCGAACCCATGAGCGTCTCGAGCAGGGCCGGCGGCTCGGCTTGCCTCTCTCCTGTCCGGTTGAATCGCGGCAGGACCCTGCTGATGAATCCGCGGGGGCCGGTACGTGTCGGCGCCCTGTCATCGTCGCCCACGTAGCGACCGACGAGGTCGGACCCGAGATCGACCGCGAGGACGATGTCCGCCCCCATCGCCCTGCACAGGGAGACCGGGATCGGATTGACGACGCTTCCGTCGACGAGGTAGCGATCGTCGTACGGAACCGGACGAAACAGGCCCGGCACGGCTATGGAAGCGCCGATCGCGACCGACACCTTGCCCTCGCGCAGCCACATCTCCTGCCCGGAATGCAGATCGGTCGCAACCGCCGCAAATGGTATAGGCAGCTCAGAGAACTCGCACTCGACGAACTGCTCGCGAAAGACCTCGTTCACGCGCTCGCCCTTGATGAGCCCGCCGCGCAGGCCGAAGTCCGCGAGCTTGAGCATGCGCTTCCAGTCGAGCGCGAGCGCCCACGCCTCCAGCTGGTCGAGCCGGCCCGCAGAAAACGCGGCTCCGACGAACGCGCCGACCGAGCATCCCGCGATGACATCCGGCCTGATGCCCGCCTCGGTGAGGGCGCGCAGCACGCCGATATGCGCCCAGCCGCGCGCCGAGCCCGCGCCGAGGACGAATCCGATCTTGGGTCGCCGCCGGGGCCTGAGCTCCATCACATCCGCTCGAAAATCGCCGCGATCCCCTGCCCACCGCCGATGCACATCGTGACCAGGGCGTAGCGCTTGCCGGTGCGGTGCAGCTCGTAAATCGCCTTCACGGTGAGGATGCAGCCGGTTGCGCCGATCGGGTGGCCGAGCGCCACCGCTCCGCCGTTGGGATTGACCTTCGCCGGATCGAGCCCGAGATCGCGCGTCACCGCCATCGCCTGGACCGCGAAGGCCTCGTTCGACTCGATCACGTCCATGTCGGCGGGCTTGAGACCCGCTTTCTCGAAGACGCGCCTTACCGCGGGGATCGGCCCGAGGCCCATCAGCTGAGGCTCGACACCCGCGTGCGCGTAGGCGACCAGGCGGGCAAGCGGCTTGGCGCCTTGCCTTTGCGCCGCGGATTTTTCCATGAGCACGACGGCAGCCGCGGCGTCGTTGATGCCGGAGGCGTTGCCCGCTGTAACGGTGCCGTCCTTCTTGAACACCGTCTTCAGCTTCTGCAGGTCCTCGATCTTCAGGTCCTTGCGCACATGCTCGTCGGTGTCGAACTGCGCGGGTCCTTTCTTCGATTTCACTTCCACCGGCACGATCTGGCTCTTGAACCAGCCGGCATCCGTCGCTCTTGCCGCGCGCTTGTGGCTCTCGAGCGAGAACGCATCCTGTTCATCGCGAGTCACGCCGTATCTCGCCGCGATATTTTCCGCTGTCACGCCCATGTGGCCGTTGCCGAACGGATCGTGCAGTGCTCCGGTCATGGCATCGATGAGTTGCGCGTCACCCATGCGCTGGCCCCAGCGCGCCGAAGGCATGAAGTACGCCGCACGGGTCATGCTCTCGGCACCCGCGCCGATCACGACGTCGGTGTCTCCGAGCAGGATATGCTGGGAGGCAGAGACGATCGCCTGCAATCCGCTCCCGCACAGGCGGTTGACCGTCAGGCAGGGCGTGCCGACCGGCAGGCCGGCCTCGATCGCCGCGACGCGCGAGATGTACATGTCGCGCGCCTCGCCGTGGATCACGCTGCCGAGTACGACGTGACCGACCGCCGCCGGGTCGATCTTCGCCCGCGCCACCGCTTCCTTGATCGCGATCGCGCCGAGCTTCGTCGGCGGAGTGTCCTTGAGCGAGCCGCCGTAGTCGCCGATCGCGGTGCGAACGCCGCTCGTCACGACCACTTCACGTTGCGCCATGGAAATCTCCTTGTTTCATGAAGCTTGCGCCGCAACACTTCGCTTCGATTTCCCGGGAACCAGCCGCGCCCGCAAGTCGTGCGCGTCAGAAGACAGGATCTTCACCTGCGCCCAATCGCCCGGCTTGAGCTTCGAGGCCTCCTCCATGCGCACCACGCCGTCGATCTCCGGCGCGTCGGCGCTTGAGCGCGCCACCGCACCTCCGGCCGACACCTCGTCCACCAGCACCTTGATGATCCTGCCGACGTGGCGTTTCAGACGCTTCGCACTGATTTTCTCCTGCAGGCGCATGAGCCGCATCCGGCGTTCCTCGCGCACTTCGTCCGGCAGCGCGCCAGACAGCTCGTTCGCTTTTGCGCCTTCCACCGGCGAATACGCAAAGCAGCCGACGCGGTCGAGCTCGGCTTCCTCGAGAAAGTCGAGTAGTTCCCGGAATTCGTCTTCGGTCTCGCCCGGGAATCCCGCGATGAAGGTGCTGCGGATCGTGATGTCCGGACAGATCCTGCGCCAGGCGCGGATGCGCCCGAGATTGTCCTCCCCGCTCGCGGGACGCTTCATGAGTTTCAGGATCCGCCGGCTCGCGTGCTGAAACGGAACGTCGATATAAGGGAGGATCTTCCCATCCGCCATGAGCGGGATCACGTCGTCCACGTGCGGATAGGGGTACACGTAGTGGAGCCGCACCCACACGCCCAGTTCTCCTAATGCCGTCGCCAGATCGCCCATGCGCGCCTTGAGCGGCCGCCCGCCCCAGAAACCGGTGCGGTACTTGAGATCGACGCCGTAGGCGCTCGTGTCCTGGGAAATCACCAGGAGCTCCTTCACGCCCGCCTTCACAAGGTTTTCCGCTTCTCGCATCACCTCGCCGATCGGCCGGCTCGCCAGATCGCCTCGCAGAGACGGGATGATGCAGAAGGTGCAGCGGTGATTGCAGCCTTCGGAGATCTTCAGGTAGGCATAGTGCCGCGGAGTGAGCTTGATGCCCTGGGGCGGCACGAGGTCGGCAAATGGGTCATGCGGTTTCGGCAAATGCTCGTGCACCGCCGTCATGACTTCCTCGAGCGCGTGTGGGCCGCTAACGGCAAGGACCTTCGGGTGCGTCCGCCGCACGACGTCGCCCTTGGCGCCCAGACATCCGGTGACGATCACGCGGCCGTTTTCCTCGAGCGCTTCGCCGATCGCATCCAGCGATTCCTGCATGGCAGACTCGATGAACCCGCAGGTGTTGACGACGACGAGGTCCGCGCCATCGTACGAAGGCGAGATCGCGTAGCCTTCCGCGCGCAGGCGCGTGAGGATGCCTTCAGAATCGACCAGAGCTTTGGGACAGCCGAGCGAGACGAACCCGACCTTCGGTGCTGCGGCCATGCTTCAGATTAAACCTTGCACCAGGGTGTGAAATTTCAGGACTTTTTCTCCTCGCCGGGCGTCTTGTTGTCGCCCTGCGACGCCTGCGCGCCGGCCGGGTGCGCGCCGAATCCCGGCCCTCCGGGAAATCCCGGGAAAGCGAAGCCGGAGAACATGTTGCGCGTCTGGTTCTGCAGCTGTTCCTGCATCTGCTGGAACACGGTGCGGCTCTGCTCCATGTACGCCGAGATCAGGCTCTGCATCGCCGGGCCCTGGAAGCTCATGAACTGCTTCCAAAGCTCTTCGTTGCCCTTGGTGGGTTCTCCATAGAGCTTCTGTGACTGCTCCCGCATGCTCTTCTGGATCTCGCCGAACAGTTGCATGTTGCGCTCGAGATACGCCCCGAGCATACCCTGCATGGCGTTCCCGTAGGAGCGGATGAACTGCGTGAGAACGTCCGAGGAAAACATCGGCGCTCCAGCGGCTTCCTCCTCCAGTATGATCTGCAGGAGGATGGATCGCGTCAGGTCGTCTCCGGTCTTCGCGTCCACCACCTGGAATTCCTCGCCTCCCATCACGAGCTTCTTCACGTCGGCGAGCGTGATGTAAACGCTCGTCTTCGTATCGTAGAGCCGACGGTTGGGGTACTTCTTGATCAGTCGGGCGGGCTCAGACATGGGACCCTTGCCTCATCGTGTCGCACGGGTGTTGCGGTGCCACATGATACTGGAGATTGCCGCTAGGTTCCATCCAGTCGGCCCCTCCAGTCCGCCTACGCCATGTGCTGCCCGCCGTTGATGGCGATGTTTGCGCCGTTGACGAACGCAGCCTCCTCCGAGCAGAGGTAAATGATCAGCCCGGCGATCTCTTCGGGCTTGCCGAGCCGTCCGAGCGGAATCTGCGGCAGGATTTTCGAGTCGAGGATCTCCTTCGGAATCGCGGTAACCATCTTCGTCCCGATGTAGCCCGGCGAGATGGTATTGACGGTGACCCCCTTCTTTGCCACTTCCAGCGCGAGCGACTTCGTGAAGCCGTGCATGCCGGCCTTTGCCGCAGCGTAGTTGGTCTGGCCGAAAGCGCCCTTCGAGCCGTTCACCGAGGACACGTTGATGATGCGGCCCCAGCCGCGGTCCACCATTGCGTCACAGACCTGCTTGGTCATGTTGAAGACGGAATCGAGATTCGTGTGCAGGACCGCGTCCCAGTCGCCCTTGGTCATCTTCCTGAAGGTCATATCGCGCGTAATTCCGGCATTGTTGACGAGGTTGTCCACCGGGCCGAGGTCCCGGGTCACGCCTTCTGTGCACGCCTTGCACGATTCGAAGTCCGCGACGTTGCAGGCATACGCGCGGAAATCGTAACCACGCGCCTTCATGTCGGCGATCCACTGGCCGACCGTCTTGTTCGAGGCGGAATAGGTTACGGCTACGCGGTATCCGGCATCGGCCATCTTCGTGCTGATCGTCTCCCCCAGCCCGCCCATGCCTCCTGTGATCAGCGCCAGCCTCGTTCCCATCACTCCTCCCTGCGTCGACTCGGTGCCGTCCCGATCGTGCTATTGGATTATTGCACCGTTCGGATCGGAGTCAAACCATGTGCAGTCCGCCGTTGATCGAGATGTTCGCGCCCGTGATGTAGCCCGCCTCTTCCGAGGCGAGGTAAGCGACGAGGCCCGCGATCTCCTCGGGTTGCGCGAGCCGCCCCATGGGAATCTGCTCGACGATGGATTGCAGGATCTCCGGTTTCATCGCCCGCACCATGTCCGTCTCGACGTAGCCGGGTGACACCGTGTTCACGGTGACGCCTTTTCTCACCACCTCTTGCGCGAGCGCCTTGGAGAATCCGTGCATGCCTGCCTTCGCAGCCGAGTAGTTGGTCTGACCGAACTGGCCCTTCAGCGCGTTGACCGAGGAGATGTTGACGATGCGTCCCCAGCCCCGCTCCATCATTCCCTCGATCACCTGCCGCGTGACGTTGAACACGCTGTTCAGGTTGGTGTTGATTACAGCGTGCCAGTCGGCGGGCGACATGCGCTTGAACACGCCGTCGCGCGTAATGCCCGCATTGTTGACGAGGATGTCCACCGGGCCGATCACCGAGCCGATCTGGTAGAACATGTCGGCGCAGGACTCGTAGTCGTCGACGTCGCCCTCCGCAGCGTGGACTTGGAGGCCTTCGCCGCGCATTCTTACAAGCCACTCGTCCTTCTTTTCGTAACCGGGAAGACAGCCCGCAACGACTCTCGCGCCGTTTCGCGCGAGACGCCTGCACAGTGCGGAGCCGATTCCGCCCATGCCGCCGCTCACGAACGCGATGCGCTGCCTGAGGGGAGGCACGACTTCCCGGACCGGTTCCGTGCCGGAGTTCGTGGCTTTCCGTTTTTCCGCTGCCGCCGTCGTCATGGTTCGATCTCTCTCTGAAAAAAATGTCCTTTGCTCATGCGATCCGGTGCTTCACATAGCGCCCGGGCGCCTGCTCTATGGGTTTGTATTTCGCGTTGCCCGGCCGCGCGCGCGCTTTGACTCGCTCATCTCCGAAACCCTCGATCCAAGTGCTCCAGTCGGCCCACCAGCTTCCGGGTTTTTCCTTTCCGTCGGCGAGCCATTCCTCGGGGTCAGCAGCCGGCTTTGCGCCTATCCAGTGGCTGCGCTTATTTTTTGAGGCGGGATTGATGATTCCGGCGACGTGCCCGCTCGCTCCGAGAACGAAGCGCGTCTCGCCCCCAAGCAGCTGGTTCGTCCGATAGGCCGTGCGCCAAGGCACGATGTGGTCCTCGCGCGTGGCGAGCACATAAGCCGGAACGGTGATCTTCCCGAGATCCACCGGCACTCCGAGAACCACCGTCTTCCCTGGCTCGCACAGGCGGTTTTCGAGATAGGTGTTGCGCACGTACCAGCAGTACATGGGTCCGGGAAGATTGGTGGAATCCGCATTCCAGTAGAGCAGGTCGAAAGCTTCGGGCGACTTGCCCTTCAGATAGTTGCTGATCACGTACGACCAAACGAGGTCGTTCGCGCGGAGCGCCGAGAACACGAGCGCGAGATCGCGCCCGGGCATGATGCCGCCCTTGCCGATCGCCGCCTCGCGCACCGCGACGCCCGGCTCGTCGATAAAAAGCCCGATGTCGCCCGTGTCGGAAAAATCGAGCATCGAGGCGAGGAACGTCGCGCTCTCCACGCGATTTTCGCCCTTTGCGGCCATGACCGCGAGCGCGGCACCGAGCATCGTGCCGCCGACGCAGAAACCGAGCGCGTTGACCTTTTCGGCGGCGCTGATCGCGCTTGCCACCTCGAGCGCCTTGAGCACGCCTTTTTCGATGTAATCGTCCCAGGTGAGACGGCCGAGCTCCTCGGTGATGTTGCGCCACGACACCATGAACACCGGGTGACCCTGCTCCACCGCGTAGCGCACCAGGGAATTTTCTGGCTGAAGATCCAGGATGTAATACTTGTTGATGCACGGCGGAAACATCACGAGAGGCCGCTTGAAAACAGTCGAGGTGACCGGCTTGTATTGGATGAGCTGGATCAGCTCGTTCTCGAAAATCACCGCGCCCTCGGTGACCGCAAGATTCTTGCCGACCTCGAACACCGACTCGTCCGTGGTCGAAATGCGCCCCTTGTGGACGTCCTCGAGGAGCAGGCGAATTCCTTGGGCGAGACTCTCGCCCCCGGTCTCGAGCGCGAGCTTGAGCGCCTCCGGATTGGTCGCAGCGAAATTCGCCGGGCTCATCGCGTCGGAAAACTGGCGCGCAATGAAACTTAGGCGCTCTTTTGCGCGCGGTTCCGTCTCGAGCGCCTCTATCCAGTCCGATAGAAAGCGCGAATTGATGAGGTAGCTCTGGCGCAAGTAATCGAACCAGGGAATTCGCTGCCATTCCGCGGAGGAAAAGCGCCGGTCGCCGCGATCGGGCGGTGCGACGGGCACGGCATCGCGCCCCGTCTCGCGAGCAAGCGCTGACTGCCACAGCGCGGCGTGCAGCTGGAAGTAGCGCGCTTGAAGGGCGGCGAACTTGGAGGAGTCAACGCCTACCGACTTCAGCGAGCGCGCGAATTCGGAATCGGGCGGGACACCCAGCGACCCGAGGAAATTCTGCAAGAGGGCCTGGGCGGCCGCCGTGAATTGCTCGGACGAAGAGAACGTTGGGTTGGCCACGCAGCTTTTTCGCTGAAAACCTTGAAGTATCCGAGAGGGCGACGGGATATTGCGCCGCACAATGGACGAAGTCAAGGCAGTACGACCCGATAGGGTAGATACTGAGTTAACTAGGGGAGAGGGACCACATGGGCCACAAGGGGACCGTGCGCCTTGCGCAGATACTTGCCAACCGCTCGAAGACGGCCCTCGAGGAAGCGGTGCTCCTCACCAGCGAGGAACTCGGCTTCCGCTACTTCATGTTCTGCGGCCGCTTCTCCCAGCCGCGCGGCGCGACGCACGAAGTCCGGTTCGATAATTTTCCCGTTCACTGGCACCGATACTGCGCCGACCGTGGCAGGGATCTCCTGCCCGGTCCGCTGCACCGTCTCGCCCTGCAGGAGGTCACCCCTTTGCCCTGGAGAAAAATCGCGACGCGGTATGGCAGTGCCTTCGCCAAGGCGGGCGAATTCGGTCTGGCAACGGGGGTTTCCTGCTCCGTCCACGGACCTCGGGGACAATGGAGCCTCACAAGCTTCGCGCTCGCTCGCGGCGGCTCCGCAGCGGAACGCCATATCCTCGCGACGCTCCCGAATTGCCAACTCGTCGCGTGCGCCATTCACTACGCGGCCCAGCGCCTCGCACGGCGGAGTGTCGAGCGGCTTGGGGCGCCGCGAGAGCTCGACAGTGCTCGGAACCGGCTTCTCAGCGACCGCGAGAGCCAATGTTTGATCCTCTCGGCGCGCGGCAAGACGACTTCTGAAATCGGCCAGGCGTTGCAGATTTCCGAGCGCACGGTCGCGTTCCATCTCTCAAACCTGAGGCGCAAGCTCGGCGCCACCAACTCCCGTCACGCTGTCGCGAGGGCCTTCTCGCTCAAGCTGATCGCTGCGGGTTCATAGCTGAACGTCTGCGCGATCGCGCGGGCGATCCGAATCGCCTGCCTGAAAGTGATCTTCAACGACGGGTTGACCACGGTAAGGCAGGTCGAACTCGAGGATTGAACGTTCCGCGCGCGGCCGAAAAACCTCGGCCGCGCATCAGCTTATCCGCCCGTCTAGGAAGCGGCGGTGAAACGGGGGAACCTCCCTCCCCCGTTTTTTTTCGCACGTCAGTTCCGCGCGGCCGTCCAATAGAGGCGCGCCGGGTTGTCCACCAGGATCCGTTTTCTGAGCTTCTCGTCTGGTACGACTTTCGCGAAAAAGTCGACCAGCTCGCCGTCGTTCGGCATGGTCTTCACGTTGGGATGGGGAAAGTCGCTTCCCCACAGCACCCGCTCCGGCGCCGACTCGACCAGCGCCGCGGCGAACGGCATCGCGTCGTGAAATGGCTTTCCGCCTGCGGACACTCGCTCCGGTCCGCTCACTTTCACCCAGGCTAGCTCGTTTTTCGTCATCAGATCGAGCAGCATGCGAAAAGGCCGCTGATCGAGCCCGTACGCAGCCTGTATGCGTCCCATGTGGTCGATCACGAAAGGTACGCGAATTCGGTGGAACAATTCGGCATGCGACTCGATGTCCTCCGCGTCGAGGTGCAGGACCACGTGCCAGCCGAGGGGCTCTATCATGGCGAGCGTGCGCTCGAGCGCACGCGAATCGGGCGCGCCGCCCAAATGCCGCACGAAATTGAAGCGCACAC
>WNGO01002459.1_pt1 | contig 10037 bp, 13 predicted proteins | sample 5400511 | NCBI WGS metagenome assembly WNGO01 (sample SAMN13153380, study PRJNA577476) | soil metagenome | isolation source: 20 cm soil or saprolite under Garry oak tree replicate 2 | place: USA:California | collected 2016-06-15 | reverse complement strand
GCTGGCAGCGAGGAGGAGATGGATCGCGTCACCGAATTCATTGAGCAAGCGCGTCGGAAACAGCCGAAATTCAGTTACCAACGCAACACGGTCTATCTGCGCTTTTGCCACGCCGATTATGACAAAGGCGCGGCGTTGGCCGAGTTGGCTCGATTGCTTCAGATCCCGCGGGAGAACATTTTCGCCGCGGGAGATCATCACAACGATATTTCCATGTTGGACGGTGAAGTGGCAGCCATGCCGGCGTGTCCGGCCAATGCTATTCGCGAAGTGAAGGAAGCCGTTCGCGCGGCCGGTGGCTATGTGGCCGGGCGCGAACATGGCGCGGGCGTTTATGACGCGATTATGTACTTCCTGAATGGAAGTCGTTAAGTGTTGAAGGGTTGAACCGTTAAAGGGGAAGGCACCGTCGCACCTGTTTCACCGCTTTAACTCTTCAACGCTTTAACCCTTCAACGTCGCTGGCCACAGCAAGCGCCAGCGGCGCATCCGCCTCAATTTTCCCGGCAAATCGATTTGTCATGTAGGTCAGCAGCAACACCCAAAAGGAAAGCGCTAGCCCGAACAGCGGAAATTGCAAAGCCAGCGGTAGTGAATAGATGATCGCCATGAGCGGGATCCAGACCGCCCATGTCGCCAACAATGTCGGAATAATTTTGTCCCGATAATGTTTCCACCTAAACAGCTCACGAACTGGATGGAGCGAGATACCATTGTTTTTCCATTCATATGTGAGCACCCCGAACGGAGCCGCAAAAAGCGGATTGTAACCGAATTGATCGACGCAGATTTTCGCCACCACCACCGGCCAGCTGACAATATCTCCGAACCACGCTGCTTCGGTTCGATATAGCAGATCGACCAGTGATCCATCAAAACCCCAAACGGGAATGGTAAAGAGCAGGTTGCGCAGATTTCGCCGATCCGGGTGGCCTTGTTGAAAAAAAAGAATCAAGAACAGTTCGGGAATTAGCGCACCTGCGGTAATCGAGGCAACTACTACAAAGATCAATCCGTGCTGGAGCTTAAACTCGGCCAGGCTTCGAAGGGCACGTGCTGTCGCTGGACTCATGTAGTACGCAGCTAGCAATGCGAGCATGAATGTTTGAAGAACTAAGGCCGGAACGGCATTCGCTCTGGCTGCATCCCAACCGAGAGTAAACGGCGTTGGCGACTTCGGCATGCCCGCAGAAACTTGCCCCGGAGCTGAAACGATCAAGGCCAATCTCGTTTCGCGGTTCGGAGGCCCGGCAATCGGATGAGCCCTACCAGCGAACGCCGGCGGCGGCAGTGCCGGGAGCGCCGGGAACGAGCGCGGCCTCACCAGGAACCTTTTCGCCAGGCACAGTGGCAGCCGATGGCGTACTAGATTCTTCGACAACTTCTGTCTTTGAGGCACACGAGCTCATTAAAAAAACAAGAAACAACAACACCAGCCCTTGCCGTCCAAGACCTTTCATCACGGCGAAAGCCTAATCATAAATCGCGCGGACTCAACTTGTCCTTGTGTTTTCGCGTCGGAACCCTGGAGATGGCCCGCCCTCGGGCCGTCAAAGAGGCGGACGGCCTGGGGGCAGGCCGTCTCCATCAAGGCGGCGGTTTCTTAAATACCTGATCCCAATTCGTTCCGCTAGGTGATGGCGGCGTCGCGCTTCTGGCCGCACTGGGTGACGCGGCGCCGATGGGGCTCACGGCAGCGGCCACGGTTTGATCCCGTGAAAGCAGATTGCGCAAATCGTCGAGCACTTTGTGCGGTCCAAGATATTTTTTTCCCTCATAACTATCGGAAACGACGCGGCCGTTTTGATCAACAACGACCAAGCAGGGAATACCTGGTCCGGAATATCTATTAGCCGCGCTCCATTTCACGGCGTCGTACCTCAATGCCGGCCATGGCATCTTCATTTCTGCCATATAATTGTCCATATCCGCGGAGGAAGTGTCGCGGCTGACAAACACGACCTCAAAGTCCGGATGCTTTTGCTTCATTTCGTTGTAAAAAGCAATGAGATCCGGAGTGAACTTGTGACAAGGGCCGCACCAGCCTGCGCCATAATACAAGGCAATATATTTCGCCTGCCCAATAGCCGGATTATTCGAGGGCTGGGTTATCTTGCCGTTGATCGCAACCAGCTTTCCAGTCAGCTCCTTTGCCATTGTCTGCGTTTCACCCGCGCTCGCCATCAGCGGAACCATCAGCACAGCAAAGAGAGAGCAGCTGAATTTACTCATATATACTGTTCGCCTAATGATCGCTTGTCGGGCGCCGGGAGCAATCCGGCGGAACAAAATTGTCGGTGTTTGATGCGCCTTCAGAGCTTCAGTAACGTTGATAGTGACGAAGCGGGCTAAAATCCACATCAAATCTCTGCAGTTGGAGGAACTGCAAGAGAAGCTGCGCGATTTGGGGGAGCGCTCGTTTCGGGCCGAGCAAATAATCAACTGGCTCTACAAAAAACGCGTCCAATCGATCGACCAAATGACGGATTTGCCGCGCGACCTCCGCGAAAAATTGACGGCTGAATTCTCCTTTTCCGAACCCGAAACGGTACGGGTCCTTGGATCTCGCGACACCACGCGAAAGTTTCTTTTTCGTTTAAGCGATGAAAATCTTATCGAATCCGTTTTGATCCCGGCCTCCCCGGCGCTTTACGGGCAAAAGTCTGATCGCCGGACGATTTGCATTTCAACCCAGGTCGGATGCGCGTACGGATGTAAATTCTGCGCTAGCGGCCTGGACGGATTTTCGCGTAATCTGCGCGCGGACGAAATTGTCGATCAAATCGTAGCGGTCGAGCGGGAGAGCGGAGAAAAGATCGACAACATCGTTTTCATGGGCATGGGCGAACCGCTGGCAAATTTGGACAACCTGATGCGCGCGATACGGATCATCAATGCGCCATGGGGAATTGGAATCGGGGCGCGGCACATCACAGTTTCCACCAGTGGACTTGCGCCGCAAATCCGAAAACTGGCTGAGCACCCGCTGCAAATTCGTCTCGCGATTTCGTTGCACGGCGCGACCGACGAGGTGCGCAACCAAATTATGCCGATCAATCGGCGTTATGATCTCGAGACGTTGTTATCAGCCTGCGATTATTACACCACCCGCAAGAAACAGCGGCTGACATTTGAATACATCTTGATCGCGGGCGTTAATGATACCGACGAGCAGGCGCATCTGCTGGCGAAGCACGCGCGCCGGCTCTTCGCCAAGATTAACCTGATTCCCTATAACACCGTCGAAAGCCTCCCATGGTCGCGACCGTCGCGAAACCGGCAGGAAAACTTTCTGTCAATTGTGCAGTCGCACGGTATTGCCGCGACTTTGCGACGTGAAAAAGGACACGATATCGACGCGGCCTGCGGTCAGTTACGACTACAAACAAAACGTGACGAATTGAAAACAGTTAGGGCGCTTGGAAGTTAGGCATCCTGCCTGACTCGGCCGACAGAGCCTGCCCTGAGCGAAGTCGAATGGGCTTCCAGCCTGTCGTTCATTCGAAGAAGAATCTGCTTTAGGAAACAAGCAGTATGCGTGGTTTGCCGAAAACAGCCTAATGGCTACCTCAAACGACCGCGCAATCGTGCATACCGCGACTGTCGACGTGGTTCTTAAAAGCGCGCGACAGGGCGGGGCCGCTACAGGTAAAGCGCAAAAACTTTTGCGCGACTTCGTAAGCTGGCCTTAAGTTTCATATATGTCCGGCTTTGAGCCTGAGCGAGCGTGGGATGAATACGAGTGGGAACGTTTTCTCCAGCAGCAGGACCATAAGACCGAGAAGTATATGGAACTGCTTGAAAAATACCTCGATGATCCGCAACGCGACCAAATCATTGCGCGGGAAATGGGTTGGACGCAGCTCTTGGAGTCGAAGGATTGGAGCGCCGAGGTCGATGCTTTGCTCGATGAGAATTCAACCGACGCCGAACTTGATTACACGACGGAGTCTGCGGCATGCTCGGACACCTTTGAAGATCACAGCCTTTACCGTGCAGCCTTCTCGCTGACGATTTGGATCGACCAGCTCTTCGATATGGACTCGTCGTTGCAAAACGAGCCCGCGGCCGTAAAGCTGGCCACGCACGCGGCCCTGGCCAGCGCCAAACTCGCCGCCGCCTTAAGCGACGACGATGTGGACGAAATCGGAATGACGATCGCTTATCTAAAGCGCGCTTTAAAAGCCATTACAACATCGATGGACGCAGCCATGCAATTGCTATCGGAGAAGCTTGTCACAGTGGAGCAGCACTCGGTGTTGCAGCAGCGGCTTTTCCAGGTGCGCGACGGCATTATCACTCTAATGGGGCAGTATCGCGAGGAGTGGCGACGCCGCTTCGGCGGCGAATAAGACGCGGCCATTGAATGAAATAGCTGCTGGTCCCGTCCAATTATGCAAACGGAAGCGACTGCGGCTCAGCCCGATGTGTCGGAACTCGACCTGGTGAAACGTTGCCAGGAGGGTCAAGCTGACGCATTTGACGAGCTGGTTGTTCGTTACCGAACCCGAGTATTTGGAATGATTTATAACATGGTCCATAACGAGCAGGATGCCTGGGACCTGGCTCAAGACAGCTTTGTAAAGGCGTGGAAGTCTATTAAGCGCTTTCGCGGCCAATCGTCATTTTACACATGGATCTACCGGATTGTGATGAACGTAACAATCGATTCGCTCAGGAAAAAGCAGATCAAAGGCGCGGGGGCTGAGTTCGACGACTCGATCCAGCTAAAAGAGATCGACCCTGCTTCGAAGACTGTGCCGAAGCCGGACGCTTTACCTTATGAAAACATGCAGCGAAGTGAGATTCGCGCGCAAATCGACCAGGCGATCAGTCAGCTGACGCCGGAGCATCGCGCCGTGATTTTGATGAAGGAAATCGAAGACATGCAATACCATGAGATTGCTGAGGCCCTGGGATGCTCCATCGGCACGGTCATGTCGCGTTTGTTTTATGCGCGCAAGAAACTGCAGGCTTTGTTGAAAGACGTTTATGAAAACATTTGAAGAGAACTGGACGGCCTGGATTGATGGCGAATTGACTGGCAAAGAGCTGGTCGAGTTCGAAGCATCGCTCTCTGATCGCGCCGCGGCCGAGACCGAAAAGCGCGCCGTGCACAAGCTCGGTATTCTCTTGAAGGCCGAACTTAAAGCCGACGCCATGGCTAACGCTGAGTTTTTCTGGAGCGACTGCGCTCGCTTTGTTTTTGATAGTTGCTATCGCCGCGACGCGGCACCAGGACGGCGGCGGTCAATCGGATTTGACGTCACAGATTCTTCAAGCGCGCGTCGATCCGGTGGTCAACCCGAATGCAACGATCACTGTTTTTGCAGCAAATGAAGACCGGGTAACGGTGCTCTGGACCGAGGGACTACAGTCTTTGCCAGCTGATTACGCAGCCAAATAACCGCGAAGGGTCATGCAACCTCGGCGCTTGCTCTTCACCACTTTGCTGGTGCTGGCGCTTAGCATCGCCCCAAGCTTTGGTGGCGGTTTTTTCGATCGATTCTTTCCAACTAAGAAACCGGTCGCGAAAGCAACTTCATCTCATGCAGGTGAAATGGTCTGGAGCGGTCTCGTTATCGCCGAGAATGTCGAAAAACCGGAAGCTCCGCCTTCAGAGCTGATAAAGCTCGAACCGACGTTGAAAGAATTATTCGGGTATAATCAATTCCAGCTTATCGGACAATCACGCAAAACACTGAGGACCGGTGACGAGAATTGGTTGGCTTCGAGCAAGTATTTCTCCCTCCATGTCGATGCACGCGGTGGAAACGAAGCAGAAGGCGGCTATGTGCTGAATCTAAAGCTGTTTCAGCAAAATCAGATGCTTTTGGAGTGGGACACCAAGCTGAGCAAACGCAGCCCGCTCGTAATCAAAGGCCCGCAGGTGGGCGGTGGACAACTGCTGGCAAGTTGCCCAAGAAAGTCGTTCCAGTTGAATATTCGATTCGGGTCGCACCCAACATCGACAAGTTGACATTCACGGGCAGCGAAACCGTAAAGGTGAATGTTCGGGCCCCGGTCAATCAGATCGTGCTTAATTCGCTCGAGCTCGAAATTTCTGAAGCGGCGATCGATGGCCAGTCACTGCCGAAATCGGCCATAAAGATCGCTAAGAAAGAGGAGTTACTGACGCTCAATTTGTCTACTCAGCTTCCTGCCGGAGAACACACCATCAGTCTCAATTTCTCGGGCAAGATCAATCAACAAGGACAGGGCCTCTATTACGTCCGATATCAGGAGCAAGGCTCAGGCGTGAAGAAAACCATGCTTGGAACCCAATTCGAAGCGACCGATGCCCGTCGCTTTTTTCCGTGCTGGGACGAGCCAAGTTTTCGCGCCCGTTTTCAGCTGACAGCGGTGGTTCCGGAAAACTGGCTGGCGGTGTCAAACATGCCGGTGGAACGGGAATTAAAAACCAATAACGAGAAAGAGGTGCGCTTTGCCACAACGCCGCCGATGTCGAGCTATTTAAATGTTTTCGTCGCCGGCGAACTCGATGCCATAGAAATGCAAAGCGGCGGCGTTCAGATTCGTGTTATCACCACAAAGGGTAAATCGGAATGGGGTCGCTACGCCCTCGAGGCCTCGGCCAAGATTCTTGAATACTACAACGAGTACTTCGGCCAGCCCTATCCCCTTCCGAAACTCGATCAAATCGCGCAGCCCGGTGGCTTTGGCGGAGCGATGGAGAACTGGGGCGGCATCACTTATTTCGAAAGTGTGCTGCTCTTCGACCCCGAACGGTCTTCCGAGGTCACCAAGCAAGACATCTTTGCCGTAATCGCCCATGAAATGGCTCATATGTGGTTTGGCGACCTGGTCACAATGGCGTGGTGGGATAACCTGTGGTTGAACGAGGGATTTGCTTCGTGGATGGGAACAAAGTGTACTGCCCGTTTCAATCCCCAGTGGGAAGTCTGGTTACGCAACAATCAACCACGCAATCCGACACGCCACGTCGGCATCGCCAAAGAACAGGCCATGGAAAGCGACGCCCGATCGACTACCCATCCCATTCAGCAGCCGGTCGCGAACGAGGCGGAAGCAAACAGTATATTCGATGACATTTCCTATCAAAAAGGACAGTCGTTCATTCGCATGTTGGAGAGCTTTCTTGGGGAAGAGGTTTTCCGTGGTGGCATCCGTCGATATATCGCGGCTCACAAACTTTCGAATTCCACCACCGCCGATCTCTGGAATGCTTTGGCTGAAGCTTCCGGCAAACCAGTCAGCGAAATTGCGGCCGGATGGACAGAACGGCCCGGCTTTCCGATCGTAAAGGTAAGGCGCGATGAAGGAGGCAAAGTCTCGCTCCGGCAGGAAAGATTCACCATTAACCAACGAAATGCGCTGCCTTTCGAATGGAAGATTCCGCTCACCTACAGCGTGCTCGGGCAAGCGCCGCAAAGTCGATTGCTGTCTGAGAAAACCGAGTATCTCGAAAATATTCCCGATGATAAGGCCCTCAAGTTAAACGTAAACGGCGCCGGATATTACCGCGTCCAATACGATCCTCGCTCGTGGGATTTACTCGTCGCCTCGCTCGGCGAGCTGAATGTGGAAGATCGTGTCAATCTTGCCGGCGACGCCTGGGCCCTGGTTCAAGCTGATCGAGCGCCGCTTTCTCTTTACCTTGGAGTGATTGAAAAATTGCCGGGTACAACCGAGCTGGCGGAGCGTGAGCAGATCATCAACGTCTTTGATTTTGTGAATCGGTTGCTGTTGGAACATCCCGATCGGGAGAAGTTTCAGCGTTACGCGCGCTCGATCCTACGCCCGAGCTTCGACGCACTCGGTTGGGATCCGAAGAGCGATGAAGCTGCGAAAATCGCGGATCTACGCGCCAGCTTGATTATGACACTTGGCGATTTCAATGACCCGGGAATTATCGCCGGCTGCCGCGAACGTTTTCAGAAATATTTGACCGAGCCGAGGTCGCTTTCGCCCGATCTCCGGTGCGCCGTCTTCGATGTCGTAGGCCGTTATGCAGATGAAGCTACCTGGAACAAACTCCACGAGCTCGGACTCAAAACCACCAGTATTGAAGAGAAACAGAATCAGTCGGGCCATCTTTTTGGTCGGCAAGGTGGCCCGTTACAGCGATCATCCCGATCTAGCCTGGCAATTTGCCAAGGCCAACATGAAGGCCCTCTTAGCCAAAGCTGACGCTCTCGCGATCAACAGTTATGCGCCAAGTCTCTTTACTTTCTTCTCCAATCCAGCGCGCATTGACGAACTGAAAGCATATGCCAAAACCAGTCTGCCTGCGACTAGCGCTAAAGAAGTAGCCAAAGCAGTCGATGAGATCGAATTCCGATCAGCGTTCAAAGCCCGGCTCGCCCCACAACTGACGGCTTGGATCGAGAATCGAAAGGCGACCCAGTAGCAAGTTGCCGCACCCGCCCGCAATCCGCCTTGAATACTGAAGCGGCAGGATGCCGCTTCTACTTTTCAGATCACAAATTCAGGTCGGTCCGTTCGCCCTCCGGCGTCACCAAAAGCCGCATTGGGATCATGGAAGACGCATGAAAGCCGTGGCGCCGAAAAAACTCTTGCGCCACGTTCTCCGGCCGATCCGTCAACAGTGTGATGCGTAAAAAATTCTTCTGCCGCGCGAAATCAATCGCATGTTGCAGGAGTTTCCCACCGTAACCGTGGTGTTGGTGCTCCTTGTGTATGACCAGGTCCTCGAGCAAAATCACAAATCCCCCTTCAGCTGTGCTGATGGTAAAGAGCAAGTTAATCATGCCGACAATTGTGCCGTCGCGACGGAGCACGAAGACACGCCCGCGACTGGGCTGTTCGAAGATTAAACGGAGGCCGCGCAGTTGTTTGTCCTTATCGGGCCGAAAGTCGCTTTCTTGAGCGAATAATTCCCCCAGCAGCTCGGACAATTCGTCCAAGTCGGCCTGGGTCGCCGGCTCAATTACGACATTTGCACTCACCGCATTTCCTTATCCCAGAAACCTAACACTCTGGCAATTGAGATTCGTGGCCGGCGCGGCCTAATTTCAATTTCGCCGACCCTTCGAAGCTCGGGATGCTTTCCTCTGTTTTTAGGAGCACCGGTCATTCCAACTTTATTGAGGAATTGGCTGTGGTAGGGATGCGGAAGCACTAGGATGCCCCGTTTTAAACTTCGTGCGCTGTTGTTGCCCTTCAATTGACAACTCCCTCCTGCGTCGTAACATAGCGCTCCCCTCGTCCTCGGCGGGGAGCAGCATTGTGAAACGTACATTTCAACGATCCAAACGCACGCGCAAACGCCAGCACGGATTTCGCGCACGCATGCGAACCAAAGGTGGACGTGCCACCCTGGCGCGCCGGCGACAACGGGGTCGCAAGCGCCTCCTGCCTAAAGGTGTCGATCGGCCCTACGCCCGCCACACCCAGGCGTAGTTGTCAGGCTCTGCCCTACCCTCCGCCTATCGCTGCGCCAGAAAGCGCTGCGCCACCAGCGAACTAACGGGGATCATATTTTGCCCTCCGCACTCCGGACAGGTTGCGGCACGCGAAAAAAGACCCGAGAACACCGCAGTCCGCGGTCGTCCGACGTAACCGCAATTAGCGCAGAGCTTGTCGTTCGGCGCGGCTGTGTCTCCTCTGACCTGCGACCTGTCCAGCTCAGGCGGCGCCACACTCATCCGGACCGTTTTGGCAGCGATCCGATATTGAGAAACCGATTTCCAATCGGCAAAGCCTTCGGCCCAGTAATGGTCCTCCGGACGGATTTCACCGGCGAAAATCCTTTCTTGAAATGTCGGTTCATCAAATTCGCCGACTATCTCCCCAGCGCGCGCAACGTGAACGATCATCGGCTTTGCATGGTGAGGAACCGTCTCCAACTAATCGAGCATTTTCCGATTGCAGATCACGTTTCGCGGATAACATTTCTCCCGCCGACTCGGGCTTTCGTGGAGAAATCACAATCGGCAACCCGAAATCCGAAATCGCAAACGCACCGTTAGCTCAATTGGCAGAGCAAGTGACTCTTAATCACTGGGTTGCAGGTTCGATTCCTGCACGGTGCA
>WNGO01003552.1_pt1 | contig 10038 bp, 7 predicted proteins | sample 5400511 | NCBI WGS metagenome assembly WNGO01 (sample SAMN13153380, study PRJNA577476) | soil metagenome | isolation source: 20 cm soil or saprolite under Garry oak tree replicate 2 | place: USA:California | collected 2016-06-15 | reverse complement strand
CCGAGCCCATCGCCGTCACCAGCTGGCGGCAGATCGTCAGCCCCAGGCCTGTCTGGGAAAACAGCTGGCCGCGCCGGCCCGCCTCCTTGCGCAGCGGCTGAAACAGCGTCGTGAGCTTGTCGGGGGCAATCCCGCTGCCGGTATCGCGCACCGACAACTCGAGGCGGTTCTCGCCGACCTCCTGCGCCGCGATCTCGACGTAGCCCTCGGTAGTGAACCGGAGCGCGTTGGTCGTCAGGTTCAGCAGGACGCGGCTCAATGCCACCGGATGCCCCATGCGCTCGTCATGCGGCGGCGCCACGAAGCGCACGGCGAGCCGCTTCTCTTCGGCGATGGGGCGCACGATGTCGCACACCGCCTGGAGCATCGCTGTGACCGAGAACGCGGACGGCTCCTGCTCCACCAGCTGATCGCCGCCCTGGGCGAACTCGATGATGTCGCTGGCAACGGTCGAGAGTCCCAGCGCCGCCATGTAGATCAGGCCGAGCTGGCGCCGCTGCGCATCATTCACCGTGCCCGTCTCGCCCCGTTGCAGCGTCTCGGCGAGCACGAGGATGGACGTGAGCGGCGAGCGGAGATCGTGGGCGACGTCCGTCAGCAACGCCAGGCCGTCGCTCCCCGACAGTTGCTGCGCAAAGGTCTGGGCCCAGTTGGGCTGGATCGCGGCGCGCACGCGCTCCATCGCGCTGAAGAGCGGCAGCAGCTCGGTGTCCGGCACGCCGACCGCGCGCCATCCCTCCACAACTTCGCTGCGCAGCAGCTCGAGCAGGCGGCGGCCCAGTGACGAATTGATGCTCGACTCGACCGTGGGTTGCACCGCAATGGGCTGCGTCGCGGAGAACCACGCCTCGTGAATCGCGGAGGCGACCAATCCCAACAGCTCACCGACTTCATCTTCACCCGTTGAGCGCGGGCGCTTGCCCCACCGCGCGAGCAGGGCACGAATGGCGTTCTTGAGAACTTTGCAGGGGACGCAGCGGACGTCTGCGCCGAATGGATGAGGTGGAAGGGCGTTCCGGGGTGGTACCGGAGTCGGAAGAGGAGTAACTCGTTGTGGGGGCACGGACTATGTACACTGGGGACCCCCCCGGGTTTCACCCGGGCGCTAGGGCGCGATCCAGCCCTCCCGAATGGCATAGCGAACCAGGTTCGCCGTGTCGTGCACGTTGAGTTTCTTCATTAAACGTCCCCGATGAAACTCCGCCGTCTTGACGCTGATATGCAGGACTTCCGCGATCTGCTTGGTCGACTTGCCTTCGCCCACGAGCTGCAGGACCTGCCGCTCGCGGGGTGTCAACTGGGAACCGTCTGCGCCCGATTGCGTCGCGCACGCGTCCACGATTGCCTGGGACGCACCGGGGCTGACATAGAGCCGGCCACCGCGTACTTCCTCTATAGCGTGTACCAGGTCGTCGGCGCCCTGACTCTTTTGGACAAACCCCCGCACCCCGACCTTGAGAGCCTCCCGCACGAAGCGGGTGTCGTCGATGCCGGAGAGCAGGATCACGGGACATGCGGGGGCGATGCGGGAGATCTCGCGGGCGGCGTCGACGCCATTGAGCACGGGCATGGCGACGTCCAGAACGGCGACGTCGGGGGCGAGTCGCTGCACCGCATCGACGGCGGCGCGCCCATCGGCGAGGTCGGCGACGACCTCCAAGCCGCGGCGCTCCAGCAGGGCTTTCAGCGCCTGCCGCAGCACCAGATGGTCATCAGCCAGGATCAGACGAACCGGCATTCACGCCCCCCAACAGAGAATCTGCCGCTCGTGCCCTGGCTCAGCTAGGCCGTCGAGCAGCCGAGGGCATTAGCTCCTATAGGCGATCGCTGACGACTCGGTTGACCTGTGGCTACGACGGCTTCGCGTGACGCTTCGTCGCGGTGGTACGCCTGAGAGGTGTTGGTTGGGGCGGCGGCGTGCTGCGCCTCTGCGGACACGGCCGCAGGTCCAGCACGAACCAGAATCGTGTGCCCCAGCCGAGCCGCGTTTCGACGCGCAGCTCTGAGCCCATCGCTTCGACCAGCTTGCGGCAAATCGACAATCCCAATCCGGTTGAGGAGAAGAGACGTCCCGCCCGCCCCTGCACGCGCCGCATCGGATCGAACAGCGTCGGCACCGTCGCGGGATCCATGCCCCGCCCCGTATCGCGCACGCTGAACTCGACGCGGTCCGTGTCCTCGTCCTTGGCCACGACTTCGACGTGGCCCTGATCGGTGAACTTCAGCGCATTCGTCGTGAGGTTGAGCAACACGCGACTCAACGCGACGGGGTGACCGAGGCGCTGATCCCCCGTGGGCGCCGAGATGCGCAACGCGAGCTGCTTCTCTTCAGCCATCGGCTGCACAATAGCCTGCACCGCCTCGAGCGCGGCGGCCACCGAAAACGGCACCGGCGCCGGCTCCACGAACTGATCGCTGCGCGTCACGTCGATGATGTCGCTCGCGACCGCATTCAGTCCGAGCGCGGCCGTATAGATCAGTCCGAGCTGGCGGCGCTGCACGTCGGTGACCGCGCCGCTCGAGCCGCGTTGCATTGCCTCGGCGAGGAACAGAATCGAAGTGAGTGGCGAGCGCAGATCGTGGGCGACGCTGACCAGCAGGTCCATGCCATCGGCGCCGCGCAGATTCGCCGCGAACGACTGCGCGACCGGTTTGCGGATCGCACTGCGCGTTTCCTCGACCGCACGCATCAGCGCCGGGAATTCGTTGTCCGGTGCGCCGCTGTGTTGCCACCCGCGCACGATTTCCGCCCGGAGCTCGTCCAGCAGCTCGCGCCCGAGGTCGGACCGGAGCCGATCATCGATCGGCTCGGGTGTGATCTGCGTCTCCAGAATCCTGGTCGCGAGCGCCACGAGCAGCGCGATGATGGGCGCGACATGTGGCGAGCGCGCGACATCCTGCTCGTAGAGAGGTACAACGCGGCCGGCGGCGGCTTCGAGGACTGCGGTCCAACTCCCGACGCGGGCGCGCTCGCCGCGCGACAGCGTGAGAGAGGAAATCCCTACAGGACTGATTTGTTGGACTGGCATCCGCGCTTTGGGGACTAGGGCGATGCCTAATATGGCCCAGCCCTGGGACGCCCGCTAGGATCGAGAAAACCCAGTCGTGGAGGCACAAAAATCGACCCCCCGTGACTGGGGAACTGGGAGAAACCCTTGCTGGCGGCTGGTCGTCAGCGGATCCGCGTGAGGGAGTAGATGGCGAGCGGCAAGGTGATCAAGATGCTGAGGATCCGGAACGTGTGCTCGGAATCGGCACGCGAGGGCACGCTGAGACGATCGCCAGCCCGGAGGTTGAGCTGATCGAGTGTGTACCCGCGGGCGAGCGCGTCCTGCAGCGGCTGCCCGCTCAAGATCAACTCGCTGCCGCGCTCGACGCGCATGCCGCTGGGTTTCGCGCGCGGACCGAAGCCTCCCGCCTGCGCGAGCACATCGGTGAGCGCCTGGCGCGGGGTCGCCGAGTAGTAGCCCGGCCGCTCGACGTCACCGTCGACGAGCAACCGGAGGAGCGGCTGCACGTGGACGACCGGGTTACGCAGGTACCGCGCCAGTTGCGTTTGCAGATAGCTTGCAAGCTCCGCGCGCAGCACGCCGTGGAGCGACACGGCGCCGAGCTGCGGCAATACGAGGGACGGACCGGCTTCCACCGTGAAGGTATCGGAAAGTTGCGGCTCGCTGTCGACGCGGATCAAGATCCGGTCACCCATTTGAAAATCGCCGTTCTCGAGCCGGTCGCGGATCAGCGCGGCTTGCGCGATTGCGCCGTTGTGCTGGGTCTCGAGGCGTGCGAGCTCCGCCGTGAGCCGCTCGCGCGTGGCGAGCGTGGGACTGTCGCGCTGTTGCGCGGCAAGCAGTGAAGCGCAGAGGCACGCGCAGGATGTCGTGACGAGGAGGCGCATGGTTACTCCACCGTTACGCTTTTGGCGAGGTTGCGTGGCCGATCGACGTCGCAGCCACGCAGCACCGCGATGTGGTAGGCGAGGAGCTGCAGGGGGATCACGGTGAGGATCGGGGAGAGCAGCGGCGCCGTCTGCGGAACGCGCAGCTGGTAGTCCGCCAGCGTGCTGAGGTCGCCGTTCCCTTCCGTCGTCACCGCGATGATACGTCCTCCGCGCGCCTTCACCTCCTGCATGTTCGACAGCACCTTTGGATAGACGTCGTCGTGTGGGGCGACGAAGACGACCGGCATCTTGTCGTCGATCAAGGCGATGGGACCGTGCTTCATTTCGGCCGCCGGGTAGCCCTCGGCATGGACATAACTGATCTCTTTCAGCTTGAGGGCGCCCTCCAGTGCGACCGGGAAGTTCACGCCGCGTCCAAGGTAGAGCGCGTTGGGCGCGGAGGCAAACTCCTCCGCCAGCATCTTCACGTCGGGCTCGAGCGCGAGCGCGCGGGCGATGAGTGTCGGCAGCTGCGCCAGCCGGCACACGAGGTCCTGCCCCGTCTCCCGCGGCAGGCCGCGCTCGCGGCCGAGGTAGACGCCCAGGAGCGCCAGCGCCGCGATCTGCGAGGTGAACGCCTTGGTGGAGGCGACGCCGATCTCCGGACCCGCATGGAGGTAGATGCCGCCATCGGCCTCGCGGGCGATGGTGCTGCCCACCACGTTGACCAGCCCGATCACGCGCGACCGCGCGGCGCGCGCCGCGCGCATCGCCTCGAGCGTGTCCGCCGTCTCGCCGGACTGCGAGATCGCGATAGTGAGCGTACCCGGCAGCGGAATCATGCGCCGGTAGCGGTACTCGGAGGCGTATTCGACCGTTACCGGGATCTGGGCGAGCGTCTCGAGCAGATGCCGGCCCACGAGCCCGGCGTGCCACGATGTGCCGCATGCCACGATGGTGATGTGACGGATTCCGGCGCAGTCGGCGGGCGTCAGGTTGAGCCCGTTCAGGCGTACCGCACCGTCCTCGAACATGAGACGACCGCGGAGCGTGCTGCGCACGGTTTCCGGCTGCTCGGCGATCTCTTTCTGCATGAAGTGCGCGTACCCGTTCAGCTCGATCGCCTCGAGATCCCAGGTAATGTCGTCGACGGCGCGCAGCTGCACGTGCGACTCGCGATCGATCACGTGGTAGCCGCCCGGCGTGAGCACGGCGATGTCGCCATCGTTGAGGTGCACGATGGACCGCGTGCATTCGAGGATCGCGGCGGCGTCGGACGCCACGAAGTACTCCCCATCCCCGACGCCGAGCAGCACGGGCGATCCCTGCCGCGCGACGACGATCTTCTGGGGATCGTCGGCGGAGATGACCGCCAGGCCGTAGGTCCCCACGACGTGCTCGAGCGCCGTGATGACGCGCGCCTCGAGCGTGTCGCCCGGCGCGTCCTCGATCAGATGGGCGAGCGTCTCGGTGTCGGTCTCGGTCCTGAAGGTGTGGCCGGCACGCTCCAGCGCCGCGCGCAGCGCATCGGCGTTCTCGATGATGCCGTTGTGCACGAGGGCGAGGCGCTCGCCACAGTCCGCGTGCGGGTGCGCATTGCGTGTCGTTGGCGGCCCATGCGTCGCCCAGCGGGTGTGCGCGATGCCGCATGCGCCCGGTGCGGGCAAGCGCGCGAGCAGCGCCTGCAGATCGGGCACGCGGCCCGCGAGCTTGCGCGTGTCGATGCGGTGGTCGGTCTGGACCGCGATGCCGGCGGAGTCGTAGCCGCGATACTCCAGGCGGCCGAGTCCGCGCAGCAGAATGGGCGCGGCACTGCGCTGGCCGCCGCCCGTGTAGCCAATGATCCCGCACATATCAGTCCTTCTCCAGTCGGACGACGCGCAGTGCACGCAGGGGGGACGGCAGCTCAGGACGCTCCGAGAGCCCCTCCGGCGGTCGCAACATCCCGAATTGCTCGAGCTGTAATTGCTTGGCCAGTAGCAGCCGAACGACGTCTTCCGCGCCGAGCAGGGCGCCGCAGTGCGCGCACCGCAGCCCGCTGATGCGGTCCGCTCCCCAGATGGGTGCGGGGTGCGCCGGCTCGCGCGGTGTGGCGTCGTCGCGCGAGCGCGCTTCACAGCGGCGACAGTGCATGCGGGTGGACCTCTCAAATTCCGGGCCGCGATCGGCAGTGCGCCCAGCGGCGCTCCAAATCGCCGACCGCCGGGCACTTAGGCGTCGCGCCGGCGGATCCGCCCTTCATCATCGTGACGCGTCGCCGCGGCGGGAGGCGCGCCGCTGTAGTTTTGGTGCATCAGTTCCGACCGACGCGGAGGGCCGGCCGCGACTCTAACCCCTTGAGCCTCACCACATTGCCGGGCAGACCGTCTCGCACGACTCCTGCAGCCAAAAACCCCGAACACCGGACCCGTTGCAACACCACTGCACTCGATCGTCCGGGGCCCGCTCCGAGAGGAAACGAATGCGCACCCAAGCGCCGTCGGCACGCCCCGTCGGCGTCCTCATCGCCAGCCAGCAGGAATGGACCAGTCGATCGCTCGCGAGCATTCTCGCGCCGCAGGGCTATCTGGTACTCAAGGCGTACACGCGCGGCCAGACGCTTGCCCACATCCGCCGCAGCCCGCCCGATGCGATCATCATCGACGAGCAGCTGCCCGATGGAGACGGCCATGCCCTGTGCCGCGACCTGTACGACCAGGACATGATCTCCCCCAGCACGCCGGTGTTTCTCGCGCTGCCGCGTTCCCCGACGCGCCGCGATCGCCTCGCCGCACTGCGCGCCGGCGCGTGGGCGTGTCTCGGCGAGCCGCTCGACGCCGAAGAACTCGTCGCTGCACTGGATGTGTTCGTGGCGGCCAAGGTCGACGCGGATCACGCGCGCGCCACCGGCCTTGTGGACGAGCTAACGGGCGTCTACAACGCGCGCGGCCTCACGCGGCGCGCGGAGGAGCTCGGGGCACACGCCGCACGCTGTCGCACCGGGCTGGGCTGCGTGCTGCTCGCGCCCGATACGGAGTCGGGGACGCTACCGCTGGCCCTCGTGCGGCGCATCGCCGCGGCGCTCCGGTCGAACGCGCGGCATTCGGACGCGATCGGCCGGGTCGGCGAGAGCGCCTTTGCCATAGTGGCCGTCGACACCGATGCCGCGAAGGCACGGCACCTCGCGGAACGTCTGACCACCGCGATCCTGGGTGACGGCCTCGCACTGCCCCACGTCCGCGTGCGAGCCGGTTACCACGCGGTGCCAGACTTTCACCTCGCGTCGATCGATTCCGCCGAGCTGATGCTGCGCGCGACGGCGGCATTGCAGATGGCGCGGACCGACCAGCCGGATGCCTGGCTGCAGGAGTACCACTAGCGGTAGACGGCGCGGCGCAAAGCGCGTAGCCGTCCCCACCGGGTCATCGTGATGGCAGAAGAGCAGCGCCTGTACCGGCCGCTGCACACCACACGCTAGAGGACTCCGCGCGCCCGCCGGCCAGCGACCGCGTATCCCTCGTGCTCGTCCGCGGTGGCGTACCCGGACAGGTAGCTGTAATAGCGGTACATGCCGCCGGCCTGTACGTCATTCAACACGACACCGAGCAGGCGGATCGGCAGGTGATCCAGAATCGCGAGTTTGGTGCGTGCCAGGGCGAGGTTCGTCGTGCCCGTGCGGAGCACGAGTAGCATGCTCCCCGTGATGATGCCGAGTGTGTAGGGATCGACCCCCGACCCGAGCGGCGGGCTATCCACCACAACCACGCGGTACTGCCCCCGCACCTGGTCGAGCAGCGTCGCCATCGCGGGCGATCCGAGCAGCTCTGGTGAGTCGCCGAAGCGGGAGCCGGCCCCGATGAAATCGAGGGACGGGTACAGCGTGTTCTGAATGATGGCTCCGAGCGGCGCCGCACCCGCCAGACAGTCCGTGAGGCCGGGCTTGCGCTTCCGATGCATCACCCGGTGCAGACCGCCGCGGCGAGCGTCGCCGTCGATGAGCAGCGTGGGTTGGCCCGCCTCGGCGCACGCCAGCGCCAGATTCGCGGAGACGAAGGACTTGCCGTCGCCGACGCCGGGGCTGGTGACCGTGAAGACCACCGGCCCGTTCCCGCCGTAGAAGTGCACCAGACTCAGCCGCACGCTGCGCATCGCTTCGATCACGTGGGCGACGTGCTCGTCACCCGGCCGGGCCCCACGGTCCTTCACATGCGGCAACACGCCCAAGATCGGCAGCCCCATCTGGCGAGTGACCTGCTCGGGGTACCGCATGCGCGGGTCGAGCCGGTCGCCCAGGACCGCGCCCACGAGCCCCACGCCGAGTCCGACTGCAAATCCCAGGATGATGAACCGGGACGCCGCGTCCTTAAGGGGTTCCTGCGGGGCCACCGCCGTGTCGAGAACCCGCACGTCCGCGACGCTGCTCGCCTCGGCGAGTCGCGCTTCGTCGTAGCGTTGCTGCACGCTCGTGTAGAGGGTCGTGGCCAACTCGACATCCCGCCGCCGGCGCGCTTCCTCGATTGCCCGCTGGGGAATCCGCCGCAGCTCCAGATCTCCCGCAGCGACTTGCGGCGCCAGCACGCGCTCGCGCGCCGTCAGCTCGGCGATGAGCGACTGCGCGAGCGTCGGAAGGGTGCTCCGCTCGAGCTGCTCGATCTCTCCGATCAGCCGTCGGACGGCTGGGTGATCGTCGGTGTACCGGGTGGCGAGCGCGCGCCGCTCGGCCTGCTTCGCGGTCAGGTCCCGCAACGCCTGGCTCACATCCGGCGAGCGCTGCACGGCGCCGATGAAGGCGAGCCCGTCGGGGGACCCACCTGAGTCTCTCATATGGACCAGCACTCGCTCGATCGCGTCCCGATCCCGCCGCAGCTGCTCCTGCTCGAGCCTGGGGCCAAGCAAGGTGCCGAAGGATGGGCCTCCCCCTGACGGCACCGGCGCGGCCCCCAGATCCGCACCAACCGTGGTGACCTCGAGCTGCTCGAGCGCGCTTTCCGCCCGCTGTAGATTCTCGCGCGCCGCCTGGCGCTGCTCGTCGAGGAGCTGCCCCAGTTGGTTGAGCTTCGCCCGCTTCAGCTCCGCGCCCACGGCGACGAAGCGCTGCGCCACAGCGTTCACCGTAGCTGCGGTTTGGGCCGGGCCCTCCCCCGTCAGCCCGACCCGCAGGAAGGTGCCGCCCTGGTCCATGGTCACCGTGAGTGCGTTCCCCAGCCGCTTGGCGGCGTCGCGCAGCGGCCTGACGGTGAACGTGAAGTCGCTCCCCGCCGGGAGAACGGCGGCGGTGGGAACCCACCGAAAGCCAAGCGCCACGCCGACCGAGTCGCCGATCGCGCCCTGCTGCAGTCCTTCGCCGTCGGCCCCGGCCAGACGGAAGTTCTGCCCTGTGGGGTCCACCACGACCCGATACCGGCCCGGACGGTACGCGTCGCTCACCGTGAATCCGGCGAACGCGCCGGCCCAGCCGCGCTCGGGTGCGAGATACAGCCGCAGCTCGCGGGCGACATCGTCCAGCACAACGTAGGATTTGAGCAGCTCGACCCAGGCGTACGACTCGAACAATTGATTGGCACCGATAGGCCCGCGGCTCGTGCCGCCCCGCGGCTCGCTCGACTGGATCCAGATCGTCGCCTGTACCTGGTAGCGGGGCGGGAGGAGGCGGTCGGCGGCGGCGCCGCCCAAGGTCCCAAGCGCCGCGAGCCCGAGGACCCACCAGCGGTAGCGTAGCACCGCGGCCACATGGCGGCGCCAGTCGGTCGGTTGTACGAGTCCGGCCCCGGACTCCTCCAGCCGCACGCCGCGCCCCGCGCCAACCGGCGCGGACAGGTGGTCAGCAGGGACCGGCGTACCGTTTGAAGGAAGGTGTGAGCCCACGCCGATTCGCAGTGCAAAGGTGATACCGCGCGTGGCGATGGCGAACAACGAGGTGTACCACGGGCGGGCCGGACCGGACGCGTGAGCGGTGTGGTGTGACGGCAACAGATGAACGTCCCCCGGGCGGGATCTGTAACGAACTCACCACACCTTCCTTGACAACCGGCCTAATCCCGCTTAAAACCAAGCACTTGTTGGAGCAGTCTACGTCACGCGCACCGGCCCGATCCGTGCCAAGAGGACAAATGCCAGCGGTTGTCACTCAGAAACGGCACGGAGGTACTGTAGTGTCCGCTCCCATACCTGATCAGCGT
>WNGO01003551.1_pt1 | contig 10038 bp, 6 predicted proteins | sample 5400511 | NCBI WGS metagenome assembly WNGO01 (sample SAMN13153380, study PRJNA577476) | soil metagenome | isolation source: 20 cm soil or saprolite under Garry oak tree replicate 2 | place: USA:California | collected 2016-06-15 | reverse complement strand
ATTCTGCATTTGAGAAGATTGTTCATCAAGGAAGCAAGAATATGGATTTACATGGTAAACGTGTTTTGATAATGGGATTAGGGTTGCATGGGTCAGGTATCGCTTCTGCCAGGTATGCAGTCCAACAAGGGGCTATAGTGCGTGTTACCGATCTGAGGTCAGCAGAGATTCTGGCGCCGAGCATCGTTTCACTTGCAGGTCTGCCTATCGAGTATGTTTTAGGAGAACATCGTAATGAAGATTTCCTCTGGGCTGAAGTCGTAATTCACGTTCCGGGTGTTCGGCGAGACTCACCTTACTTGCGTGTAGCGCGCGAAAACGGCGCACGTATCGAACAGGAGATTGCACTTTTCTTCCAGGCGTGTCCGGGAAAGATTATCGGCGTAACTGGAACACGCGGTAAAACCACGACTACCACGCTCATTTATCAAATATTGCGAGCCAATGGCATGCCTACAGCAATCGGGGGCAATGTTTCTGGCGTTGAAACCCTTTCACTACTTCCAAAGATTTCGCCAGAGACATTAGTTGTGCTTGAATTATCAAGCTGGCAACTGGAAGGACTTGCTCCACACAAGATAAGTCCGTTCGTTTCTGTAATGACCAATATCTATCCTGATCATCTAGATACTTATAATGGCATGGAAGAATATGCTGAGGCAAAGGCCAATATTTTTCGTCATCAGCATGAAACTGACCTGGCACTATTTAATTATGATAATCCCTGGACCCGCCGTCTTGGCCAGGAAGCTAAAGCTGAAACCTGGTATACAAGCCTGGAACGCTGGGGTAGCTTTGCACGTGATGCAACAAACTTTTTCCCTTTTACATTTTCTGAAACGCCCATGATCGGGCAACATAATCTTGAGAATATCATTTTGGCAACGACAACAGCGAAATTGCTTGGCGTACCAGATGAGATTATTGGATCCACTGTACGAAGTTTTCATGGTGTTGCTCAGCGGTTGGAAGAAATCGCGGTAGTGAATGGCGTACGTTATATGAACGATACTACCAGTACCACACCCGTGGCGGGTTGTGTTGCCTTGAATGCCTTTGATGGGCCGATAGTGCTGGTAGCAGGAGGCAATACAAAATTTTTGCCATTGGAGGGTTGGCCGGAGACGATCGTGAAAAAATGTCGAGATGTCGTCTTGCTTAAGGGTACTGGCACTGATGAGTTACTGCCAGCCATACAGGAAGCGACGCAAAAACTCGGGATTGCAAACCCTGTACATGGTGTCTTTGACGACTTTACGATTGCTGTGGATACTGCGGTATCACTCACAAAAGCGGGTGATGTTCTACTCTTTTCACCTGGTTTTACGAGTTTTGGTATGTTCCTCAATGAATTTGATAGAGGCGATAAATTTGTAGCTTACGTACGCAGGCTCGAAGAATTTCTATCGTCATCGTCAACGTAGACATTACTGGTAATGTCTGGTTACAATAACCTGACACTGATTTTCACAGCTAATCTAAATACCCCATTGCTTGCAAACGTGTCTTAATGATGGCTATTTCTTCATCTTCTGCTTCAATATCTTCCCAAAGAGGAGCCAGATAGCTATGTTGTTCGAGGTATGAAATGAGATGCATTGCACTCCGTTCGGGATACTCATCACTGGTATCTACACTCAGTTCTGGCATCGTGGGTGGTTGATAGAGTTCTGGCGTGATCGCAGGAATATTCCCCAGTTTTTCCAGACGCTTCTCTCTTTGTTCAGCAGAGCAATAAAGGTAGACCTCTACAAACTTTGGTAAATGCTCACGCGCAAAATGGCGGGCTGCTGAAAATGGAGAAACGAAAGATGTAATACAAATGATGCTATTACGAGTCAGGAGCGTACAGACATAGGTTACAAATGCATCATAGCCCAGGGTGTGGCTCGTATCTTCACTCAGTTCTTCTTTCAATTGGAGTTCCAAATTAATCCAGTGAGAGAGTGTCTGGGAATCTATGATTTCAACATTGTAACCTCGTGTAACGAGAGCCTTTTTTAGGAACAATGCCAATGTTGTTTTACCTGTTCCGGGAAGTCCTGTCAACCAGATAGTGAAGCTGGGGCTATTGTTTGCTGAAATGGTTGACCAGCCTGCCCATGTACCATGTGTAAGGTTTTCACTTTCCTGGGACATAGTTGCCTCCTCTTTAAACGGTTCAGTTCTATTGTATCTCTAAGCTTTAGAAACTGACAAGCTAGTATGAAAATGAAAAGCCACTTTTTATCTTGCACAGCCGTAATATGTTTGATAGACTTAAATGAATAGGGTTACGAAGAGCGTTGTTTTGTACCATGAAAAGCGTACAATTTTAACATTGTAGTTGACGACGCCCCCCTGGCTAATTAGGAGAAAAAACTATGACGATAATGATGAGCAGAAAAGCCCTGGAAGAATATGGGCTGGTTAACTTAGGCAATATTAACTGGAATCTTTCACCCGCGATCTTAGTCGAGCATGCCCTGGCACGTAATGAAGGGATATTAGCCATCAATGGTGCCTTTGCTGCAACAACCGGTTCACATACAGGACGTTCTCCTAAGGATAAATTTATTGTTGCGAATGAAGAATCCGCGGCAAAGATCTGGTGGGGCGAATATAACCACCCGATGTCTCCAGAGACATTTGAGGGCGTACGACGTAGCCTCGCGGCTTATTTGCAGGGGCGAGATGTCTATGTGCTGGATGCTGCTGCTGGGGCTGATCCTGATTATCGAATGCCGCTTCAAGTGATCACCGAACTTGCCTGGCATAACCTCTTTGCCCGTCAACTATTCTTACGTGCCAATAAGAACGATTTGGCCATAGAGCGTCCAGGGTTTACGATCCTGTGTGTACCAAATTTTCGCACAGACCCACGTATAGATAGTACTCGCTCACAGACAGCGATTGTTTTAGACTTCGAAGAGCGTCTCGCGCTGATTGCTGGCACACAATATGCTGGCGAAATGAAAAAGTCCATTTTTACCGTTCTCAACTTTCTGCTACCTGCTGAAGGTGTGTTACCAATGCACTGCTCAGCCAATGTTGGTAGCGCTGGTGACGTTGCGCTCTTCTTTGGTCTTTCTGGTACCGGGAAGACAAGTCTGTCGGCTGACACGAGTCGTTTTCTGATCGGAGATGATGAGCATGGTTGGGGTGATAATGGTATCTTCAACTTTGAGGGTGGATGTTATGCAAAGTGTATTAATCTCTCAAAGAAATATGAGCCGCAGATCTGGAATGCTATTCGTTTTGGAGCAGTGTATGAAAACGTGGTGGTGGATCCTATCACGCGCGAACCAGATTATAGCGATGATTCGCTAACGGAGAATACCCGTGCAGCCTATCCCGTTGATTTTATCGATAATGTGATAGAGTCTGGTAGGGGAGGGCATCCTGGCGCGATCATTTTTTTGTCGGCTGATTCATTTGGAGTTCTACCACCTATTTCGAAACTCACTACAGAGCAGGCTATGTATTATTTTCTGTCTGGCTATACCAGTAAACTTGCAGGGACAGAAGCGGGTGTTACTATCCCACAGGCAACGTTTAGTTCCTGTTTTGGTGCCGCCTTTTTGCCGCTGCCACCAGGAGAGTATGCAAACCTGCTGCGTGAACGTATTGAAAAGCACAAGGTACGCTGCTTTCTCATTAACACAGGATGGAGTGGTGGTCCCTTTGGGATAGGTGAACGTATTAATATCAACTTTACGCGAGCGATGGTCAGGGCGGCAATTAGCGGGGCACTCGACAAGGTCGAGATGTTTACAGACCCGGTATTTGGTTTGAGTTCGCCCACAACTTGTCCGGATGTCCCCAGCGAAGTGCTCATTCCTCGGAATACCTGGGCGGACAAACAAGCTTATGATCGCCAGGCTACCGATCTTGCTGCGCGCTTCAAGAAGAATTTCACACAGTTCACGTTGCCCAGTGATGAGGTTCGTAACGCCGGACCTAGATAGTTTGTTTGTCAAGAAGATCTCTGGCGATCACAAAGATCGCCAGAGATCTTGCCCTCGAATATTCATTTTGTCTTCTTGCATTCACCCCCTGAGTAAATGCTCCTGCCTCTATATGCTGGCAAAAAGGCAATATCTTTGCGTTTAATTCCAATGATGTTGTTTGTTGAGTGGATGAGATCATCCTATTACCCCTGCCCCGACCCAAGGATTGGGTGGTAGTTAAGGCCTCCTAAATACGTAAAATGCTTAAGTTTCCGTTCATTGTGATAGTGAGTTCGTGTATCCACTTGCGATTTCTTTCATATAGTGTAAAATGTCACTATTAGCATTGTTTGCTAAATAAGGTGTAAAGAGGGATTAGAGCGATGAGACAGGGTGACGGCACAGATCTGCTGGGCCCTAGTGACCCACGCAGCGCAAGTATCGGGGTGATATATGTAGCTCCTAGCGATGACAGGCAGAGCGTCTTGACTGCCATATTAACTCAAGATAAACTTGGTTTTAAACAGGTGATTGTTGTATTGCCCGATCAAAACAAAGCATTTCAAAGGCCAGTTGATTTTGATGGGCTTAAAAACATGCGGCGCGGCCTCAAGGCCGAGATAGTCTTTATAGCGCCCAGTGGCCCTGGTCCTGCTGAGTATGCTCGTCAACGCCGCTTTCCCGTTTACTCTTCATTAGAATCTTTTTCGCAATCGATCAGGTTAGAGACTGTAGCTTCGGGAACCGCTAATGGATCTTCTAAAAGAGGACTATTTGGATTTGGTCGCAAGCAAGAAATTACTACTGCTGTTGTAGTTGCACCTGTGTCCACTAGTCGTGCTGGAGAAGAAAACGTTTCCTCACTTCCTGTGAACGGAACACTCAGCGCACCTCAGAATTCTTACTCACCCAAACCTGGCCCAGATGTAGATGGGGCAAGTGAGAATAATGGAATTATCACTTTTTCTTCGACTACGCCTCGCCCCAAAATAACCCGCAAATTCCCCGTCCTTCCTGCGGAAGTTGTTGCGGTTCCAATCGTCGCATCAGAACTATCATCGCAGCGAAATGGATCGACTGCTACCACAACAAACAAGAGAAGTAATACGGGGGAAATGGTCGCTGTAGGTGCTGGAGCTGCTGCTGTAAGCGTTGGGGCAACAAAGGCCGGAGGGGCTGTAGATGGGAGTGGTGGTCAACCTCCCAGCGGAAGCGCTCCTGGAGGACCAGGTGGTAGCGGTGTTGGAGGTACTTCAAGAAGAACACGAATATTACTCGCGATTTTATTAGGCATACTCACTGTGTTACTGGTTGGTGGAATCACTGTTGCTGCCCTTCCGGGTGGATTTAATAACCTTCCACATATTATTCCTGGCACAACGGCAACAGCTACGGTGACGATTACTCCTGATAGTAAAGATGAGTCAAATATCTTTCAGATCGTAGGCGTGACGAGCACTCCAAAGCCTGGTACGCGTGAAGTGTCAGCGCGAATAATCAGCGCGACATCCCCTGCTCAGTCTAAGACAGTGCAATCGACCGGCTCTATTCCAGCTTTACGCGCGACCGGTCCATTACAATTTTATAATCTTGCATCATTTGCAATTTCTGTTCCTTCTACTATACTTACAGCTAATAATGGGGTGCAGGTGTCATTTAATGGGCCCATCAGTGTCTCCGCAGGAAGTCCACTTAATGTGACTGGCTTTGCGGTCAATGTTGGAGCAAGTGGTAATATTGCGGCGTTTAGTATTAACCAATTTTGTTGTGTTTCTGGTAACAACATCCGTGTGAAAAATACTGGTGTGTTTTCTGGTGGGCAGAATGCTGTTCCAAACTCAGTCGTACAACAGAGTGACATTAATGGCGCGGCGACAGCGCTCACTGCATCGCTTACTCCGGTCGCACAGGGAGCTTTGCAGAAGAAGGTAAAATCTAATGAACAAGTTGTTCCCAATACATTGAGATGTACTTCCGCTGTCTCAGCTAATCACGCTGCTGGAGATCACGCCCCGAATGTGACTGTAATTGTGTCGGTCACCTGTAAGGAAGAGGTCTATGATCAAGCGGCATCGCTAACTATGGCGGCAAACCTGTTGGCAAAACAGGCCAGCACGAACCTTGGCCCAAACTATGTACTGACAGGCAGTATCGTGGCCGAGGTTACCAGGGTGACTGTGGTTGATACCAAAGGAACGCTATCCATACTGGTCAGAGCAGAGGGCGTGTGGGTCTACCAATTCAGCGATACTGTGCTGCAGGGTTTTGCGAATCATATTGCAAATATGGATAATCAGCTTGCCATAAATTATCTTATGGGTCAGACTGGGGTCAAAGCTGTCAAGATTGATAATCCCAATGGTAGTACCTTGCCAGATGCTGCGCATATTAAATTTGTCATTGTAGCCATACCAGGAGCAACCGGTTCGCCAACGCCTGGAACAGGAACGGTCACGCCAGTTGGTCCTACTGTCGTTCCCACTGGGGCTGTGACGCCTCCTGCAAAACCTACACCTACTGCTACACAGGGGTTGGGAGGTAGCTAGATTGGAAAGACACCAGCGATGCTGACTCTCGAGGGTATGCAACTCGGAAACTATGATGTCGTACGGCGCATTCGTGCTGGAGGCATGGGGGCTGTCTACGAGGGAAGGCAGCGCTCAGCCTTTGGTCGGCGCGTAGCAATCAAGGTTATTCTTGGAAGCTATGCCACTGATCGCGAAATGCGCCGTCGCTTTGCCAGGGAAGCACGAACGATTGCAGAGTTACATCACCCTCATATCCTGCCGTTAATCGAGTTTGGAGATGAACAGGGGATTTTATACCTGGTTATGCCTTTTATTGAAGGTGGAACGCTCACTGGCTACCTTCGACATTCCCTGCCCGATTTTAATGATGTAGCTACTATCTTCTTACAACTTCTGGATGCAGTGGAATATGCACATGACGAGGGCCTGATTCATCGTGATATTAAATCCTCGAATGTGCTATTAGAGGCTCGTCGCGATGGCCCCCCATATGTCTATCTTGCCGATTTTGGATTGGTACGCTATTCCGAACAGATTGATAAAGAGCAAATTGGCAAACCCATTCCGCTGGATCAGATACCAGGAACACCCCACTACATGGCCCCTGAACAGACGCGAGGCATTGTAACCACCGCGACTGACATTTATGCCCTGGGTGTGTTGCTTTATCAGATGCTGGTTGGAGAACTTCCTTATGATGATCCTGATGATGTGAAAGTCGTAAAAATGCACCTGTATGCGCCTATTCCGTCACCTTGTGATCGTGATGCCTCGATTCCCAGCGAGCTCGGAGAAGTGGTATGCAAGGCTATGGCAAAACGGGTTGAAGTTCGCTTTGGCAATGTAGCTGAAATGCGCCAGGCATTTTTAGCGGCCATTGAAAGGCCAGGGCTTGTCGTCGAAGATGATAGTGAACTTTCAGAATTAGATGAAATTAAGGCTACGATTCCACCCAGAAGGCCCAACTCTGTGCCATTATCACCTCCAGAAATAAGGGTATCAGCGCCTGAAAGTGGGTTAATACAGCATCGGGTGAATCAATCAACGAGTAGAAACGTCAACCACAGTCGAAAACATTTTACGCTGTCGCTAGTGGCCACCACATTGGTTTCCCTTATACTTTTGGTCTTGTTACTCGTGCCTAGAATATTTAACTTCAGTATCTTTCCAATAGGATTTCCTTTATTTGGTACCGCGCCTTATGCCACCATTTCAGTGGTTGTTCAAAGTAAAACGGTGCAAAACACGTATATTTTGACAGCTTCTCCGCAGATTAACAAACCGAATCTCACAACACGAATCATTCCTGATCGGTCAGTCATCGGCATCGCAATAGCTAGCCGCACTGTGGCATCTTCTGGTATCAAACCAATACCAGGTGCGCAAGCAAGTGGGTCTGTTCTTTTTGATAATAGCAGTCAATCCGCACACTCTGTACCAGCCGGGGTTGTTTTTACAACAGGGGCAGGCGTAGAAGTCAAACTTACGAAATCAATTGTGGTCCCGCCCCGCAATAAAGGACAAGATGGCACAATTTCTTCAGCAGCAGTGGCTGTCTATCCTGGTGTAACAGGAAATATCGCCGCGAATGCTCTTAACACCATGTGTTGTAATAATCAACTGACTGTAAGTAATCCTCAGCCTTTTAGTGGGGGAGTGGATCCGTATGTTGTGCATATTGTTACTCAGGCTGACATTGATAGTGTGAGGAATGCTCTGCTAGCTCAACTTCAGAGACAGGCATTGCTGCAACTTCAAAAGCAGTTTGCTGCGAATGAGGTTGAGGCTGGACAGCCCATGTATATTACGAGAGTTGTATCAGATAGCGCACCCGGAATACAGGTGGATGGAGTGAGAGTGCAAGTAAGTGTGTCAGCCACAGCAATTGTATATAATCAGACCACTGCGCGCCTGGTTGCAGCTCAGTTGTTGAATAAGCAGGCCACATTGCAATTGGATAGTGATTACCATTTGAAAGACGTGCTGACGATTGGCAATCCTGTAGTAGTGCAGCAAGGCCAGGTGGGAATCATTTATTTGAGTGTTTCGGTTCATGGAATCTGGATACATACTTTTTCATCTCAACAAATCGGACAATGGCAGCAATCCATAAAGGGTGCAACACCTATGTTGGCGAAGACGTATCTTGATACGCAACCTGGTGTGGCCAATGTTCAGATTCGACTTCCCTTTGGCGCCGATCATTTACCTGCTTCTGTTGATCAAATCAGGATTGTACTTGTAAATGAGTAAGGAATGCTTCTATGTCTTGTGCTATACTGATGCCGTCAAAGAGTAGAGTAGCAGAGCGGCCTGCGTTATTAGGAATGCGCCAAGGGAAATTGTGTAATGGATATGAAAACAGAGGTTCCTCAAGGCAAGATGCGTTATTTTAACACAATGCTTGATGCAATAGGCAATACACCACTTATGCGTCTCAATCGGGTAGCGAGCGATGTACAGCCTCTGATCCTGGCGAAAATGGAAATGTTCAATCCGGGTGGGAGTGTCAAGGATCGGATAGGACCAACTATGATCGAGTATTGCGAAAAACAAGGTTTATTGCGTCCGGGTGGAACAATTGTTGAGCCTACCAGTGGTAATACTGGACATGGTCTTGCCATTGCAGCAGCGATTAAGGGGTATCACTGTATTTTTGTGATGACCGATAAGGTAAGTGAAGAAAAGCGTAGTCTTTTACGTGCCTATGGAGCTGAAGTGGTCATCTGTCCAAGTAGCGTAACACACGATTCGCCAGACCATTATAAAAACGTAGCTCATAGGCTTGCAGATGAGATTCCGGGAGCCTGTTGCCCTGATCAGTACTCTAACCCGGCTAACCCGTCTGCACATTATATGACAACTGGTCCAGAAATCTGGAAGGACACGGCAGGTCATATTAGCGCTTTTGTGGCTGGTATTGGTACCGGTGGAACAATCTCTGGCACCGCCCGCTACCTTAAAGAACAGAATCCAAATGTAAAGGTCATTGGTGCTGACCCTCCAGGTTCGGTCTACTCAGGTGATACGCCGAAGCCCTACAAGGTCGAAGGTATTGGGATGGAGCTATTCCCGCACAATTATGATCCCTCGGTTGTGGATGAGGTCATTCGTATTGATGATCGTACGTCATTTTACTGGGCACGCCGATTGGCACAGGAAGAAGGCATTCTCGTGGGAGGTTCAGCAGGTACTGCCCTGGGTGCGGCTCTCATCTATGCGCGCCGTCTGACATCTAACAATGTTATTGTCGTGCTTTTTCCCGATACAGGTCGTGGCTATCTGAGCAAACAGTTCAATGATACCTGGCTGCGTGAGAATAATATGCTGGTGCAGGCGGAAACAGACGAGCCTACTCTGTATGATGTGCTTACTCATCGCCGTACCCACTCACGCACAATGCCTCTTGTAGTCAGTGTTGCGCCTGGGGATTCAATCGCAGATGCCGTTGAGTTATTGAGGCGTTATGGCATTAGCCAGACTCCTGTGATTGAGAACGGGAAAATAGTTGGAAGTCTAACAGAAAACCTCCTTTTACGACACCTGGCAGGAGGTGAGCCATTGGAATCGATGGTTGTTCG
>WNGO01006375.1_pt1 | contig 10042 bp, 23 predicted proteins | sample 5400511 | NCBI WGS metagenome assembly WNGO01 (sample SAMN13153380, study PRJNA577476) | soil metagenome | isolation source: 20 cm soil or saprolite under Garry oak tree replicate 2 | place: USA:California | collected 2016-06-15 | reverse complement strand
GACCTTCCAAAAAGAGGGGCGGTTGCTGCATGATGATGATTGAGCATTCTGTGCCGGAAATAATTTGACCGCCTTCGCTGCATGGATCACGATTCCAGCATGCAAACAGTCGATCCCCAGAAGCGCCGCGGCCGCTGAAATACGACGAGCCCACCGTTCCTATTCGCGTGCCAGCCAAATTCGTGGGCGAAATTGAAGCTCTTATCCGCAAAGCCCCGCGGAAGCTGCCGCTGTTCGTCGTCGAGAAACCAACAGAAAGCCGGTAGCGAATTCAGCGTGCCCCTGAAGCCAATGCCGTGCCCTCGACCGAGGGTGACGCGTTCGGGCATCGCATTCATGCCGACGGCCTACAAGAAATGGAAAGCGGATTTCATCCGGTCTATTCCGTGTCAGTGCAAACATCACCTCAGCGAGCCCGTGAAGGTTCTTATCGATGCGGTGTGGTCGATGCCTAAGTCGTACAGCAAAAGCGAATGTGAAGCCGCCGCCATTGGCGCAAGTATCCAGTCGCGGATAACGACAACGTGGCAAAAGCGGTGCTGGACGCGATGACCCAGGGCGGAGTGTGGGTGGACGACAAGCAGGTAACTGACCTGCGTGTGATCAAGCGGTACGGCGATGTCGAGGGCATTTCCGTGACAGTCGAAGCCGCCTAGACTGCTTATTCCTCGATCGATCGGAGGCCGTTGTGTTCGGCATCACGACACCCGTGCAGCTCTATGCCAAACTCCTGCTGGAGTTCGACGACTTCTGCGCCGATCCCGGCTCCGGTCGGCACGCCATGAATTTCGTCATCACCGCATTTCATATGGCTGACTGGGTGTGGAAGGATTTCCTGAAGGAGGACGAGGCCAAGCGGAAGGAATTAGATATCGAAAAAAAACATGGGCTCGTTCCATCGATGGATTGAAGCCCATAGCATCTGGGCTGCGCAAATGCAGGACCTGGCCAATGGCTCCAAGCATTTTCAGGAGAAGGGGTTGCCGATCAGGCAGCATGTCGTGGGGCCGCTCAATACCGCCCCGTTCAACACCATCGGATTCAATGAGGTTCAAGTGACCCTTGTCGTCGATACTGGCGAATTCGAGGGGAGGCCGCATTCCACGCCGGCTGTGAACCTCTTCGAGTGCGTGGTGCGGTTCTGGCGGGACTTCTTGCGCTTCCACGGGCCATACGATGGCATCGTGCCGAAGGGTAAGGCGAAGCTGTCGGATGAGTAGTCGCTCACTTTCTGGGCTTCTTGAAGCGATGCCGGGATGGCTTGTGTCGAGACCCCGGGGTTCTCTCGTCGGCCTTCTCCTCAAGGATGGGATGTTCATTGTCGGACACCTCATGCTTTGCAAGCCGGTCTTCGCGCAAGAGGTCGTAGTGTTCCTGAGCTTCGGCGGCTCTCGCCATCATGTCGTCAGTCCAGTTATCGATGCGCATTGCAAACAGGTCTTCGGAACCGCCTCGTCGTCCAGTCTGTGAGGAGTGGGCATCGAAAGCGATGCCAACGGCAGTGTTGAGATGTTTGTTCTGGGCTAGAAGGACGAAGCAGTAACTCTCCAGAATGTTGGCCCTGGTCTCTCGGTATTGCTCATAGCCTCTGGTCAACCCGCCTTCCGCTTCAAGGTCCGTGGGATAGGCGAGGATCATAATGATATAGGCAAGCTTGGGGTTTGCGCTGACTTGGGTGGGGAAGATGACCCGGGTGTACCGGTCTTGCTTTAACTCCATGGCAGTTCGCATGGCGCCTTCGACGGCATCGCCGAGCATCCGCCTCGCAAACCGCGTTTCCACAGCCATGTAGCGGAGGCCTGGCTCCGATGTCGCAACGCTGCCCTTTTCTCCCATGACGTAGACGCTGGTGCCGGCGAGCAAGTTGCTACTGAATTCGTTGATTAAGTGGTCCCAGACTTGCGATTTATCGTCGGCAAGCGTTTTCGCAAAATATGCATCAGACATGATGTAAGCGGACCACTCGCCCTGGACGGTCATCAGGCTCGCGCCCTTGTGCTTCTTCTTGAGGTGGTTCAAAATCGTAGTTGCCGCCGGTCATGATCCCGGTCGTCAAGTACCGAGCAAGCAGCTCCTCCTCACCGTGGGCCACAAACAGCATGTCGGACCGCAGGTACTGCGCCCGCTTGTTCAAGTAGCGGGTGAAATCCGTAATTGTGTTGAGGTGTTCCAAGACGCGCTTGATGGCAACAATTTCTTTTCATAAATGAGCAAATACGGGTCTTCCAACTCGACCTGCATCTTTTCGGCGTTGGTGACGAAGTAGGGCGAGATGTACCCGCGATCGAACTGCATGCCCTCGACCACTTCAAGCTCAGTCTCGAGCGACTTCGCCGCCTCGACCGTGATCACGCCCTCATTGCCGACCTTTTTCATGGCGTTTGCGATGAACCGGCCAATCAGGGCGTCGCCGTTGGCCGAGATGGTGCCGACCTGCGCGATCTCTTCGTTCAAAGTAACAGTCTTCGAGTTCTTCTGAAGGTCTCGGACGACTGCCTCGACCGCGATGTCTACCCCCCGCTTCAAGTCCATCGGATTCATCCCGGCAGCAACCGCCTTGGCCCCTTCCTTGACAATCGTGTGCGCGAGCACGGTGGCGGTCGTCGTGCCGTCACCCGCTTGGTAGGACGCCTTGGATGCGACCTCGCGGACCATCTGCGCACCCATATTCTCGAACTTGTCTTCGAGTTCGATCTCGTTGGCGACGGTCACGCCGTCCTTGGTGATGCGCGGCGCGCCGAACGACTTGTCGAGCACGACGTTGCGGCCCTTCGGGCCGAGCGTTACCCTCACCGCGCTAGCGAGGATGTCGATGCCGCGCAGCATCTTGTCGCGCGCCTCGACTGAGAACTTTACTTCCTTCGCAACCATTTCGTTCCTCCTCGAGCAATTCGTGGTCTCCTCCCGTGCCCTCGTCCTCCCGGGTGGCTCTCGAACCGCGAACCGATGATATCGCCAGCGATCGCCCCTAGCATGGCCAATTGCTCTCCCCGCCGATATGGCGGCCGAATCAGGATTGAGAGAGGTAGTGTGGCAGCTCGCGCTCGAACTCGGGAAAGTAACGGGAGATCACAGTGATGTCGAAACGCCGCAGGATCGACTCCTGGGGCTCCCGATCAAGCAGGAATTGGAACGCCGCCTCGATGCAATGCTCCGGCGTGTGCGTGCCCATCGTCAGTCGTTCGCAAGTGTCTCTTGCCATCGTGACGTGATGGCGAGTCTCGCCGTTTCCCGCACGGACGATGACCTCGAATTCGAATGGAGCGCCTTCGCCGGCTCGCTCGACCTTGATCACAGCCTGCCTTCACCGTAATCGGTTCAATTCGGTTGTCGTAATCCATCCTAACACATGGGCCGACGGTTCAAAGAAAGTTGCCGAGGCTCGCCGCAAGTTCAGCGAGCGCCCCCCGCGAACGGATGGAAGTGAAGCGCAGCGTGTGCTTCCTGGTGGAACTGCGACCGCACGGAAGAATCACGTTGGGAGCTATGCGGGATTTTCGGTGACGAGGCGATCAGTCGGCGTGGTTTGCCGGCATTTGGACGACCTTCCTTGGATTTTCTGCGGTATTATGGGCTAAACTCCGAGATCAAGGCTTATGGCCTTCAACATTCCCTCTGGAGAGCGTAAATGCTGAGCTCCCTCAGAAGCGAACTGCGTCATGCTGACGCTTGCAGAAGATATCGCAAGTTCGGCCGGCGGTGTGGGCAAAACCGGTAGCGCTCCGAAGCTACCGTCACAACGCTCGCTGGGAAGCGAGAGCGTGGTCAATCACGTCGATATGCCCTGAACGAGAGAAAGGCGCCGAGCCCTAGGAGAACGATGGCTCCTACAATGATCGCGCCGGTGATTTGGCCAATTCCGCCGGCAATCGCTGCCAGTCCGGTTGGGAAAAGCATTCGTGCGAGGCCACTGAGGACGGCAAGCCAGCCAAGAACGGTCACAAGCACCGGCCATCCGTTGGTCCAGCGATTGTGAACGCGCACAATGGCAAGCCCAGCGACGAACAAGAGGATGCCAGACACGAAGATGAGCGCGGGGTCGCGGGAAACCTGTTCCGCCAACGTAGGGATCGAGCCAATGTTCAGCAACATGCCGGCAGCGGTTGCGACAAGGGTGGGGCCGATCAGGCCTTTCGAGGTTGTCATGGTTGGCCTCCGGTCCGAGCATACCAATCTCAAGCTTGGTGATGTTTTACGCATCCCAGCGCGCCGCACTGCAGCATTCTGTTCTCGCAAACCGACCGTCCCAGCCTCGCGCCTTTTGACGATCAGGGCTATCTTTCTCTCTGATTGTGCTTTCGGCGAACCGCATGAAGCTTGGCTCCGGTGGCGGCTCCCGGGTGCAAGAAATGAGCCGTACAGCTTTCGTTGGTGATCAAATGACGCATGGCGGCCAAAAGGGTTTCGGCATGACCAAGCACGGCCGATCGGGGCACGCGACCCGATCGCCGCGTTTCCGTTTCCTGCAGAAGCTCGAAGCACAGAAGAATGATCGCAAGGACCGCTCTCGGATCAAGGACCCGAAACAGTGCGTCGAAGAGCTATTCCATCCCCGGAAGCCAACACGAACCTGACGAACGATCCTTGGATGACCTTCGGAGGCGGCACATTCGGAAATTCGGTGCTTTTACTCAGTACAGCGAACGGAGCTGAAGGACCGACCATTAATCGCTGGCGCGTCAATGACCTTGATACCAAACATGACCTTATCCTTAGCCGGAGGTCACGGGAGTAGGCGAACCTTCCTTGTCATCGTCGAAGAGGATGAGCACACCCAAGTCTGAGGCCTTCTTCTCGAGCAGCAGCAGACCCTCAGGCTTCCGCGATAAGGGAAGCTCGGCGAGCAGGTTGACCCTGTTCGCTTTCGCCATCCTAGCAGAGGATGGCCTAGTTTCCCGGGAGCGATTTTCCTAAGCGACCGAGCGAGGACGCTGTCCTCCAAACAGGTCTGTTATCACGTAGGGCGACCGGAAAAACCCGGCAGAACCAAACCGGCACCTTCGAGAAGGCAAGTCGAGGTGGATACAGTGAACGAGTCGGTAGCCCGGATCGAGGCGATCATCGGGCGCAAAGTCAAACGCGATATCGGCCAGATTACCGAGTGGGCAAAAGGCAATCTTGCCCGCGCCGCAGAGGCCATCATGAACACGCCCAACGCGCATGTCGGCATCATTACCGGCTTCTATATCCAGCACGCGGAGCCGCCTTCTCCAGAAACGGACGGGCTCGGCGGGATGGCCCATCTGGCCGCGGGCCTCGCAAATGCGGGCATCCCGGTAACGGTCATTACCGACACACCGTGTGCAAAGGCGGTATGGGCCGTGGTCGATGCGCTGCCGATGCCCGTCAATCTTGAGGTCGTGTCGACGACGGAGAGTTCGGTTCGCCGCCTGCGGCAGTACCTGGAGACAGGCGATCAGCCGATCACTCACTTGATCGCAATAGAGCGGGTTTCCCCGGCTTCGGATGGAAAGCCCCACCGGGAGCACGGATGGGACATGTCGCGCGAAACAGCGCCGCTCCATCTTCTCTTCAGCGACCCCGCCGCGAAGCGTCGCTGGTATACGATCGGCATCGGGGACGGCGGCAATGAGATTGGGATGGGATCCTTGCCCAAGGAAATCATCGAAAGCGGAATTCCCAATGGCAAGGTGATCGCAGCGACGACCCCGGTCGATTCGCTCATCGTCGCCGGCGTGTCGAACTGGGGAGGGTATGGGCTCCTTGCTGCAATGGCCTGCACGAAGCCAGCGTTCGTCCGCGCGCGCGACCATGACATGGGGCGGATCAGTTTGTTTCGGGTTCAGCGCGCGCGCGATCTGTTCATGAGCGCGCGCGAACCCTTCGTCAGCGCGCGACATGGCGCGGATCAGTTTGTTTCGGGTTCAGCGTGGAATGCATTGGCGCTCCATACCCAGTCCAATGTCAGCCGCATAAGGGCGGCCCGCGGATTTACGCTCGGTCGACGACGTTCTGCCCCACACTCCATGCCGGTTTGACCAAAGCAAGGCTGTACGATGGAGAGTATAGGGCCGCTTATGGCGACACCTTCGGAAACTCGGCTCAGGGAGGGGCACCATTGGCCTAAAAGCCGGGGGTTGCGGGCAGAAAAGTGCAGGGCGGCAACCGGAAGGGCGAACATGAATATCACAACGGCCCCTCTGAACCGGACCCTTGGTGGGAGCCCTATCTCGAAATCGTGGAGGCGGCAGATGCAGCCGTATCGAAAGCAGAAGGACGCATAGGGATTAGACGCTTCCCGCGAGAATGGAGACGTGCGCGCTAGATATTGGAGATCGGGGTGCCAATCTGTTTCGCAGTTATCGCCGTTATTCTCTCCAGAGCATCGTTGGGCGCCTTTTATAAAGCCTTGATATCGGAAATGTTGCCTTAGCTTCTGCCATTGCGCAGCCCGCCGCGCGTTCGTTCGATTGATCCGCGCCCCATATCCATTCCGAACAATTTCCACCGAGCAGGCGACCCGCGATAGCCGCAGCGATATCATCCCCTCTACGCCGCGCCTTCATGGCTGGCTTGTCGTTCGCGGCAAGCCAGCGATGTTGCTGTTCAACCGTTCAGTACCGTACGACCTGAAATTGAATCTCTGCCGATGGTTCCGGTGTGAGATATCGCTGAATAGCCATCGCGCCCGAAAGCGCCATAAGCGCCAGCGCGATTACGGTTATGGTATCCACATGGTTTGGTAGACGCCCGCGCATTGCAAGCTCCTATGTTGAAGCAAGATGCGCCGCCGATTCTACGCCTGCCCCAAGCGACCGCAAGAGTCAGTTGCGACTCCACGACCAGCTTCGAAATTTTCGGCGCGCCGAACCGAGCATGGGCTTTCATTTTACGCCGACTGACCCGGTTCAATCGAGAATTTAGATATTAAATGAAAAATACCAAAGTGAGAGTGCCAGCACATCTGCGGCCGACGACCAAGTTGTGGTTCGAAAATGTCATTGAAGCTTATGAGTTAGATGAACACCATATCAAGCTTCTACTCGATGCTGGGAATGCTTTGATCGCGGCGAAGAAGCGCGAGAGGCAATTGCGAAGCGCGGCCTGACGTTCACCGACCGATTTGCTTCGCCCTGCGCCCGGCCCGAAGTGGCAATCGAACGCGACTGCCGTACCGGCGTGGCGAGAATTATTCTCGAACTCGATCTAGACTGTGGCACACCGGCAGAGCCGAAGCGCCCGCCCGCCGTTCAATCGAATAGGCGGCAGTGATGGCGGTCAAAAGACGTTTGGATAAGAAGCGTGCCGCGCTCGAACCCAACCAAGAGGCTTGGCTAAGAGGTGATCGCGACTGCGGCTTTATTCAGTACAAATCCGACGACGAGTTGCAACGGCTCTGGGACGAACACAGCGATCATGAGACGATGTATTGGGACCTGTCAGAGTTTTTGCCGGTACCGATTAGGTGAATTCGACCTGTCCCTACCGCCGATGCCCTAAGCTGATACCAAGTTTCTGAGCCTTCTGACGCAACGACCCCTCGCTACGCTTCGTTAGCTTCGCGATCTTGGCTACCGGCGTCTTCACTTTTGAATGCGCACGCAGTTCTTTGACGTCGGCCTTCGTATACTAAATCACGTCGACCCCCGAGACCGTGGTGGGTCTACGTTCATCGCGCGACGCATTGCACCGTCCCGCGGAGTCTATATCCGGGACGAAAAACTGGCTCATGGCTGACCCTCGCCTTTGTTGGCGGCCTTTGTTATCCGTCCCTTGCCACCGCATTCCGTACAGCGCGGTGCGTATATTCTGCGGCCGGGTCGTGGCTGTTTGACTGGCTCGACGCCGGTGCCATTGCAGGCCGGACACTTCTCTTCCACGCTGGCTAACTTAATTCGTTTCATTTTCCTTCCAATGGTGCTTGAGCCGCCGCTCAAGGATGCGGTGAAATGAATCAACCGGTTTCGGGCTTCGCACAAAACATTCATCTGTGCCAAGCCGCGCATGAAGTTAACCTTGAGTATTTAGGTTAAGTCGCGCATCGCGTTGAAGGCTGCGCAGATCGCGCTACGCCTGGGGAATGGCGATTGATGACGACCACTATGTGTTAGATGACGACGGTAACCGCGTTCTCGTCGGGTTAGACCCAAAAGAGACGCTTGAGTTTGAAACGCTGGAGAAGTTCTTTTCTGTCACCGATCTGATGTCGCGTCCTTCGGCGGATGATCGGCGGTCGTCGAAAGAACAGCAGCGGTGTACATTCAGCTTCTCACGAGGTCTGATTCTAAGGAGCTTCTTTGCGAAGCGGTCTCAGCCAAATCAAACCCAGAACTTGCAAACATACTGACTTTGGACAGGGAAACCGTATTGTACGGTTTTGGATTTGAGCCAGTAGGCGTGTCGCGGAATTATTCTCAGCGGATCGACATAGAAAGCGATGGAATTATTCTCAGCGGATCGACATAGAAAGCGATGAAGACCTTGGTTATGCCGCTCGGCTCGCATTTCGTATTTTAAAGCAAATCTATCAAGTGAAGAGCTTTGGCTCAGGGACATTTAAGTTGCACATTCCTAACGTCGCTTCTAACTGATGGCTGGAACGTGTGGATTGAAAGTGCCGAAAGAGATATCAAAGGCAGACCGGTGGCGTTAGACTTCAGGACAATTGATATACAAACAAACCAGGTAAGCCATGTCCGAGGACGAGTTGAAAGCTGAACTCGAGCGCCTTCGCAACGAAAACGCTGCCCTCAAAAAGGGGGCGTCGACTGGTATCCGCATGAAGGTTAGCGAAAAGGGAGCAGTATCAATCTACGGTATGGGGCGCTTTCCGGTGACCTTGTATAAAGAACAGTGGCTGAAGCTATTGGATATGTCTGCCGACATTCGCGCGTTCATTGCCGCGAACGAATCGAAATTGAAGGCGAAGGAATAACAGCGGATAGTATTCTTCGATCAGAGCTATCGTTCCCTGTCATCCGGCATGGCTGTTCGAAGGCTTCTTCAGCCAAAATCCTTCGCTATTTCAACAAATGAGCGTGTTGGTGTCCCGTAAGTAACCAGTTTCACTTCAAGGTCGAACCCAGACATCATCTTTAAAGCTCGCCGTATAGCGGCGGTAATCCAATTGTGGTCGTTACCGAATGCGCCAGCGCCCAAACTTGTGAGCAGAACGATATTCGATACTCCGCGCTGGGCACTCAATACAGCGGCCCACATCGTTGCTTCGTAAGCTGCCCCCTAAGACAAGCAAAGCGAACTCTTTTCCAATGGGCGGCTGGCACTCGGCTGTAGGCCACCGGTAGGGCCGAGCAAAACGCTTGAGATACGACCGGCAAAGGATGTTTATCAACCGCATCGGTAACTTCCACATCATTGTGGAGCCCGATACGAAGCTTCCCACGCAGGAGGTCGATCTCGTCAGGTCGGATTGCTCGGATGTATTTGGCGATGGCATCAAGCCCAATTTGGCGGCATTGAGCATACCCATTTTGTATCTCCCATAAAGCATCAACCGGGACCATGGATTGTCGGCCAGCTTTACGTGATGCTGGCTTTGGTCCTGTTCGTCATGGGCGGCGCTGCTATCATAGGAAACATTTAAGGCCGCCTCAGTTGGCGGCCTCTTTCATTCTCCTTCCGAAGACCGGCCGCTCGCCATCCCCGCGTCAGAGAAGCCCACTGGCGCGTTTTGAGGTCCGCCGGCTGTTCAGCCACCGGACCGAGACAAAAACGGATCCACGGACTCCGCTAACCGGGCCGCCAATCGCGTGGCCGGCGGGGCCGGTTGCTCCGCGGGTGTCAGCAAGCCCATCCGCAGGGCCTCCGGTTTCGAGACGGCGCGACCCATGGCGGTATCAAATGTCTGGCACGGAGCGAAGAGAGCGGTAACGGAGGCGGCCGACGGTTGCGGGCAATAGTCTGCCTGGCTTTGGATGGAATGGACCGCGAGCCCAGTACCAGCGACAAAAGCGGCTATTACGATCGCGGCGAGATATTCGGTCCTCATGACGATGGCCCTCCATCGCCCCCAGACGATGGCCCGCCATCGCCCCCAGATGGCCCGCCATCGCCCCCAGAT
>WNGO01010397.1_pt1 | contig 10045 bp, 8 predicted proteins | sample 5400511 | NCBI WGS metagenome assembly WNGO01 (sample SAMN13153380, study PRJNA577476) | soil metagenome | isolation source: 20 cm soil or saprolite under Garry oak tree replicate 2 | place: USA:California | collected 2016-06-15 | reverse complement strand
TGAAAATCCGATTGTGAAACAAGTCGGGACATTCACGCAGGCGCTCTATGACGAGGCGACGCAGAACGGGTGGACAGTCATCAGCGTGAAAAAGGATTGGAAAGTGATTTTTCCTTTTGAGAGCAGATGAGTCTGCCAGTTAGAGCCGGCGTATCCCTCTGCATATTGCCCTAAAGTCCTATAGACGACCAAATCGCAAAGCAACTTAATGAAAGAAACTATGAGAACCACCAAACGCAGATTCATTGACGCGGCGTTGGCCGCTGCCATTGCTGCAACCATATTCATTGGCAGCGCGACGCTCACGACCGTCCACGCTGCGGACATTACTCCCGCCGAAATCAAGACGATCGCGGAGCAAGGGTTCATCTACGGCCTGCCGATCGTGATGAATTACGGAATCATGTATGAGTACTCGGTCGACAAGAACTCCGGGCAGTACAAGGCGCCCTTCAATCACATAAAGAACGAACCCCGGGTCTTCACGTACAAAGACACCGCGGTCGTTACGCCGAACAGCGACACCCCTTACTCGTTCGCCTGGCTCGATCTGCGTGCGGAACCGATCGTGTTGTCCGTCCCCGCCGTGGAAAAGGAGCGCTACTACTCGGTGATGCTCTGCGACGGGAATACATTCAACTACGGGTACATCGGCAGTCGGGCTACCGGCAACGACCCCGGTGACTACATGGTTGTTGGCCCCGACTGGAAAGGTGAGAGTCCCGCAGGGATCAAGAAAATGTTCCGCTCTACCACGCAATTCTCAGTCGCAGCGTACCGCACTCAGCTTTTTAATCCGCAAGACATGCCCAACGTGGTGAAGATTCAGTCCGGCTACAAGGTGCAGCCGCTCTCGGCCTACCTTAAGCAGCCCGCGCCGCCGGCGGCTCCGGCCATAAACTTTCCGAAGATCAACAAGGAACTCTCGAAGACGAAGTTCTTTGAGTATCTCGACTTTGCATTGCAGTTCGCCCCACCCGGACCGGAGGAAAAGGAGATTCGTGCGAAGCTCGCGAGCGTTGGCAAGGATCTCTCTCCCGAGCAAAAGGCCTCAGTGGCTGCGGGGATGAAGGAAGGGGAGGCCAAGGTTGAGGCTGGGGTCAAGGATCTTGGCACGAAGATCAACGGTTGGAACATTGCCTCGATCACCGGCGACCGAGCCTTCTTTAATGGCAACTGGCTGAAGCGTGCCGAAGCGGCGCAAGCGGGCATCTACGGTAACGACGCTGTCGAGGCCATGTATCCCCTGACCAAGACGTTGGCCAATGGTGAGCCGCTCGATGGGAGCAAGCACAACTACACGCTCACATTCGAGGCTGGACAGTTCCCGCCCGTGAATGCCTTCTGGTCGGTAACGATGTATGACGGCAAGACTCAACTGTTAATTAAGAATCCGATCAACCGTTACCTGATCAACTCGCCGATGTTGCCCAACATGAAGCTAGACGCCAATCGAGGACTGACGCTCTATATCCAGAAAGATTCGCCCGGCGCCGACAAGGAATCCAACTGGCTCCCTGCGCCGAATGGGCCGATCTATCTGGTTATGCGCCTTTACTGGCCGAAGGAGACGCCGCCTTCAATCCTTCCGCCCGGCGAAGGCACTTGGAAGCCACCTGGTTTGGTGCTCGTAAAGTAATGGTCGCTTCGGGTGAAACCCGCGGGTTGTCTCTCTCGCGGTTACGGCCGGAATTAACGAAGCCAAAATTGCCCTAAAGTCCTATAGACGGGGCCACCACCGGCATGCCATTTTCAAACCAATCCAGACTTCCATGAAATTGCTTAGAATTCGCATTGTAAATGTTGTAGCCGCCTCGCTACGTCGAGGCGCTCCGGCGGCGTTGCTCCCTGGAACACGGCGACACCCGCCACGGCGGGCAGGCTCTGCCGTGGCTACAGCGCTGATCATTTTCGCGGCGCTTCTTGCGACGCCTATTGAAAGAGCGGCCGGTGCACCCGCTTCCGCTCAGTCAGGCAATTCAGCTTGGCCGCGCGAAAAGTACAGCAACGGGACCCGGCTCATCGTTTATCAGCCGCAGGTCGATGATTGGACGAACTTTCAGGACTTGAGCTGGCGAATGGCGATTTCGCTAACACCGAAGACTGGGAAAACAGCGGTGGGTGTGGTGGAAATGAAGGGGAATACGAACATCGACAACGTCGCCAAGCTCGTGACCATCACCAATCCGGAGATTACAGGCACGTATTTTCCGTCTCTAGATAATGCTACGGCTGAGAAGATGGAGCAGTTGTTCAAAACATTTGTTCCACCAACCTTCTCAATCTCTCTGCACAATCTCATCGCATCCACGCCAAAGAAGGAGGTGCCGGCTGGTGTGCAATTGAACAACGAGCCGCCGAAAATTTTTGTCGGTTTCCAACCGTCGATCTTGTTGAGCGTGAATGGTGAGCCCGTTCTTTCAGAGGTTCCGAACACGAATTTGAAGTTCGTCGTTAACACCCAGTGGCCGTTGTTTTTCGATGAGTCCAATTCCACTTACTACCTTGCTGTTGGTCAGCAATGGCTGATGGCAAATAGCCTTGAAGGTCAATGGTCGGCCACGAAAAAGTTGCCGCCAGATTTTTCCAAAGTGCCCCAAGATAAACAGTGGAGCGCGCTCAAAAAATTTATCCCGCCGCCGGCCAACCCGAAGGGCGCTACGCCGGACGTTTTTTATAGTGATAAGCCGGCCGAAGTCATTCTTTTCGATGGTCAGCCTGTTTACGCCCAAATTCCGGACACCCAGCTTGAATACGCGACGAACACGAACAGCGTCGTGTTCGTATATAAGCCGAAGCAGCAGTTTTACTACTTGACTGCCGGCCGATGGTTCAGCGCTTCGGACCTGCAAGGACCCTGGACGTATGCGACCCCGGATCTTCCGGCTGACTTTGCGAAAATTCCACCCAGCAGTCCCGCTTCAGCGATACTTGCTACAGTTCCGGGAACCGAAGAAGCGAAAGATGCGGTTTTGCTGGCACAGGTGCCGACAACGATGACGGTCAACGCAAAGACAGCGGCGTCCAAGATTAAAGTTGATTATGCCGGGGACCCGAAGTTTGAACCGATCAAGGGAACATCGATGGAGTATGCCACCAATACCACCGACAAAGTCATCAAGGTAGGAGACGTTTATTACCTTTGCCTCCAAGGGGTGTGGTTCATGTCTCCTAACGCGACCGGGCCATGGACTACGTGCACGTCAGTTCCGCAGGAGATCTACACGATTCCTTCGAGCTCACCGGTTTATAACGTGACGTATGTTACCCAAACCGGAAACCCTGACGGTACGGTTACATCCAACTACACAGCGGGATATTTGGGAACGTTTATTCTGGGTGCAGCCACAGGAGCGATTCTTGCTGATGGGAGCGGCTACTGGTGGCCGCCATACTGTGGTGGGGGCTTCTACTATCCCTACCCTGCGACGTACTGTGGTGCTTACTGGGGCTATGGTTATCATCCTTATGCGACGCCTTACTATGATTACAATACGGGAGCTTATGGCTGGAAAGCGAGTGCGTATGGCCCCTATGGCTCGGCGACAGCAGGAGCTGCTTACAATCCTTATACCGGGACTTACGCCCGAGGCGCTTCAGTCTCGACTCCTTATGGCACCAGGAGTGCGGCGCAGGCCTACAACCCGTACACCGGGACCTATGCCCAAACCAGGCAAGGCTCGAGTCCGAACGCTCAGTGGGGCAGCTCGTATGTTTCCCGAGGAAACCAGAGCGCTACCATGGGACATTATTCGACTGCTAATGGAACAGTAGCTGGCGCCGAGACTTCGCAGGGAGGAAAAGCGGCCGCTTCCAGCACGAAATGGGGAAACAGCGCAGTAGGCAAGACCGCCAGCGGCAATATGTATGCCGGACACGATGGCAACGTTTACAAGAACACTGGGAACGGCTGGCAGAAGTACGATAATGGAAGCTGGAACTCTGCAAATAAACCTCAGCCGAACTGGCAAGGCGCAGAAAATAGCCAGCAACGGACAGCGAACGAGAGTTATCAGCAACGGGCATCCTCGGCGAGCAGCTCCGATCGATCCGGTGCGAGCAGCTATAACCGGCCCAGTGAAAGCAGTGCTAACCGATCAGATTTTGATTCGCAAAGGCAAGATTTGGACCGTGAGGCCCAGAACCGGTCACGTGGTGATTTTTCAAGCCAGCGCTCCCAAAGCTTCCAGGGCGGCGGGTTCGATCGCTCCGGTGGCGGCGGAGGATTTGGCGGATTCGGCGGCGACCGCTTCGGTGGCGGCGGCTCTGGACGCTTTGGCGGATTCGGTGGCGGCGGGTTCAGAGGCAGACGTTAACAATTAAGGTCTTGAATTCATTTCTAATTTTCAATACAACCAAAACTCATCCAACCAAATCAGAATAAGCATATGAAAAAACTATTAACACTAACAAGTATCGCCAGCATCGGCACGGTCCTGACCCTAATGACAGCCTGCCAGACCACTGGCGGCAGTCAGTCGGTCGTCGCCCAGAAAGAGGCCTTACTCGCGCAATCGGGTTTTAAGGTCATAACAGTCACGACCCCTCAGCAGCAACAGGCAGTCAGCGGGCTGACCCAAGGGAAAGTCTCGGCTGTGAAGTACAACGGAAAATTGTACTACGTGTTTCCGACTGGGACGAAAGACAAGATCTACGTCGGAAAGCAAAAACAATTCAACGCCTATAAACAAACCTTGGCGGCGCAGCATGCGAGCCATCCAATGACCATGGCTCAACAGGGCGAGCAGCAGATGGCGGGACAGTCTTTGGAGCCCACACTAGAGACCGCCGGACCGCATAATGTCGAAATTCAGCAGTTCGGTGGATTTGGTCCGATGGGTGTCAACGCCATGGGAGATTGGTAAAAGGGTGGCGCATAGTTGGGGACAGCAGTCTTATGGCTGCTGTCCTCTTTAAATCCAAACCACCCGTGGACAAAGGAGCCACTGTGAGGCGGATTCAAATCGTCTTCGGCGTCGCTGTTCTCACACTGGGAATTCTCTCAGGTCTCACGGCTGTCCGTGCAGGGGAACCATTCGACGGCGGTGTAAACGGCAACGCGAGTGGCGAGCCTTTTCAGACAGGTCGGATCAGCTTGCGGTTCCAGACAAGTGAGAATCTTAGTTTGGGTGCCGTTACCGAATCCTCCGCAGAACCATCGGCGAGCGAGCTGAACCGAGAGCTCACAAACCCGGTGAGCAGCATCTGGTCAATTTCGAACCAGTTCAACAACTTCGAACTGAACAACGGTCAGTGGAACAATAACTGGAATTTCCAGCCGGTGCTGCCAGTGAGCCTCACTAAAGATTGGAACCTGATCACGCGTCCGGTGATGCCCTTCTACAACATCGTCCCGCACGAGACGTCCCCCGGCGAATTCGCGCGAGACGCCGGCTTGGGCGATCTGGCTCTGGTGGAACTGCTGTCGCCTGCGCACTCGGGCAACTGGCTCCTCGGAGCGGGGCCGACGGCTATCTTTCCGACTGCGACCTCGGGGTTCACCGGCCAGGGCAAGTGGCAGCTTGGGCCTACTCTCCTCATTGGGTACCTGACGAAAGAGTTCATCTTGGGCGTCTTCCCTCAGCAGTGGTGGTCCATCGGCGGCGAGCACGGACGGCCTGATACGAACCAGATGAACCTGCAGCCTATCGCAGCGATCTTCTTCGGAGAGGGCTGGAGCCTGGGCTACTCGGGTAACATCCTGGCTAACTGGAACGCGCCGTCCGGGAACGTCTGGACTGTCCCTGTCGGGCTCGGCTTGGGCAAGGTGGTGAAATTTGGGCGTTTACCCGTCAAGTTTCAGCTTGCGATCCAATACATGCCGGTGCATCCCAGTATCTCCGGACAGGAGTGGAACGCGCAGGTCCAGATCACTCCTGTGCTTCCGAAGCTCATCAAAGGCGTGCTGTTCCAGTGACGAGAAAGAGACGCACGCACGTTATCGGCGCGATGGCCGCTAGCAGCTAGATGCTGCAATGAAATGCAGCCTAACGAGAAAAGGCAGGATCAATGAAGCGCAGCGAAGAAGGATTAAGCGTACTAAGATTCCGTCGCTTTTCTACCACCCAACTTCTCATTGCGCTCGGTCTCGTCTTCATCGCTGCGCCTTTCGTCGAGGAAATTGATGGTGGCGAACTTATTTGTTTCCTCCGGTGATGCTTGCTGTCACGGATCGCAAACGTGTTTTGGTCATCGCAATCGGATTTGCCATTCCGGCGATCACCGGCAGAAGGATTAACGACGACGACGCGGCCTTTTGGCTGGTTGAACCAACTCTCAGCTTTGTTGCGTGAGACTAAGCCAGATCGTTTTTGGCGGTATCACGGGATCGTTTTAAGGCACTGAAAGGCGGAGCAAGCCATTTCGGAGACGCTTTGCAACAAAGCCATCCTTTTTGGTTTATCATTGGCTCCAAGTGCACGCCCTTATGCTGAAGCCGAACCACAAGCGCACCGCCGCTCGAGTGAAAGTTATCGACGGAAGAGTTGACCGATGTATGTGAGATTGAAATGCTCCGAAACCAGATTGCGACAACGAACCATACATAACCAATTATGCTTGATCGTTTCTTGAGCCGGATTTTTTCAAGCTGGCTGATGTTTGCAATCTTAGCGGTCGCGCTGACTCTTTCGACACTTGACTCGCGCGAGGCCAAGGCTCAGCCGGACCTCGCAGAATTTCCTTTCCACCATGCCGGACAGTTCATTGTGGATGCGTCCGGGCGGGTGGTATTGTTCCACGGCGTTAACTTGGTCAATAAGTTTCCGCCTTACACTCCTTCCGCGGCGGGTTTTCAAGAAGTCGATGCGAAGCTGATGGCGGATGCGGGTTGGAACGTGGTGCGTCTGGGCGTCCTTCATTCCGGAGTGGAACCGTCTCCGGGAAATTACGATGAATCGTATCTGGACCGGATCGAGGAAAGTGTGGCTTTATTGGGCCGGCACGGAATCTTCTCTCTCCTTGATTTCCATCAGGATATATACGGTCCCGTCTTCACCGGCGACGGCCTCCCACCATGGGCGACTTTAACCGATAACTTGCCGCTCAAACCCAGCCATGGTTTTCCCAACGACTATTTTGAATTGCCGGCCTTGCAAAGGGCCTTCGATCATTTTTGGAAAAATTCCCAGGGGCCCGGTCAAGTCGGCCTGCAAGACCGTTATGCCGCCGCCTGCGGCCACGTCGCCAAGCGTTTCGCCTCGAACCGCTGGGTCATGGGATATGATTTATTCAATGAGCCTTTTCCCGGCAGCAATTGGCAAGCATGCAATTACACTGCGGGTTGCGCGGACTTCGACCAAGCCTTAGGCGCCTTCATGGAGAAAACCGCGAAAGCCATTGCCAACATAGATTCCATTCACATGATTTTTTATGAACCGGTGGTTTTGTTCGACTTTGGGATTCCCACCAATCTAACAGGCCTCGCCGGGGATCGAGTAGGGATGTCTTTCCACGATTACTTGTCGAAGAATTTCAATTTGCCCATCCAAAATGCCTTGAGCCATTCTCGTAAAACCAAAGTCGCCCTCTTCATGACTGAATTCGGTGCCAGCGTGGATCCAGCGCCTGTCATTAAAGTTGCGAATCTCGCGGACTCAAGCTTGCTACCTTGGGTCTATTGGGCCTACGCGAATAAGACTCCGTTCAAAATTGTTTCGCCAGGCTTGCCAGCAACTCCGGCACAGCAAGGTGTTGTCCTTGATTTATCGAAAGCTCGCGAAGGAGCGAACCTGAATCGTCCGATTCTTCAAGCGCTAACACGGCCTTACCCTGTTGCCATTGCTGGCACGCCAATAAACGTTGGCTTCGACCCAGTTAAGCAAGTCTTCCACCTTGAGTATCGGACGTCCGGCATGGATTCGACTTTACGGAGCCAGGAGACTGTCATCGTCATGCCAACGAGCCTTTATCCTAAGGGATATCACGTCGAGGTCTCGGGTGCGAAAGTCACTTCCGCTAAAGGAGCGAAGTTTTTGCAGTTGGTTGGCGAAGGCGAGAAAAATAAAGTCACAGTGAGCGTTTCTCCGATTCAGTAAGCTATTTATTCGCGCAAACGTTCGATTGATAGCCTGCACTCTATTTAGGAGTTTTTCGCCACATTCGTTAGCCTTGCGGTTTATTTTTTAGGGGCTCTTTCTCCTTGCGGTCCGGCTCGTAAGCCACTCAAAATCCCGGCGTATGAAAAGTTATTTTTACCTACTTGCAACGCTGCTTAGCTTATTCACGCGTTCGGTCTCCGCGCAAACGCCTCCAGCCGATACCATTTTTCTGGGCGGCAACATCGTCACCATCAACCCTGCTCAGCCCGAGGTCGAGGCTTTGGCGGTTAAGGAGGGGAAAATTCTCGCCTTGGGCAAGGTTTCGCAGCTTGAAAAATTCAAGGGCCCCCAGACTCAAATCGTCGACTTGAAAGGCAAGGCTCTCTTGCCTGGATTCATCGAGCCCCATGGCCATCCCTTTGATTCCGCCTTGGCGCAGTTTTACGCGGTGGACATTCGGCCATTCACCGTGGAAAACGCGGCGCAAGTGGATCAAGCCGTGCGCAAGGCGGTAGCGGAAGCCAAGCCCGGCGCGTGGGTGTTCTTAAACGGCTTGGATCCGCTTTTGCAAACGGAGGTTCAGGCACCGAGCCTGGATCAACTTAACCGTTGGGCTACGAATAATCCCCTGGTTATCATCAACAACAGCGGGCATGCCGCCTATGGAAACAGTCTGGCATTTCAGGCTGCGGGCATCAACGAGCAGACACCTTCTCCACCCGGTTCGCGTATCGAGAAAGATAAGCTCGGGAAGGTCACAGGCACGGTTGAAGAGCTCCCCGCTGTCAACCTGCTATTGGAACCGATCCTGAAAGGCATTCAGCCAGCGCAAATGACTGAGTTATTACGGCGCTATTACTCCTATTTGGCGAGCAATGGCATCACGGCCGTCAGCGATATGAGTTTTCAGGAGCAAAAACTCTCGATCTATCAGGCGATGGAAAAGGACCCCTTGGTGCCGGTGCGTGTCCGACTCTATGAAATTGCGCGCGAGGATAAGCGCGCCGCCCTACCTCCGATGGGCGGCAGCGACTTAGTGCGGCAGAACGGCATCAAGTGGTGGGCCGACGGATCCCCTTGGCTAGGTACCATCGCCGTCTCACCGCCCTATCAAAACAATAAGTTCACCGAACAAGTCATGAAACTTCCGCCGAATACCGTGGGGCCTCTCAATTACAAAGACCGCCAGCAGCTTGAGGACTGGATAGCGGCTTATTATGCCCAAGGTTATCAGGTAGCGATTCACGCCGAGGGCGAGCTCGCCATCGAACAGTCCTTAAACGCCCTTGAGACAGCGATGAAAAAATATCCCCGCTCCGATTCGCGCCCCCGTCTGGAGCATGTTCCGCTCATCACTGATAACCAGCTGGAACGCGCGCAAAAGCTAGGAGTGCAGGTCAGCTTCCTGATGGCCCATCTCTATTATTGGGGAGATTTATTGCCGAAGATGTTCGGAAAGACGCGCGCGAACCGCTGGAATCCGACTGGCTCCGCGGAAAAACTCGGTATGCCCTTCACTTTTCACAACGACGGCCCCGTGACGCCGGCGAGTCCGCTGCACGATTTTCAGATTGCCTTGTCGCGACGAACCAAAGGCGGCAAACTGCTAGGCGCGGAACAAGATGTTAGCATCGATGTAGCCATTCGAGCGCGCACGATTCATGCCGCCCATGAACTCTTCATGGAAAAACAAACCGGAAGCCTGGAACCTGGAAAATGGGCGGACTTGGTGATGCTGGCTTCGGATCCAAGGAAGGCGAGGCCTGACCAAATTTGGAAGATCCCTGTCGAAGCCACCTACTTGAACGGCAAACAAGTCTGGAGTGCTTCCAATCCAAGTAAATCAACCGGTGAACCCGCCGACGCGCAGCGCTCTCCGGCTTCAACGCCCTGACCGAAGATTCCGCCCAGCGATCTCGGGTGAATTATCTCGACTCGACGGCTGGAGGGCCTATTGGTTTTCAGATTCTTGTTGCGCAAAAGGACAAACCTGCAAAAACGTGATG
>WNGO01005294.1_pt1 | contig 10045 bp, 8 predicted proteins | sample 5400511 | NCBI WGS metagenome assembly WNGO01 (sample SAMN13153380, study PRJNA577476) | soil metagenome | isolation source: 20 cm soil or saprolite under Garry oak tree replicate 2 | place: USA:California | collected 2016-06-15 | reverse complement strand
ACCACCGTCCGAAAGTGAACAGAGTCTCAGGTACTGAAACCGAGTTGGCAGGCACTGTCGGCCTGTCCATTTCTGGACGGTGGATTCCGCGACTGAACAATCCTTAGCCCTGAACAATTTTCTGGTCTAGAGTTTTCAATCAAATGGTGGGATCAGTTCTGGCCCGATAGCTGCAGGTTCGCAGGTATGGATATCGCCCGGCCCGAGTTTAAGCGGCAGAAGCGCCGTCGCCAGATCATGTGGGGCGCGATCGGCTTAGTGTGCCTGGGTGCTGTGACGATTGGGGTGTCGAGGCTCAAACCGGCGGCTCCTGAGGTTGAACGCAGCACACTGTGGACTGACACGGTGAAGCGTGGGCCCATGCTTCGACAAGTCCGTGGGCTCGGGTCGCTGATTCCCAGCCAGGAGTTCACCCGTCAAATACCCGCGGAGACCGAGGCCACCGTCGTGCGCATTCGCATGCTGCCCGGCTCGCAGGTTAAGTCAGACACCGTTCTGCTTGAGATGAGCAACCCGCAAGTGGAACAGGCGGCCGGTTGACGCCAAGCTGCAGTTGAAGGCCGCAGAAGCCGAATACAGAGCCTGCGGGTCCCTCCAGAGCAATCTCATGAACCAGAAGGCCGGCGCGGCCACAGTGAATTCGGACTATACGCAAGCCAAGCTTCAGGCCGACACCGACAAGGCTCTTTATGATCTTGGCGTGATTTCGGGTCTCGCCTACAAGAATTCGAAGAGCAAGTCCGACGAGCTCACAACGCGAAACAATATCGAGGACGAGCGACTCGACATAAACCAGAAAGCGATTGAATCCCAGCTTGCCGAGCAGCAGGCCAAAGTCGATCAGATTCGCGCGCTGGCCGAACTCAAGCAGAAACAACTGGATGCTCTGAAAGTGCGCGCTGGAATTGAGGGCGTTTTAGTTGACCTGCCATTGCAAGTCGGACAGCACGTTACACCCGGGACAATGCTCGCAAAGGTTGTCCAACCGAATCACCTAATTGCGGCGCTAAAAGTTGCTGAGACGCAGGCGCGCGACGTCCAGATCGGCCAACCGGCGCTGGTGGATACGCACAACGGAAGTGTCTCCGGGAGCGTCATGCGCGTCGATCCTGCGGTACAGAACGGAACTGTCACCGTTGACGTAACCGACCTGCCTTCGGGCAGGAAAGCAGCACCATCAGCCTGTTCAAGCTTGATCCTGACGGAAAGGGCGGCGTGCGCGTTCCCGTGAAGGTGGGGCGCGCTTCCGTGAATTCGATCCAGGTTCTCGAAGGTTTGCACGAAGGCGACACCGTGATTCTTTCGGACATGTCTCGCAACGACAACACTGACCGCATCCGCCTTGACTAGAATTTGAGGAAAACTCATGACCGACGCAGGACAACCGCTAATCCAAATCGAAGAGTTAACCAAAGTCTTCTACACGGACGAAATTGAAACTCACGCACTGTCGGGCGTCCATTTGGGGATTCGCAAAGGTGAGTACGTGGCGATCTCCGGACCGTCAGGATGCGGGAAGTCCACCCTGCTCTCGATTATAGGGCTGCTGGATACGCCAACCGGCGGCAAGTTTCAACTGAATGGAGAGCCGGTCGAGAACTTGGATTTCGGAGCGCGTTCGCGCATTCGCAATCGCGAGATTGGCTTCATCTTTCAGAGTTTCAATCTGATTGGCGATCTTACGGTTTATGAAAACGTCGAACTGCCGCTGACCTATCGCCAGAAGATGCCTTCAACTGAGCGCAAGAAACGAGTAATGGAGTCGCTGGAGCGCGTGGGAATGGCGCATCGCGTGCGCCACTATCCTTCACAACTCTCCGGAGGTCAGCAGCAGCGCGTCGCAGTGGCGAGAGCGCTTGGAGGGCATCCCTCGATCCTGCTTGCAGACGAACCGACCGGGAATCTGGATTCCCGCAATGGCGAAGCCGTCATGGAACTGCTGCAAGCACTGCATCGCGAAGGCGCGACGATTTGCATGGTCACGCACGATCCGCGTTTCGTGAAACATGCTCAGCGGGAAATCCACTTGTTCGACGGCAAAGTTGTCGCCGAAGAGGAACTGAAGAAACTCATGCAAGAGGCGGGGTCATGAGCGGACTGCTTCAAGATCTCCGCATCGCAATTCGTGGCCTGCGACAAAAACCTGGGTTTGCGCTGCTCGCGATTTTGATTTTGGCCCTCGGCAGCGGCGCAACCACGATTATGTTCACCGTGGTCAGCGGGGTCGTGCTGAAACCGCTGGCGTACCCAGACTCTGACAGGCTAGTGGCGGTGCACGTTCAAGCCGATAAGTTTGGGGACGTATGGGGCTTTTCGTATCCAGACTTCCTTGACTGCCGGCGTGATTGCCGCTCCTTCGAAGGCATAACTGCATGGGGCTATAGTGGTGGGACCGTAAGCGCGCCGGGAGAGCCCGAATACGTCACAGGACGCCGAGTCTCGTCGGAACTCTTTTCAGTATTGCGAATTCAATTAGTAAGAGGCCGCTCGTTCGAGGAGGAGGAGGATCAGCTCGGCGCGGCTCCGGTCGCCATTATCAGCAAGCGCCTGTGGCAACAGCGTTATGGTTCTGATCCGCATGCTGTTGGCATGTCGCTGAACTACGACGGCAAAGCGTACACGATTGTCGGAATTGCGCCCCCGGGATTCCAATTGGATGGCGACGCCGATGTGTTTACGCCCCTTGGGCAGACCAACGAACCCAGGATGCAGTGGCGAGCCGCCCGCTTCCTTCACGTTGTAGGGCGACTGCATCGCGGAGTGACTCTGGCCCAGGCGCAAAGCGAACTCGCCGTGCTGAGCCAGCGGCTCGCAAAAGCATATCCGGCCGACAATGGCGGTATTACGCAGGTGCTGTACCCGCTTCAGGCGGAGCTCGTGCAAGACGTCAAGCCTACGCTATGGCTGCTCCTCGGGGCGGTCAGCGTCGTGCTGCTCATTGGCTGTGTCAACGTTGCAAGCCTATTCTTAACGCGTGTCGTTTCGCGTCAGCACGAATTCGCACTGCGGCTCGCGCTTGGCGCGCCACGAGTACGGTTGCTGCGTCAGTGCTTGACCGAAAGCGGAGCGCTGGGAATCTGCGGTGGCTTGCTCGGATTGTTGTTAGCACTGGTCGGTACACATCCTTTCATTTGCTTCTGGCCTGATGGAATGCCCCGGGTCGAGGACATCCATGTAGATTGGCGCGTCGTCTTTTTTGCAGTCTCAACCTCGATCTTGACTGGACTGATCTTTGGACTAATACCGGCGTTGCGAGTCAACAACAGCGCCATCGAGGAGACTCTTCGTTCTCGGTCGCGCACAATTGCAGGCAGTGCGCGCAGGCCTTTGAGTGCCTTTGTCATGTGCCAGATCGCGCTGGCGCTTGTGTTGTTGAGCGCAGCCGGAGTTCTGGGCCGAACGCTTTTACGTCTCTCATCTTTGAATCCCGGGATTGACATCCGCAACGTCCTCACGGCGCGTGTCGGCGTATCTCCGAAGGTCCTCTCTGTTCCTGCAAAGGCGCGAGCCGATTGGAAACAGTTACTCGAAGATGTAAGGCGCCTTCCCGCGGTCAAGTCCGCCGCGCTCACGGACATTGTGCCCATGCGCGAAGGCGAGAATACATTGTGGTACTCGACCACAGCAACGATTCCCCCGCTCAGCCAGGCACCGTGGGCGCTCGCCTCCGCCGTCACCCCGGATTATCTGAACGTCATGCGCCTCCCACTGCTACGCGGCCGCTTCTTCGGTGACAACGATACGCTCGGTAACACTCAGGTCGTCGTCATCGATGAAAAGTTGGCGCATCACGCGTTTGGCGCAGAAGATCCGGTTGGAAAACTCCTTTGGATTCCGGCCATGGGCAATAAGCCTGTCGAGGTCGTGGGCGTCGTCGGGCACGTGCGGAACTGGGGACTTGCGGGGGATGATCTTTCGAGGATTCAGGACCAAGTTTACTACCCCCTCGCCCAAGTTCCGGATAAGCTCGTACGACTGTTTTCGTCGGTCATCTCGCTTGTCGTCCGCACCGATGTTCCTCCTCTCAATACAGTTCAAACACTGCAACAGCAAGCGCGTGGTGCCACAGGCGATCAAAGCCTTTACGACATAAGCACGATGGAGCAGCTGGCGAGCGCCTCGCTGGCGCAGCAGCGGTTCCTGTTGCTGTTGTTCTCCATTTTCTCTGCGCTCGCGCTGCTTCTCGCCTGCGTGGGAATCTACAGCGTCCTTGCATATTTGATGAGCCAACGTGTTCCTGAAATTGGAATCCGGCTTGCGATGGGAGCCAATTCATCCGATATTGTGCGCCTCGTGCTCCGCGAAAGTCTGGTGATCATCTTGGCGGGAACGGCAATCGGCCTCGCGACTTCGTTGGGGACTGGGCGCGTTCTCCGGCACCTGGTGCCAACTGTACAAACCTCGCAAGCGTCGATTTTTGCCGTGATCTTGCCCACGATGATTGCTGTTGCACTGTTTGCGAGTTACATTCCCGCGCGCCGCGCGGCAAAGACCGATCCGATGGTCGCGCTCAGATATGAATGAGGCTAATCCATGAACGGATTTTTCCAAGATCTTCGCTACGCGCTGCGGCAGTTGCGCAAGAGCCCGGGGCTCACCACCACAGCGATCCTCACACTCGCCTTGGGTATCGGTGCTAACACGGCCATCTTTACGGTTCTGAATGCGGTCTTGCTGCGGCCGCTTCCATATGAGGAGCCCTCGCGTTTAGTTTGGCTCACCAACTACATGCCGAGGGGGAAGGCCACTATCGTCGGAGCGCCCGATTTCGTGCAGTGGAGAAACCAGAATCACAGTTTCACGGGGCTCGCAGCATACGACGAAGGCAATTTCAATCTCACCGGAGGACTCAGCCCTGAGCGAATTCACTATGCGAGTGTGACAGCATCCCTGCTGCCGCTGCTCGGAGTCCAACCTGCGGCAGGGCGCTCGTTTCGCAGCGACGAAAATGCCTCTGAATCAGCTCCCGTTGTCATGCTTTCGCATGAAATCTGGCAAAGGCGGTTTGGATCGGACCGCTCTGTAATCGGCACCAAGATCGCTTTGGATGGTGACGAATATGAAGTGATCGGAATTCTGCCTGCGTCTTCTGTGTTTCCGAGCGGCGGCACCAGCCCGGAGGTGCTGGTGCCGCTTCACCTGCCCGAGAACACTGGGATGGCGAGCAAGAACATCGAGATTCTTAACGTGATCGGGCGTTTGCGGCCTGGCATAACGATTAACCAAGCTCGATCTGATATCTCGACGATTCAAAGCGCGTTTGTGGCTTCCTCCTATCCGCCTGCTTTCAGAAACATCGTTGCCGGCTTCGAGACTAGGGTTATTCCCCTCCAGCAGCACCTCGTTGGTGATGTTGAGCGTACGCTTCTCGTGCTTCTTGGCGCGGTGGCGTTCTTGCTGCTTATTGCGTGCGCCAATACGGCCAACCTGCAACTGGTCAAGGTGACTGAACGCTGCAAGGAACTAGGTCTCAGGGCCGCATTGGGCGCGAAAGGTTTCCGGCTCACCAGGCAACTTGTTACGGAAAGCATCTTGCTTTCGCTGATGGGGTGCGGCGTAGGTATGCTTCTTGCGGTCTGGTCCATTGCTGCACTCCACCGCTTCCATCCCGGTGGGTTGCCGCAGTTCCATGTTGTGGCTGTCGACTACTCTGTCCTGACATTCGCAGCGGCAATCGCGACCTTTTCGGGAATTCTGTCTGGGCTTGCGCCCGCTGTACTCGTCCGACGAGGCAATCTGAATGATGTCTTGAAAGAGAGTTCGCGCACTGTGACGGATGCCAAGAGCGTCCGCCGGCTGCGTCGGTTGCTGGTTGTTTCTGAAGTCTCGCTAGCGGTTGTTTTGCTCGTTGGGTCTGGCCTTTTCATTCGCAGCTTCCTCGGCCTACTTCAGGTCGATCCCGGATTTGACCCGCAAAACGTATTAACGGTCGAGATTTCCATGCCCGCCGCGAAATACTCAAGTCCCGAGCGGCAACGCACATTTATTGACAATCTCATTCAAGGCCTGGGCGCGTTGCCCGGAGTCGTTCGCGTCGGGGCTGTCAGTCAACTGCCGCTCACTGGTTATCACCTGGCTGGAGCTGTCGTGGTCGAAAGGCAGCCAGTCCCGCCGCCAGGCATGCGTTTTACAGCCCCGATGGGGAGTGCAACACCTGACTATTTTCGCGCAATGGGCATTCCCCTAATTGCGGGCCGCTATTTCGATTCGAGCGATACTCCGGCTTCTCCCGGAATTGTTCTGGTGAGTCATACCTTTGCGCAGCATTTCTTTTCAGCAGAGAACCCCATTGGCAAGAGGATTCAACTCGGGGGGAGTCCTACGTGGCTGACCATTATTGGCGTCGTTGGTGATGTCCACCACACTGGCGCACAACTTCCTCCCGATCCGGAGGTGTTCGTACCATTCCTGCAGAGTCCTGCTAACCAAGTGGCGATTGTGCTCCGTACGGCAGTTGCACCGCTTACGTTGGCGCCGGCGGTTCGGAAGGAGGTCGTCGCGATTGATCAAGATCAGCCGATCTTCGACGTCGCCACAATGGAAGCGCGTTTGGCTGATTCCATTTCTGAGCAGCGGTTCAATATGGGGCTGCTAACAGCTTTCGGAATGGTGGCCTTACTGCTAGCGGTCAGCGGAGTTTACGGTGTCATTTCTTTCTACGTTGCACAGCGCACACATGAGATAGGAATTCGCATGGCTCTTGGAGCGAGGCAGCCTGATGTACTGCGGTTGGTGTTCGCGCGAGGAACAGCCTTGGTGTTTGCAGGGATTGCCGCAGGCGTGGCGCTCGCGTCCCTGCTGACTCGCTTTGTTTCCGGCATGCTATTTGGCATTCGGCCGAATGATGCGTGGAGTTTCGTAGGTGCCTGCGCTGTGCTCGCAGTGGCCGCGTGTCTCGGCAGTTACATTCCCGCCCGCCGCGCGGCCAAGGTCGATCCCATGGTGGCGTTGCGGTACGAATGAGGAAGATATGAACGAACTACTCCACTACACTCGCTATGCATTTCGGCAAATGCGGGAAAGTCCGGGTTTTACTTCTGCAGCAGTGCTTACCCTTGCGCTTGGTATCGGCGCTACCACTGCCATTTACAGCGTGCTGTATGCCAGCTTGCTTGCCCCTTTGCCTTATCCGTCACCCGACCAACTGGTCATGGTGTGGTCAAAAATAGGCGGTGATCGCAATGTGGTTTCTGCCGGCGATTTTTTTGAATGGAAGCGGCAGAACAAGGTTTTTCAGGAACTCAAGGCGTGGAGTGGAGGCTCGTTCAATTTAGCAATAGCACAGCAACCCGAACAGGTGAACGGTGGCCGCCTGACACCCGGGTTTTACAAGATGATGGGAGTCAACTTGTTTCTCGGGCGGGATTTTCTGCCTGAAGAGGGCGAGCTTGGGAAAGACCACGTTGTGATCCTCACACACCGATTGTGGGAAGGGTTGGGAGGAGATCGCAATATTATCGGTCAGCAGATTCGCATCAACGGCGAGCAACACGTCGTAGTTGGTGTACTGGCTCCCGGCCCGACAGATCGAGGACAGTCGCAGTTGGCCGTGCCGCTGACCTTTAAGCCGGAACAGATTAACCATGACTTTCATTGGCTGCAGGTCATGGGCCGCATGAAACCGGATGTGTCACTGGCGACAGCACAGGCTGATATGGACCTGACAAGCAGTGTCGCCCGTGAGCATCCAGTCTCGAACAAGAGCTGGGGCGCCAGCGTTCAGCCCCTCAAGAATGATTTCTTCCCTCGTGACGCACAAATGACACTTCGGCTGTTAATGGGTGCGGTTGGTTTTGTGCTGCTGATTGCATGTGTCAATGTGGCCAATCTGCTTCTCGCCAGAGGCACTACACGACAGAAAGAGGTCGCGCTTCGAGCCTCTCTCGGCGCTGCGCGTAGCCGAATCTTCAGACAATTCCTGACAGAAAGTTTGGTGTTGGCGACAGTAGCGGGTGTTCTGGGCGTCGGGCTTGGCGAAGCGCTGTTGAAAGCTGTGATGGCAGTTATGCCTCCCTTCACCTTGCCAACCGAGGCGGACGTGAAGCTGAGTTTGCCCGTCCTGCTGTCCACTCTGGTGGCCACCATTTTCTCAGCCGCTTTGTTCGGCTCTGTCCCAGCATGGCACGCATCTCGGATAGACCCCAACAACGCATTGAAAGAAGGAGGGCGCAGCGGAGCCGGTGCAGGCAAACTTCGCTTAAGACGGGTCTTGGTAGTTACGGAATTTGCCTTAGCACTTACCCTGCTGGCGGGAGCCGGACTTGCAGTCCGCAGTTTCTGGAAGCTTACGCACGTTGACCTTGGCATTAAGAGTGACCACATACTGAGTTTCTACCTTCCTGTGCCTGATAGACGGCTTCCTCAGCCAGAAAAGATCGTCGCGTTCTACCGCCAGCTGTTGGAAAAATTGGAATCCACTCCAGGAGTAGTGCGAGCTGAAGCTGCCACGGGCATGCCGCTCCTCGGTTCAGGATTCGGTATGGGTTTCACCATCTCCGGCAAGCCTATCGTTGATCGCTCGGCGCGTCCTGATACTCCATTCAAAATGGTCACCCCCGGTTCTTTTCAGACGTTCGGAATCGGTATGGTCCAAGGAAGGACTTTCACCGATCAGGATGTCGCTGGCGGCGTTCGTGTCGCGGTGGTGAACGAAAATTTTGCCAAGCGTTACCTGGCAGGCCTTGACCCACTCAAACAGCGACTTCAGATTGACCAGCTCATTCCCGGCATGACCGGCGTTGGCCCAACTGTCGAATGGCAGATTGTGGGGGTGTTCCACAACGTTAAGGGTAGGGGACTCCGCGACGAGGATGGGATTGAAGTCGACGTCCCATTCTGGCAGAGCCCGTGGGCACAAGCCCAGATGACTGTCCGCACGGTGGGCGACCCCGCGGCGATGACGAAGACCATTGCCACAGCCGTCAATTCGATCGATCCGGAATTACCGGTTGCAGACGTTTTGACGATGGAGCAAGTCGTAGCTGATGCGGGCGCAGCAGATCGTTTTACTGCTTTGCTGTATGTGAGCTTTGCCACGATCGCGCTGTTGCTCGCCGCAATCGGAATTTACAGCGTTATGGCGTTTGCTGTGGCGCAGCGCACGCATGAAATCGGATTGCGTATCGCGTTGGGTGCGGGGCGCGGCCATGTGCTCAGGCTGATCCTGAGTGAGGGAGTGGTCTTGACCATGGCGGGGCTCGTGCTGGGATTGATCGGCGGTTGCTTGGTGGGCCGCACGATGAAAAACATGCTTTATGGAGTAAGTTCAATCGATCTTACGGCTTTTGGTGCGGTCGCGATTGTGCTTTTGTTTTCGGCATTGTTGGCTTGCTACATTCCCGCGCGCCGCGCGGCGAAGGTCGATCCCATGGTGGCACTGCGCTACGAGTGAGGAATAGAAGATGATCACCAGCTGGCTACAAGATTTCCGATACGCAGTTCGCAGCCTAGCGATAGATCGTGCCTTCGCGTTGCTGCCTGAACACTTTTCCTCAATAAGAGTCCCCGGCCCTTTTTTTCTCTGGTAGTCCGCACAACGCAGGCCTACCAGCCGCTGCTGCACGCCATGAGCAGGATCATTCATGAAATCGATCCTGGTATTGCGTCCTTCAAGGGCGAGACCATGGCGGAACGAATTCATGATTCGCCGGCTGCTTATCTGCATCGCTCTTCGGCGTGGCTCGCCGGCGGATTTGCCGGCTTGGCGTTGTTGCTTGGGGTCATCGGCCTGTATGGCGTGATCGCTTATTCCGTAAGTCAGCGCACTCGTGAGATTGGCATACGCATGGCGCTCGGCGCGCAGCAAAGTTCGGTGATCCAACTCATCCTGGGCGAGGCTGGGTGTCTGGTCGTCACAGGCATCGCAGCCGGTCTTTTGTGTTCACTGGTATCCGCAACGGTTATTCGGAAGCTCTTGTTCGGAGTTCGGCCGTGGGATTTTTCAACGTTGGCTGCGGTTACCTTGGCGCTTGCGGTATGCCCTCTGCTGGCCAGCTACATCCCTGCGCGCCGCGCCGCGCAGGTCGACCCCATGGTGGCGCTGAGA